>Ga0316577_10000285_pt1 | contig 18233 bp, 18 predicted proteins | sample S5NA_FD_203073 | JGI IMG/M metagenome (GOLD analysis project Ga0316577, IMG submission 203073) | Rhizosphere microbial communities from salt marsh grasses in Alabama, United States - S5-7_050615r2r1 | ecosystem: Host-associated > Plants > Roots > Rhizosphere | place: USA: Alabama | collected... | reverse complement strand
ACCCCGCCCCCCGGCCGGTCTCCGTCCCTCACGGCACCAGCACCACCTTCCCGAACGCCTCTCCTGCCTCCAGGATCTCGTGGCCCCTCCCGGCCTCCTCCAGGGGAAGGGTCGCGTGGATGACGGGGTTCAGCTTTCCCTGGAAGACCAGGTCCATGACCGTCCTGTACTCCCGGGGGTTTCCCATGGTGGAGCCCAGGATGGAGAGCTGCTTCCAGAACACCAGGCGGATCTCCGTCTCCCCCCCCGCTCCGGTGGTGGCACCGTACGTCACCAGGCGCCCCCCGACCTTCAGAGACCTCAGGCACTGGGGCCAGATCGCCTCCCCGACGGAGTCGAAGACCAGGTCGACACCCTCCTTCCCCGTGTCGCGGAAGATCTCCTTTCCCCAGTCCTGGGTCTTTCGGTCGTACACGACTTCGGCCCCCAGCGCCCGGACCTTCTCTACGTTCTCTGGGCCGCTGGTGACGGCGTAGACCTGGGCTCCCGCCAGACGAGCCAGCTGGATCGCCATCGTGGACACCCCTCCGGAGGCCCCCGTGACCAGGATCCGCTCTCCCGCCCGGAGCCGGCCTCGGGTCATCAACCCTCGCCAGGCCGTCACCCCCACCAGGCTGGCGGCGGCCGCCGCCGCGAACGGGACTCCCTCGGGGAGCTCCACCAGGTTCCCGGCCGGAACCACGCAGTACTCTGCGAACCCGCCCTGTGTGTGCTCTCCGATGATCCGGAACTCAGGGGAGGGGAGGTGCGAGCCCCGGCGGACTCCGTCGTACCAGCGGTAGTCCAGGGACGGGTCCACCACGACCCTCGTCCCGGGAGCGACCGCCTCCACTCCGGGGCCCACGTAATCCACGATCCCTGCGATGTCCGATCCCCCGATATGGGGCATGGTGATCTTCATGGGGAGGCCTCGCCGGATCCAGAGATCCAGGTGGTTCATGGCCGCCGCCTTCACGGCCACGCGGACCTCGCCGGGTCCTGGCTCCGGGATGTCCAGATCCTCCAGATGGACCACCTCCGGACCCCCGAACTCTGAAAACACAGCTGCTCTCATGAACCCGTCTCCATCCGATGGACCCACCGGGACCGCGCCAGAGGGACGTCGTCCCGACGGCCCCTCCCTTCCCCAGGTGGCACGTCCCTGGTTCAGCACGGCAAGAGTATCCGGTGACGGAGGTGGTGACAACCTGGAAGCGCACCGCAGCGGAGGAGGAGAGGGTGGGGCGCAGAATCTCAACTGCCCCCCTCCTGGGACGGGGAGAGGGTGGGCACCGCATCTTCCGGGACCTGTACCAGGGGAGCACCGGCGTCTACTTTTCGTGTCGGCGTCGAAGGTCAGGTTTGCACCGGAACGCCGGGCAAAGGAGCGAGATGCCGGACACACCCCCATCCCCTGAGCCGAGCGGCGCCCCGACGGGCTCCGAGATCGGAGTCGACACAACCCTCGGAGGCTATCTCGCTTACCACAACCGCCCCCCCGCCTTCCATGGCACCGACGGACATCCGTACACGGTCTCCATGGAAGTCGAGCAAACGCCCAACCCTCTGGCTCCTTTCTCCGGGTACCTCGTCTTTCCCCGCTGGGCCGAAACCGGTGCGGGGATCGTCGGGCACCTGGAAACGCCGATCCTCCTGGAGGAAGCCAGCCGAGGCGAGCTGGAAGCCTCCCTGGGTGCCCTGACGCTCATGGAGGTTCAGGCCCTCCTGGAAGAAGCGATCCAGCGACAACGACAAGAGACCGACTGATGCTCAGAACCGCATTGATCTACCTCAGTGAATCCAACGCCGCGAAGGCGGTCGTGACCAGGACCCCCCTGCGCCGCATGAGCAAGCGTTTCGTGCCCGGGGAGGAGATCGACGACTTCCTCCGGGCCGCGTCGGAGGCCAACGCAATCGATCTGGAGGTCACCGGGAACTATCTGGGGGAAGCCGAGCACGATGAGCGGACCGCCAGGGACGCCGTGAGTGCCTACATCCAGATCCTGGACGGGATCGTCCAGCGGGGCCTGAAGGGAAACGTCTCGGTGAAGCCCACCCAGGTGGGGTTGGAGATCGGGAAGGAGTTCTTCAAGGAGAACCTCCGTCCCCTCCTGGACCGGGCTCGCGAAAAGGACGTGTTCGTGCGCTGGGACATGGAGTCGTCGGAGTGGACGCAGCCCACTCTTGATGCCTTCGAGGAGCTCTGGGCGGAGGGATATCGGAACATGGGGGTGGTCCTCCAGTCCTACCTCAGGCGGACCATGGCGGACGCCCGGCACATGAACGAGCTGGGTGTCCGGGTCCGTCTCTGCAAGGGCGCCTACGTGGAGCCACCGAAAGTGGCCTTCCAGGACAAGGCCGAGGTGGACCGGAACTTCGTGGAGGTGGCACAGGTTCTCCTGAAGGACGGGGTATACCCTGCCCTGGGTACCCACGACGATCTCATCATCGAGACGCTGAAGGCGTTCGCAACGACGGAGGGGATCGGCACGGAGCGGTTCGAGTTCCAGATGCTCCACGGGGTGCGCCGGGACCTCCAGCAACAGCTCCGTAAGGAAGGGTACAACGTGAGGGTGTACGTCCCGTTCGGAATCTCCTGGTACCCCTACCTCATGCGACGCCTGGCGGAGCGGCCCGCCAACGTGCTCTTCTTCGTAGGCAGCGTGGTCAAGGAGTCACCCCTTCGATTCCTCTGGCCGAAGCGGAAGCAGGAGAAGTAGGGAGGCATGCCCCGACCCCCTCTGGCGGAACGGTACCTCCGTGTGACGGAGATCTTCCACTCCATACAGGGGGAGTCCACCTGGGCCGGTCTCCCCTGCAACTTCGTCCGCCTCACCGGCTGCCCTCTCCGGTGCGTGTGGTGCGATACGGAGTACTCCTTCTTCGGGGGGGAAAGGCTCTCCCTGGAAGACATCCTCCGGCAGGTACAGGAGATGGAAACCGGGTTGGTGGAGGTCACCGGGGGGGAGCCCCTCATTCACCCGAACGCGTTCGTCCTTGTCGAGGAGCTCCTGGAGCGGGGCTTCACCGTCCTGGTGGAGACCTCCGGGGCTGTGGACGTCGGTCCCCTGAACCCCCGGGCCCACAAGATCATGGACCTGAAGTGCCCGGGGTCGGGGGAGGTGGAGAAGAACCTCTGGTCCAACCTCCGGCACCTCACCGCCCGGGACGAGGTGAAGTTCGTGGTGAAGGACCGGGTCGACTACGAGTGGGCCCGGACGGTCATCCGGGAGCGGGGCCTCGACGAGCGACTCCAGACCGGCTCCCTGAGGGCCATACTCGTCTCTCCCGTCTGGGAGGAGGTGGAGCTGAAGGATCTCGCTTCCTGGATTCTGGAGGACGCTCTTCCCGTCCGACTCCAGGTACAGCTCCACAAGCTCATCTGGGATCCCAACGCTCGAGGAGTCTAGGAGGAGAGGAAAACTCCGGCTTCCACGGCCCGGGCCGACCCCTTGGGGAGTAATGCCGGCTCCCCGGGAGACCGTCCGGGACCCAACCCTCACTCCACTTCCGGCATCTAACGTCGAAACCGCCCGAACACTGAGCCAGACGCCCCATCGGGAGCACCTCCATGCGGCATCGATACACCATTCCTGCCGGTATCCTCCCCGCTCATGTTCTTCTCCTCCTCACGGCCTGCTCCTCCGGCGGACACGGAGGAGCCACCGGAGGCTGGGAGGCCGCCTACGACACCATCGGGGACACCCTGGTGGTGAGGACCCTCTCCGGATCCATCTGGCGGGACACGGCGGAGCTGGTGCCGGAGGTGTCCATCGGGATGTTCGACGGGCCGGAGGAGTACATCTTCGGGCAGATCGTCTCCCTCGCCATGGGGCAGGACGGAGCCATCTACGTCATGGACCAGCAGGTCCCGGCCCTGAGGGTCTACAACCCAGACGGCACGTACCGAGCCACCTTCGGGCGGGAGGGCGGGGGCCCGGGCGAGTACAAGCGTCCCGACGGAGGCCTGAGCATCCTCTCCGACGGCAGGATCCTTCTTCGGGACCCGGCCAACGCCCGCATCCAGGTCTATGCCCCGGATGGGGAGGACCTGGACACCTGGCGGATCCGGGGGAACTTCAACACCTCCAGCCGCATGATCGTGGACACCCTGGACCGGGCCTACACCATCGTGCTCCTGGACCCGGAGGCCGACGTCCGGGACTGGGAGATCGGTCTGGCTCAGGTCCTCCCCGACGGGTCCCCCGGCGATACCCTGCGGCGGCCCGATACCGGGTACGAGCCTCCCCGCATCGAGGCCCGGCACGAGACGGAGGACGGCGGCGTCAACGCCAGCCTCAACAGCGTGCCCTTCTCCCCCGACGAAGAGACCACCCTCACACGCTTCGGATACTGGATTCACGGGATCAGCACCGATTACTCCTTCACCCTCCTGAAGCCCGAAGGTCCGGTACGGATCGAGAAGGTCCACGAGCCCATTTCCGTGGCGGCGGGGGAGAAGGCCGAGGAGGAGGCCTTCGCCATCCGGAACATGCGGTACACCGATCCCAACTGGCGTTGGAACGGTCCCACCATTCCGGACACGAAGCCCCCGTACAGGGAGATCATCGGGGGAGAGGACGGTACCATCTGGGTGCTGGTCTCCCAGCCCGGTGTCCGGCGTGAGGACCCCAGCTACGATTCCACAGACCCCGATGCCATTCCCGATCAGTGGATCGAGCCGGCTCTCTTCGACGTATTCGAGGAGAATGGGCGGTACCTGGGAGCCGTCCGCACCCCCTTGGGTTTCAACGCCCAGTGGCCCCGGCCTCTCTTCACCAGGGAGTGGGTCCTGGCCACGGTCCGGGACGAGTTCGATGTCCAAACCGTGGTTCGGTATCGAGTCGAGCTGCCCGGGGGCCGTTCCCCCGCTCAGGTGACAGCGGAGGACACCGGCGGATAGGAAGCAGAACTTCCTGCACTCTCCGGGGGTAGGGCCTTCCATGCGCGATTCCAAGCCTCCGGCGGTGGACCCCAGACTGGTCAGCCTTCAGCGGGCGCTGCCGGACCTCGCCGACAGCCATCTCAATCCGGTCTCCGCCCGGGAGGACGCCGTGCAGGCCGCGGTGTCCCTCGTCCTCAGGGCCGGCCCGGACATCGAGCTCCTCCTCATCCGCCGCGCCGAAGCGGAGGGAGATCCCTGGTCCGGCCACATGGCCCTCCCCGGAGGGAGAAGAGACTCCCTGGACGAGAGCCTGCTGGAGACCGCCGTCCGAGAGACCCTGGAGGAGACCGGAGTCTGTTTGACGGAGGCGGGGGTGCCCTTCGGCCCCCTGGCCCCCCTGGCTCCCACCAACCGTCGCCTCCCCCCCATCTCCATCTTTCCCTTCGTCTTCGGGGTCCCGGAGGGCACCCGGGCAAGAGCCGCGAGCCCGGAGGTGGACGAAGTCCTGTGGACCCCGGTCTCCTACCTCCAGAGCGAGGAGGCGTCCGGAACCGTAGAGATTCCCCTGGGGGACTTCACCCGTCTCTTCCCCTGCCTCAGGGTCGAGGAGCGGGTCATCTGGGGCCTCACCTACAACATTCTCCAGGATTTCTTCCGAACGATCCGCGAAGGGTCCCCGGAGCCTATCGCACAGGCTCCTCCACCCACTCCGCGATAAACACATTCGTGTTCCCCGGATGGCTTTCGTTCCGGTTCGACCCGAAGACGAGGTGCGTCCCGTCGGGGCTGAACATGGGGAACCCGTCGAAACCTCCGGCATAGGTGATCCGCTCCAGCCCCGCGCCGTCCACGTTGATCATGTAGATGTCGAACTCCCGGCCCGTCGGGTCCCCCATATTGGAGCTGAAGAGGATCTTCTCGCCGGAGGGGTGGAAGAAGGGCGCGAAGTTGGCAGCCCCGTTGTCGGTGACCTGTACCTTGTTGGATCCGTCGGCGTCCATCACGTAGATCTCCAGCTTCGACGGCCGGATGAGCCCCTGAGCCAACAGGCGCCGGTAGTCGGCGATCTCCTCCTCCGATTCCGGGTACCCGGCCCGGAAGACGATCTTCTTTCCGTCCGCCGAGAAGAAGGGCCCCCCGTCGTACCCGATTCTGTCCGTGAGGCGACGCACGTCGGACCCGTCTCCCCGCATGGTGTAGATGTCCAGATCCCCGTCCCGCATGCTGGTGAAGACCATCAGGTCCTCCACGGGAGAGAAGGTGGCTTCCGCGTCGTAACCCCAGGTATAGGTGAGCTGCTCCAGGTTCGAGCCGTCCGGATCGGCCGCGAAGATGTCATACGTGGGATAGAGGGCCCAGACGTATCCCTGGGACATGTCCGGGCTCGGCGGGCAGGAGGGATCCCAGTGGTGGGTGGAGGCGTAGAGGATCCTATCGGCACCAGGGTAGTAATAGGAGCACGTCGTCCGTCCCAACCCGGTGCTCACCATCCGGGAGGCGCCGGTGGCGAGGTCCAGGGTGTAGATCTGGTCGCATCCCTCTCCCTGGGCTCTCGACTGGTAGATGAGCCTGGTGCCGTCGTCGGAGAAATATGCCTCGGCATTCTCTCCGGAAAAGGTGAGCTGCCGGATGTTCCTGAGGTGCACCTCCCTGGCGTCGAGAAGGGCGTCGCCGGAGCCCTGGGCCCGTAGCGGCTGAAGTGGAGCAAGGGCCAGGGCGAGATAGAGAAGTAACGTCAGCGAGGTACGGTTACGGTCCTGAATAGGCATGTCGAATCCAACCCAACGAGAAGAAGTGGTGATGATGTCAAGGAAGACGAGATCCAGCCTGCTGGGGCTTTTTGCGATCATCCTGCTACCGGCCCTTCCATGGGGAAGTTCCACCCTCCTGGCCCAGAGCCCTGGCTCCTGCCCCACCCCTGCCTCTCTCACCCGCGGATTGGAGGGGGCCATCGCCCACATCCGATACCTGGCCGACGATGCCCTGGAGGGGAGGGAGGCGGGGACGCAGGGCGCCCGGTGCGCCGCCGACTACATCGCCGGATTCCTCCGGACCTCCGGTCTGCGGGGGGTCGGTCCCGACGGATCCTTCTTCCAGACCTTCGAGGTCCAGATGGGTTCCACGCTGGGAGGCGGGAACACTCTCGTCCTGGGAGAAGAGCCCCTGGAGGTGGAACGGGACTGGGTTCCCTTCGGGTTTTCCTCCTCCGGGTCGGTGGCGGGAGCCCTGGTCTACGGCGGCCCCGGTGTGAGCGTGCCCGGGGACCCAGACGACCGCTTCGCCCATTTGGACATCGAAGGCAAGATCGTGGTGGTGGAGGCGGCGGACCCCCACGGGTCCGAGAGGCCGACGCTGGCGGGAGATCCGCACCACAAAGCCTCCATCGCCGCCGGCCGCGGGGCAGCGGCCATCCTGGTGCTCCTGGAGGAGGGTCAGGCTCTCCCCGATCCCACCTCGGAGAACCGGCCGTCGGTGCGGATCCCGGCGGTGGCGGTCTCCGGCGCCAGCGCCCAGGCCCTCCGTGACGCTTCCCAGACCGGGGGCACCGTCGACCTCACCGTGGCCGTCCAGCCCCGTATGGTGGAGGTCCGAAACGTCGCGGCCGTGATCCCGGGATCCGATCCCACCCTGGAGAGTCAGGTCGTGGTGGTAGGGGCCCACTACGACCATCTGGGTTACGGCGGAGACGGATCCCTCGCCCCGGACGCCCACGAAATCCACAACGGGGCCGACGATAACGCCAGCGGCACCGCCGCCCTCATGGAGGTGGCGCGACACTTCGCCGCCTCATCCGAGAAGCCGGCCCGCACCGTCCTCTTCCTGGCGTTCACCGGCGAGGAAAAGGGCCTCTGGGGCTCCGGGCACTACGTGCACGACCCCATCTTCCCCCTGGAGAACACCGTGGCCATGCTGAACATGGACATGGTGGGGCGACTCAGGGAAAACACCCTGACGGTATACGGAACCGGAACCGCGGAGGAGTTCCCCCATTTCCTGGAGGAGGTCAACCAGGCCCTTCCGGAGCCCTTCGTCCTGTCCTCGATCCCCGACGGGTTCGGCCCCTCGGACCACTCCTCCTTCTACGGTGAAGACGTTCCCGTGCTCATGCTCTTCACCAACACCCACTCGGACTACCACCGGCCGGAGGACGACTGGGATCGCATCAACGTGGAGGGTCTGGACCGGGTCGTGGGCTTCGCGTCGGATCTCACTTGGAGGCTCGCCGGGTCGGGATCCGCGACGGCACTGGCCGTCCACTTCGTGGAGGGCGCCGGGGACCCCCACGCGGGCATGGCCGCCGAGGAAGAGGGGACGCCGGTCTCCCGGGGCTACGGAGCCTACTTCGGCACCATCCCGGACATGACCCCCCAGGATTTCGGTGTCCGCATCACCGGCGTCCGGGAGGAGAGCCCCGCGGCCAGGGCGGGCCTCCAGGGGGGGGACGTCATCGTGGAGTTCGCCGGGAAGGAGATCACCGACCTCTATGCCTACACCTACGCCCTGCGGGAACATCAGCCCGGGGACCAGGTGGTGGTGGTAGTCGTCCGGAACGGAGAGCGGCTGAGCCTGACGGCCGTCCTGGGCCAGAGGTAGGCTCGGGCGGCCCGGGGCAGGAAGCCCCGGGTCCCGCCGCACCCTCAGGTCAGCAGCTCGATCTGTTCCCGGTCCTCCTCCTCACGGTCCGGGGAGTCGTCCACGTCGTCCTCCCCGGCCCTTCTTCCTCGTCCTCCGGGGCCCGACGCTCGGGTCACCTCCACCACCCGGTCCCCGCTGGGGAGCGTCACGACGGGTCGTCCCCGGCTTCGTCGATGCTGCTCGGGAACGTCGGCCACGGAGACGCGGAACACCTTTCCTCCGGCCGAGATGACCATGACCTCCTCCCCGCCGACCACCTCGAGGGCCGAGACGAGAGCCCCTCCCTCCTCCCCGGAGGGGAGCGCCAGGGTCCCCAACCCGCCCCGGTTTTGACGCGGGAACTCGTCCACCGGTGTGCGCCTCCCCAATCCACTCTCCGTGACCGTGAGGACCTGGGCGTCCCGCCGCACCAGGAGCATTCCGATCACCCGGTCCTCACCCCGGAGCCCCATCCCCTTCATTCCCTGGGCCGTTCGCCCCAGAATCGAGATCTGCTCCTCCGGGAAACGGATGGCCCTTCCCTCTCGGGAGAACACCAGGACCTCGGCCTTCCCGTCCGAGAGCGCCACCTCGAAGATCTCGTCTCCCCCCTTCACACCCGACGCGATGATGCCCCCCGCCCGGGGGTTGGAGAACTCCGAGAGGCGAGTCCGCTTCATCAGCCCCATTCGGGTCAGGAAGATGAGGTTCTTCTCCTCCTCCAGGTCGTCCACCGGAAGAACCGAGACGATGGGATCCTTCCGGTCCGCCCCCATCAGACCGTAGACGGACTGCCCTCGGGAAGCCCGGCTACCCTCCGGCACCTCCAGGACCGGAAGGAAGTGGACGTGCCCTCCCCGGGTGAACGCCAGGATCCAACCCTGGGTCCGGGCCACGAAGACCCGCTCCAGGAAGTCGTCCTCGTAGCGGTCCATTCCCGCCAGGGCTTTCCCGCTGGTCACACGCCGGCGGTAGAGGTGCATGGGGATCCTCTTGACGAACCCCCCGTGGCTCACCGTCACCACCACGTCTTCGTCCGCCACGGAGCTTTCAACGGAGGCTTCCTCCTCGGAGCCGGCATCCAGGATCACGGTTCGGCGGGCATCTCCGTACCGGTCGACGACCCGGGAGAGCTCGTCCATGAGGACGTCCAGCTGTCGGTCCACGCTTCCCAGGATTCCTTTCAGCTCCTTGATCCGGGTCCTCAGCACAGAGAGCCTCTCCTTCAGCTCCTTGTGCTCCAGGGCCGTCAGCTTGCCCAGCCTCATGTTCAGGATGGCGTCCGCCTGGATCTCACTCAGCCCCAGACGGTCCTGCAATCGCCGGGAGGCCTGGGGTCGGTCCTTCGACTTCCGGATGATGGAGATGACCTCGTCGATGGAGTCCAGGGCCGCCAGGAGGCCCTCCACGATGTGCCGCTCCCCTTCCGCCTTCTCCAGCTGGTGCCTCGAGCGCCGCTGGATCACCTCCAGGCGGTGGTCCCGGTAGCGCTCCAGAAGCTCCTTCAGGTTGAACACCCGCGGCTGGCCCCGATCCAGGGCCAGGAGGTGGGCCCCGAAGGTCCCCTGGAGCTGAGTGCCTTTCAGGAGTGTCCGGAGGACCCTTTTCGCTTTCGCTCCACGCTTCAGCTCCACCACCAGACGCATCCCGTCCCGGTCCGACTCGTCCCTGAGCTCCGATACCTCTTCGATCTTCCCCTTTCGCGAGAGGACGGAGATCTGCTCGATGACCTTCGCCTTGGACACCCCGTAGGGGAGCTCCACCACCACCAGTTGTTCCTTGCCTCCCCGGAGGGCCTCCTTCACCACCCGGGCCCTCATCAGCATCTTCCCCCGCCCTGTCTCGTACATCTCCCGGATCCCGTCTCGTCCCACCAGGAATCCTCCCGTAGGGAAGTCCGGGCCGGGAAGGGCTCTCATGAGATCCTTCACGGTGCAGTCCGGATCGTTCACCAGGATGCTCACCGCCGCCGCCACCTCCCTGAGGTTGTGGGGAGGGACGTTGGTGCTCATCCCCACGGCAATGCCGGCGCTTCCGTTCACCAGGAGGTTGGGGACCCGGCCTGGAAGGACCACCGGCTCCTCCAGGCGGTTGTCGAAGTTGGGGGCCCAGTCCACGGTCTCCTGCTCGATGTCCGCCAGGAGCTCCATGGCGGGCGCGGCAAGGCGAGCCTCCGTGTACCGGTAGGCGGCCGCCGAATCACCATCGATGGAACCGAAGTTCCCCTGCCCGTCCACCAGGGGGTAACGCAGGGAGAAATCCTGGACCATGCGGACCAGGGTGTCGTAGACTGCCGAGTCTCCGTGGGGGTGGTACTTTCCCAGAACGTCCCCCACCACCGTAGCGCTCTTCTTGTAGGGTCGATCCGGTGTCAGTCCCAGCTCATGCATGGCGAAGAGGATGCGGCGGTGCACGGGCTTCAGTCCGTCCCGCACGTCGGGAAGGGCCCTCTGGACGATGACGCTCATGGAGTAGTCCAGGAAGGACTCCTTCATCTCCTCCTCGATGAGGCGGGAGAGAATCCTCTCTCTCTTCTCGGCCGTAACCATTCCTTCTCATCATCTCGTTGGGGTGAACAGATTCCTCCGGGGCTGGATGGGTCTCCGAACGGAATCCCCTGAAAGCCGCCGAGCGGCCTCAACCTCCCAGCTTCCGGTGAGCCTGGCAAGGCCAGTCTAGTGTCCGGATGATTCCGGGGCCAATAGAAGCGGAGAAGAGGCAGGAAGCGCCGGGAATCCCCCCGGTGAAAAGACCGAAGGGAGCCGTCGGCACGGCGTCCGACTGCTCCCTCGTTCGCGTTTCCCAAGGCCGTTCCGGCTCAACGGTTCCCGCCGATGGTCAGCTCTGCCCTATCCCCCCTCCCGACCCTCCGCCGCCAGGAGCTCCATCACCTGCGACCTCAGATGCTCGGGGCATCGATCCCTGGCCCCGGATTCCCGCAGCACCTCCCTGAAGCGCTCTTCCAGTCTCAGGTGAGGGAAACACTTCTGACAGACGTTGAAGTGGTGGGCCACATCCGCGGCAGAGGCGTCATCCAGCTCCCCGTCCAGATACTCGTGGACCCTTTCCAGGGCCTCGAGGCAGGAGATGGGACGGCACGTGGTGCATTCAACCTCTCCCTCCTCGGAGTGGGGATGGTGGTCACCCTCACCCCCCAGGAGCCGTCTCAGTCGCTCAAAGAAGCTCATGCTCATTCCTCAGTCTCCCGGGGAGTCTCCCGGATGTACCCCATGGAAACTGCGTAATCGTACAGGGCCTTCTGGAGAATCCGCCGGCCCCGGAACAGACGACTCTTCACCGTCCCTACCGGCACACCCGTCATCTCGGAAATCTCCTGGTAGGTGAAGCCCTCCAGGTCGGAGAGGACCACGGCCGTCCGGTAGTCCTCCGGTAGCTCCTGGATCCTCCGGAGCACTTCCTCATCCACTATGGATCGGAAGAAATCCCCTTCCGGATCCGCCTCCACCGCCCTGACCCAAACCGGATTCACCACATCGAAAGCCCCGGCGCTCCGGTCCACCGTCTCGGAGACGATCTCTTCGTGGCGTTGGTCCCTCTCCCGCTGCCGAAGGAACACGTTCCTGCAGATTGTAAATAACCAGCTCTTGCATCGGGTTCCCGGCGTGTATTGCGCCCAGGATCGGTAGGCTCTCAGGAAGGTCTCCTGGACGAGGTCTTCCGCCTCGTCCTTGTTGCCGGACAGCCGAAGGGCGAACCGGAATACCGCGTCCATGTGAGGCAGCGCCTCTTCACGGAAATCGGCGGAGGCCGCCTTCGGAGCCGCATCCGTCACTCGAGATTCTCCCGGGAATCGTCCACTGGGGAGGCCGGCTCGCCGTCAACCGGGGAAGAGGAAGGTCTTCGCGACCTCGGGGCTGGGTGGCGCCCCGGTCACCACTTCGATGAGCGCCTCCATCTCCTGGCCCATCTCGGTGACCCGGGCTAGTACGGACAGGGCATGTCCATACTGGAAGTAGGATGCGACGGCGGACTCGTCGGCGGGGTGGGCGGTGATGATGAAGAGGTCCATCTCCTCCTTCAGGCTTTCGACGATGGCCTGTATCGCCCGAGCCACCCACCGCTGCTCCGCCAGGGTCTCGATGGTCAGATCACCCCCCAGGCGGGGGAGGAGTGCCTCGACCTCCGTTCTCCCTCTGGGAGGGGCGGCAATGGAGAACCCCTCTCCTCGGCCGTGGCCGAGGAGGACGTTGGCCCCCTGTTTCAGGGCCCCCAGCTCCTCGTAGTTGCAGTGGAGGATCATGTCCTTGCTCCTCTACCCTCCCCTACAGACGTACCCCCGGATGGGTTCCACATCCGGTGCACCCTCCGGGCGCGCCCCCTCCGGGGATCCCGCCCCTCCCCTCACCCTCGGCCTCATCCCCCGAGGGGAGGCCGCGCGTCACCCTTCTCTACGATACGTACGTTCTCGCCCACCCGAAAGCTACCCCTCCCGGAGAAGACGGCATTCTGGCCGAAGTACGCCTTCCCTTCCCACCCCCTGAAGCCGCTGAGCGTCTTCAGAGGCTCCTTTCCCCTGAGGGCCGTCCCGGGGTCTACCGTGGTGACAGAGCAGCGGGCGCAGGGCTTTACCAGGTCGAGGCGGACGCCGCCGATCTCCAGCGTCCTCCAGCGGTCTTCCTCCCAGGCCCTCCCTCCCCTCAAGACCAGATTCGGTCGAAAGCGGAGCATGCTGGAGGGGCGGCTCAACCTCCGGTTCAGCTCCCCCAGAGACTCCTCGGTGGTGAGAAGCAGCGGATATGCGTCCGAGAAGCCGGTCCGGTGCCCGGGAGCGAAGGCCGGATCCACCCGTCGCCGCAGCGCCGGCGGCGAATAGACCAGGTGGCACTCCTGCCGGAGGTACGTGGAGAACCACTCCTTCGCCTCCGCCACCACCACTCCTTCCGCCGTGTCCTGGTGGATGCGGACATCCATACGTGGCCCGCCCTCGGGGACGGGGATGATCTCGAGGGGCTCCATTCCCGGCGCCCGGGCCAGGAAGGGCGGATCGCCACCTCCGCTCCGTGCCTCTTTCCCCTCCGTCGCAGGCCCATCGCTCGGGAGAGGGGAGAGGTGGATCAGGGCCAGCCGGGGGTGGGTCCGCTGCGAGATGAAGAGCCCGTCGGGACGAACCAGCATCCAGCAACGGTCCCCCGGAATCCCGAATGCGTCCAGCGTGACGGCCGAGAGATCGAACCCTGCCGCTCCCTTCAATGGATAGGCGCGGATCCTGGCGACATGGGGACCATTCTCTCCTTCCCCTTCACCCATCATGCTTTCGCGCCGGATCGGGGGCTCCCCATCTCGTGGACGAAGAGTGGGATGGAGGCGTGGTGCTCACCATCCAGGGAGACATCGAAGGCGTATCTCCCGGATTTCTGGAAGACCAGCCGTTCGATGTTCAACACCTGGGGGATCCGGACCTGCCCCCCCGAAACGGCCGGCCCGGGGCCAACGTGGAACTCCCCGTTCATCCCCATCATCCTGCCCCCCTCCGGGTCCCTCAAGACGATCTCCATCTTGTGGGAGCCGGCCTCGCTCATGGAGGCCGATAGCCGAAGAACCAGGGACAGGTGTGGATGATGCGCCGGGAGCTCCCCCACGGAGATGCGGTCGAAGATTCCCAGGATGTTCAGCTTCCCGGACATATCGACGGTGGCGGCATCGGCCAGGACTGCCAGATCGATCTCCATATCCGTCAAACCTCTCTCAAGAGGGTGTCCCCCAGAATCAGGCCGGTGACCAGGTCCAGGAGAGCGTGGGCCAGAATGGCCGGCCAGAGGGTTCCGGAGACGAGGAAGACGCCGGCCAGCACGAGACCCATGGCTCCCGTCCGGGCCACCCCCAGCCAACCTTGATACCCGTGGAGCAGCCCGAAGGCCAGAGAGGAGATGATAGCCGCTCCCCAACTCGACCCGGTGAGGAGAGCGAGCCCGGGAATGGCGAATCCTCGGAAGGCCACCTCCTCCCCCACTCCCGCCGCCAGGGAGAGGAATGCGAACACCACCTTCTCCGGGAGGGTCCGGGGCAGGAGCTGGCGGAGCAGGGAAGTCTCCCTGACGCCGAATCTCACCCGCCCCAGGAGAAAAGCGAGCTGGACGGCGAGAATACCGACCGCAGCCGCCAGCGTCCAAAACAGGAGAGGGATGAGCTTCGGCCCCTCCAGTCCCATGGCGGATCGCCCCATCTCCGCCGTCCCGATGAGGAGCCCCCCCCAGCCGAGAAGAAGGATGATGGCTCCGGAGCTGAGGTACACGGGAATCCGGGGGAAAGGACCTTCGTCGTCGGCCAGGGGAAGCTGAGCCAGTCCCAGGATCGGAAGAAGCTCCAGGAGGAGGGCCAGGTACACACACCCCCAGAAACCCAGGGGACTCCAGAGCCAAAACCCCCAGACCAGGATAGGAAAGACACCGAACCCGGCCTGGACGATTCTGCGAAGGACGGTGGGATATGGGTTCACGGTCTTTCTCCCCCGAGGAGTCGAGTCCCTGCCGCCTGGACCGCCTGCAGCGTCGTCGACACGTCCTCCCACGTGGACCGGTAGTTCATGATGGCCAGGCGAAGGGAGAAGGCGCCTCTGAGCCGAGTGGAGGACATCATGGCGAGGCCCGATCCCACGATCTCGTCCTGGATGGATTGGTTGAGGGCCTCCAGATCCACAGGGTTGATTCGCCTCTCCGGAGGATTGAACCGGAAGCAGACGATCCCCAGGGTGGCCGGTCCCAACAGCTCCAACTCCCGGGAAGCCCGGATGTGAGCCTCGGCCCGTCGCGCCAGATCCATGCTCTCCTGAATGGCTTCCCTGAAGGCCAGGAGCCCCAGCATCTGCACCGACATCCAGATCTTCAGAGCCCGAAATCCCCGAGTGAGCTGGATGCCCCTGTCGGCAAAGTTGACCTGCTCCTCTCCCAATGCCGCATCCTGGAGATACTCCGGCATGATCCGGAAGGCCCCCTCGAGGACCCGGGTGTCTCTCACCATGAGACAGCCCGTCTCGTATGGCTGGAAGAACCACTTGTGGGGATCGAGGGTGATGCTGTCCGCCTCCTGGATTCCCCGGAATGCCTCCTTCCCTTCCTGCGTCAGGATGGCGAAGCCTCCGTACGCGGCGTCCACGTGGAACCAGAGGCTCTCTTCCCGGGCGATGGCCGCCATGGCATCGAGGGCATCGGTAGCGCCCGTGTTGGTGGCCCCGGCGTTCCCGCACACAGCCAGAGGGTGGAGTCCATCCTCCCGATCCCCGGCGATGGCGTCCCTGAGAGCGGCCAGGTCCATCCTGAATGCATCGTCCGTCGGGATCCTCCGTACCCTCTCCGAGGGGACTCCCATGATCCGGGCCGCCCGCTCCAGAGAGCTATGGCCCTGGTCGCTGAGGTAGATCACAGGCTCCGGGGGATTCCCGGCCCATTCCCGAGCCGTCACCAGGCCCACCAGGTTCGCGGCCGATCCTCCGGAGGTGAGGACCCCCCCACCGGACTCGGGCAGCTCCAGCCAGGAGCGGAACCAATCCATCACCACCAGCTCCAGCTGGCTCGGACCCGCCGACTCCAGCCACGTACCCTGGAAGATGTTGAACCCCGTGGCCAGAAACTCCCCCAGTACCGAGGGCCAGGTGGGGGATGAGGGAATGAAGGCGAAGAAGCGGGGGTGGTCGATTCGCCCTGCCTTCGGGAGGATCTCCTCGTACGCCCTGGTCAGGACGGCTTCCGCGTCACGCGGCTCCTCAGGGGCACCCTCTGCCAGGAGAGTTTCCAGCTCCCGCCTGGTCCCTCCTTCCCACGCCGGAGCCTCCCCGAGGGTCAGCCACCGATCCACCACCCGATCCACCACCGCATGACCCAGGCGGCGCATGTGCTCCGCATCCATCTCCAACCCGGACCTCCCGTTTGGTGCCACCGAGCTCACCTTTCTTCCTTCCGACCTTTCCGGTATGTCCTTTGACGAACCGGTGCGGCTATTTTAGTGTCTTCCCCCTTCGGGGGCAGTGGCGCCGGACAGGAAGATCGTCCCCAACACCGAGGCGGACAGAGACCATGTCACCAGACAAGCAGGCGGGCAGGCCGGTATTTCGGGTCGTCGATGCGATGAAAGCTCCGTACTCCGGCCAGATCCTGAGGGTCCGGCTCGCTGAAGGGAAGGCCCCGTCTCTCAGGGAGATCAAGGGTTCCCGTTTTCGGGCCCGGTCTCCCGACGGCACCGAAACCACGGTCCGGGTCGACGCCTTCTCCACCATCGGAGGAAAGCAGTCCGATGCCCGATTCGCCCGCACCGGAAGGCTGGACCTCGTCGTGAGCCAGGACCCCGGTGAACCCAGGGTCGCGCTGCGCTGGTCCCTCACCGGACCCGTGTAGCCGTCCGCTGGGCCCCGCGTGCCCCCCCCTGCAGGAAGACCAGGAGGGCCTGCCCCCCCGCCTCCGGGACAGGCCCTCCTCCTCTCGGCACCACGGGGAGGCCCCGGGACCCTCTCCGGCCCTCCTCCGGCTTCCTCAGGTCCCTTCCCTCAGTCCCGGAGGCTCCTGAGAGAAGGTCTCTACGAACCACTGACGGTACTCCTCCAACGCCTCCGGATTCTCCTGGAGCCAGCGCTGGCGCTCCTCGCCGAACTCGTCTCCCCTGGCGGTGAGGAGGAACGCGTCCAGGTACCCGTTCTCGTTGGAATACATCAACTCCTCCAGGGGCTCATATGCAACGGCATCGAACACCCCCCTTCCGTAGAGCCACACGTCGGAGACCCGGGACAGGATGGCCCTCTCCAGCGCGTACCCTTCGGCGCCGGCGGCTCCGGGAAGGAACTCGTCAAGCCGATCCATGACCTTCATCAAGCGGAGATGGGCATAGATCTCGTAGGCGGTCACGGCCTCCGGGGACTTCCGGATCTCCAGGCCGATCTTGGCCGTGTCATTCGAGATGTACAGAGATTCCCAGGGATACGCTGGGGTGTCCCGTTCCACCGCTTCTATCATGAAGGTGGGATCCTGTTCGATGTTCTCCATCTCGGGGCGGAACCAGGCGTCGATCTCCTCCATCCTGGATTTCTCCGGGTACAACCTCGCTCCGGAACGAACCACGATGGGGCGTGGATCCGGCAGCTGCGCTGGGCCGGAGGCGCAGGCACCCACCGTCACGGAGAGAGCCACCGGAACCAGGATTCGCCAGCTGAATGAGGCGCGAGGTGGTGAGAGGGTCGGAAATGGAGAGGCCATGGTGAGCTCCAGATGAGTGTTTGGATCGGTTCTTGCCAGGTATTTAACCCCCGCCCTTCGCCGTTGGGTCCAGATCGAGAATCTTGACACCCGGTTTAGAATCGGCGGAATTGTGTTAATCACTAGACGATACGGTACCAATATGATTACAGCGTTTCCTGAGATGACTGACGAGACCCGGGAGTTCAACGCTCCACAGAACATGACCCCGGAGGAGCTGGGTGACACCTTGGCCCGCCTGGTGTGGGAGAGCTTCTCCGATTTCATCGCCGATGGGGACGCAGAGGTGTTGCTGGGCGGACTCGGCCTCACACGGGACGACGGGCTTCCGGCGGAGGCGCCAGCGGAGGAGATCCTGATCTTCCTCATGTGGGCACACACGCGCGGGCTCCAGCTGGCCTTCGTGGGCCGGTCCGACCGGGATCTGGTACGGGAGGGTCTTGACGCCTTCCATGTCGCCATCTTCGAGGACATGGTGGACAACGGGACCCCCAGGACCCAACTCCCGCTCTTCGAACAGAGGGTCAGCGCAAGGTATTCCGAATACTATGCCG
>Ga0316577_10000284_pt1 | contig 18251 bp, 8 predicted proteins | sample S5NA_FD_203073 | JGI IMG/M metagenome (GOLD analysis project Ga0316577, IMG submission 203073) | Rhizosphere microbial communities from salt marsh grasses in Alabama, United States - S5-7_050615r2r1 | ecosystem: Host-associated > Plants > Roots > Rhizosphere | place: USA: Alabama | collected... | reverse complement strand
CCGGGCCATCGTGGAGGAGGCCCACCGCCACGGACTCCTGGTCCGCACCCACCTCATTCAGCCTCCACAGATGGAGATGGCCGTCGCCGCAGGCGTGGACGTCATCGAGCACCTGGCCATGCCCCGTTGGCCCTCCCGAGAGGACGAGGACAGCGTCATGGCCAGCGAGGATCCGGTGGGGCTCTTCTTCGAGTGGTGGGCTCCGGACTACCAACCCCGGCTGGAGAGGATGGCCGCCCAGGGCATCGCCTTGGTGCCGACCCTGAGCGCCGTCATCGGGGGCTTCTACACCGCCGAGGACCCCACCCCCAGGCAGGCCTGGGTGGCCCAGGTGGTCATGGACATCCCCCGTCGCTTTCACGACCTCGGCGGCGTCATCGCCGTGGGCAACGACTTCAACGACCGCGCCACGAAGGAGCGCCTCCCCCTCCTGGAGATGGAGATGCTTCTGGCGGCCGGCCTCTCTCCCATGGACGTCATCGTGGCGGCCACGAAGAACAGCGCTACGGTCTGCGGCCAGGGGGAGGAACTGGGAACGCTGGAGGCCGGGAAGCTGGCGGACCTCCTGGTCCTGGAGGGGGACCCGCTCACCGACCTGGTGGAGGCGGTGCAGCGGGTCGCCCTCGTCGTCCGGGGTGGAGTGCTGACGAGCCCCGGGGGCTGAGAATCCCGTACCCGAGAAGGCGCTCCTCCGTCCCTACCGCCTCACGACCTTCTGCATGGCCTCCGTGCGGATCCTCCCTTCCTCGGTCCAAACGGGATCCTCCGGATCGTTCGCCACAGCGTAGGTCAGGTAGAACATGAGGCGAGCGGCCCGGGCGAGCTTGTCGGCGTCCGCCTTCTCCACCTCGTCGTCGGGGGTGTGGAGCTCGGCATGGAACCCGCTGTTGAACATGAGGACGGGGACGCCCCGGGCCAGGTACGAGAACTGGTCGCTGTAGCGTATCAGATCCAGCTCCGGCATCTGGAGTCCAGGCCGAACCTGAAATCCCAGCTCGGGATGGCCGTCCAGTACGGTTCGAAAGACGGTTCCCAGGCTGCTATAGGTCTGCCCGAAGACGAACAGGGAATCGGGTCCATTCCGGCTGATCATATCCATGTTCAGGGCCGCTGATACGGAGCTGGCTGGAGCCGGACCGTGCTCGGCGAGGTAGGCGGAACCCAGAAGGCCCATCTCCTCCGCGCTGACCGCAGCGAACACCACGGTTCGGACCGGGGGCTCGGGGAGGGTCGCAAACGCCTTCGCGACCTCCAGCAGGCCCACGGTTCCCGATGCGTTGTCGTCCGCCCCGTTGAAGATCGAATCTCCCTCGGGCGTCGGAGGCCCGGGCGGTTCGTGGTCGAAGTGGGCCGTCACCACTACGTCATCCAACTCCCCTCCCCCGGATCCCGGCAGCCGGGCTACCACGTTCGGCGCCATGACGGTCCGGGTCTGGGTCGGCATGTGGAGAGAGATGTTTGCCGGAGCGGTTTGTATGGCTTCGACGGGGTCCAGCTCGGGGGGGGGCAATCCGGCGAACTCGAAGATCTTCTCCACCGTTGCCCCGGGTATCAACAACATGGGCGGGCGATCGAGCACCGGACTGCTCGCCATTTGCGTCGCCAGCTCACCCATCATCTCCAGGGGGATCTGCGGTGGGAGGATGATCCCCACGGCATTCGCCCCGGCTTCACGGACATTGTCCATCCAGCTCCCGAACCGAAGTCCCTCCGTGATGTCCTGAGACCCCATGGGAAATCCGGAGGCCAGCACCAGGGAGCCAGGAGGGATGTGACCCGGGTTCGCCCGGTACCAGTCGTGGGCTACCTGGGGGGCCAGGACCACCCCCGTGAACTCCGGCACGCTGAGTCCCGGCGAGACGGCGAAATCCTCTCCGCACACCAGCTCCAGGCGCGCCCCACCCGCCTCCACCACCATCCGGGTCTGGGCGACGTCCATCTCGGGGATGAGGATGGGGTATTCGTCGATGAAGTCGCCGTCCTCGTCCATGGCCTCCAGGCCCATGGCCCGGAACTCCCCCGCGATGTAGCGGGCGGCCGTCCAGATCTCGGGGCGCTCCGTGTCTCTTCCCATCATGGAGTCGTGGGCGAGGATATTGAGGCGCCGCATCGCGTCTTCGGCTGAGATGGTGGCCCCGGCCTCCGCCAACATCTCCCGGACCTCCACGGCGCCGGGAGCCCCGAACCCTTCCGTGGGGGTAGCGGGTCGGCCCGCCGGACGGCCCGATGGCTCCGGCGCGTCGGCTCTGCCTGCAGCTTGGGGTGAAGTCGTCGAGCACCCGAGGAGTAGAGTCGCGACAAGTAGGATCGGTGGCTTCCGGAACGACATGTCTTGCTCCTGTCGAAGTCGGCGTGCACGGCCCCCACGCCGAGAGAGTGGATTCATCCGATCCCCAGCTCCACCTCCCCGCGCTCCACCCGGGCCCGCATGGAGTCCACGTCTGCTTTCATGCGTTCCATGAGAGCCGTGAACCTGGGATCGTCGGAAATGTTCTCGAGGCGCGGGTCCATGGCGATATCCCTGTGGCCACCACCCCCCCCCTTCTCGAAGCCATCCCGAAGCCAGGAGAGGGCGTCGTCTCTGTTCCCGGCCAAGGCGCTCACCACGGCGAGCCCGTAGGGGGTCCCAATCTCGGCGTCGATCCCGGCGGGTGCATCTTCCAGCCACTGCCGCGTCTCCGCCAGGAGCTCCCGTGCCCGGTCTTCCTCTCCCATCTTCAGGAGGGCCCAGGCCAGCCCGGTTCTGATATCGGCAGTGATGGGCCCGAGGCCCCATTCCGGAACATCTCTGTACAGGGATTCGAACTCCGTTGCAGCGGCTTCGACCTCCCCGCTGAACATGGCGGTGACTGCGCTCAGCTCCCGGGCGAAGAGGTCATCGGGTTCGTCCTGGACCCAGGCCGTCGCCCGCCTCCGGGCATCGTCCCAACGACCCTCTTTCAACTCGAGGCCGACCCAGTACCCGGGGAGGGCAAAGAAAGACGGATCCACCTCCTCCACCGTCTCCAGCCATCGAACGGCATCCTCATCCATGTCCATGCACATGGCTGCGTCGGCCAGATTCAACATAGGCCAGGGGTCCCGGGGACTGACCTCGTGGGCCCGAGTGAGCCACGTGTAGGCCTGGTCACACTGGCCGAGATTGAGGGCGTCGAACCCCAGGTTGTTCAAGGGACTGGCGTAGCTCGGGTTCAGGCGGACGGCCTGGAGATACGCCTCCTTCGCAGCTTCGGGCCTCCCCAGAACGGAGTGGGAGATGCCAAGGACGTTGTGTCCAAGGGGAAGATCCGGATCCAGGGCCAATGCACGGCGAGCCATCAGAAGGACGGAGTCCGCCCACTCCAAGGGTGCGCCATGGTAGGCCACCTTGCGATAGAAAGCGAACGCCAGCTCTGCGTAGGCCGTGGCGAAAAGGGAGTCTACGCGAATGGCCTGGCGGAACAGCTCGATGGCCGTCTCCAGCTCCACCGCACTCCCCTCCTCCAGCTCCCGGCCACGCTGCAGGAGGCCATAAGCCACCGTGTCCCGGGTGGGAAGGGCACCGATCCTCTCCTCCTCCTCCGGTAACAGGGCCGCGTGGAGAGCCGACGTGATCTCCCTGGCCAGGTCGCTCTGGATGGCGAAGACGTTCGCAACGGAGTAGGGTCGATCGTAGGTCTCCCCCCAGAGGTGCTCGTCCGTTCGGGCGTCGATGAGCTGAGCGTTGATCCGGATCCGGTCGCCGGCCTTCTGGACACCCCCTTCCAGAATCGCATCAACGCCCAACTCTTCTCCGATCCGACGCAAGTTCACCTCGGTGCCCCGGTATTCCATGACCGAGGTCCTGGAGGTCACCCGGAGGGCATGGATTTTGGAGAGCTGAGTCAGGATGTCGTCGTGGATGCCGTTGGTCAGGGCCTCCTCCTCCTCCCCTCCGCTCAGGTTGGTGAACGGGAGAACCGCCAGAGGGACTCGCCCCTCCGCTCCGAGATCCGCCGATGGCCGGGAGAAGAGCAGGAACAGCCCACCACCCACAACAGCGGCCGTCACTCCAGCCAGCGCCCATCGGGCGAGAGAGGTCCCCCCGCCGGGTCCGGGGCCCCCTGCCTCCTCCACCGGAGCGGACGCCCGCTGGAACCCGTCCGGCGTCAGGTCCACCGCCCAGGCCAGCACCAGCGCCACGGGAAAGCCGAGAAGAATCAGGATGGTCAGGACCTGCCAGGCCGTATGGGGCAGCTCCAATGCTTCGAAGATGAGCTGGGCACCTTCGATGACACCGATCCCCACCAGGGCGTAGGCCACCGCAACGCGGGTGACCTTCCGTCGCTTCAACTCCGCCAGGAACTGCAAGAGCTTGGACGCCATACGATCCAGCTCCGACTCGAGAGCCCCGCCCAGACCGTCCATCGCCCGAAGCCAACATTCGAGGTGGCTTCCACAAACCGCAAGGTGTATAGGCAGAGCAAGGGCCTCCCCAGGATGTGGGTCCTCTCCTCGTGGAACATCCCAGAGGCTCGTGGGATGCCGCCGGAGATCCGGAGTGGCGGGGCAAGACCTCCCGGGCCACATCCTTGCCCATCTCTTTGCCCATCTCTTTTTGCCCATCTCTTTTTCTTGCCCGTCCCCCCACCTTCCCATATTCTTCGTTCAGGTGACCGCCTGGGCTGGACCGGGCCGTCTCCTCCTGCCGGAGCCCCTTGGATGGCCACCAACCAGGATGCTGAAGCGCATCTGAAGCACGCGCTGGCCAACCGGTATCGGATCGAGCGGGAGATCGGTAGCGGAGGGATGGCCACGGTCTATCTCGCCCGGGACCTGCGTCATGAACGCGAAGTAGCCGTCAAGGTCCTCCGCCCCGAGCTCGCTGCCGCCCTCGCCCCGGAACGGTTCCTGAGGGAGATCCGGATCGCAGCCAACCTCAATCACCCCCACATCCTCCCCGTCTTCGACTCCGGTGAGGCCGACGGTTTCCTCTACTACGTCATGCCCTACGAGGAGGGACAGTCCCTCCGCCAGAAGCTGGCCCGGGAAGGGGAGCTGCCGGTGGGGGAGGCCGTGCGCCTCCTTCGGGACGTGGTGGACGCCCTGGCCCACGCCCACGCGAAGGGCGTGGTGCACCGGGACATCAAACCGGACAACGTCCTGCTTTCCGGGCGTCACGCGCTGGTGACGGATTTCGGGGTGGCGAAGGCCGTGAGCGAGGTCACGGGACGGGACAAGCTCACGACCGTGGGCGTGGCCCTGGGGACCCCTGCGTACATGGCCCCGGAACAAGCCGTGGCCGACGAGCACATCGACCATCGAGCCGACATCTACGCCGTTGGCGTTCTGGGCTACGAGCTGCTCACCGGAAGGCCTCCGTTCCTGGGAACCACCCCGCAGATGGTGCTCTCGGCCCACGTCACCCAGGCGCCCGAGCCGGTGACGAAATACCGGGAAGCGGTGCCACAGGGCCTGGAGCAGCTGGTGCTGAAGTGCCTGGAGAAGAAGGCCGCCGACCGGTGGCAGTCCGCCGAGGCGTTGCTGGCCGAGCTTGAAGCGCTGGCGACGCCGAGCGGTGGTGTGACGCCGACGGAGACGACGCCGCTGGCGCGAAGAAGACCCCGCTGGAAGATACCCGCCATCGCCGCGGCCGCTGTGGTGGTGGCTGTGGCGGCCGTAGCCATCACGATGGTCCGGCATGAGAGTGTACCGACGCTGGATCCCGAGCGGGTCGTGGTGGTTCCGCTGAACAACCGGACGGGAGACCCATCCCTCGACCCCATCGGGGAGATGACCGCGGACTGGCTCACAGAGGGCCTCCTGACGCTGACCGGGATCATCCAACCGGTGCCGAGCGAACAGGTACTGCAACTGCTCCAGGGGCAGGCCGGAGGGTCCGTCGCACCGGAAGGGAGCACCCAGGGCCTGGCACGGGCTACCGGAGCCGGAACCGTGGTCCTGGGCAGCTACTACATCCACGGGGACAGTCTCGAGCTCCAGGCTCAGGTCCTGGACGCCACGGATGGGGAAGTCCTGGATTCCACCGAGCCGGTTCGCGGACCGGTCCAGGACCCGGGGACCGCCATCGGGCTACTCCGGCAGCGGGTCACCTCCATCCTGGCCGCCCGTTTCGATCCTCTGGCGCGGACAGTAATCCCGGCCTTCGAGAGACCCCCCAGCTTGGAGGCTCTCCAGGCACACACGGCGGGGGTCCGGGCCTACGTGGACGGCGATTTTACGGGAGCGATCCGGGAGCTCGATCGGGCCCTGGAGCTGGACCCGACCTACGTACGCGCCTCCGTCATGACCATCTCGGCTTACTCGGGTCTGGGCCAGCCGGCGGCGGCGGAATCGTTGGCGGTGAAGACACTCCGATCGCCTGGGGATTTGAGCCCCTACGATCGCCTCCGTGTGGAGCACCTCCTGGCGGGTCTTCGGGGGGATCTCATGGCCGGATTTCGTGCGGCTCGGGCCGCGGCGGGAATGGTCCCTGGAGGAACCATCCACTACGGCGCCATCGGTGCGGCGGTCAGCGTCAACCGGCCGCGGGAGGCCCTCGAGATCAGCGGGAGCTTGCACGTTCCCGAGGGCTTGGGAGGGGCACCGCTCTTCTATTATGACGGGATCGCGTCGGCCCATCACATACTCGACGAACACCGGGAGGAGCAGCTCGTGGCACGGCGAGCCCGCGAAGACTGGCCGGGCCTCCTCCCGACCCTCGCGTACGAGGTGCGGGCCCTCGCCGCTCTGGGGGACATGGAGGAACTGTCGGACCGAATAGAGGAATGTCTCGCACTCAGGCCGGAGCGGGGGTGGACTCCCGGGGACGTGATCCGGATCGCCGCTGGGGAGCTTGTGGTTCATCACGGCCACTCCGAAGAGGCGCAGGCGGTGCTCCACCGTGCGTACGAATGGCATGAGAGCCAGTCCTCGGCAGAAGCCCAGAGTGAGTCCGGCCGCTTCGATCTCGCCCAGACCCTGTATCTCGACGGACGGTTGGACGAAGCGGAGGGCTTGTTCGCGGAGCTGGCAGAGGAGTTCGCGGAGAACGTCGACTATCTGGGCTACCTCGGCGGCATCGCCGCCCGGCGCGGCGACCGGGAGAAGGCGCACCAGATCGACCAGGAGCTACGCGTCTTCGAACAACCATACATCCGGGGGCAGCACACGATGTGGCGCGCCAGGATCGCCTCTCTCCTGGGAGCCAGGGACGAGGCTGTGGCGCTGATGAGGGAGGCCCTCGGCCAAGGAGTCGGGTACGGACCGACTCTCCATGCCGACCCGGACTTCGAACCGCTGTGGGGCTATCCACCATACGAGGAGCTCATGAGGCCCAAGGGCTGAACCCTGCCCTTCACTTCCCTCCTCCTACGTCGGAAGATCGGCCCACCTACGTAGGCCAAGATCAATAGATACGCGGCAAGTCGTATTAAGGCTGCGCCTGCCCCACCCGAGATTCTCAATATCGGGAGGCGGTTCGCTCCGGAAGGTCTCCAAGTAACGCGCCTCCTGGCGAGCAGACCGAAGGAGGTGGGTCATGCTCATCCGGCACAGAGCCGCCCATCACGGAGCCAACAGAGCTCACCCGTCAGGGAATGGGAAACGACCGCCGAGCACCGGCGGCACACGCTCTTCTGCCCAGGTCCGAATCGAGCGGAAGCGGAGGGAGCTGGAGCGCGAGCACGGTCTTTCCCGAGATTCGTTCGAGCACTTTCAAAGGCCCATCGAGCAGCCCTTCACGGCCAGCCAGCGCCAGCACACCACGATCCTCCTCGGTGGCCTCTCGCCGTGCCACGACAAGCTGGTTGAGGCCGCGGTGCAGTCGCTTGGCTACCACTGCAAGGCGCTTCCCAACGTCACGATGGACAGCTACACGGTCGGGCGTCACTTCACAGACCACGGGCTGTGCAACCCGACATACTTCACGGTCGGGAACCTGGTGACCTACCTGCAGGACCTCGAGTCGAAAGGGATGAGCCGGCAGGAGATCATCGACTCGCATGTCTTCGTCACCGCGGGATCGTGCGGGACCTGCCGCTTCGGCATGTACGAGGCCGCGTATCGCCTCGCCCTTGGCAACGCCGGCTTCCGCGGTTTCCGCGTCCTCACGTTTGGCACCAACGATGGCCTTGACCAATCGACGGGCGAGGCAGTGGGCCTCGACATGAACCTCGACTTCTTCCTCGGCCTGTTCACGGCGTTCGGACTCGCGGACGTGCTGAATCAGTTCAAGTACCGGATACGTGCGTACGAGGTCGTGCCCGGGTCGGTAGACGAAGTCGTGGACCGGGTGGTGTCCGACCTCCATCGCATGCTCAAGGATCGCGAGTGCTACGAGCTCGCCGACCACTGGACCCGGATCTTCCTCCGGACCCCTCTGGAGACCCCGATCCGCTACGCCGCGAAGATCCTGCACGTGGCGAGGTCGGATGAGATCACCGACGGCATGAAGGCCGCACGTTCGGCCCTCGACCAGATCGAGCTCGATCCCTTCCGCGTGCGTCCGATCGTGAAGATCACAGGTGAGTTCTGGGCGCAGACCACGCAGGGCCCCGGGAACTTCGACATCCACCGCTTCCTGGAGCGAGAAGGAGCCGAGGTCTACGTCGACCGGATACTCTTCACGCGCCTCATGTGGGAGCTCCACCAAGGCAAGTCCAAGGCGCGCGACCGATTGGGCCTGCGCGACGGCGACTCCCGGATCCGGCACTATGGCGACTACTACCGGAAGGTGGGCCTCCTGACGCTCGCCGAGCGCATGCTCCGGCGCGAAAACGAGCGACTGCTCGCGGCCCTGGGGGGCTCGCTCCATTCCATGGTGCCACAGGCGGAGATGGAGAGGATCGCCCGACCCTACTGGAATTGGCGCACCACATCGGGCGAGAGCCACCTCGAGATCGCCGAAAACATCTACGACCACACGCACGACCTCTGCCACATGGTCCTGAGCGTGAAGCCGTTCGGCTGCATGCCCTCGACCCAGTCCGACGGAGTCCAGACATGGGTGGTTGAAGATTACCCGGGAATGATCTTCCTCCCCATCGAGACGTCGGGGGACGGCGAGGTCATGGCTCACAGCCGAGTCCAGATGGCTCTGGGGCCTGCGCGAGCGAAGGCGCGCAGGGAAATGGACGACGTGTTGTCTGACATTCGTTGGACGCTGAATGATCTCAAGGCGTACGCCGACGATCACCCACACATCAAGCGCGCAAGCTATTCGGTTCCGCACCACCCCGGCATCGTGGGTCGGGCAGCCAACTTCGCGTACCACGTCTCGGAACTCCTCGACGCGAGGCCCGCCTCGTCGTCGATGGCCGCAGGGAGGGCATGATGAGCACGAAGCCCCTTTCCATCGGCATCGACGTCGGCTCGACGACGGTGAAGGTGGTACTCATCGAAGAAGCGTCCGACGCGATCCTCTGGAGTGACTATCAACGGCACGAGGGCAGACAGCTCGGGAAGCTCTTCGAGCTCCTGAAGACCCTCGAAGAGAGCTTTCCCGAGGTGACCGAGGGGTGCACACGTGCCTTCGTCACGGGCAGTGGTGCGGGCCCCGTACCTGGATGCATCGGGGCGAGGTACGTCCATGAAGTCAACGCCGTCGCACACGCGGTGGAGCGGCTCCACCCCGAGGTGAACTCCGTGGTCGAGCTGGGCGGCCAGGACGCGAAGATCATCATCTTCAGAGAGGACCCCAGCGGGGGGAAGAGGAAATTCCCCACGATGAACGACAAGTGCGCCGGAGGCACGGGCGCCGTGCTGGACAAGATCAGCGCCAAGCTCGGAATCCGGCCGGAGGAGCTTGGAACTAAGGGATATGAGGGGATCAAGCTGCACCACGTGGCCGGGAAGTGCGGGGTCTTCGCCGAGACCGACATCAATAGCCTGCAGCTCCTGGGCATCCCCACCGACCAGCTCATGGCGAGCCTCTTCGACGCCATCGTCGCGCAGAACCTGTCCGTGCTCACCCGGGGCCACACGCTCCGACCTCACGTGCTGCTGCTCGGCGGTCCAAACACCTTCATCCGCGGCATGCCCGAGGCCTGGAAAGCCAACATCCCGCCGATCTGGAAGGAACGGGGGGTCGAAATCCCCAAAGGCGTGGATCCCGCGTCCCTCATCTACGTTCCGGAGAATGGGCAGTACTACGCGGCCATCGGAGCGGTCGAGTTCGGTAAATCAGAGGAGGAGCACGTCGGCCGATACGCCGGCCTCGAGGGCCTCGAGAATGCGGTGCACCGGGGGGGTGGTGAGGTCCGGGCACTTTCGGCACCTGGGCTCAGCCGCTCACCCGAGGAGCTGGCCGAGTTCAAGGAGCGCTACCGTCCCGAGCCGTTCGTGCCCGCGAGCTTCGAACCGGGAGAGACGGTGAGGGCCTTCCTCGGCATCGATGGAGGCTCGACCTCCACGAAGGGCGTCCTCATGAACGAGGATGCCGCCGTCCTCGCAAAGGCGTACCAGCTCTCGAAGGGAAATCCCATCGAGGACGCGAAGGAGATCGTGGCTCTTCTGCGGGCCTCCGTGGAATCCCCGGGCGCGTCCCTCCAGATCCTCGGCTTCGGTGTGACCGGCTACGCGAAGGACGTCCTCAAGGACGTTTTCGGGGCCGATGTGGCCGTTGTGGAGACAGTCGCCCACACCTCGTCCGCGCTGCACTACTACGACGAGGTCGATGTCATCTGCGACGTGGGCGGCCAGGACATCAAGATCATGATCCTGAAGGACGGCCAGGTGAAGGACTTCAAGCTGAACACGCAGTGCTCGGCCGGGAACGGCTACTTCCTGCAGAGTACCGCTCAAAGCCTGGGCGTTCCGGTGGAGCAGTACGCGGAGGTCGCGTTCAAGGCCGAGACGATGCCGATCTTCGGATACGGATGCGCGGTCTTCCTGCAGTCCGACATCGTCAATTTCCAGCGGCAGGGCTGGGAGCCCGAGCAGATCATGGCCGGGCTCGCGGCGGTGCTCCCCAAGAACATCTGGCTGTACGTCGCCCAGATCCCGAACCTGGCCCGCCTCGGCTCGCGGTTCGTCCTGCAGGGTGGCACGCAGCACAACCTGGCCGTCGTGAAGGCCGAGGTCGACTTCATTCGCGAGCATTTCCACGAGAAGGCCGCCGAGCCGCAGATCGTTGTCCACAGGCACTGCGGAGAGAGCGGCGCCATCGGAGCGGCCCTGGAGGCGATGCGCGTCCGGGAAGGTCGGGATTGCTCACGATTCATCGGTCTCGACGCGACCGCGGCCACGACGTACACCACGACGACCAGTGAGCGCACCCGGTGCTTCTTCTGCAAGAACCGATGCCTCCGGACATTCATCGATGTGCGTGTGGCCGCGGGTAGCCAAGACGGGCCGCCCCTGGAGGTGGATTCGGTCCCGGACACGCTCCGCGCGGTCCCGCTCCACCCCGGATCACGCCGTCTCATCGTCGGCAACTCGTGCGAAAAGGGGGGCGTGGAGAGCGTAGACGACATGCGGGTCATCAAGGCTGAGATCGAGGCGAAGGTCGAGGACACGCCGAACCTGGTGGACTTCGCCGCGAGGAACGCCTTCCGCAGCTACTCCCCCGCTCTGGTCGTGGACCCCCTCGACAAGATCGCATTCACCTTCTCTCGCCGAAGGCGCAGGGAGCTGGCGGAGAAGCGCCGGTCGCTTCGGATCGGCATGCCGCGCGTCCTCGCCATGTACACCGTCGCCCCACTCTTCCGCACGTATTTCGAGAGCCTTGGCGTGAAATCGGGCAATGTCGTGTTCTCCGACGTGACCTCCGCCAAGCTCTATAAGGAAGGGGCCAGGCGCGGTGCCATCGACCCTTGCTTCCCGAGCAAGCTCGCGATCCCGCACGTGCACAACCTCCTCTCCGTGAAGCACGCGAGGAAGCCGCTCGACATCATCTTCTTCCCGATGATCGACACAGTGCCCTCCGAGATGGATACCGCCATCGGCCATCGCATCTGCCCCACGATCACGGCGACTCCGGAGGCCACGCGGGCCGCGTTCATGAAGGAGGGCGACATCTTCGAGCGCGAGGGCGTCCGGTTCATGAACACCTTTCTGAACATCGGTGAGCCCGAGCTCTTCGAGCGTCAGATGTATGAGGCCTTCGAGGATATCCTCGGTCTTTCGGTTGGTGAGAACCGACGAGCCATCCAGGCCGGGATGGACGCACAGCGGGTCTTCGCCGACGAACAGCGCGCCATGGCCCGGGCGGCGATCGAGCGACTCGAGCGCGAAAACCGCATCGGGATCGTGCTCCTGAGTCGGCCCTACCACGCCGACCCCGGGGTGAACCACCAGATCCTCGCCACGTTTCAGAAGCTCGGCTATCCCGTCTTCACCCCGTCGAGCCTGCCGTTGGACCCGGATATCCTGGATCGGCTCTTCGGCGACGAAGTGCGCGCAGGATTGATCGAGACGCCGCTGGACATCCGCGACGTGTGGAAGAACGCCTACAGCGAGAACTCCAACTGGAAGCTGTGGGCAGCCAAGTTCGCCGCACGCCATCCGAACCTGGTCGCGATGGAGGTCAACAGCTTCCGCTGCGGTCACGACGCCCCGGTCTTCTCGGTGATCGAGGGCATCGTCGAAGCATCCGGTACGCCCTTCTTCAGCTTCCGGGACCTTGACGAAAACAAGCCGTCCGGATCGATCAGGATCCGGATCGAGACGATCGACTACTTCCTGAAGCGGTTCCGCGAGCGCCTCGTCTCCGAGGTCGAGGTTCGTGAGCGCATCGAGGAGGAGCTCGCGCGATACCGCCATCAACTCGTCACCGAGCCCTCGGTCCGGCCTCCCCTCATCCGGCTCCGGCGGGAGCCAAGGTTGGGAGCCGGGCTGGCTGAATCCCCACCAGCTGCCCACGGGAGCTTCCGATGAGTACGCACATCGAGCCGAAAGGAACGCCCGCGCTGATGAGTCGCAGAGGCATGCGACGAGGGATTGCCAGCTTCATGGGGCTGACAGCGGTTGGGCTGGGTACCGTGTTCGTGTTCAGCATGCGCAGCCAGGTCGAGGGCGTGGTCACAACCCTCGACGGACGGTTCTTCGCGCTGGCATTCTTGGCCGCGCTGGTGGACTTCCTCATCTGTGGACTCCGCCACCACATCTTCCTGCGGAAGCTGGCCCCCGGCACCCGGCTCTGGCTCCCCATCCGCGCCGACCTGGTCGGGCGATTCACGGGGGCGATCACGCCGTCGCAGACCGGCGGTGGACCCGGCCAGATCTTCATCCTCTACCGGGGCGGGATCCCCCTCCCCGTCATCCTATCGGTCCTGATGATCAACTTGATGGCGACGATGGTCTTCTTCGTCCTCTTCGGGGGAGCCGCCGTCTGGATGCTCAGGGATCAGGTCTCGTCCGTGGCGATCAAGAACCTCGTGCTCTGGGGCTTCGTCGTGGTGACCGGGATGATCGGTTTCCTCGCTTTGAGCGCCACGCGGCCCCATCTCGCTGCACGGCCCATCGAGGCACTCACGCGAAGGCTCGAGAGTCGAAGCGGGGCGTGGGCAACGGCGGTGCGACGCGCGGGAACAACCCTCGTGGACAGCGCGGAGCGCTACCGGGCTTCGTGCGCGAAGTGCCTGCGCAGCTGGCCGATGCTACCCGGGATCGCCGCCTGGCTCACAGTCCTGATGTATCTGAACAAGTTCACCCTCGGCTGGTTCGTGATGCGCGGGCTGGGCTTCGAGGGATCCTACTTGCTCGCGGTAGCGGTGCAGGCCGTGCTGCACCTCATTCTCTACGTCGCGCCGACCCCTGGAGGCAGCGGAATTGCCGAGTTGAGCACCGGAGCCCTCATGGCCCTGCTCCTCCCTGCGCCGCTGCTCGCCCCCTTCACTCTCGCGTACCGGCTCTTCATGACCTACCTGCCGGCCGCCATCGGCGCTGTCCTCCTGACGCACGAGCTCCGTCCGGGTGGTAGAGGGACCCGGGCAGCCGGGGCGATCGCGGCTACGTGCGCGATGACAATCCTCCTCGCGGTCGCCGTCGGTCCCGGAGCGGTCCCCGCAGAAGCCCAGGTGCGATCGAAGCGGGCCATCGTCGGTTCGATAGATCCCAGCGTGGTTCCAGCAACACTTCACAAGAGCATGGTCGACACCATCATGACCGCGGTCGAAGCCGGGATCCTGGCGAGCTCCCGCGCCGACTCCCTGACGGCGTTCGATCTCGCCGTCCGCGTCAGCTCGGAGCTCATCCGTCTTGCGCCCGAGGACGCGCATGCCCACTACCTGTACGCGGTATCCATCGGGCAGCGCCTTGAGCTCTCCGGGACGCGCGAGAAGGTTCGCCTCGGACAGCAATGCAGAGAGCAGGCGGAGCTGGCCCTGACTCTCGATCCGGACCATCCCGGAGCCCTTCATGTGCTTGGTCGTCTACACGCCGGAACCATGCGTCTTTCACGTATCACCCGATTCGTCGCCAAGCACCTGCTCGGCGCAAAGGCGCTCGAGGGTGCCTCCTGGGAGATGGCGGAGCATTACTTCACCAGGGCAGCCGAGCTCGAACCCTCCAACCCTCGACACTGGGTCGAGCTTGCCCAGCTCTACGTCGACACGGGCCGACCGGAACGGGCGAAGGATGCGCTCCAACGCGCACTGGCCGGGTCAGCAACATGCGAGAGCGAGCGGCTGATGTTGGATCGTGCGGGACGGATGATGGAGAAGCTCGCGAAGAAGGCAGGCTCAGCTGCAGACGTTCTAGGAACTGCGGCCAACTATCTCGTGATTCCCCACGACGCCACGAACTCGAAGCGTTCCAAGCGCCTAGATCGAGATCCGCAAGAGTGTTGCTAAAAATATAGCATAGTGCTAAATTCACAGCACACTGAAGCAAGGATCCCCCGATCATCGTAAGGACGGTCCAACATGCCGGACTCTCCACACCTCGGTCTCAGCCGGCGGGAGCGCCAGATCATGGACGTGATCTATACCCAGGGCTCCGCAACCGTCCGGGAAGTCATGGACTCCATGCCCGACCCCCCTGGGTACTCGGCGGTGAGGGCCATGCTCCGGATCCTGGAGGAGAAGGGCCACCTGGAGCACCGGCAGGAGGGGCCTCGCTACGTCTATCAGCCTGTGGTCCCCAGGGAGGAGGCCCGGGAGTCCGCGCTGAAGAGGCTGCTGGGAACCTTCTTCGACGGATCGGCGGAGAGGGCTGTGGCCGCCTTGCTGGACCTTTCGTCAGCGGACCTCGGCCAGGAAGAGCTGGATCGCCTCGCCGCGATGATCGAAGTAGCCCGGAAGGAGGGGCGTTAGTCATGGAGATCCAGCCTATCTTCATCGCATGGCTCGGAGACTTCCTGGCCGGCGCCCAGCACGGGGTGTTGGACCTGGGGATCAAGGGCTCGGTCCTCCTCCTCCTGGCGTTCCTGACCGCCATGGGGTTTCGGAGCGCCTCGGCAGCGGCCCGACACCTGGTCTGGACCGCAGCCCTGGCAGGACTGGTGGTCCTGCCCCTGGTCTCCATCGCCGCGCCGGAGTGGCAGCTCCCGGCCGTAGCGGGACTGGACAAGGTGTGGAACGGAATGCCGGACGCCGACCCGCCCCCGGAGGTCGCGCCCGCCCTGACGAAGGTCAGGTTCCAGAGCACCGAGGCGACGTCCACGGTGCCGTTGGCGGCTGCCACGCGGCCGGCACGCCCGGATGCGGAGCCGGTGGAGACCCCACCTCCATCCGTCCTTCCCGTCCGAGGGGATCAGGAGGCGCCCGAACTGGTCCAGGATACCCACCGGTGGCCGGCGGTCCCGGCGACGGGCGCAGGATCCCTGGGATGGGGTGTCTGGGGAGTCATCGCCTGGCTGGTTGGTCTCTCCCTGGTATTGCTGTGGAGCGCCGCAGGCCATCTGGACACCTGGTGGGTCGCCCGCTCCGCAAGCAGGGTGGCGCAGGGACGGAGCCACCAGCTCCTGCGACAGCTGTGCCGGGAGCTTGGGATCACGGCACCGGTGGCACTCCTGGAAGGGGATCCCGACACAATGCCCCGGACCTGGGGTCGGACGCCGAGAGTCCTGCTTCCTTCCGTAGCCCGGAAATGGTCCGAACACAAGCTGCGGGCCGTTCTGCTGCACGAGCTCGCTCACGTGAAGCGCCACGATTGGGTGCTTCAGGTCGTCGCCCAGGCCGCCGAGGCGCTGTACTGGTTCAACCCCCTGGTGTGGTATGCCGCCCACAGGATGCGCATCGAGCGGGAGCGGGCCTGTGACGATCTGGTCCTGATGTACGGATCCCGGGCCTCGGAATACGCCGCGCATCTCTTGGACATCGCCCGGTCCATGAGGGCCCGCCCCTTCACTCCCGCCGCCGGCCTCGCCGTGGCCCGGAAATCTCAGCTGAGGAGCAGACTCATGGACGTCCTGGATGCCAACCGCCAGAGGGCCGCGGTGTCGCCGGGCCTGGCAACTGCCGTTTGGCTCGCAACCGCCCTGGTGGTGATTCCCATCGCCGGCGCTGCCAGCGCCACCAACCAGCCGCCCGCCGAGTCGGCGGGCGAGTCCCGGAGTGGGCCGGCGACCGCAGCTTCGTCCACCGGCTTCACCGACTCCCGGGAGGCGTGGGAGTCTCCGAAGACCCCCGGCGCCGGATTCTCCCAGGCCTGGGTGGAGACGCCAAACCGAACCGGATCCGGGAACCCGTCCACCCAGGTCCCGCAGTGTGACTGGTACCGCCGGGGCGCCGACGTCTCCACCTCCATGAACGTGAACGACGACCGGATGGAGCTCCGGATCCAAATGGACGACTGCCGCCTCACCATCGAGGCCAGGGGTGACGTCGAGTTCAACCCGCAGGAGACCGACGTCGTGTCCATCTCACGGGGCGGCTATTTCGAGATAGAGGAGAGGGAGGGCGCCAATACGCGACGTCTTGAGGTCCGGCCGGCCGGAGACGGTGGCGTGGAACGCAGGTGGCTCGTGGACGGCGAGGGACAGGAGTACGATCAGGGCGCCCGCGAGTGGTTCGCGGAGCTCCTCCCTGTCCTCTTCCGCCGCGCCGGATACCAGGCCGAGAAGAGAGCGGCCCGGATCCTGGACCAGCAGGGGGTCTCGGGGTTGCAGCAGGAGATCGCCCTGATCCCCTCGGACTACGTGGCCAGGAAGTACTACGAGGTTCTCCTGACCCAGGGAGACCTGAGCGAGGCGCAGCTCCGGGAGGCGGTGAGGCAGGCAGGGCAGGACCTGGAGTCGGACTACGAGCTGGCCGAGCTCCTCATCGAGGTGGCGGAGGAGCACCCGGCAGACGAGTCCGTGCAGATCGCCTATGTGGGGGCGGCGGGGTCCATCGAGTCGGACTACGAGACCCGCCGGGTCCTGGACGCGGCCCTGGCCCGGTCCGGGCTGAGCCAGGAGGTGGCCCAGGCCATGTTGGAGCTGGCTACGGGGATCGATTCGGACTATGAGCTGGCGGAGCTCCTCCTGGCGATGCTGGAGCGGCATCCCGTGGAGGAAACCCTGACGCCACAGTTCTTCGGCGTGCTGGAGACCATCGACTCGGACTACGAGCGGGCCAGGGTCCTCAAGGCTGCCCTGGACCGGGGTGCCCCCAGTCAGGCGGTTCTGGACCTGGCGCTGGAGTCGGCGTCCCAGATCGACTCCGATTACGAGTTGGCGGAGCTGCTCCTCTACGTCGGCGAGCGCTACCCTACCGACCGCTCTCTGCCCGACGCCTTTCTTCGGCGAGCCAGCTCCATCGAGTCGGACTATGAGCGGGGCCGGGTGTTGAGCGTCCTGATCGAGGAGGGCCCCATGGGCAGCGCCTCTCTGGCGCAGGTCCTGGACCTCTGCGCGGGGATGAGCTCCGATTACGAGCTGGCCGAGCTGCTCATCAAGCTCGCTGAGAATCAGCGGCTGGATGAGGAACTCCGGGCCCGGTACGTGGAGGTGGCCGAGGGGATGTCCTCGGAGTACGAGCGGGACCGGGCTCTGGCGGCACTGGTCCGCAGCCAGGGTGGCTTCGTGTTCACGCCCTGAAAGAGGGGCCTGAAGGGGGGGCAGGCCATCGCAACGGACGGCCTGCCCCACGCGCCCTGAGGGACTCGAACCCCCAACCACCTGATCCGAAGTCAGGTACTCTATCCGATTGAGCTAAGGGCGCTGACCAAATCTCGGTCGAGAACCGTCCCGGCGCTACTCCCCAGGGCGCCACGGCGCCGCACCTGTATCCCTTACTCCTCTCCCAGCGTCTTCACCGGATCCACCCGGGTGGCTCTGCGGGCCGGAATCAGCAGGGCCACGGCCGCCACCGCCGCCAACACCACCGGCACGGCGGCGAAAACCCCCGGATCCCTGGAGCCGACCCCGA
>Ga0316577_10000283_pt1 | contig 18281 bp, 20 predicted proteins | sample S5NA_FD_203073 | JGI IMG/M metagenome (GOLD analysis project Ga0316577, IMG submission 203073) | Rhizosphere microbial communities from salt marsh grasses in Alabama, United States - S5-7_050615r2r1 | ecosystem: Host-associated > Plants > Roots > Rhizosphere | place: USA: Alabama | collected... | reverse complement strand
CTATATCGATTACCTCAATTGCTTTCCGTTTTATTTTCGCATGTTCGAAAAACAAGCCGTCAATGGCATCAGCATACATCCGGGATATCCGTGTATGCTCAACAAAATGATGGCGGAACGACAACTCGACATGAGTCCCATTTCATCCGCAACCTGTGCAGAAATTTCTGACGATGTGATGGTACTGCCGCAATTTTGTTTAAGCTCGGTTGGATATGTAGGTTCGGTGATTCTGGTGAGCAAAATACCCATTGAAGATTTGAATCAAAAAAAAGTGGGAATTACCAGTGCCTCTCACACATCCGAAGTACTTCTAAAAGTTCTGCTAAAAAACTATTATCACTTGGAACCGCTTTATATACCGACCCAACCAAGACCTGTCCTCAAAGATATGGATGCAGCCTTGGTTATCGGAAACGATGCCATGGCCATATCCTCCGAACCGATTCCCTATATTTATGATCTCGGAGATTTGTGGCTGAGAAAAACCGGCTTCCCGGTGGTATTTGCCGTGTTTGTCGTAAGGAAAAGTGTAGTAGATAAATATTCGTCCCAGATAAAATCCGTTATTTCTTCTTATCATCATTCAATCGAGTGCCTTGAAGAAGAAAAAGAACTGGTCGTTTCAAAAGCAAGGGCAAAATATCCGGATATTATTTATGATATCAACAGTTATTTTGATCTGTTGCAGTTTAAATTCGATGATGAATTAAAAAAGGCCTTGATGTTTTACTATACCGCAGCAGGAGAGATGGGCCTTCTAAAGAAGGTTACGAAGCTGAATTATTTGGACAGCTATTGATGTTTCATGATTCAAGCTTCACACCTTTAAATAGCTAAAAACCATATTATGCCGCAGGTCAAAAGTAGTTTTTATGGAACATTGGAATGTTGGAATACTGGAATATTGGGGATTGGACTGGAATTAACTCATTTAAGTTGATAAAAAAGCATTTAAAGCCATCATTCCATTACTCCATTATTCCAAGATTCCAATTGGAGCGAAGCCTCTAAATCTAACCTACATGTAAATGTTTGCAGCCATAGAAGATATGAATCTTAACAAAAATCTTTATCATAAGATATGCGAGGGTGAACGGATCGCCCCGGAAGAGGCCCTTAATCTCTTCTTTTGGGACATCATCGACCTGGGAAAAGCCGGAGATATGCGAAGAAAATTAGCATTTCCCAGGGAAACGGTGGGATTCATTGTCGACCGGATCATCAATTTCACCAATATCTGTGAGGCGGCATGTTCGTTTTGCGCCTTTCATGCCCGGGCAAATCTGATAGAGCCCTATGAAGTGACCATGGACGATATTTTTCTTAAGATCGAAGAACTTGTGGCTGCCGGAGGTACCCAGGTCATGCTTCAGGGCGGACTTCATCCCGACTATACGTTGAACACGTATGTGGATATGGTAACGTCGGTAAAAAAAAAGTTTCCGGACATCTATCTTCACTCTTTTTCTCCTTCAGAAGTCGTTCATATCTCAAGAAAAAGTTCAATGCCCGTCAATGATGTGGTAAAAGCGCTTAAATCAGCGGGCCTCGACTCCATGCCCGGTGCATCCGATCTTCTGGTAGACAGGATCCGCACCAAAGTCAGCCCCAAAAAAACCACGGTGGATGAATGGAGAGAGGTCATGCGTGCGCTTTATCAAAATGGCATGAAGTCTTCTGCCACCATGACGTATGGAATGGGGGAGACCAATGAAGAAAAGATTACCCATTTAAAGGTCATCCGGGATATTCAGGATGAAACCGGAATTTTGCAGGCCTTTATCCCCTGGTCATTTTCACCGGCAAAGACGCGCATGGAAGATACGCTTCCGGCGACGGGAATCGATTATCTTACCATACTGGCCATTGCACGAATTTTTCTCGACAATATAACCTACATTCAGGCTGGATGGCTGACCGAGGGCCTAAAACTTGCTCAGATTGCCCTGACCATGGGGGCAAACGATATGGGCGGGGTGCTCATGGAAGAGGTTGTGGTAAAGGCAACCGGGATAAAAACCAAGACTAACGACAAGGAGCTTATCCACATTATTCAAAATGCCGGAAAAATTCCCGTTCAAAGGGATTCCCGCTATCAGGTGATAAAGGAGTATGTATGACGCGTCTCGATGTCGCCTTTTCAACATGCCCAAACGACACGTTTATTTTTCACGCAATGCTCCACGATTGTATTGATACAAAAGGTTTTCGTTTTGTTTCCCATATGCACGATGTGGAAGAATTAAATAAAAAGGCTTTTTCCAAAACATTCCATGTCTCCAAGCTCTCCTTTTATGCTTATCTCAAACTCAGACAATCCTATGAAATCCTCGATTCAGGTTCCGCCTTAGGCTTTGGATGCGGGCCGCTGCTTGTTGGAAAATCAACGGATCTTTCATTTTCAAAAGCAAAAATTGCCGTGCCCGGAGAATATACCACTGCATATCTTCTTATGAGGTTGTGGAATCCTTCAATACAACATGTTGAAATCACCCGGTTTGACAATATCCTGGAAGGGGTACAAATCGGAAAATACGATGCCGGACTCATCATTCACGAAGGCCGTTTCATCTATCCGGAGTATGACTGCGTTGAAATTATTGACCTCGGCAAATGGTGGGAGGACGAAACATCTCTTCCCATTCCACTGGGATGTATTTCAATCAGAAAGGATCCTCCTTTTATAGATTATAAACAGGATATTGAATCTGTTATACGCAATTCAATAACGTACGCTTTTAATAACAGGGATGCTTCCAAATCATTTGTAAAACAGCATGCCCAGGAAATAGACGACCAGGTAATTGACGGGCACATTGACCTGTATGTCAATAATTTTTCCCTATCGTTAGGGGATACAGGGAGAGAAGCCATTCAGATCCTCGAGGAGATGGCTCGGAGGAAAAAGATACTGTGACGACAATTATCATGGCCACAATGCTCGAGGCAAAGCCGTTTGTTCTGGGGATGTCTTTAAGGCAGACCCAAAAAATTCCTTTCCGGTTGTTCCAAAATGACGAGATTTTATTAATTATTTCAGGTATCGGCAAAGCCAATGCCGCCATGGCGACGGCGTATGGCTGTCTGAAATTCAAGCCAACCTGTATCTGCAATTTGGGCGCAGCAGGGGCGACCCATTCCGGATATCGTCTTGGAGAGATATTACATATCAAAAAAATTGTCGAAACTGATCGGCCCGATCTGAAAACCGGGGCACCCTGTGTTCAACAACCGGATTTGCTGGCTGGATTCAACACCGCGACACTGGCTACCAGCGATCGGGCGGTTCTTGACCCCAAAGAACGAAAAACGATTTCCAAAAATGCCGATTTGATTGATATGGAAGGCGCCTCGGTGGTTCAGGCCTGCAGAACCTTTAATGAAAAGTGTTACCTATTCAAATTCGTCAGTGATACACCGGATCATACGCGAGATCAGGATATTGTGGATCATATTCGGCAACACCGCAAAACATTTTATGACTTTTTTACAGAATCCATAAGACCAATGCTGCCTGTGCCCCGCTTTTTATGAAATACTAATTAAGAACAATTCAAGGGCCGGATCCCCCGACAGCGCTTGTCGTTGATGACCCTTCCGGGATCTCTGAGGATTCAACAACAAAAATACCGTCATCTTTTAAGCCGGCCAGTTCATTTAAAGCCTCTCGGATTTCTGTTGCCCCTCTATCTCTTACAAGTTTCACAACACCGAGTTCCTTCTTTGCCTGTGAGAGGGAAAAACGGCCGCTTGTCTTTTCGAGGTAGGCATACACAAAGCTTTTTACAGCCTGCCAACTGTCGCGGCGCGTCTGATTTTCAAGGGGGGTAAGTTTGTCCAGATCTCCAAGAATGCGGGAATGAAAACGTGCTCCCCGACGTTTCATGAGCAGGGTGGACCACAGGAAAAATATAATTAAAGCTGCCACTCCCCCAGCACCTATCAGCATGATTTGATCCATGCCTCCCAGGATACCTGAAATCATAAGACCGAAAGTTGCGCCTGCGCCGAGAAACAGGCTTACCAATAAGCCGGTGAACGTGTGTTTCCAGCGAAATTTGCGCACGTTGCGGCGATAGCTCATCAGGGCCTCAAGGAAATGGCCAAGGCGTTCGCCGTGGGTTTCGACAAAGGTGGCCAGATGATCGAGGCGATGTCTCGGGGCTTTAAGGATGGCCCTTTTCAATTCCTCGCGCTGATTTTCCAGATGCCCCAAAAAACTCATATCTCCATTGGGCCGTTTCCCTGCCCGCAACATGGCCCGTGGAGAATAGGTTAGGCAGATGGGAGGGATGTCTTTTCGACCGGTGATTTGAGATAGATTCCAACACAACGTGCCATAAACCTGAAGAAGATCTGCAAAGGAGGCACATTCATCAATTCGGTTCAAAACAAATAGCAGACGGTCTTCAAACGTGCGGGTCGGCAGTGTTTCCCGAATGCTGATATATGATTCGCGGACGGTACCGGCCTTATGGGGGTCGAAGACCACCAGGACCAGATCAGCTATTTGTGCCAGATCGCCTATGACTTCTTGATAGTCGTATCCACGATCCCTTTCGGTGATGCTGTCGAGCATTCCAGGGGTATCAATGATGGCAAGAGTTTCTAAGAAAGGTGCATTTACTTTTTTCAGGCGAAAGTGAGAGGCGAATCGTTGTCCATGTTTTCTCATTGTTTCAAAGGGATATTCCGGGTCATTCAGTAAAAACTTCCCATCCCGTTCTTCAACAACACGAACATTTTCTGAGCCGGATGAAGAATCGTCATAGGTGATGACGGTAAAGGAATCATCTGTGGGCGCTTGACCGGTTGCCTGAATATCCGCACCAAGAAATTCATTAATAAGGGTCGACTTGCCGGAAGAATAGTTCCCTAAAACAAGGACAAGTGGACGCCATTTAATGTTGGTTTCCAAAGGGACATCGCTATAACCGTAATGGAGCGCTGCAGGAGAGAGGTGGTCTGATACCATTTTTACCAGCTCGGTTCGAAGCGAATTAATGTAATTCTGACGATACATCGCTATCTCCCTTTTATCGGTCTATATGTCATTTTTATTTATTGGGCACTTTTCATTTTTTTATATCGCCTCATCCACCACCGAAGACCTAACAATGCAAGGGCCCATCCTAAAAAAATGCTGTCGTCTATTCTTCCCATAATGAAATCCGGCATAAAAAAGTAAACAACAGCACCAAAAAGAAAGCTGATGAACAAGGCGGTTATATAACGCATCCATGTGAAAATTCTAAAGAAAACCAGAAACAGTAATGTCCAGAAAAGAAAGCATACCGTAGTGGCGGTAACTCGGTACCTCACGGGGATACTTTCTGATACTTTTGATAAGACAAGGTTAAATTTTTGACTTGGTTTGTGAAGACGGTAATGAAGCACCTCTTTCACCGTTATGGTTTCGTCTATGTGAAGTCCTGCCGGTATCAGAAAATCAAGAGTTATTGGAAAGTCTTGTTCATGAAGAAGGTCGTTGGTCTGACGAAAGGGGAGAGATAGGATCTTTCGAAATCCTGTGTAAACGACGCTGCTGATCGCTATCAAAGACACAAAAGAAAGTATCGCCCAGAGAATTTTAGACCGTAATACCATAGACGCTAACTATTGAATAAATACTCGCCCTTCACAAGATTTAATCCAATCGTACTATCTAAACCATTTATTTTAATGCTGACTTGTTCCAAAGCTACCAGAGGCGCCCCAAGGTGTCAACTGACACTTTTGAGCCCGGTCTAAAAACCATAGCTTTGCAAGTATCGATTTTATGAATCACAAGCTGTTTAACTATTTATATTATCAATTTTACTTATTGATTATCAATATAGTATAGATTTATCGCTTAAAATCAAAGACTTTTTCTCAATATGTTGGTGCAAACCTTGAGTTAAGATAAATGGGAAAACAGCGTTCAATGAACGGCCAAAAAACGAAAACAATCGACAATCAAAAAAAGAAAAGAATATTTGCCCTGCCAAATTCTTTTCAATCTCCCACGATCTACCATTTAATTCGGGTTTTGCTCTGTATAATTTTTTTGTGGTCCGGCATTTCAAAGCTATTGTCTCCAAAAGAATTCGCTGTAATTATAAACTCATACGGGTTGGTTCCCGAGGCTTGGATTATGCCTTTGGCCGTTTTTTTACCTTTGCTTGAGATGATTTTCGGCTTGGGTCTGTTATTGGATATCAAGGGATCTTTGGCAGGTATTACGGGCCTTTTAATGTTGTTTATGGTGATTCTGAGTTACGGCATCCGGCTGGGGCTTGATGTTGATTGCGGCTGTTTTGGGCCTCAAGATCTCGAGTCTCGGGCTTATCACAGTCTTCGTCCGGCACTCTATCGGGATTTTGCAATGATCGCAGGCGTTATTTTTTTATATCTTTGGCGTCAATACCACAGGATCAAGCCGGTAAAGATATCACTTATAATTAAAAAAAAACATGGGGAAATGGAGGACGGAAGATGCATAAAATTAAATCGATGGGAAAACTGGTAGTCATGGGAATTTTGGTGTTTGGACTGGCCGCGCCGGCCGGGGCTTTTCTGGAAAACAAGTTTGAAAAGGAAGTGACAAAAGAGGCCGGAGCTGTCAAACTGGTGCGCGAAGTCCAACATGGCGGCTACGATGTGGTCACGACCGAAGAACTCAAGAAATGGATCGACTCCGGTAAAGATATGGTCATCGTAGACACCATGCCTTTTGAAGCCAGTTACAAAAAAGGGCATGTCCCTGGGGCTGTTCAATTCCTTTTTCCTATACCGGAGATGAAGCAATGGGATAGCAAGGAAACCGACGGCAAATCCCAAGAAGATTTTATGAAGCTTTTGGGTAGTGACAAAGACAGACCCATCGTTATTTATTGCGGTTTCGTCAAATGCACCCGGAGTCACAACGGGGCTGCCTGGGCTGTTAAGCTCGGCTACAAAAAGGTTTATCGATTTTCCGGCGGAATTTTTGCCTGGAAAGGGGCCAACTATCCAATGGAAAAAGTAAAATAAAAGTTTATTTTCGAATTGGGCAATATCACTCAATTCAAAAAGTTTTGTTTTCATGTTTGTTGTTGTTTTCAGACAAATTCAGATACGATCAGATTTGAAGGGACATTATTTCTCATGGACCGGTTAAATAAAAACCTTAAGTTGTTGGATCATCGTTGTGTAACGCTGATTAATAAAATACGGCAGCGTACAGAGAACCTGTTCGTGGTCCGACAGCTGATGTGTTCAGAAGCAGTATTGACAGTATTGAATCAAGGCCTCAAAGGGGGATTAGCACCGGAAATCGCCGTTCGGATTACCTCCGGCCTCCCGGAAGGATTCGGAGGAAGCGGATGCACCTGTGGCGCACTGAGTGCCGGTATTATCTCCCTTGGATTGTTTTTGGGTCGCGACGGCCCCGGTATTCTGAACAACAGGATGGTTTACGCTGCTTCGAGAGAACTTCACGAGCGGTTCAAAACAAAGTTTGGTTCCACCTGCTGTCGGGTGCTGACAAAAAATATCGAACTGGGAACGAAGCACCATTTTGATTTTTGTGCCCGACATGCCGGAGAGGTCGCTGAACAAACCGCACGTATTGTCCTTAACCATAAGCCGGAGCAACTTGAACTGGCGGATTGGACGTATTTGAATCAAACAGATACAAAAATGCGCACAAGGATAAAACAACTCTCCAAGGCACTTCGATCATAGTTATACGAGGGGGCAGGGAGTTTTTCTGATAAGTCGCGCCATGGACAATTTTTAAAAATTTCCGAGGGGTCAATTAAACCAGTGCTCTTAATTCAGTCTGTATGCACCTTAAAAACCTACAACGAATCTTTTCAGCGAAAAAACCTTGACCTTCATGCCAAAGAGAAAGAATAATAGGAACGACCAAATAAATAGGAGCCTATAGGCTGTGAAACTGAACTTTTTAAAAAAGCCGACCCTGTTGAGCCTATCAAAAACCTGTGGTTGAGCTGCAAAAATCGACCCGGTCGGGCTTGATAGTTTGTTGGCGAATCTCCCCAAGAATAAAGATCCGAACTTGCTGGTGGGCTATGAAACCAGTGATGACGGAGGGGTATATCGATTAACCGATGATTTGGCCATTATAATGACAGCCGACTTTATCACGCCGCCGGTGGACGACCCGTATATATACGGTCAAATAGCGGCGGCCAATGCCATCAGCGATGTCTACGCCATGGGCGGACAACCCGTCGCGTGTCTGAATCTGGTCAGCTTTCCCTCTAATAAGCTGCCTCCAGATGTCCTTCACCAAATCGTGGCGGGTGCTCTGACCAAGATTACTGAAGCCGGAGCTGTCTTGGCGGGCGGGCATTCAGTGGAAGATGATGAACCAAAATTCGGCCTGTCAGTAACCGGAATCGTACATCCGGAAAAATTCTGGACCAACAAGGGTGCTCAACCCGGGGATATACTGATTCTGACCAAACCCGTCGGAAGCGGTGTTCTATTTAACGCCAATTTAAAAGAATGGGTTTCCAAAGAGGCCATGGAAGCTTGTTTGTCAATTCTCAAAACCCTCAATCGAACCGCTGCCGAGGTGATGTCCGGTTTTGATATCCATGCTGCAACGGATGTTACTGGATTTGGATTGGCGGGGCACGGTTTCGAGATAGCCAAAGCATCCAACGTGTGTTTGGAAATCAATATTCAGGAACTGCCGATAATGGAGGAAGCCCTGGCAATGTATAAAAGAGGAATGACCACCGGCGTAAATGCGTATAATCGGAAAATGGTCGAAAAACATTGTCGGTTCGAGACTAAGTTGCCCCCCTGGAACGAAGAAATCGTATTTGATCCGCAAACCAGCGGTGGATTGCTCGTCGCGGTGACACAGGCCCAGGGAGAAGGTCTCATCAACGCTTTGCATGCCAAAGGGGTGACGGCAGCCAAAATCATCGGTCACATCCATGAACCTAAAAGCAAGATTCATTTGAGGTTCAGGTAATTGGTAAGGGGCAAGGGGTAAAGGATTCTCCGATTAAATGGTCTACGAATTAACAGGGCCCCGAAAAATCTGGATTTTTGCTGTGCTCCAACAGGCAACGGTTTAAGTGAAAAAGCTTTAAACAAAATTAAGATAATACTTTCATTTTCTGAGTCATTTGCGTTTAAGAGCAGATTGTTAAATAGATCGAAAAATAAGGGCAGAAAAATTAAGAAAATGTTAACGTCACCTCTCCGAACTATAGGCTCTACGAACAGGAAGCCGAATCTAAGCATTTACAATCCCTTGACCCCTTGAATCGTCGAATCCTTTTCTGAAACTCATTTGAAGGAGAACCAATAATTCGAATTACAGACGTCGTATTTTTTCAGCGATAAGTTCTGGCAAAGGAATTGCTTTCCAGGTGTGATCGATGGCGACGAAGGTAACATTTCCCTCTGCCATCAACCGGGTTTCCGGTGGGCGGTAAAAGTGAAACTGAAAGACAATGGCTTTTTCTTTAATTTCTTTGATAGATGTGTGCATTTCAAGCACGTCGCCATAGTAAGCCGGACCTATAAAATTACAGCTGGCAGCCACTTTGGGCATGCCGTATTTTTCTTTTTTGTTGCGAAAGAAGGTTTCCGGAGGTATGTCGATATACCGGAGAAATTCTTCTATCCCCTCATGGAAATAGCGAAAATAGGCGACAAAATAAACAACACCGTATGGATCGGTATCACCGAAACGGACCTTTATTTTGGTTTTATGAACGAGCATGTTATACCTCCTGCGGGTGATGAAATAGAACCTATCTCAAAAACAATCTAAGTGCCCATGGCAGTGTTGGGAAACGGTTCAAAATGTATTGCTCATCCCGCTTTCAGCGGGACTCCGCTTTTTCACCGTTTCGCGCTCCCGATTCTCGGGATTTCGCAAAGCTCAACTTGCTATTCCTGAACCCTAATCTTATTTTTGAGATAGGTTCTAAATACTTCCTTGATAAAAGTGTTGAATGTCCTTAAACTATAGAGATTATGATGCGATGGATTAAATGTTTTTTTCTGATCTGCTTGTTTATGCTTATTGGAGCAAACCAAACCACCAGGGCTGCTCAGAACATCGACATCGATCTGGTCAGATTGCAAACCAAAGACGGCGTAAAACTAACCGGTATTTTACGTCAGCCCCGCATGTCCAAAACAAAAGCCTGCGTGGTATTGATCCACGGCTACAGCGGCAACTTTTATTCAGGCGTCATGGGCTTTCTTCCAGAAGCCTTGGCAGATAGAGGATTTGCCACGTTGGCGATCAACATGCGTGATCACGATCGGGGCCCTAAACATAACCGGTTCGAAGACAACCGTTATGACATTATGGCGGCCGTCGATAAAATGGCCAAGCTCGGTTATCATCCCATTTTTCTTTATGGCCACAGTATGGGGACCAACCGGGTGCTGTATTACATTGCGGCAACCCAGGATGACAGAATTAAAGGCATTATTCTAACCGGTCCTCCGGGTAATCTGTTCGAGTGGAATATCAGTGTATTCGGGCCTGAGGCAGCAAAAAGTGTCCTCCGCCAGGCCCAGGATCTGGTAGCAAAAGGCAAAGGAGATCAATGGATGCTGATCAATCTGGGGCCTTTGGGCAAAGCGCTTTATACCGCCAACCATGTTGTAAGCCTTAGGGGCCCGAAAACCGTATCCGATCCCTACAAAAACATTGGCCGTATTTCTCAACCCATACTGGTTGTCCACGGTCTTGCTGATCATCTGGCCAATCCTGATGTAGCTGACCGCCTCAGGAACAGTGCCACTCCTAAGACAAATGTCACGGTTGTTAAAATTCCTGGCGCCAACCACCGTTTCAGTCATCACCAAGAAAAACTTGTAAGCGTTGTAACCCGATGGATAACGGAGCATCTGGGCCATTAAGGGTCGACTAACAGAACTTCTCGAGATCACTGATAAGATTTTTAACTTCTGATCTGTTTAATAGAAGTTTAACTTTTCCTCCGCCGGGATGTGCAACCTTTAACATGCAACCTTCGTTGTTTTTTGCTACCGCCCATTTTTGTCCTTTTGGAAATACAAAAGATTGATCCAACCAGTCGTCTGGATTGAACTCGGCAATCTGAATCAAAACACCAAAAGCATCTTTTGGATGGATAAAGATTTCTTTCCAAAAACTTCCATATTCGTTATATCCGAAATAAGGAATATTATGAGCTTTAAGCTTTTTTATCGCATTTTGAATGTCCGGAGTTTGAAGAGAGATATGGTGAAGGCCTCCGTTTTTATTTTTATTTAAAAACTTTGTTAAAAAAGTATTTTCTTCAAGTGGGGTAATAAGTTCGAGACGTGAAAGATCGCCAAATGAAAAAATTTGCCAATGATATTTCATATCATTATTTCGAGCACCAGCACCAAAAATCGCTCCAAGTATGTCTTTAAAAAAGTGGAGCGCTTTAGGATAATCTTTCACGGCAATTGAAATATGGTCGATCCTTGAAATCATTTGGTATTATCAAAAGGATTAGGAAATATCCTTTATGCTGTTACGTACTTGTGCATAAATGCCTGGGGCCATAACCAGAAGGCGGTCATTGATCTTTTGGCCGTCCAGATATTCATTGAGAAAAAAATTGCTCCCATCTAACTTGCAGATCTTTCCGCCTGCCGCTTCAAGAATAATACCGGCTGCTGCAAGATCCTGATACGATTCATTTGCAATTACGGCTGCTTCGGCACGACCCATAGCAACATAACAAATATGAGCACCGGTGCATCCCAAATCGCGAATTTTTCCCGGAAATGTTGAACGATAGCGTTGATGAAATCGTGAATACGTAAAAAGAAGGCTTTCGTCGTTAATGTTTTTCTTTTTTGAAACGCGGATTTCCTTATCTCCCAGGAAGGCCTTTTGATCCGCCTGCGCGTGAAAAAGATCGCCGGTCGCCGGCATATAGAACACACCGAAAATAGGCCAGAAATTTTCTATCAATGCAAGAGAGATACCCCATATAGGAATTCCAGCTTGAAAATTGGCCACCCCGTCTAAAGGATCAAAAATCCAGATATATCGCTTTCCATCATGAGAGTAGCCCCTGTCCATCTGGTTGTTTTTAAATACCTGATGTTCAGGAAAATGGTTGTCAAGTTGACCCTGAAAAAAGTTCATTAAATGGAAATCAGCTTCTGTCACAAGTTCTTCATCAAATTTGATGCGATGATCCCCCTTGCCATAATAGGTAAGTGCTTCCTCTCCTGAACGTCGAATCACATCCACTGCAAACTGAGTTAACTCTTCAATCCCATGGCGTTTTATTTCAGCCATTATACCCCCTTGTTTGATCGTATCTGCAGATTGATACGTATTGTGGATGACAGTATGTGTTTAAAAATCTCCCAGTGGCCGTACAAATGTAAATGAAGCAGGTTCCTTGACCAGTTTTTGACCAGCCTGCTTGGTATTGCCACCCAGAAGTGAAAAGGGGAGTGATACAACAAAGACGGCACAACCAAAAACGGTTGCAACGATTCCTAAAGGCCTGGCAAGAATAAGATCAGCTGCCATAAGCGCGCCGCTGCTTTCTTTTTCTACAGTTGTTCCTGCCGCAAATGCCGAAGTTCCGAATGGGATAAAAACAAGGGTTATAATTAGCAATAACACTATGGATTGTTTTCTGATTTTATGCATTTTTCCTCCTTTAGGTTTGTTTGTTATCTATTAGTTTGACTTTAGATAGTTGAAAAACAATTTTATTGGGGCTATAGTATTCAAAAGAAAAAATTCAAGAAAAATCTAATTTTCACAGACAGTTTGAATAATATAGATTAGAAAAAAGCTGATAAAGTGTCAAGAAAAAAGCCTTAATATCACATCAGGTTTGCTGCTTAAAGCCGGAATTTAGACGGAATTCGAGAAATGATAGAGGAATCATCTTGTATAGAGGTTGCCATAGCCTTGCCTGTATACAGCACATATGTTTACAGCGTTCCAGAAGACCTGTTGGCGCTGGTTTCGACAGGGAAAAGAGTACTTGTTCCATTTGGCCGGCGAAGAGTTACAGGGTACATTCTTGGCGCATGTAAAAAAACGGATCAGGGAAAGATTAAAGATATTCTTGATATACTTGATGACGAGCCGCTTTTTCCTTCAAGTATGATAAATTTCTTCCGATGGACGGCAGATTACTACCTTCACCCCATCGGAGATGTTATTAAATGTGCACTGCCTGCCGGACTTAATATTTATGATTTTGCTGCCATTAAGATTACTAGAGCGGGAGAAGAAGCCATTTTAGGTCATTCTCTTACACCTTTGGAAGAGGAAATCTTAAACGTATTAAAAAGAGAGTCTTGTGGCTTAAAAAAACTTCGTGAAAAACTAAATAATAAAATTCCTAATGCCTTAATCTATGCGATGCAGCATCAAGGGCTCATTTCTCATGAACGGGAGTTAAAATACGGAATCATAAAACCAAAACTTCAAAGGCATGTGTCATTGATCGATTCAAATATCCCCATGGAAGGTCTATCTGCGTCAAAACAAAAGATCATTGAAGAAATCAAACGCCAGGGCGAAGTCAGCGTAAACAAATTAAAAAAACTTGTTCCATCTGCTCCAAGGTTAATAAAGCATTTAGAAGCTGACAGGTTGGTTTCTATTTTTAATAAACAGGTTTACCGTGATCCCCTTGGTGAATTTATAAAATCCGATACACCTCACAGACTCACTGAAGAACAAAACCGTGTGGTTTCAAAAGTGATAAAGACGATTGGCAGAGAATTCAGCACCTTCCTTCTAACAGGCGTAACCGGAAGTGGCAAGACAGAAGTCTATATGCATATTGCAGAAAATGCGATTGACCTGGGTTATTCCGTTCTGGTTTTGGTTCCTGAAATTGCCCTTATATCCCAAACAGAAAGGCGATTCAGGGCACGCTTTGGCGATCGTGTCGCTGTTCTTCACAGCGGACTTTCTGCTGGAGAACGTTACGATCAGTGGGTACGTCTTGCAAGGGGTGAGGTTTCTATCGCCATTGGTGCCAGATCAGCTGTATTTGCACCTTTAGAGAATATCGGCATTATTATCGTTGATGAAGAACATGACACGTCTTACAAGCAAGATAGCCGTTTGAGATACAATGCCAGAGACCTTGCTGTGGTAAGGGCAAAACAACAGAACGCTGTGGCATTGCTTGGATCTGCCACGCCTTCAATACAATCCTTTTATAATGTAAAAACAACAAAGTTCAAGGGAGTTACATTAACAGAGCGGGTTGAAAACAGATCGCTTCCCAAGGTAACAGTTGTTGATCTTCGCAAAAGCAGAGATGTTCGGGGAAGTCGACGTTTTATCACTTCGGAGCTTTATGAAGCAATAGGAACGACACTTGGACGTGGCGAGCAGGCACTTCTTTTCTTGAACCGGCGCGGTTTTGCCAGCTATCCGGTTTGTTCAGCCTGCGGTGAAGCGATACGATGTAAAAATTGTGATATTTCTTTGACATTGCATCAAAAGGCAAATGCATACAAATGTCATTACTGTGGATTTACACGGGCGTCGGTATCCAGCTGCGTTTCATGCGGTTCCTCTAAAATCATGCTTTTGGGGCTTGGGACTGAAAAGGTTGAGTCAATGATAAAAATGCTATTCCCTCAGGCCTCTGTCGCCAGAATGGATCGTGATACGACCCGACGAAAAGGATCAATGATAAAGATTCTCAAAGGTTTAAGGAACCGGACCATTGATGTCTTGGTGGGGACTCAGATGGTGGCTAAAGGTCATGACTTTCCTAACATTACCCTTGTCGGTATTATTTGTGCAGACCTATCTTTGAATTTTCCTGATTTTCGAGCTGGAGAACGTACATTTCAGCTGCTGGCCCAGGTTGCCGGTCGTGCCGGACGGGGGACTGTTCCCGGACGTGTTATTCTGCAGACGTATACCCCGGATCATTTCAGCATTTTATCTGCAACCCATCAGGACTTGAAGTCGTTTTACAAGGCCGAGATCGGATTTCGAAAGAGCCTGAATTATCCACCATTTTCCAGGGTGGTTCAGATTAAAATATCTGGAAAAAACAAAGAAAAGACCCGACAGCATGCCCAGACTATAGGAGATCTTTGCAACACATTAAAGCAAAAGAACAGATCGCTATCAAGATCACTTGAAATATTGGGTCCCATTGAAGCCGCGCTTTTCAAAATAGCAAAGAAATACCGATGGCAGATCCTTTTAAAAGGTTTGGAAGTTAAACCGCTCCACCGATTTCTTAATAATTTATGGCTCGAGAACAGATCAATAATCAACCGGCCTGATGTCAATGTCGTTCTTGATGTGGATCCGATTTTTATGATGTAAAAAGATGCGTCTTGACATTCTATGGAATGCACCTTAAATAGTATCCATCCATATATGGTCTTTTTGCCCAATCCGCCAGTCGAAGATGCCGCTGCCGGTGAGGCGGACAAGTCTCTGCGCTTGCCCCGTGAAATGCGGAGCCTATTTCTCCGGGGTTATGCTCAAAAAATAACCCGCCACCGAGCTTTGGCGGATAAATCCTCGGAATATCAACCATATGCCGGCTTGTCCCGGTACTTCAACGGGGTGGTTATTTTTTTCGCATGCCTTGATCTTTAACAAAAACCCTCATTTATGGATGGACACTAAATAAACGTTTCATGCCTTGGAGGTTTGGCGGCTATGGGTTGTGAATGGGAAGTTTGAGTCAATGAGACCTTTGCAAAACATCCCTTACTTTATATTTTTCAAAGATCTCTAAATATAAACCGGTTAATTTTTTGAGGATATTTTTAATATGAAGCTAAGATTTTTATCCATTTTTTTGTCCGTCGTTTGTATACTGTCTTTTGGTAGCGTTGTATTCGGTGCTTCGCAACAAACACCTCCATCGCCGTCTGCTTTTGTACCCGAAAGCCGATACACATTCCCCACAGTTTTAGATGGTGTTGAAGTCACACATGATTTTATCATACAAAACAAAGGGGATGCGGAGCTTAAGATTGAAAAAGTCAAAACCGGCTGAGGGTGTACGGCTGTCTCATATCCGAGACAGATCCCTCCCGGTGGTGAGGGAAAAATCGTTATAAAAGTCAATACAGCCGGATATGGCGGAAGAACAGTCAACAAAAGAATAACGGTCAAAACCAATTCGTTGACACATTCTATGCTCTATTTAACCATGATGGGTCATGTTGAACAATTTGTTGATATCGTTCCAAAACGGGCTGTTTTGAACGGTTATGCAGGCAGCCCAATAAAAACAACAGTGAAGATCATCCCCAATGATAAATATCCATTTACAATTAAAAAAACCAGGATATCCCATACAAAAAACATTGCCTTCACGATAGATGAAACTAAAAATTCGGAAAAAAAGGAATATGTCCTGACGGTCGAAAATTTGCACAAAACCAAGGGGCGCTATGTTGACACCATAAAATTGAGAACAGACAGCAAGGTACGGCCCGAGATTAAAATCTATGTTATCGGAAACATTCACGACAGGCCTATAAAAGAAAAACAATAAATATGGATCATATCAAAGTCGTCGCTTTTGATTGTGACGGTGTCATGTTTGATACAACGAAAGCAAACATGGCGTATTATAATGAAATATTACAGCATTTCGGTCGGCCGACTTTGACCCCCGATCAGTTTGCGTATTGCCACAGCCACACGGCTGACCAGTCGATTTCATACCTGTTTAATGATGAAAAAAGCTTTAGAGAAGCTCAGCAATATCGGAAAAGTATGAGTTACATCCCCTTTTTAAAATATATGGTTGTGGAACCCCATTTAAAGTTTCTGCTGGGAAAACTAAGACCCAGATACAAGACTGCCATTGCGACAAACCGGTCGAATACAATGGATCGGGTTCTCAGCGAACATGGTCTGGAGGAATATTTTGACCTGGTTGTTAGTTCCAGTGACGTCGATCGTCCCAAACCTTATCCGGACCCTCTAATCAAAATTCTAGAATATTTTGAGATAGAGGCATACAATGCATTATATGTGGGAGATTCAGAACTTGACGAAATTGCTGCAAAAGCAGCGGGTGTGCCCTTTGTGGCGTATCAAAACAGATCTCTATTGGCCAATTTTCATATTAAGAGCTTAAAAGAAATTGCTCAAATACTTGATATAAAAATAGCGTAACAAATTTTAATGTTTTTCAATGCAAATTCTAACCGATGATGTTAAAGACCCACAGAAGACTGCCAGTTTCATCTTCGTAAAAGCGGCTTTTCTTGTTGTTGTCGTTGTTTTAACCTTTTGTTTTGACGGTTTAAAAAACAATGCCTATTCCAAGGAACCTTTCCAAAACACTCTCATCGGAAACATGTCACTTGAAGATGTGGATGACGGGTTATGGGACGGCCCGATTCTTTTTTATAAAGGAAACGGAACGCCATTTTATCTGATCCTGGTGGAGAAGGCTTTCCAAAAGCTTCACCTATATCGCTATAACGGTCGATACCAGTTAATAAAAAGCTATGATTGCAGTACCGGGGAAAAGCCGGGGAAAAAGCAAAAAGAGAATGACGAAAAAACGCCTGAAGGTATTTACTTCAATGTAAAGTCTTACCGGGATTCTAAAATTACTCTATTCGGCGACCGGGCTTTTGAATTAAGTTATCCTGATATTTTTGACCATCTTGAAGGTAAAGGCGGCAATGGAATATTTATTCATGGTACCAACCAGACCATAAAACCGTTTGCAACCAATGGTTGTGTGGTCTTAAACATTCGGGATCTTGCCGATCTGGATCGACGGGTTCCGTTAAAGACAACACCCGTTATCATTGCAAACCATCTTCCTTACCGGTTTGAGCCGCCTAAAAAACAATTGCCTGAAATTACTGGTTTATTCAAACAGGCAATGCTTCCTGAAAGCTACCGGTCTTTGAATCGAAGATTTAGACATATCGCTGTAATCGGTTTTCAAAAGCGTGTTGTTGCCGTTGGGGAAGTCAAGATAAAAGGTAGCAGAAATAAACTTGGGTTCTCAAGGCTTTACATTTATCGGCCTGAAAAAGACCTTATGGTAGTCCTCAAGCGGGAGTGGAGCGAAGAGTAATATTTTTTTAATTTTGCTATGATATGTGAACGGGAGGTTATTGATTCCCGAGTCCGTTATTTGCACCACAGTCCGGACACTCCCAGGTAATTCCATTGCACGACATACCCCAGAAATTTTCCATCATGCATTCTTGGCAAATGGCAAAGCCGCAGCGACATCTCCAGCAAAAAGGTGGATTTTCTCCGCAACAATGGCATCCGATTTGCCGGG
>Ga0316577_10000282_pt1 | contig 18290 bp, 16 predicted proteins | sample S5NA_FD_203073 | JGI IMG/M metagenome (GOLD analysis project Ga0316577, IMG submission 203073) | Rhizosphere microbial communities from salt marsh grasses in Alabama, United States - S5-7_050615r2r1 | ecosystem: Host-associated > Plants > Roots > Rhizosphere | place: USA: Alabama | collected... | reverse complement strand
CACGACGACGGCCGCGGCCGCAGCTGCCGACAGGCCGACGAGAAACCGACGCGATCGGCGCGGCGCCGACGGCGCGTCGACGGGGCGGCCCAGCCCCTCGAGGATCGACGCCTCCAGGGCGCCCAGATCGATCCCCTCGGTGGCGGCCCCGGACAGGTCCTCGACCAGACGTTCGAAGGCCCGCGCCTCGTCGCGGCAGCGGGCGCAGCGGTCCAGGTGCCCGCGGACGGCACGCCCCCGGTTCTCGGTCAGCTCGCCGTCGACGAGCAGCGCCAGCTCGGCCCGATGCGGACACCTGCTCATCGTCGACCTGCCCTCTCCTGCTCGAGCATCGCGCGCAGCCTCCGCAGGCCGTGGAACACCCTGGTACGGATGGTGGCCTCCGGACGGCCGAGCACCTCCGCGATGTCGGAGTAGTCCATCTCCTGGTCGAAGCGGAGCAGCAGCGCCTCGCGCATCTTGCGCGGCAGGCGCGTCAGGGCCTCGCGGACCCGACGCTGGCGTTCCCGCCGCAGCAGCGCCTCGAGCTGCTCGTGATTGTCCACCGACACCAGGGTCGGCGGTGCGCTCGCCTGGTGCCGGCGCTCGCGACGGGAGCTCTCGCGGCGGAGGTTGCGCAGCCGGTTGTGGGCCACCCTGAGCAGGAAGACCCCGAGCTTGCCCTGCGGCACGTAGCTCTGGCTCGAGGCCCAGGCCTGGACGAAGGTCTCCTGCACCACCTCCTGGGCCGACTCCGGGTCGCCGGTCAGCTTGACGCAGAAGCGCGTGAGCGGCTCGATGTGCCGTCGCACCAGCTCCGCGAAGGCCGCCCTGCTCCCGCCCGCGGCTGCCAGCATCAGCTCGTCGTCGTCCCGCGCTTCGGGGAGATTCTTGGAATCATGGCGCAAGGCAATGACTTTGGCGGGCATGCTCGGGCTTCTTCGCTTGCTGTTGTTGGAACAACACCGCCCGCGCGCCGTTTGTTCATGAGTTTTTCTATCCGGATGGTAGCCTGCGCACATGGCGACCCTTCACTTCGGCGACCGTTCGATCACCACCGACGAGATCCAGGACCTCCTCGCCACCGACCACCCGATGGTCGAGCGGTTTCGCTTCGAGGAGAGCCCCGGCGGCTCGTGGCGCGGCGGCCTGGACTTCGCGCTGCACATCGTCCCCAGACGCGGCGTTCGCTACCTGCAGCAGCGGGACACGCGCGGGCGGCGCGTCGAGCCGGTCTGGCGCACCCTCGACGGCGGCGAGGTCGTCGGGCAGGGCAACCGCGCGATCTGGAGCGAGGGATCGGAGCTGGTGGCGGAGAACTGCACCTTCTTCCCCAACCAGGAGTTCAACGACCTCGGCATCGGCAGCGCGCTCTACGTGGCGATGGAGCGCTTCTACCGCCACCTGGGCATCAACCGGGTCACGCTGCTGGCCGTCGACGTTGGGGTCTACGTCTGGGCCCGGCAGGGCTTCGCCTTCGCCCATGGCGGGGCGGGCGGGCTCGTCAAGGACCTGGAGCGGTTCGTGCGCAACCACGATCCGTCGGTCACCCTGGAACGGTCGGCCTTCTCCGAGTCGTGGGACCTGGCCAACTACGACGCGCCGGGCGTCACCATCGACGGCTACCGCGCCGGAAAGGCGTTCATGCTGCTCGGCGCGCCGTCGTGGCACGGGGTGAAGTACCTCGACTCCGAGCGCCACAACGCCGTGGCCGAGGCCTCGCGCCGCGAGACCTTCTCGCGCCTGCCCGAAAAGATCGACGGTGCGCCGGGCGAGCTGGCGGTGCGCTGAGCGTCGGAAGGCGGCGCGCTCCCGCGCCGTATTCTCCGTCGTGCGCCTTCTCTCCCTGATCGCCGTGCTGGCGAGCGCGACCCCCGCCCGGGGCATCGCGCCTCCCGCCCCCGTCACCGCCGATCACTACGTCGTCCAGGTGGGCTGGAGCTGCCGGTCGAGCGGCTTCTACGGGCTGGGGCAGCTCTCGCTTTACAGGAGCGACGCGCGCGAATTCGTCGGCGCGTTGCAGCTGGCGCCACTGACCCGGGTCGACGAGCTCAGGGGGCTGGCCCAGATCGGCGCCTACAACGAGAGCGTCTTCTTCTTCGGAGCGGCCCAGGTCGGCCTGGTCAACATGAACCGGCGCCAGTTCGTCGGCCTGCTCCAGCTGGCCGTGGCAAACGTGCACCTCAAGCCGGCGCACACCGACTTCGCGGGCGCGCTCCAGGTCGGGGTGCTCAACCTGCACCAGGGCGAGCTGTTCGGGGGCGCCCAGATCGGAGTGCTCAACGGCAACTACGGCCGGTCCGAGGCGATCCTCGCCCTGGGGCAGCTCGGCGCGGTCAACTACAGCACCGAGCTGACGGCGCCGCTCCAGCTCGCGCTGCTGGGCAACGTCGTCGGCCGCCTGAACGGGGCGCAGATCGCTCCTCTCGGCATCAACTGGGCGGGCCGGCCTCCAGCTGGGCGCGCTCAACCGCGCGGCCGCGATCCACGGCGTGCAGCTCGCCCTGATGGCCAACGTGGCGCAGAGCGTCAGCGGCGTGCAGATCGCGCTCTTCAACAGCGCCGTGCGGTTGCGCGGCGTACAGATCGGGCTGGTCAACTGGTCCGAGGACGGTGGGCTGCCCTTCTCGGTGCTGCTCAACGTTGGCTGGTGATCTCGCACCCTGTTGCCGATTGCCTGCAGGCTCCTACGTTCGACTACATATCTTCCGAGCCCACGATCGCTGTCGTTTCAACAGCGTAGCCTTGGTCCGAGGTTTGCAAAAACCCACGGCAGGGCCGAAGGACGACGGACTCTTGATGCGGACAGTCAAAAAAGAAAACGTCAGGCTGGTTCTCTTGTGGGACTGGTCCGAGGAGGACACCGTCAGCCCGGACACGGTGGAGCTGGTGCCCGAGGACGAGATCGAGGTGGTCGTTCTCGACGCCGTCGATGAGCGTCCAACGCCTCCCGTATTGAGGAGAAAAGGGAGGTGGGTCGAGCTGGTCAGTCTCTGCGCCAGGGGTCTCCGCTGACCGCCTGGCGTCACTCGCCCACGGAGACGTAGCGGTCCTCGTCGGGGCCTCCCTTCTGCCCGCTGGTCGCGACGTTGACGCAAACGCCCGCCAGCTGACCGCGGATCGCCTCCGAGAGGAAGCTGTCGCTCAGGTCGAGGTAGCTCAGGTGGGCGAAGGCCTCCTTGTTCTCGACGATGGCCGCCGCGCCCTCGTCGTCGAGCGTGCCCATGGAGAGGTCCAGGACCTCGAGCTGCGGCAGGATCCTGGCGGTGGGCAGCGCCTGGCAGATGTCGTTGGAGAACTCGGCGTTCTTCAGGCCGAGCCGCCGGACCCCGGGGAACCGCTCGCCGTCGAGGATCGGCCGTATGTCGTCGATCCCCCCCGATGCGCCGTAGTAGGAGTCGCCGAACCACAGCTCCAGCTCCTCCAGCGCCGGTAGCTCGGCGTCCACCACCGCCTTGATCTCGGTCGTGGTGAGCCCGCCGGTGCACAGCACGAGCGACTTCAGCCGCTCGTGCCTGACCTGGCCCAGATCGATGGAGCCGGCGTAGAGCGCCAGGCGTTCGAGCCGTGGACAGGCAGCCCAGATCGGGACCGCGCTGGCCATGACACCGGAGATGTCGTGGTCACCGCCGACGAACTCGAGCAGGCGTAGGAGCGGCGCCACCGGCGACTCGACGATGACCGCGGCGGCCAGCCCCAGGTCGGGCCCCTCGGCGACGGAGTAGTCGGCCCAGATGTCGCCGATGACGATCTCCTCGATGAACCGCGCCGACGGGTGAGCCAGGAACCTGGAGAGCATGGCGACGCAACGCTCGCCTGCCCCGTCCTCGCTGCCGCCGTCGTCGGCGTAGTAGCCAGGGTCAAACCTCAGCTTGCGCACGAACCCACGGCGCCAGACCAGCGCCATGTATCCGTACCGCCAGGCGCCGGCCCACGCGTCACCGAGCCAGGAGATCTTCTGGTCGGGGCCGGTGCCCTCGGCGCCGGGCTGGGGCGGACCGAAGAAGTGTGCCACGTTCTGCTGGAGCAACCGCTGCTCGGCCTGCCTCAGCTCCTCGTTGTCGGGCTCGCCGGCCCGCTGGTGCTGAACGGCGATCAGCTCGCCTCGGGGGTCACCCTGCGACTGCAGCCAGTCTCCGTAGACCAGGTAGGGTTCCACCGCCGAGGGGTCGGCGCGGATCGCGTGCTCGAGATCGGGGTTTGCTGCCTCGGACATCGTTCCTCCAGGTGGTGATGACGGGACGCTACCGACATTGGACCAGGAGCGCAATGCTCAGGTCAGGAGCAGGTGGGCGACCACGACGCCGAAGGTGAGCGCCACGATCGCCAGCACCACCAACTGCATCGCGAAGACAGCGCGGTCCACCGGTGGATCGCCAGGCGGCGGCAACGCCCCCCGCTTCCACCCGAGAGGGAGCGCGACGGGGCCCACGACACCGCGCATGACTCCATTACATCAGGCGCCACGCGCGCCACCGCTACCTGCCGTCAAGACTCCGCCGGCACACCTGCCGCACCTCGTCCGGATCCAGGGCGACGTCCCGCATCCCCGAGACGCACGACGAGAAGAACCGCGTCGGCGCCGAGGCAGCGTCGTCGAGCAGCGAGAGGGTGTGCCGCAGGTGGCGGCGGCGAGCTTGCTCGTGGCCCAGCCGTCCCTCCACCCCGGCGAGCAGAAACGAGGCGCACCAGAACCCGGGCTCGAGGAACAGCGCCTGCCGCAACGAGCGCGCCGAGCGCTCCAGGTCGCCGACCTTGCGGTAGACCACCCCCAGGAGGTAGTGGGCCTCGGGGACCAGCGGCGAGACGGCCAGCGCCCGCTGGTACTCCGCCTCCGCCTCGACGAACGCGTGCTGTCGGAGGTGCAGGTTGGCCAGCGTGACGCGCGCGGCCAGGTGGTCCGGGTCGTCGCCGAGCAGCCGCTCCAGCCCGGCCCGGGCGACGGCGAGGTCGCCCCGTCCCACGAGATCGACGATGGCCAGAAAGGGCGTGACGGAGGTCGTCGCTCCGCTCTCGCCGGGAGCGGCGGGCGCCGGCGTCGGGGGTGGCGTTGGATCCCGGGGCGGCGTCGGATCCCGGGGCGGCGCGGGCGGCGCGTGAACCGGGTAGCCCCCCGGCGGCCGCAGCAGCCGAAAGCCGAAGGTGGTCCCGAGGGGCCAGAGCCTGAGGGCGCCCTCGAAGCCGGTCGGCTGCTCGGCAGCGCCGAGGAACAGCCACCCGTCGCGGTCGAGGGACTGGGCCAGCCGGCGGGCGACCTGCGCGACGGCCGAGGGGCTGAAGTAGATCAGGACGTTCCTGCACAGGATCCAGTCCCAGCCGTCGCGGTCCGGAGCGGGGTAGCGTCCGTCGACGAGGTTGTGCAGCTCCACCCGCACCAGGGCCGCCACGTCGGTCGCGAGCACAAAGCGCTCCCCCTCGGGGGTGAAGAACCGCTCGAGGTAGCCGTCCGGGAGCCGCCGCAGCGCCCACGGGCGATAGCGCGCCTGCCGTGCGTGCTCCACCGCGTCGACGCAGATGTCGGTGGCCAGGATGCGGGCCTCGACGCCGAAGTCCCGGCACAACATCGCCAGGGAGTAGGGCTCCTCCCCGGTGGCGCACCCGGCGCTCCAGATCCGCAGCGTCCGCCCGGGCGAGGCAGCGCGCCACAGGCGCAGGAGGTCGGCGAAGCTCCGGAACTGCTCGCTGTCGCGGAAGAAGAACGTGTGCTGGTTTGTCACCGTGGCGACCAGGCGGGTGAACTCGTCGTCGGTGAGGCCCTGGTGGCCCACGAGGTCGACGTAGTCCTCGGGGGAGGAGAGCCCCAGGGCGCGCAGCCTCCCGGCGACGAACCGGGAGACCGCCCCCTCCTGCTGCTCCCGCTTGATCGACACCCCGGTCCGACGGGCGACGATCCGGCTCAGCTGTTCCAGCGTGGAGTCGGTCATCGCACCTTGGGCCGGACGCCCACGAGCCCGCACACGACGTCCGCCATCTCGGAGAGCGACACCACCTGCTGCGCCGCACCGCTCTCGTGCGCCAGGCGCGGCATGCCGTAGACCACGCACGAGTCCTCGTCCTGAGCCAGGGTGACGCCCCCGGCGCTGCGGATGGCGCGGAGCCCCTCGACGCCGTCGTCCCCCATTCCGGTCAGCATGACGCCGATGGCGGACCGGCCGTAGATCTCGGCCAGGGACCTGAACAGCACGTTCCCCGAGGGCCGGTGGGTGTCGGTGGGGGAGCCGGCGCTCAGCGCCACCCGCCCGCCCGGGACCACTGTCAGGTGCAGCCTGTCGGGGGCGATCAGCACGCTGCCCGGGGAGACCGCGTCGCCGTTCTCCGCCACGCGGACCCTCAGGGAGGTTGACCTGTCCAGCCACGACGCCAGGCTGGCGGCGAACCCCTCGAAGATGTGCTGCACCACCAGCACGCCCGCCGGAAAATCCGCCGGCAGGTTCTCCAGGACGCTGGCCAGCGCGGAGGGTCCGCCGGTGGAGGCGGCGAAGGCGAGGACGTGCCCATGGACCGGGGAGGGAGCGCGGTCCGGACCCAGCCGGTTCACGGCCTTGAGCAGCGCCCGGGCGATGCGCTGGGAGATCGACCCCCTGCGCCGCGCCGGCTTGGCGCGCTGGACCACCGCCACGCCGGCGAGGAGCTTGACGTGCTCGCGCAGCGCCTCCTGCTCAGAGGCGGTGCCCTTCCACACCGTGGGCTTGGGGAGCACGTCCAGCGCCCCGCGACCGATGGCCTCGAAGTGGAGGTCCGTGCCGTCGGCCCGGGGATCGCTGGTCACGACGAGGATCGGCGTCGGACAGCTCGACATGATCTCCCCGATCGCCTCGAGCCCGTCCATGACCGGCATGTGGACGTCGATGGTGATCAGGTCGGGCCGCAGCCGGTGCGTCTCCTCCACGGCCTGCCGCCCGTCGTTGGCCGTACCCACCACCTGGATCTCGGGGTCCTCGTCGAGGATCGACTGGATCGTCTCGACGAACAGCGGAGAGTCGTCGACCACCAAGACGCGTATCGGGCTAGCCATCGCTGTCCCCCTCCTTCCGGACCGGTTCGAACAGGAATCGCCCCACCGTCTGCTTCAAAGTCTGCTCCCGGAACACCGACTTCACCAGGTAGGCGTCGGCCCCCAGCTCGGCGGCGGCGGCGCGGTCCTCCTCCGAGCCGCGGGTCGACAGGACGACGATGGGGACCTGGCTCGTCTCGGGCCGCGCCCGGAGCGCCCTGATCAGCCCGAAGCCGTCCATCACCGGCATCTCCAGGTCGGTGATCACGAGGTCGGGGACCGTCCGCTCGACGAGGGCGAGCGCCTCGCTGCCGTTGACGGCCTCGGCGACGTCGTGGCCCATCTCCCGCAGCACGCCCTCGACCATGTCGCGCGTCAGCTCCGAGTCCTCGACCAGCAGGATGCGCTTGCTGCGGGCAGGGCCGGGCGGGGCGGCTCGCCGGCCCCTCCCGCCCGGCTCGTGCGTGGTGCGGATGATCTCCGGGATGTTGAGCACGAAGATCGGGTCGGCGTGCTCGAGCACGGCGACACCGATGAGCAGGGGGGTCTTCTCGAGGAAGGGGTCGAGCGGTCGCTGGACAAACTCGCGCTCCCCGACGATGTGGCCCACCCTGAGCGCGAGCCGCGAGCCGTGGCTGCGGACCACCACGATGCGCGGGTCCCCGCCGTTTGCGCCGTCCGGGTCGCCGACCGCCAGAAGCTCGTCAAGGGTGGCCAGGGGGATCAGATCGTCCTCGACGCGGAGGGCCTGGCCGACCCCCGCAGCCTCGACCTGCGCGTCGGTCGCACGCTCGACCGAGGCGACGGCGAGCGACGGGATCGCGAACAGCCGTCCACCGCACTCCACGACCAGCGCGCGCCTCAGCGCGACCGAGATCGGGACGGTCAGGACGACGCTGGTCCCCTTGCCGGGGGCGCTCTGGATCCCGACGCCGCCGCCGAGGCGCTCGATGCGCTCCTTCACCACGTCGAGCCCGATGCCCCGCCCGGAGAGGTCCGTGGCCTGGGACCGGGTGGAGAACCCCATGCGAAACACCAGCTGCATCAGGGACTCCGGGGCGACCTCCTCGTCGGAGCGCAGGATGCCGCGAGAGACCGCCGTGTCCCGGATCACCTCCAGGGACAGCCCGCGGCCGTCGTCGGCGACGACGATCTCGGCGTGGGAGCCGGCGGACCGGGCGGAGAGCGTGATCCGCCCCTCGCGCGGCTTCGCCGCCGCCTCCCGCTCGGCCGGCTGCTCGAGGCCGTGGTCCACCGCGTTTCGGATCAGGTGCAGCAGCGGCTCGTCCACCTGGTCGAGGATGTACTTGTCCAGCGCCAGCTCGCCGCCCAGCACCGTGACCTGCACCTTCTTGCCCTGGTCGCGGGCCATGTCCCGCACCGCGCGCGGGTAGCGCGCGAACAACGACGACAGCGGCAGCAGACGCAGCCCCTTGACCGTGACCTCGAGCTCGTGCACGTGGTCCTCGCCCTCGAACGCCTCGTCCCGGGCCATCAGCACCACGCGGGTGAGCTCGCGGTTCAGGTCCTGCAGACGCTCCAGCGCGGCCTTTGTCGTCAGCGTGGCCCGCTCGCGAGGGCTGGCCTGGGCCGAGGCGAGGCGCTGGATCACCCGCAACCACTCCTCCCCCAAGGCCGCCAGATCCTGGAACACCCGCTTGGTGGTCAGCTGGTGTCGGAAGAGGTCGGCGACGAGGCCCGTGAGGTCGTCGATGGCCGTCACGTCCACGCGGAGCGTCGACGGGGAGGCGCGGGCCGGGGTGGGCGCCGCCGGGCTGGGAGCGAGCTCCTCGGGCGGGGCCGGCTCCCGCGAGTCGTCGCTCTTCAGGACCTGCTCCGCGCGCCTGCCGAAGTCGGCCAGATCCACCGGGCTGCTGGCGCCGGAGCGCTTGCTCAGCAGCTGGGCGATGATGTCAAAGCCGGAGAGCACCGTGTCGCCCAGCGGCTGCGGGAAGCGGAACCCGGTCTCCCTCGCCCGGATCAGCAGATCCTCGACGCGGTGGGCGACGAAGTTGATGTCCGCGAACCCCATCAGCTTGGCCTCGCCCTTGAGCGTGTGAATCTCGCGCATCAGCAGCGCCGCCTCGTCACCGTCGTCGGGGTCGCGCTCGAGCTGGACGAAGGCGTTGTTCAGCCGCTCGAGCCGCTCCGCGGCCACGGACTGGAACTTGGCGATCAGGGCCAGCCGCCCCTTGCCTCCGTTGTTACTCACCGGGCCTCTCCCGGGCGCATGGGGTCGGGGGCGCTGGGCGCGCTGGCGGGCTCGGGCTGGCTGTCGGCGTCGGCGGGGCCGGGCTGGCTGTCGGCGTCGGCGGGGCCGGGCTCGCCGTCCGTGTCGGCCGGGCCGGGCTCGAAGAAGGCGGCCAGCCTGTCGACGTCGACCAGGAACCCCAGCCGCTCGTCGACGAAGAACACGCCCTCGATGGCGGCGCGGTCGGCGACGCCGTCGATGAACGGCGGCAGCGGCGCGAACGAGCTCCGCGGGATCGAGCAGACCCGCGTCAGCTCCCCGAGCACGACGCGCCTTCGGCCGAGCGAGGTGTGGACGGTGACCGCCCGCCTCGGCGCCTCGCCCGCCGCCTGGACGCCCCACACCGCGGAGAGGTCGATGGCCGGCTCCGTCCCTCCACGCAGCGTATCCTCGATTGCGTCCACGCGCCCGAAGCGCAACCCGCACAGGTAGCTCTCCACGACGGAGGTGACCAGGACTCCGGCCTGAGCGGTCATCGCTGCACCCGGGCCGCCTGGAGCAGCCGCTCGAGATCGAGCACGACCAGGATCGCCCCCTCCTGCCGGACCTCGGCCAGGGCGAACTCGGCCATCCGCTCACCCTTGACGACCTCGGGCCGCTGCTGCTGGTCCCTGGCCACCTCGACCACGCCCCGCACCTGATCGCAGAGCAGGCCCACCGTCATCCCTCCGGCGGCGGCGACCGCGACGCGTCTGAACGATCCGCCCAGCTCCTCGGCCGCCTCCGCCTGCGGCGTCGCGCGGCCAAGGCCGAGGAAGGCGTCCAGATCGAGCAGCGGGACCGCGTGGCCGCGGAGGTTCATCACACCCGGGATATGGTCCGGCACCAGGGGGACCCGGGTCACGTCAGGCTGTTCGCCGATCTCCTCGACCTGCTCCGCCGGCACCGCGAGCCAGACCGAGGCCACCCGAAACACGAGGAAGGCGTCCACGGGCCCGGACGACGCCGGCGAGGACATGCTGGACGTCTCGTTGACCACCGCCGCCTCCTCAGAAGATGATCTGGTCGAGCAGATCGTCGAGGAAGCGCAGCAGCTCCTCGATCCCCTGCTGCTTGCTCAGGTAGCCGCTGGCGTGGGAGCGGCGGGCAAGCTCCGCGAGTTGCTCCTCGGGCAGGCTGGAGAGGAAGATGATCGGGAGGTTGCCCACGTCCATCCTGCTTCGCACCCTGCGGCACACCTCGTCGCCCTTGATGTCGGGCATGTTGATATCGAGGAAGACGAGCTGCGGATCGAAGTCCAGCAGCCGGCGGTTGAACTCGTCGTGGTTCTGAGCCACGGCGACGCTGTGGCCGCGTTCGGTGAGGCTCTGCGCCAGAAGATCACGGACGATGGGGCTGTCGTCCAGCACCAGGATGCGGCGGGAGTCGTCGGAGCCCGCCTCCGACCCCGGGACGGGCGGACGGGCGTCGTCGGCCTCGGCCCCGGGCCCGGGCTCGGGCTCGAACGCACGCTCCAGCTCCGTCGAGAGATCGGCGAGGAGCTCCCGCAGCTTCCCCGGCGTCGCGGACGGATCGAGCGCCAGGTCCCGGGAGAGGAACACCAGCCTCGCCACCCACTGGTCGAGGGAGCGGCCGTGCCGGGCCACCGCGTCGCGCTCCTGCCAGCGCGTCAGCACCTTGCGCAGCCGGGCGACGCCCTCGGCCAGCCCGTCGAGCCCGAGGAGCTTGGACTCGCCGACCCAGTCGTGGAGCTCCTGCCCCACCGCCGCGACGGTCCTCGCTGCGTCGTCGGCCGTCGCGCCGAGCTGGCCCAGCCTGGCGGCTATCCGATCGCCCCGCTCCCGGCAGCGGTGAACGAAGCGCTCCATGATGCCGTCGATCGACTTTCGGTCCTCCTGCTCGCCCAGGATCTCGCGCACCCGCTGCACCAGGTGTTCCTTCCCCTCGCTCTTGCAGATGAAGCCGTCGAGCTGCGCCTCGCGGGCCCGGCGCCGCAGCTCCTCCTCGGGCAGGCTGGAGTAGAGGTAGATCGGCGCCGTCACCTCCCACCGGCGCCTGAAGAACGTCGCGACGTCGTCGCCGAAGGCCTGCGGCATGTTCACGTCGACGAGGACCAGGTCGGGGGCCCGGCCGCCAGTCAGCTCCTCGCGCGTCGGCTCGAGCATCGCGACCACCTCGAAGCCGGCCTCGGTCAAGGTCAGCCGGGTGATGTCGAGGACGAGCTCGCTGTCGTCGATGATGGCCACGCGTTTCATCGGGAGCTCTCCATTCGCGCCGCGCCGCGCCGCAGCAGCTTCGAGATCGTGGAGATCAGCTGTCTGTGAAGCACGGGCTTGTCGAGGTAGAGGTCGGCGCCGCTCTTGTACGCCTCCTCCTTGACCTCATCGCCGCCAACGCTGACGACCACCACAGGGATCAGCGCGAGATCCTCGTCGCTCCGCATGCGCCGCACGAGCTCGCAACCGGTCATGCCGGGCAGGAAGTGGTCCACGATGGCGAGATCGACCCTCGAGCCGTCGAGGTGCTCGAGGGCGGTGACGGCGTCCTCCGCCCGCTTCACCTCGAGCTCCGGGCCGCCGTCGAGGTGCTCCTGGTGGAACCGCGTCACTGCGTACTCGAACAGCTCGAGCGCGAAGGCGTTGTCCTCGACCAGGAGCACGCTGAAGGTGGTCGGGGTCAGCTGCGCGACCGGAGATCCGAGGGCCTCGAGCAGCTGCTGGAGCCGCTCCTCCTGCGCCTTGTCGGCGAAGGTGAACTCGACGACCAGCCCGGCCGCCTCTCCGGGCTCGTCATCGGTGGGCTCGCGCCGCTCCTTCACCACACCGTTGAGGTCGAACGGCTCGAGCAGCCCGGGGAACGACAGCATGAACGCGAGCCGCTCCCCGGTCTCCAGCGGCAGGCTGGTGTGGATGAACATCTCCCCGGCGCTGATGCTCGTGACGTAGTCGTGGAGGAGATCCGAGGGGTGGAGGTACTCGACTCGCAGGATGATCTCGACCCGGGGGCGGCGTTGTTCAGGACGTCGATCGGTCGTCATGGTCACTCCGGTCCCTAGCTCTCGGGGGTGTCGTCGAGGACGAACTGGTCCACGATGGAGCGCAGCCGCTCGGAGAGCTGCGTCAGGTCCCTGGTGGAGGCGACGATCTCCTTGCCGCCGGCCGCCGTCTGCCTGGCGACGTGCGCGACGTCCTCCATCGCCCTCGTCACCTGCTCGGTCCCGGCCTGCTGCTGGTTGACGATCAGGACGATCTGCCGCGCCGATCGCGTCGTGTCGGACGAGAGCTTGGTCGTCTCCTCCGTGGCCAGGACCGTGGCCCGGGTGGCCTCCGTGATGGTGTTGGTCAGGTCCTTGATGTTCCTCACCGAGTCCATCACGTTCTCCGCCAGGCGCTGCATCTGGTTCGCCACCAGCGAGAAGCCGCGGCCGGCCTCTCCCGCCTTGGTGCCCTCCAGCGCCGCGTTGAGCGCCAGCAGATCGCTCTTGTTGGCGATCTCCTTGATCACCTGCAGGATCTCGGCGATGCGCTGGGTGTGGGACGAGAGCACGGCGATCCGCTCCCCCATCAACCGGCTGTTCTGCTGCGTCTGCTCGGCGTTCCGCAGCACCGACTGCGCCGTGTCCGAGATCTGCCGCGCCGACTCGAGCAGGCTGTCCATGGTCCGCCTGTTCTCCTCCACGGCGGAGGACTGCTCCACCGCGCCGCGCTCCTGCTGCTCCGCGTTGGCCTGGAACTGGGTCACGGTGGAGGAGAGCTGCAGCGCCGTCTCGGCGATCTCCTTCACCAGCTTGCGCTGGCTGAGGATCATGGCGCGGAAGGCGTTGGCCAGGTCGCCCTTGGCGGTGATGGTCAGGCTCAGGTTGCCCTTGGCCACCTCCACCGCCTTCTTGCCGAACTGCTGCAGCATGGCCAGCATGTCGTTGAACGCGTGGGCCATGTTGCCGATCTCGTCGCTCGACTCCACCGGGACCTTCGGCTGCCGGTACTCCCCGGCCGCCATGCGTTGCAGCGCCGCGGTGATGCTCAGGATCGGCCGGGGCAACCTGCGGGAGATGTAGAGGGTGGCAAGCACCGAGAGCAGCGCCGCCACCGCCATCAGCGCGATGAACACCGCCACCTGCCGACGGGCCTTCTGGGCCCGCTCGAGGCTGTAGACGAGCCCGACCGTCCCCAGCCGGCGCGCGCCGCGCTCGACGTGCGACCAGACCGCGAAGCGCCTGTCGTCGAGAGGCACCACATCGCCGACCAGGCCCTTCATCAGCGTCGTGTACCCGTGGCTCTCCCCGAGGCGGACCAGCGGCCTGCGGTCGGGATCCCAGACCCCGACAAAGACCACGTCCGGGTCCTCGTTCAGGCCGTCGGCCAGGCGCCTGACCTCCTTCAGGTCCTTGGGGAGCGCTCCCTTGCTGACCTGCACCAGCTGGCGCAGGTAGGCCATGGCCCGGAGCTGCATCGAGCGCTCCTGGGACGGGAGGTTTGCCAGGCGCCTGAAGTTCAGAAGGAGCACCACCGAGAGGAGCGTCAAACCGACCACGATCGCGAAGTTGAACAGAATCAGCTTTGTCCGGAATGACCTCATGGCCGCCCGTCCTTCCGCGTTTCCCCAGAGATGACTATGATATGATGCTATCGTCAGATGGCGGTTTCCTCCAAGCGGATCTTTTGATGAACGAGTCCCTCACCCACGCCCTGGAGAGCCTCGCCAGCGACGATCCCACGTCGCGCGTGGACGCGATCTTCGCCCTCGAGCAGATCGCCGCCAGCTCCCTCGGCCACCACCCCGCCATCGTCGAGGCGGTGACCCGCTTCATCCGCGAGACCGTCCCCTGGTCCTGGACGCCGACCGACGAGCACTCCAGTCGCCCCGGGGCGGACGTCGAGGCGGCCCTGACCCTGCTCAGCAGCGCGCGCTGGTCCAACCTGGGTCTGGTGGCCATCGACCTGTCCAACACCGCGCTCGAGGGGGTGCGGCTGGGGAAGGCCCACCTCCCCGGGGTGATCTTCAAGGAGGCCAACCTCCGCGGGGCGAACCTGTGGCAGGCGGATCTCTCGGGCGCCGACCTCGGCGGGACGGCCCTCGAGCAGGCCAACCTGTGGGAGGCCAACCTGAGGGACGCCAAGCTGTGGGGCACGTTCCTCGACGGGGCCAACCTGCGCAAGGCCGACCTGCGCAAGGCCGACCTCTGGAGCGCCACGCTGCGCCAGGTCAACCTCTCCGGCGCAGACCTGCGCGAGGCGACGCTCTGGCGCTCCGACCTGCAGGAGGCCAGCCTCTACGGCGCCCGTCTCGATGACGCGACCTTCAAGCAGGCGGACCTCAGCGGAGCGGACCTCAAGCAGGCCAGCCTGCGCAAGGCCAACCTCGCGGGGGCCACGCTCCACGGCGCCGACCTGCAGCGAGCCGACCTCACCGGGGCCAACCTCTTCGGCGCCGATCTCGAGGGCGCGGCTCTCTCCGGCGCCAGGCTCGACGGCGCAGTGCTGCCGGGGGGCCACGGCTCCCGCTGAGCGATGCGAACGGTCCTCTCGTGGAGCAGCGGCAAGGACAGCGCGTGGGCGCTGCACCGCCTGCGCGGCGATCCGCGCGTCGAGCTCGTCGGGCTGCTCACCACCATCAACGACGCCGCGGACCGGGTCTCGATGCACGCGGTGCGCGAGGAGCTGCTGCGCGCCCAGGCGCGGGCCCTCGGCCTGCCGGTGATCGACGTCAGGCTGCCCGATCCCTGCAGCAACGAGGAGTACGACCGGCGCATGGCCGTCGCCGTGGAGCGGATGCAGGCCGACGGGGTCGAGGCCGTGGCCTTCGGCGATCTCTTCCTCGAGGACGTGCGCGCCTACCGCGAGCGGATGCTGGCCGGCACCGGCGTCGAGCCGATCTTCCCGCTCTGGGGCCTCCCCACGCCGGCGCTGGCCCGGGAGATGGTCGCCTCGGGCCTCCGCGCCGTCATCACGTGCGTCGACACCGAGTCCCTCGACGCGACGTTCGCGGGCCGGAGCTTCGACGCCGCGCTGCTCGATGCGCTGCCGGCCTCCGTCGATCCCTGCGGCGAGCGCGGGGAGTTCCACACCTTCGTCCACGCCGGGCCGATGTTCGAGGCGCCGCTCGCCGTCGAGGCGGGCGAGGTGGTCGACAGGGGGCGGTTCGTCTTCGCCGACGTGCGGATGATCGAGCACGAGGGCAGCGTGCTATCGTAATGACGGTTGCGAAAGAGTGCTCGCTGCCCTGCCACCGGGTCCCACGACAGAAGTCGGGAGTTGAGCCGCCAACCCCCGAGATGTGTCGGTGTTCTTGCGACAGAAGTCGGGAGTTGAGCCGCCAACCCCCGAGATGTGTCGGTGTTCTTGCGACAGAAGTCGGGAGTTGAGCCGCCAACCCCCGAGATGTGTCGGTGCCCGCTAGTAGATCCCCCGCTCGCTGGGGTCACCCAGCTTGTAGGCGCTGAGCGCCTCGCGCAAGTAGGCCGGCACGGAGACGTAGCTCTTGAGCTTGAGGCAGGCGCGGTTGGCGCTGCAGGTGCACTTGCTGTTGCCCTGGGCGTTGCAGCCCTCCTTGCCGGGCCACGGCAGCCCCATCGGGCCGATCTGCTTGATCGTCGGGTCGTACTTGACCCGCGGCTGGCCGCTGGTCGGGTCGATGACCGGCTCGACCCAGTCGGGCGCGCCGTCGCCGTCGATGTCGGGGCCGTCTGTGGTGTCGTAGGCCGCCTTGAGGTAGGCGTTGGCCTGCTCGAGCACGCGGGCCGCGACGCCCTTCTGCACGGTCTTGCCGAAGATCGTCTCCTTGCCGAAGGTCTTGGCGACGTAGACCTTGCCGTTCGGGTCGTGGAACTCGATCCGGTTCTTGAACTTCGGGTCGGCGTCCCGGCCCAGCTCCCAGACGGTCATCTGGTCGAGCCAGTGCGACTTCTCGTTCTCGGGCAGGTAGAGCATGGTCCAGGCGATGAGGAACTTCTGCTGCTCCCAGCCCACCTGCGGGTCGATGACCGCGGTGTGCGCAGGCGCCTTGGGGTCCAGCTTGCCGGAGCCCGGCCCCACGGGCGCGGCGCAGATGGCGGTGCCGTCGCCGGGGAAGCAGACCGTGGGCCCCTGGTCACCCCACCAGCTGATCCAGCCCAGGGGGCTCTTCGGGTACTGGTCCTTGTCGACGAGCGGCTTGCCCGAAGAGTCGGCCTCGAGCCGCGGGCCCTTGAGCGCGTCGTCGTCGGTCAGGTTTTGCGCCAGCCAGCGGCGGTAGCCGTCGGGGAACAGGTCGGCCAGCGACACCGAGCGGTAGCGCGGGTCGACGAAATCAAGCCGGGAGTCGCTGATGAAGTTGTCGACCGACTCGGTCATCAGCATCGCGGTCGAGAGCTTCTCGTAGTAGCTGCCGGCGTTGATGGTGAACTCCGCGTTGTACTCCCCCTTGTCCTCGGCGAGCTGGTTCTCCACCAGCTTGCCGCCGATGCCCATGGCGTCGTAGTAGCCGGTGGCGCCGTTGGGCACCACCACCAGCGTCGTCCCGCCCTGGGAGAAGTCGTCGTTCTTCGAGCGCAGCACCGCCTCGCCGGCGGGCAGGTAGTGCTCGCCGACCTCGGGCCGGGACAGCATGCGCGTGAAGTGGTCGAAGACCATCGACGAGGCCACCACGTTCTCGGTCAGCATCAGCGAGGCAACCGAGGGCCAGAAGCTCTGGAAGTCGTAGCCCGAGTTGACGGCGACGTCCTTATATATGTTGCGCATCAGGCCGAGCCCCTTGGCGCCGTCGCGGATCTTGGCGTTGTAGCGCGAGAGCGTGCGGTCCACCGCCGCGCGCACGCTGAAGCCGTGCCGCCGGCGGCGGTAGTTGTCGAAGATGTGGCCCACCTCCTGCTGGGTGATCAGGAAGTTGAAGATCTCGTAGGCGTCGGCGCCGTTGTCGTGGCGGTAGACGCTGAGGTTGCCGAGGTCGGCCCAGCGGTCGGTGCCGAAGCCGTAGGGCATGCGCAGCCGCCCCTCGCTGTCGACGGCGGGCCCGCCGCGGTAGAAGCCCGGCGTCTCGCTCTCCTTTGGCATGCGCAGCGCGGTCCACGGCACGTAGTCCACCTTCTGCTGCGCGCAGCGGGTGTACTTGCCGCCCACCTTGACCAGCATGCCGTCGAGCAACGGGTCCCACTTTCCGTCGACGGTCGAGTCCCAGCGCCCGGGCTTGAAGCTCTGGGCGTTGACCGTCTTGCAGTCCTTGATCAGCTCGAGCTGCTTCTGCATGTCGGAGTAGTGGTAGAACAGGATCGTCTGGAGCATCGGGTCGAAGCGGCCGGGCCGGATGCCGAGGATGCCGCCGAAGTTGTCCATCTTGGACAGCATCGCCTTGCTCACCGCGTTGCCGATCTTCATCTTCGGGTCCTGGCTCACCGTGGTGACGTCACCGTAGAGCAGCTTGACCGCCGCGAAGTCCCACACGCCGGGCGCCATCATGTCCTGGGCGATCTCGCCCGGGTACTCCATCACCGAGGAGTGCATGAACATCCAGATCAGGTTGTCGCGCTCCTCCTTGGACACGGGGTCGAACCAGCGCGGGCCGACGCACGTGGCGCCGTCCTTGACCAGATCGGCGCACTGGTTGGTCACCTTGCCGTCGCTGGTGCGCAGCTGCCAGTACTGCGGGCGGTACTGCCAGGCGTCGGAGGAGCTGACGAAGTTGTGCCTCAGCCCGACCGAGTGCCCCATCTCGTGGACGATGACCGACATGTGGAAGCGGCGGGCCAGGTAGCGCCGCATCTTCTCCGCGCGCTCCTCCTGCTTGGCCTTGGAGTCGGCCGGGTTGAAGCGGCCGAACTTCTCCTCGAGCCGCTCGGCCAGCGAGGGCAGCGAGGAGGGCACGGCCACGCGCTCCGCGCGCATGACGCAGGTGCCGCGCCGGGCCAGGCTCTGCTCCAGGGCGTTACGCAGGTCGCGCCGGAGCGACGGGTTGCCGCCGCCGAGGGGGGAGATCCGGCGCATCACGTCCTGGGTCAGCGGGAGCCCGCGGACCCCGTTGAGCTCCTGCATCATCGGCGTCATCAGCGCAGCCTCGAACTGGCTGCCCGCGGCGCTCTTCTGCCGCGCCGCGTAGGTGGCCCGCTGGGTCGGCAGCACGTCGGCCGCGGCCGAGATGCCGGTCAGCTTGTGG
>Ga0316577_10000281_pt1 | contig 18295 bp, 13 predicted proteins | sample S5NA_FD_203073 | JGI IMG/M metagenome (GOLD analysis project Ga0316577, IMG submission 203073) | Rhizosphere microbial communities from salt marsh grasses in Alabama, United States - S5-7_050615r2r1 | ecosystem: Host-associated > Plants > Roots > Rhizosphere | place: USA: Alabama | collected... | reverse complement strand
GATCGCTTCAATTTCAATCTGCTCTACAAGGCCCTTGGCTTGGGCTAGGGGCCATGACTGCGGGTCTGGTGCTCGACCAGCCTCGCTGCTCGATCCATATCCGAAACCAGATCACCTATGAGGAGGGTACGTATGACACTGATCGAAGATGTCCACGGTCGTGAGATCCTGGATTCTCGCGGGAATCCAACGGTTGAAGTCGAGATTATCCTAGAGTCCGGCGCCGTCGGGCGCGCCGCGGTGCCCTCAGGGGCGTCAACCGGGGTGCACGAGGCCGTCGAACTCCGAGACAACGATCCAGCTCGTTATGGCGGCAAAGGTGTGCTCCAGGCGGTGATCAACGTCAACGAGATCATCGCCGAAGAGATCTGGGGATTGGACGCCCTGGATCAGGTTGCCCTGGATGAGTACCTCATCGAGCTGGATGGCACACCCAACAAGGGCAAGCTGGGGGCCAACGCCATCCTGGGCGCCAGCCTGGCCGCGGCCAAAGCGGCGGCCAAAGCGCTCGATATGCCCCTCTACCGCTACCTCGGTGGTGTCTCGGCGCGGACACTGCCGGTGCCCATGATGAACATCCTTAATGGCGGCAAGCATGCTGTAGACGGCCCCGACCTGCAGGAGTTCATGGCCATGCCCGTCGGTGCGCCGTCCTTCGCCGAGGCCCTGCGCTGGGGTGCCGAGACCTACCACGCGCTCAAGAAGGTACTCAAGGCCAAGGGCTACAGCACCGGCATAGGCGACGAGGGGGGATTCGCGCCCTCGTTGAAATCCAATGAGGAGGCCGTTGAACTGATCATCGAGGCCGTCCAGAAGGCGGGCTATGAGCCGGGCAAAGACATCTTTGTCGCCCTGGATCCGGCTGCCAGCGAGGTCTATCAGGATGGCAAGTACGTCCTGAAGAAAGAGGGTCGCACGCTAAGTGGCGAGGAGATGGTCGACTTTTACGAAGCGTGGGTCGACAAGTATCCCATCATCTCCATTGAGGACGGCCTGGACGAGGACGACTGGGACAACTGGGTCCTCATGTGCCAGCGCTTGGGCAACCGGCTCCAAATCGTGGGCGACGACCTGCTCGTCACCAACGTGCAGCGTCTGAGACGGGGCATCGAGCTCGGCGCGGCCAACAGCATCCTCATCAAGCTGAACCAGATCGGCACCCTGACCGAGACGTTGGCCGCCATCGAGATGGCCAAGCGGGCCGGCTGGACCGCCGTCGTCTCCCATCGCTCCGGCGAGACGGAGGACACGACCATCGCCGACCTAGTGGTAGCCACCAATGCCGGCCAGATCAAGACCGGCGCCCCGGCCCGCAGCGACCGCGTCGCCAAGTTCAACCAACTTCTCCGCATCGAAGAGGAGCTCGGCGATAGCGGCGTCTACGCCGGCATGAGCGCATTCTACAACATCAAGAAATAGCGAATCCAGACGACAGCCGCAGGGCGCCATCCCTTCATCGGAGGGAAGGCGCACTGCGCACGCACCACCTCCGCCGTCCACGCTGCCCCACGGACTGGCCGTCGGCGAGCGCGAACCCACCTGCTGTTCAGCCTGGGGAGGAACATCAGGACGGTTCCTTGAGCATCGCCCGGGCAGCTGCTGGTTGGGGCTTGGGAACCGCGAACCAGCCTAGTCCCGCAGCCAGAAAGAACACCGCCCCTGCCAGCAAAAACGGGATGCGCAGCCCAAACGCCGCGGCCACACTCGCTCCCAACATCGGCCCAATGGCGTTGGCCATGGCCACCGCGCTCGAATCCACGCCATACACCGCCCCTTGATGGCCCTCAGGCGCCAGGTTGGCCAACAGGGCGCTGATGGAGGCCAGCACGCCGCTCATGACCAGGCCCAGCAGGCCCTGCAGCACAAGCAGTTGCCAGGGATTCGCGACAAAGAACTGTGGTATATAGATCAACCCCGACAACAGGGCGCAGACCAGCAACACCCGGCGATATCCCAGCCGGTCGCTGGCGCGGCCCAGCGTCAGGGCACCCACCGCGCTCGTCGCGGCGCTGGCGCCACTGATGAGACCTGTGACTGAGGCAACCCGCGTAGAAGTCGGGATCAGGCTCTGCACAAAGAGCGGCAAGATCGGCCCCAAGGTTCGCACCGCCAGGCGAACCAGGATGCGGACGAAGAACAGGCTGATGAGGCCATGATCGCGCGCCACCAAGCGCAGCCCGTACCAGAAGCCGCCATCTGGGCTGGCCGCATCCCGCTCCGCAGGGTGAAAGTCCTCTTCGACAAAGCGCCAGACAGTGAGCCCACCGGTGAAGAGCAGACTCCCCGTTACCCAAAATGCGGCGCGGTAGCCCCACGTGTCCGCGACCAGCCCGCCCAGCAAGGGACCCACCGACGCGCCGGACCAGACCGCGGTCTGCAAGAGGCCCAGGGCATAGCCCGAACGCTCGCGCGGTGCTGAACTGGCGACCAGCGTCGTGGCCGCGGGCACCGTCCCCGTCAGCATGCCCTGGATGGCCCTCAAGATCGCCAGTTGCCACACATTCTGGGCAAAGCCCATCATGGCGAGCACCACCGCCCCGCCAAACATCGCCCGCTGAACCATTAGCTTGCGACCGTAGCGGTCGGCGACCGAGCCCCAGATCGGGGCAAAGATGGTCATGGTGACAGCCTGGGACGCAAACAGGACCCCGGACCACAGCTCAACTTCGTGCAGCTCGCTGATACCCAGCTCTTGCACGTAGTAGGGCAGGAAGGGCATGACGACCGAAAAGCCGGCGATCGCCACCAGCTCGGCCGCCCAGATCACGTAGAGATTCCGCTTCCAGACTTCCATGTCAAATCCTGCGTGCGGCGTCGGCCAACCGTACCACCTTGGTCACCGGCGGCCTCGCCTTCCTCCCTCCCCAAAGTGGCCCAGCCCCCCGTCCGGGGCTTGTGCATGGCGCTTGCACATGGTCTATGGGCAGAAACCCGCGACTCGCGGGCCATCATAGGCCGTATTATAGCACTGCCCGGGCTCACGGCAAACCCGCGAAGCGGGACAGACAGGACAGGCACTCCGGCGCTTCGTCTGGAACGACTGCAAGGTTCGCGAGGCGGGCTCGCCGACAGCTTGCTCCCCGGTACCGGTTGTGCTATACTACCAGCCGTGGACGACATCATCGTGTCACCTCAATGGCAGCAACTCGCCGTCGAGGAGCTGCGAGGGACCCTCCTCATCATCGGCGCGTCTGACACCGGCAAGTCGAGCCTGGCTCGTTACATCTTTCAAAGGCTGGCCCGAAACGGCACCCCGACCGCCTATCTGGATGCGGATATGGGCCAGAGCACCCTGTGGCTGCCGACGACGCTCAACCTGGCGTTGACGCGAGAGCCAGGAGATCCCACCTTTCCGCCCCCGGGTGACAGGATCTCGTTCTTTGTGGGCTCTACCTCGCCCCGGGGCCACATGCTACCGGTGCTCGTGGGCACCCATCGCCTGCAGCAGGAGGCACGCTCGCGGGGTGCCCAAGCCGTGGTCGTGGACACAACTGGACTCATCGATCCATCGCAGGGAGGCAAGGCCCTCAAACAGTGGATGATCGAGCTACTGGCCCCGACCATGGTCATCGGCCTGCAGCGGCGGCAGGAACTGGAGCCGATCCTCTGGCCGTTGCGCCATGATGCTCGCGTCCGGACAGCAGAGCTGCCGGTACCGCCTCATGTGCGCCAGCGGACTCGCGAGGAACGGGTCGCCCAGCGGCGCCGCCGCTTTGCGCATTACTTCGAGGGCGCCCGATCGCTGGTTGTGAATGTGAGACAGATGGCCGTCTACAACGTAGAGAATATGGTCCCTGGGGCACTGCTCGCCTTCCAGGACGGAAGAGGCCTGACCCTAGAGCTGGGCGTGGCTCAGGAGGTAGACAGCCGGCGCGGGATGGTCACCGTCCGCACCCCACTGCCAGGCCCGGAGCAGGCTGCCAGCATTCGTTTCGGCGACGCCCGCTGGGACCAAAGCCAACAGGAGTAAAGACCTGCATGAGAGCGAAGCTGAGAGACGTACAAGTGCACGCCATCGAGCACCAGGGCCAGCAGATGTTGCTGCTGCGCGACCCGCTGCAGCTGGGGGAGGGCGCGATTGCCGTGCCACGGGCCATGGGCCTGCTCCTGGGGCTCATGGATGGCACGCGAGATGAGGCGGCCCTGGAGGCAGCCCTTCAGGTCCGGGCCGGCGTGCGATTGGCGCCCGGCCTGCTGGATCAGCTGCTGACCGACCTGGACCGGGCCTACCTGCTCGACAACGAGCACTATGCCCAGGCCAAAGCGGCCGCAGCCGACGCCTACCGGCAGGCGCCCTTCCGCCCAGCCACCATGGATGGCGCCGCCTTCTCACCCAGGCCGGAGCTGGCTGCCACGCAGTTGCAGGCCTACATGGATCAGTTGCCCCCCGCCGAGGCGGAGCCCCAGGCAGCGCCGATCCGCGGGCTGGTCAGCCCGCACATTGACTACCAGCGCGGTGGGGCAGTGTACGCCGGGGTGTGGCGCGCCGCCGCCCAGGCGGCCCGCGAAGCAGAACTGGCGATTGTCCTGGGCACCGATCATCAGGGGAGCCCCGGCACCATCACGGCCACGCGACAGTCCTATGCCACGCCCTGGGGTGTCCTGCCCACCGACCAGGCGGTCGTCGATGCCCTGGTCGAGGCCCTGGGCGACGGGGTCCTCTTTGACGAAGAATTGCATCATCGCGGCGAACACTCCATCGAGCTGGCCGTGAACTGGCTCCACTTCGTCCGGGACGGCGAGCCGGTTCCCCTCGTGCCGCTTCTATGTGGCAGCTTTGGCGCCTTTGTCGAAGGCTATGCCGACCCCGCCGCCCACGAGATCTATAACAGGGCCATCGAAGTCCTTCGCCAGGCACTATCCTCTCGGCGGGCGTTGGTGATCGCCGCTGCCGATCTGGCGCACGTAGGGCCGGCCTTTGGCGATCCCCATGGCGTGGATTATATTGGGCGGGCCCAGCTGCGCAAAGCCGACGACAGCCTACTGGAGACGGTCTATCGCGGTGATGCGGCGGCCTTTTTTGAGGAGATCAAAGGCGAAGGCGATCGCCGCAACATCTGCGGACTCCCGCCTATCTATCTCACGCTCCGCATACTGGACGGGTCTACCGGACAGGGGACCGGCTACGACCTGTGCCCGGCAGATCCGCAGGGCACCTCGTTTGTGACGATCGCCGGCGTGACGCTGCACTGAGCGCCGGATAAAGGGGGAGAGACCATGATCGCTAGACTGTGGCATGGCATGACACCGGCCGATAGGGCCGAAGAGTACCTGGAGTATCTGAACAGTACCGGGGTGCCCGACTACCGGCACACGCGCGGCAATCGCGGCGTCTACGTCCTGGGCCGAACCGAGGGCGACACAGCGCACTTTCTGCTGATATCCCTTTGGGAGTCGCGCGACGCCATCCACCAGTTCGCCGGGGAGGACATCGAGGAGGCCCGATACTATCCCGCTGACAAGGAGTTCCTCCTGGAGTTCGAACCTCACGTCACGCATTATGATGTTCTGATAGGCCGGCCCGCGGCTGAACCCTCCGCTTGACGGGTCGAAAGAAGGAGCTTTCTATGAGCGGGTTAGCCATCGTCGGTATGACGCTCTACAAGCACGGCGTCGGATTCTTTGAGCGCCGGGCCAAGCTGGAAGGCACGGAGGTGGCGCTTTCCTTCCGCGTCGAAGAGATGAACGACGTCCTGAAGAGCCTCACCGCCGTCGACTGGGACAAGGGCCAGATCCTGGGCATCGACTACCCCACCCCCCAGGACCGGGCCGAGCAGCTCGCTGGCTGTTCGGTGCGCCTCGCCGACGACCGCAGCCTGCAGGACCTCTTGCTCAGCCTCCGGGGGCGGGATGTGCGGCTCCTCCTCGAGCAGGGCGAGGAGGCCGCCGGCAGTCTGCTGGGTCTCGACGAGGTGCCAGAGCGCCAGCCTCTGGGCACATCCCTCGTGTCCCTACTCGTCGCGGGTACAGACCGGGTTCAGACCGTACCTCTGTCACGCGTGCAGGGCGTCGCCATCGAGGACGCACAGGCAGCCAGCGACCTGCGCTTCTTCCTGCGGACCAGCCTGACCCAGGAAGCATACCGCCAAGTCAAGATCCGGTTGACACCCGGGGCGCACGACCTTTCGGTCAGTTACATCGCGCCCGCCCCCACCTGGCGCGTCAGCTACCGCCTGGTGGCTGAAGAGGCGGAGGAGGGCCAGGGCCATGCCCTGCTGCAAGGCTGGGGCATCTTTGACAACCGGCTGGAAGAGGATCTGGTGGACATCTCCCTCTCCCTGGTCGCCGGCATGCCCATCTCTTTCGTCTACGACCTCTATGAGCCCTACCTGCCAGAGCGCCCCATCGTAGAGGAGGAAGCCCGCGTTGCCCCCGCACCGGTCGAGTTTGCCGAGGCGGAGCGGAGTATGCCGTTCGCGGAGGAGATGAGGGGCATGGCGGCGGCCATGCCGGCCATGATGGCCACCCCCAAGCGGGCGCCGGCCCGGGCGGCCATCGACCGCGAGGCGCTCGCCCAGGCCAGCACCCCGGCGGCCAGTGGCGAGGCTCTGGGTGAGCTGTTCCAGTACCAGATCGAGACGCCTGTGACCGTCGAGCGGGGCCACTCGGCCATGGTTCCCATTCTGTCCTCTGATCTGCATTACCGCAAGGACCTGCTGTACAATGGAGCCAAGATGCCGACCCACCCTGTCGCCACTCTGCGCCTCAAGAACCAAACCGGCCTGACGCTGGAGCGAGGCCCGGTGACCGTCATCGACAGCGGCGAATACGTCGGCGAGGCCATCCTGCCCTTCACCCCTGCCGAGGCCGAGGTCGCCGTGCCCTACGCCGTTGAGCTCGGCGCCCGGGTGCGCGAGGAGAACGGTGCCAGCCGACAGATCCACGGCCTCCAGATCGAAGGTGCCTATCTGCGCTTCGAGGAGTGGGACATCCGCTGGCGCGAGTACCAGATCACGAACCGCACGGCGCAGCAGTTGGACGTGCGCGTTGAACACCCACGCACGGCCCACTTTTCGGTCTTCGATACGCCCGAGCCCGAGGAGCGCACCGACGAGCACCTGCGCTTTAAGGTGCAGGTCCAGGCCAATGCCGAGGCTACCCTGCGCGTGCAGGAGCGGCGGCTGGTCAGTCGCCGGGAGGAACTGCGTCGGCAATCCTACGAGAATCTGCAGCGCTTCCTGCGCCAGGGAATGCTTGATAGAACGGCATACGAGCAGGTAGCCCAGCTGCTGCGCCTCTGGGAGCGGATCGGGGATCTTGAGCGGCGATTGCAGCAGATCGAGGACAAACGAAAGCAGATCTACCAGGGCCAACAGCAGATCCAGGGCAACATGTCCGCCCTGTCGACCACCGGCAAGGAAGGGGCCCTGCGGGCACGGTACGTCGACCAACTGGAGGCCAGCGAAGAACAGCTTGGCGCGCTGGCCAGCGAGGAAGCCGAAAACGACACCGAGATCGAGCGTCTTGGGGCCGAGATCGATGCCAGGATCAAGGACCTGGAGTAGGCCCTGATCAAAATCAGGCAAACGGGGTGATCTGCCCCGTTTGCCTGTTCTCTACCTCCCCTGTCGTTCCGTACCCCGTCAGGCCGCCTGGGAAAGCATATCGAGGAGGCCCCGCCGCTTCTCGGCATATTGATCCTCCTCAAAGAGCGGGGTGCACTCCTTCACATCCGCCTGGCCGGTAGCCAGCTTTCCGGCAAAGACAAAGCAGGAAGCCTCGCCGCAGGCCCGGCAGTTGGTCTGTGGCAGGAACTGGTAGATCTCCATCGCCACCAATCGTTTTCGCGGTACGTCGAGCGGCGTGATGTTGTCGCGGTCCATCCAGATGCGGTTGATCTCGGCGATGACCTTCTCCATCTCGATGGTGGCCGTATCGCGGTCAGGTAGGTTGCTGATGGTGATCTCTTTGGGCTTGATGGCCACCGCCCGATCCCCCGTACGCCAGGTGATCTGCTTGGCCCCGGGGCTATAGACAACGTTCTTCCATTCGGCGTTCAGATAGGGAAACACCGCGCTCATGTCCTCGGAGAATTGCGCGGTGGCGTTCCAATATTCCGCACCAGGCTCGCAACCCGGCGCCTCCAACTTCAGGTCGTAGTCCTTAGCAATAAACACGGTGCTCTTCCTCCCCGGCGTAGATACCCAAGTGGGCATTGCTCCTCAGGCCCAGAGTGTACCATGTCCCCCAAGAGATGTCAAACAGCCCGACCACTTAACGTGGAAACCGGACTCCTCGGCGAGGAGGGAGCATCTTCAGATGTGACCAAGACCTCGTACCCGGCGATCACCTTTACGCTCTTGGCAGAACACACCTCGTCTAGAGACACCGCGGGAGTCCTGATCCCTTACAGGTCCACGTCAATCAGGAACTGGCAGATCGGATCTCCCTTTCCCTGGCGTCGAGGATAACGCACCTCTACATCCGCACCCGGCAGCAACGTCTCCAGCCAGGCGTTCCAGACTCCCTCGCAAGCGACACACGCCTGGTCCACCCGCGATAGCCCTGCCCGCTTCGCACCCTCGTAGGCGGCGCACCGCCGCACGGTCACCTCGGCCTGGCCCTCCCCGACTGGCGTGAATTCAGCACGGAGGGTGCCGCCCATGAACGCCTCGGCGTAGCTCTCGAGTAGCCGCACCGCGTCATGCAGGTCATCGGCCTGCCGCTTGCCGGCGGCCTTTAGCATCTCTCGCATCTCGATGCGCCCAAAGGCGGCCCGCACGCGAGCATTGAGCTCGATGGCCGCCTCCAGGCCAAAGGCCTCTGCCGCTTTTAGGAACCACTGGCCATCCCAGAAGAGCATCAACTTGCGCAGCATCCGCGCCTGCTGCGCATCAGACAGCTCGTATTCGCCGGCAGCCTGCTCTGGCTTCATCTCGTCCGCCCCATGCCGCTAGCCGTGCAGGCGTCCCAGCCCACTGGCCGCCAATTCCGCAAAGCAAGTTCCTGCCGCCTCCAGGCCGGCCCTGAACACAGACGGCTCCTGCCCGATCCCGATGCGCAGGTGGTGCTCGTAGCCAAAGGCCGAGCCCGGGGCCAGCATGACGCTGTATTCCTCCGCCAGCTTGTTGGCCAGATCCAGGGAAGGGATGTCCAGGTTATAGTGCAGCAGGGCCAATAGACCTCCGCGCGGCGGCTTCCAAGACACGATCTCGCGATGTTCCGCCACCCAGTCCTCTGCAGCCTCGAGGTTGGCCGAGATGATGGCTGCATTCCTTCGAAAGACATCCTGCCGATGCCGCAACGCGAGAACCGCCAGGGCGTCGTTCAGCTTGCCCGGACTCAGAGACACATAGTCGCGCATCGACCAACAGCGGGCCACCAGTTCTGCCGGCGCCGCGATCCAACCGATGCGCAGACCCGGCAGGCCAAAGGGCTTGGACAGCGTGCCCACGCTCAGGCCTAGGGGCCCCAGGTTGTACACGGGCGGCATCAGCGCGTCCCCGCCCGGGATCTCTAACCAGCGATAGGCCTCATCGCTCAGGATATGCGCGCCCACCGACGCAGCCAACTCGTATACCCGCTCGGCATCCGCCGCCGACAGCATGGCCCCGGTAGGGTTGTGGGGCGAATTCAGCACAATCAGGCGCGTCTCCGGCCGGATCAGCCGCTCCAGGTCGGCTACGTCATAGCGAAAGCCCGTCTCGGGCCGGATCCGCCACAGGTCTACGTCGCAGCCGAGCGCCCGAGGCACGCTGTACAACTGCTGGTAAGCCGGATACGGGGCGATTACATGGTCGCCAGCCTCCAAGAGGACATTGAACGACAAGAAGTTGGCCTCGATGGCCCCCGTGGTGACGAGAATGTTTTCAGGGCTGCAATCCTCGTAGGTCTCGGCCAGCAGTGACCGCAGTTCCAGCGTGCCCCGCGCCTCGCTATAGCCCAGGCGTAGATCGAGCAGACGGTCCAAGATCTCGACCCGCTCGGCAGGCGACTCTCTGTCCAGCAACTCGCGGACGGTCAGGGGGTAGATGCCACTCTCGGCGATGTCATACTCCACATCGAGTTCATACGTGGTCATCCAACGCTCCAGGGCAAAGGTTTCAATCTTCACGGGATATCCCCTCCAAACAAAGAATGGGCAAGCGGCAACACTGACAGTATATGCCAAGGGCCAACCGCGGTCAAGTTCCCCACCCCATTTTCATGGGACAACCGCCATTGAGCTGGATCTGAAGGTCGTTGCCTCTGCTCACGACCAAAGGCAAACGGTCTTACATTCGCAGCCCCGATGTTGACGCCCCGACAAAAATGTGGTATAGTCCTGCATCGTCCGGCACCCCTGACCGGGCTAGATCACGGGAGAAAGAAGACCGACAGATGACAGCGTCAACGGTGCAACAAGGGACGGAGGTCACCAGGCTGCAGGAGACGCGTGACGAGTTGCTCGAGGATCTGGATCACCTCCGCGCCGACCTGAGGAGTATGGCCGAGCCTTCAGCCGACGAAGCAGATGCCGATGCCTACGAGCGCGAAAAGATCTGGGCGCTGGTACAAAGGCTCCAGTACAAGCTAGAGCTGGTCGAGCGCGCACTGCAAGCGGCGGAGAAAGGCAAGTACGGCATCTGCGAGGGCTGCGGCGAGCGGATCGATCCGGCGCGGTTGGAGATCTTGCCCGAGGCAACACTCTGCCTCGACTGCCAGCGAAAGTACGAGCGCCAAATGCGGAGGGCACGCGGCTAGGCCCGCCCCGGGTCCCCTGCCCTTTGACAAGGGCAAGGCCTTTTGCTATAATTGCATCGCTTCTGAGCGAGGCGTAGTTTCACTGAGGAAACTGCCCTCAGTCACGACGAATCGATGGAGCGGTCATACACGCGCCAGGCTCACTAGCCTGGCGCTCCTTTTTGGAGAAGCCACGACAGAGATGGTCCTGCACTGAGGGTTGTCGATGCAACACGTGGATCCTTCAACTGCATATCTATAATCCAATCAGGGGGTTTCGATGACAGAAAGAAGAATGGTCAGCATAGATGGCAACGAGGCAGCGGCATACGTTGCCCACAAGATCAACGAAGTCGTGGCCATCTATCCAATCACGCCCTCCAGCCCAATGGGCGAGCATGCTGATGCCTATTCCGCTAAGGGAGAGCCAAATATCTGGGGAACCATCCCTCTCGTGGTCGAGATGCAATCAGAGGGTGGCGCTTCTGGGGCGGTCCACGGAGCGCTGCAGGCCGGCGCGCTGACGACCACCTTCACGGCCTCACAGGGCCTGCTGCTGATGATCCCCAACATGTACAAGATCGCCGGTGAGCTTACATCCACAGTCTTTCACGTATCGGCGCGCAGCATCGCCTGCCAGGCCCTCTCGATCTTTGGTGACCACAGTGACGTGACCGCCGTCCGGGCCAGTGGCTGGGCGCTCCTGGCCAGCAACTCGCCGCAGGAGGTCATGGACTGTGCCCTGATCGCTCAAGCCGCCACGCTGGAATCCCGCGTGCCCTTCGTGCACTTCTTCGACGGGTTCCGCACCAGCCACGAGATCAATATAGTCGAGCAGATCACCCGTGAGGACATGCGGGCCATGATCGACGACGACTTGGTTCTGGCCCACCGCAGCCGTGGATTCAGCCCTGAGCACCCGTTCATCCGCGGCACCGCCCAGAACCCTGACGTATTCTTCCAAGCTCGCGAGACGGTCAATCCCTTCTACCTCAAGGTGCCCGACATGGTCCAGAAGCACATGGACCACTTCGCTGAGCTGACAGGCCGCCACTACCACCTCTTCGACTATGTCGGCGCGCCGGATGCAGAGCGCGTGGTGGCCCTCATGGGCTCCGCCGCGGAGGTAGCGCACGATACCGTCGAATACTTGGCTGCCCAGGGCGAGAAGGTTGGCCTGCTCAAGGTGCGCCTCTTCCGCCCCTTCAGTGTCGAGCACTTCCTGACAGCCTTGCCCGAGACGACCAAGGTGGTGGCTGCCCTCGACCGGACCAAGGAACCCGGGTCCGCGGGTGAGCCACTCTATCAGGACTGCGTCACAGCCATGACCGAGACGGGTCGAAACATCAAGGTCATCGGCGGGCGCTATGGCCTGTCCAGCAAAGAGTTCACGCCGGCCATGGTCAAAGGTCTCTTTGACGAGATGGCCAAGGAGCAACCCAAGAACCACTTCACCCTGGGCATCTACGACGACGTGACGAACACCAGCATCGACTACGACCCCGGCTTTATCATCGAGCCAGATGATGTGGTACGGGCCGTCTTCTACGGCCTGGGCTCCGACGGCACGGTCAGCGCCAACAAGAACAGCATCAAGATCATTGGCGAGGACACCGACAATTTCGCCCAGGGCTACTTCCAGTACGACTCCAAGAAGGCCGGCGCGGTCACCGTCTCCCACCTGCGCTTTGGTCCGCGGCCCATCCGCCAGACCTGCCTCATCAGTTCGGCCAACTTTGTCGCCTGCCACCAGTTCGTCTTCCTAGAGCAGTTCGACGTCCTGGAGAGTGCCGAGCCAGGTGCGACGTTCCTGTTGAATGCGCCCTACGGCCCCAACGAGGTATGGGACAACCTGCCACGCAGGGTCCAGCAGGAGATCCTGGACAAGGACCTCAAGTTCTACGTCATCGATGCCTATCGAGTCGCGCGTGAGACCGGCATGGGCGTCCGCATCAACACCATCATGCAGACCGCCTTCTTTGCCCTCTCAGGCGTATTGCCCCGCGACCAGGCCATCCAGGCCATCAAGGACGCCATTGAAAAGACCTATGGCAAGCGTGGCGAAGCCGTCGTTAAGAAGAACTTTGCCGCGGTCGACATGACCTTGGCCAACCTCTTCCGCGTGGAGGTCATGGACGCCATCACCAGCGACATCGAAATGCCGCCCGTCGTCCCGCCCGAGGCCCCCGAGTTCGTCCAGAAGGTGACGGCCGAGATCATGGCCCGCCGAGGCGACCTGCTGCCCGTGTCGGCGCTGCCGATCGATGGCACCTACCCGTCGGGCACCACCCAGTGGGAGAAGCGGAACATCGCCCTCGAGATCCCGGTCTGGGAGCCGGACATTTGCATCCAGTGCGCCAAGTGCGCCATCGCCTGCCCCCACGCCACCATCCGCTTCAAGATCTATGACCCGGCTCACCTTGAGGGGGCACCTGAGACCTTCAAGTCGGTCGCGGCCCGGGGCAAGGAATACAACGGCATGGTGGCCTCCATTCAGGTGGCGCCCGAGGACTGCACCGGCTGCGGGCTCTGCGTCGAGGTCTGTCCCGCCAAGGATAGAAAGATGCCCAAGCGCAAGGCCATCAACATGGCACCCCAGCCGCCGCTGCGCGCCCAGGAGCGCGACAACTATGCCTTCTTCCTAAAGATCCCGGACTTTGACCGCACCCAGGTCAAGACCACCACGGTCAAGGGCTCGCAGTTGCTGCGGCCGCTCTTCGAGTATTCCGGTGCCTGTGCCGGCTGCGGCGAGACACCCTACGTCAAGCTGCTCAGCCAGTTGTTCGGCGACCGGGCGCTGATCTCCAACGCCACCGGCTGCTCCTCCATCTATGGCGGCAACCTGCCCACGACCCCGTGGACGGTCAACCAGGATGGGCGGGGACCGACCTGGTCCAACAGCCTCTTCGAGGACAATGCCGAGTTTGGCTTTGGCTTCCGCTTGACCCTGGACAAACAGACCGAGCACGCTCGAGAGCTGGTCGACGCGCTGCGCGGCACCCTCGGCGACGAACTGGCCGACGGGATCCTGACCACCGAGCAGGTAACTGAGGCAGATATCGCGGCCCAGCGGGCGCGTGTGGAGCAGCTCAAAGCCAAGCTCGCGGACCTGGACACCCCCGAGGCGACCCAGCTGCGCAGCCTCGCCGACCGGCTGGTCAAAAAGTCGGTCTGGATCCTAGGCGGCGATGGCTGGGCCTATGACATCGGCTACGGCGGCCTGGACCACGTGCTAGCCTCAGGCCGGAACGTCAACGTCCTGGTTCTCGATACGCAAGTCTACTCCAACACCGGCGGCCAGATGTCCAAGGCCACGCCCCGGGGCGCCGTCGCCAAGTTCGCGGCGGCTGGCAAGCCCATGCCCAAGAAGGACCTGGGCATGATTGCCATGACCTACGGCAACATCTATGTCGCCCAGGTGGCCATGGGCGCCAACGATACCCAGACGGTCAAGGCCCTCGTCGAGGCCGAGTCCTACGACGGCCCCAGCCTGGTCATCGCCTACAGCACCTGCATCGCCCACGGCATCAACATGCGCCTGGGCTTTGACCAGATGAAGAAGGCAGTCGACTCGGGTGCTTGGGTGCTGTATCGCTATGACCCGCGCCTGGCGGGCCAGGGCCAGAACCCCCTGCAGTTGGATTCCCGGGCTCCAAAGATCCCGTTGCAGGACTATGCCTACAACGAGACGCGCTTCCGGATGCTGACCCAGACGGACCCCGACCGGGCCGAACTACTGCTGGAGGAAGCACAGAAGGACGTACACGAGCGCTGGCGCATGTACGAGCAGCTGGCCTCGCTGGACTATAGTTCGTAGCCAAGAGTACAAGGTTCCGGGCTTGGCCCCCGTGGGTCCAAAGCCCGGAACCCGTGCTCTCGATCCTCAAGTCGAAAGGAATAGCCAATGGTCGACCTAGCCACCACCTATATGGGCATCCCGCTCAAGAGCCCCGTCGTTCCTTCGGCCTCGCCGCTCTCGGCGGAACTCGACAATATCAAACGCATGGAGGACGCCGGCGCCGGAGCCGTGACCCTGCACTCCCTGTTTGAGGAACAGATCGAGTCCGAAGCCGAAGCACTGGCCTACTACCTGGAGCGCGGCACCGACATGTACCGCGAAGCACTGACCTACTTCCCACCTGTGCAGGAGTACCGCCGTGCACCAGACGAGTACCTGGAGCACATCCGCACAGCCAAAGAAGCTGTGGACATCCCCATCATTGCCAGCCTGAATGGCATCACCCCCGGCGGTTGGATCAGCTACGCCAAGCGTTTTGAAGAAGCCGGCGCGGACGCCGTCGAGCTCAACGTCTACTTTATCCCCACCGACTTCCATCTCATGAGCTATGACGTCGAGGACCTGTACGTCAAGATCATGAAGAAGGTCAAGTCCCAGGTGAGCATTCCTGTAGCCATGAAGCTCAGCCCCTACTTCAGCGCCATGCCCCACATGGCCTCCATGTTGGACGCCGAAGGCGCTGACGCCTTGGTGCTCTTCAACCGCTTCTATCAGCCCGACCTCGACATCGAGAACCTGGAGGTCACGCCCAACCTGGTGCTCAGTCGCTCAGCCGAGATGCGGTTGCCCCTGCGTTGGGTGGCCATTCTCTACGGCCACGTCGATGCCTCCATGGCCCTGACTACAGGCATCCATACCCCCGAGGACGTGATCAAGGCCGTCATGGCCGGCGCTGACATCGCCAACATCTGCTCTGTCCTGCTAAAAGAGGGCATCGGCAAGATCAGCGACCTGCTGAATGGCGTCACGCTGTGGATGGAGGAGCACGAATACGAATCGCTGGACGAGATGAAGGGCAGTCTAAGCCAGAAGGCGATTGCCGAGCCCACAGCCTTTGAGCGGGCCAACTACATGAAGGCGCTCTTGAGCGTGCCTTCCACAATTACGATCTAGCTGGGCCGCCGCGGCGCCCCGGCACGAGCACCGAGGGCAGCCTCTATAGCAACTATACCAAGGGCTGCCCTCTTTGCATCGCCGGGTTGGCGGGCTGGCACACGATGCCCTGATGGACCTTCAAGACCTGAATGCGTTGAAAGAAAAGAGACGGGCCATCCGCCCGCTCCTCTCTCCATCCAATCCGGGCGACGCCCTGACCAGCTACTATGCCCTGTGGCATGATCCGCGCCGCACGACCCTGACACTCCACTATAACGAGAACCAGCGCCCCGATGGCTTCATCGCCGTCTGTCAGACGGGCGCCGACCTCTTCCGCCCGCTGGTCACCTTTCGTGCACCCGATGAAGCCACCACCGCCACCCTGCTGCGCACAGCCCTGGATCGCAACCGGCCCTATCAGATCATCGTCCCCGTCACTCTGGCCCCAGCCGTACGCGCCGAGATGGAGATCACACGATCGACCCTGACCCAGATCTACCGCCTCGACCCGAGCCAGTTCCAGCCGGTCATCAACGTACTCGTTCAACGTGTGGCGACACCCGATGGCCCGCCACGCTTCCAGATCGAGTCGCAGGGCCAGGTCATGGCCATGGCCGGCACCAATTGGCGATCTCCCGTTTTCGCTGAGGTGTTCGTCTACGTTCACCCGCGGGCACGGGGCCGCGGTTGGGGCAAGTCAGTCGTCTCGGCCTGCACGGCACACCTGCTCGAGGAACGCCTGCAGCCTTTGTACATGATGGAAGAGAGCAACGAACCCTCCACGCGCATCGCCGAGGGCCTGGGCTACAAGGACACCGGGCTGAGGCACTTTGTCGGGGAGGCCCGGCTCCCCTGAGCGGCTCGACTACCGATAGAAAAACTACGGACGGACTGAGCTAGGCCTAGCCATCCTTGAGGATATCGACCGTCTGCCCGTCTGCTGTGGCGATGCGATCCCCCTCGAGCCGCAACGAGATTACCTGCGACACACTGTCGTCGCCCATCGAAATCCCATAGATGGTATCTGCCGCCTGGATCGTGCCCCGGTTGTGGGTGATGATGATGAACTGCGTTCGCTCGCCCAGCTGCTCCAACGCCCGGCGGAAACGCCGTATGTTGGCCTCGTCGAGCATGGCATCGACCTCGTCCAGGACACAGAAGGGTGGCGGGCTGACCTCGAGGATGGCAAAAATGAGGGCTACTGCCGTGAGCGACCGCTCCCCGCCCGAGAGCAGGGCCAGGGTCTGCTGCCGTTTGCCGGGCGGTCGGGCGACGATCTCGACCCCCGTCGAGGTGATGTCCTCAGGATCGGTCAGTTCCAGGTGGGCCGTACCCCCGCCAAAGAGCTCGGTGAAGTTCTGTTTAAAGTGCGCCGCCACCGACTCAAAGGCCACCAGGAACTCACGGCGCATAACGTCATCCAACTCCGAGATGACCTCCCGTAGGCCACGGGCGGCTTCTTCGAGGTCGGCAGCCTGGGCCACCAGGAACGAGTGGCGGTCGAGCACCTCGCCATACTCCTCCGGCGCACTGGGGTTCACCGGGCCCATCCGCCGCAGCTGTGCCTTGATCTGGTGGATTTCCTCCTCCAGGCCCTCCGGCAGGACCCGCACCGCGGGCAGCGCCGAGACCATCTCGCCCAAAGGGAGCGGGTGCTGCTCTGCCAGCCCCAGCGTTGGCTCCATCTCGACCAGGCCAAAATCGTCGAGGATCTGACGCCGGAGCCGTTCCAGACGGTCCTCCTGCCGGCCATGGGCCAGCACCGCCTGGCCGTGGCTCGACTCCGCCTGGCGCAGCCGGGCACGCAAAGTGACCTCTTCCGCTTCCAGCTCTTCGCGGTCGGCCTCCAGCTGGACCAACTCCTCCTCGGCAGGCTGGATCTTGTTGACCAGGGAGGCCAACCAGCCCTGGATCACCGATTCCCGCGAGACACGGTGCTGGATCTGCTCCGCCAGTGAGGCCTGCTCCGCCTCGAGCTCGCCCAGGCGTTGCCGCTTTGCCTCGATTTGGGTTCTGAGCTGCTTCAGCTGCTCCTCAAGGCCCTCCAGCGTGGCTCGCTGATGCTCCCAGGCACCCCGCGCCACCGCCTCCGCCGTGCGCGCCTCCGATAGGCGCCGGTAAAGCGCCTCCCCAGATAGCGCCTCGAGCTGCTCCCGCAACGACGCAGCCTGCGCCTCGGCATCGCCTTTTTCACCGGCCGCCTTCTCCCGCTCCGCTTGCAGGATCGCCTCGCGGCGGTCCAGTTCTGCCGCCTCTTGATCCAGCTGGGCCAGTTGCCCCTCCTGCATGGCGAGCTGCTGTCCCACCAGGGCAAGTTCCTGCTCCAGGTCCCGCTTTCGCGTCTGGGCCGCCCTGCCGGCTTCCAGGCGCGCCTGCTCTTCTGCCTGGAGCTGAGAAAGCTGGGCGCGCATACCCTCAGCCGCCGACTGGGCATCGACCAGCGCCGCCTCGACCTTGCCGTGGCGGTCGCTGGCCTGATCGATCGCAGCCGGTAGTTCCCGCCATTCCCGCTCCCGGGCCAGCACCTGGCCCTGCGCCTGCTTCTGGCCCTGCCCGCCTGTGACCGTGCCACTGGAGCGCAGAACTTCGCCCGCCAACGTGACGATCTGGAATCCCCCGCGCAGCTGGTCAAAGACCCTGCGGGCCGCCGGTAGATCCCGCACCACCACTGCGCGGGCCAGCAGCAGGTCTATGACCGGCGCCAGCCGCGGCTGGGCCCTCACCAGGTCGGCCGCCAGG
>Ga0316577_10000280_pt1 | contig 18297 bp, 17 predicted proteins | sample S5NA_FD_203073 | JGI IMG/M metagenome (GOLD analysis project Ga0316577, IMG submission 203073) | Rhizosphere microbial communities from salt marsh grasses in Alabama, United States - S5-7_050615r2r1 | ecosystem: Host-associated > Plants > Roots > Rhizosphere | place: USA: Alabama | collected... | reverse complement strand
CAACCCGCAACCCAGGGTCTCATGTGGTCCAGGCAGGATGAAGAAAGTGGAGTTTGCGATCATTTGATCATCTACTTACCAGATACTGCATATGCGTGCTGGTGCACTCCCGGAAAGATGCAAACCACCGCAGTGAATTTACAGGATATTCTTTCTGAAGAAGAATACGAAATGTTAATTAACTCATTAAAGACTTTTAATGAAAATACTGTTTACAACACCTCAAACGAGCGGGGTGGAACTGCATTGGTTTCTCTCAATTTCCACGGGCAGGGAAAAACTTCCCCCAATCCAGATCAACAAAATTCTCTGGCGAAAATGGCAGAGCTTATTTTCTCACGCATAGTCCCCTGATTGCAGTCAGGTCTAATCTTGCTTCTCCTGCAGGATTTTCCCCTGATATTCCAATAAAGCTACCCCTTTTTATTCTCCCCACCAAATTCGTAATACCCATTTTCGATGATCAATTGGTATACCCGCTCAGGAAGAAAGTAGCGGAAGGGCTGCGCGTGGAGGATTCTTTTACGGATCAGCTTGCCTGAAATCTCCAATAAAGGTGCATCGATCCAACACAATTTGGCCTTTAGACCGGGTATTTTTTGTTCTAAATTCTTAAGATCGAGCATGGTTCCTGGTCTTCTCATCACTCCGAGACTGCTGCAGGCATCCAACAACAAATCAGGACGCTCCCAATGCGGCAGGTCTCGCAGTGAATCCTCACCCATCAAATAGAACAATTTGTCGTTTTCGTACATCCTGCGTAAGATATGCATACTTTCAAATGCATAATGAGGGCCAGTTCGGTCGATATCCACCCGGGTTAACTCAAATGCCGGGTTACCATCGATCGCTGCGTTCAGCAGCTCTAAGCGCTGCTGCCAGGGAGAAATTGAATGATCATTTTTAAGCGGAGAGACTGGCGTTAAAAGCCATAATATCCGGCCAAGGTTTAATTGGAAGCTTGCTTCTCCGGCCAGGATCAAATGAGCAATATGGGGAGGATCAAACGTTCCTCCATATATACCTATACGCATAGATGCCTTTTCTTTATCTCCAAGATAATTTAGTAAGACCAATTTTCCGGATATTTGTGATTAATCTGACCACTCCAGCTCGAATTCACCGATCAGCACGGAATCACCTTCCTGAATCCCCATTTGACGCAGTTCTTCTTCTATTCCTAGAGACTGCAGGATGCGTTGAAAACGCCTCACAGATTGATCATATTCCCAGTATGTCATCGCGGCTGCACGCTCAATCGCAGCACCGTTCACACGCCAACCTTGATTCTCCTTGACGATGGTAAATTCTTGTGGATTTGATTCCATCCTGTAAACTGGTAGTTCAACCTCCGCTTCCCGCTCTGGGGTTTCCGACAGGATTTGGGCAGCCTTATACAGTAATTTCCTGACGTTTGTCTTTGCCAATGCGGAGATGGGAACTGGCTTAATCTTTCCACCTGCGCCTTTTTTCAGGAGCTGTTTTTCTATTTCTGGCCATCTTTCATGTGCTTCCGGCATATCCATTTTATTAAATGCTACTATTTGAGGTTTGTCTCTTAATTGGGGGTCAAACAGGGCCAGCTCGCTGTTAATTTGGGCAAAATCGAGCAGTGGGTCTTCTGCCAACCCATCCAGCAGGTGAATCAATACCCGCGTCCTTTGAATATGGCGCAAGAATTCATGCCCCAATCCGATTCCCAGGTGTGCACCCTCAATCAAACCGGGAATATCAGCCAGTACAAGGGTCTGTTCATCACCCAAATCAGCTACCCCCAGGTTGGGTTGCAGCGTCGTGAAGGGATAAGCAGCAATTTTGGGTCTGGCGTTCGTGACCACAGAGAGAAGTGTCGATTTTCCTGCATTGGGTACCCCAACGATGCCAATATCTGCGATTAAACGCAGTTCAAGACGGATGAGACGCTCTTCGGAAGGTTCGCCTTTTTCAGCAATCCGGGGTGCCTGGTTCCTGGAATTCGCGAATCGAGCGTTCCCTCTGCCTCCCTTTCCGCCTTTTGCGATGACTACACGCTCACCTGCATTTACCAGGTCTCCCACAACATCACCGCTTTCGCCATCATAGATCACTGTACCGGGTGGGACATAGATAACCAGATCCTCGGCAGAACGACCCGTCTTATTACTCCCGCCACCATTCCTGCCAGATTCAGCCTGGAAGTGCTGTTTGTGCTGAAAGGATGCCAATGTATTCATCGTAGGCTGGACTTCCAGGATGACATCACCCCCACGGCCCCCATCTCCACCATCCGGTCCACCCAGGGGGATATACTTTTCTCTCCGGAAATGGACGATACCATTTCCTCCTTTCCCAGAGACGACCTGAATTTGAGCCTGATCAATAAATTTCATCAATATCTTCTTGTCTGAGACTGATTTTTGCGCCGAGTTGATTATACCCCGCCAAGTTGAAATCTCGCTGGAGAAAAATGGTCAGCTTGGTCTATTTGTATCCAACTTGTACCTTATTTGTGTAAAATTTGTGATATCATTGTGTTAGTTTGCACAAAGAAAGAAACCACATAATTTTGTTAAATCTAAGGAGTAATCATGGCTGAAAAAGGTATCCCAGATATAGTGGTGGGGCGATTACCCATTTACCTGAGGGCATTACAGCGTATGCGTGCAGAGAACCGCCACATCACCTCATCCCAGGAGTTAGGTGAACGCCTGGGAATATCTGCTGCCCAGATCCGTAAAGATTTATCCCAATTCGGTGAATTTGGTAAGCAAGGTACCGGATATTCCATTGATTTTCTTGCTGAGCAGATCCGCCAGATATTGAAAGTCGACCGGGTTTGGGATATAGCGGTCGTTGGTGCCGGGGATATCGGATCAGCTGTCGCACGCTACCAGGGTTTTGCAAACCGTGGAATGCGGGTCGCCATGATCTTTGACAATGATCCTGGTAAGATTGGCCAAAAGGTTGGATCTTTCACTGTCCAGGATATTGAACAGATTGAATCTGCTGTTCGCGCAGCAGGCATCCAGGTCGCCATGATTGCAACGCCTGGTGCGCAAGCTCAAGCGGTGGCTGATTTGCTCATCTCAGCAGGTGTGAAAGCGATCCTGAATTATGCGCCTATTAGTTTATCTGTGCCGGAGAATGTTCACGTTCAGTATATCGATCCTGTGATCCATTTACAACGAATGACTTATTACCTCTAAACCTATACTTTAGATTATTGCTCACAGGTTTACTCAAACTCTAAATAACGTATCTGTGCATTTTGTTGGGGGAAAGACACGAAATTTTACATATATACAGAATATTATGCGTTTAAATGGGAGGTAAATTGCGCTGAATCTTTGGAAAAATATTCGCATCCAGGGCGAGTGCTGCACCTTCAGCAATACAGGTCATTGGATTGTCAACCAGATAAGCGGGAACACCCAGCTCCTTGGTCATTAGGCGGTCTATTCCCGGCAGTAATGCACCGCCACCACAAATTGCTACACCCCGATCAATGATATCTGACACGAGTTCGGGTGGGGTTTTCTCCAGTACCTTGCGCGCTGTTTCGACAAATGAATTTAACGGTTCGCTAATTGCATCCATCACATCATCATTTGTCAAATTCAAGGGTTTCGGAAGCCCACTGACCTGATCCTGCGCCTGTATTTCAACGCTGCGTTCCTGCTCCTGGCGAACAGCAGTACCCAGTTCAAGTTTAACCTTCTCCGCGGTTCCCGTCCCAATGATCAAACCATACTTCTTCCGCACATATGAAACGATGGCTTCGTCCAGCTGCATACCCCCTGCTCTCAGGGATTCAGCAGCAACGATACCGTACATCGCAAGGACAGCTGCCTGGGTTGTACCGGCACCTAACAGCAGTACCATGTTCCCGGAAGGTGTACCAATCGGTAAATCCATCCCCAGAGCTGCTGCCAGTGGCTGCTGGATCAGGTAAGCTTCCCGTGTTCCTGCCTGCAAAATCGCCTCGTGAACCGCGCGGCTTTCAACACTTGTTACCCCATGCGGTACAGTGATCATCACCTTCGGCCGGAAAAACCGGTTTGATCCGCTGACCTTACGGATGAAATATTCAAGCAATTTCTCGGTAATTTCGTAATCTGCAATGACCCCATTTTGCATGGGGCGCGCTACCTCGATTGATTCTGGAACTTTACCAAGCATGGTCTGGGCTTCTTCCCCCACGGAGACGATCTTCTGCTCATCTACTGCGATCGCAACAACCGTTGGTTCCTCAAGGACCAGCTTATCACCGGCTACAATGCGGGTGCACATCGTCCCCAGGTCTACCCCCAGGTCTCTAGAAAATACAGCCATCAGCTAATCAGCCTCGGTTTGGCCCATCGAAGGCATACGGCTTCGTTCACCACGCCGGAAACGGCGTACAGCATCCAAGCGTAAATTGGACCGCCGGAGAGCTGCTTCCATCCTGAGGTATGCATCAGGATCTTTTGGTGCTCCCTCTTTAAGCATCTCTTGGGCACGCTTGCGGGCTTGTTCTGCCCGGGCGACATCAATTTCATCCACGTTTTCTGCGCTATCGGCTAATATCGTGATCAAATTTGGCTGCACTTCGAGCACCCCTCCGCCAATCGCAAAAATTTCCTCGGTCCCTTTCACTTTGACCTTCAGAAATCCAAACTTAATCGTGGACAACAGCGGTGCATGATTAGGTAATATTCCCATCTCACCTGCCGAACCGGGTACAACAACCATATCAGCATCACCTTCCCAAACCATGCGGTCCTGTGAGACAATTTCACATCGGATTGGCATTGATCCCTCTTATCCTGCTAAACGAGCAGCTTTTTCCACCGCTTCATCGATCTGCCCAACCATCATGAAGGATTGTTCAGGTAAATCGTCGTGCTTTCCATCCAAGATTTCCCTGAATCCACGCACAGTCTCTTTCAAGGTGACATAACGTCCTTCTAATCCGGTAAACTGTTGGGCGACGAACATCGGCTGTGAGAAAAATCGTTCGATCTTTCTTGCCCGGGACACGATTAATTTATCATCTTCGCTGAGCTCATCAACGCCCAGGATAGCGATAATATCCTGCAAATCTTTATAGCGCTGGAGAACCTGCTGGACTTCACGAGCAGTCGTGTAGTGATCCTCACCGACAACAATTGGATCGAGAATACGCGACGTTGATGAAAGTGGGTCAACGGCAGGATAAATACCCTTCTCAACAATTGATCGCTCAAGAGCGATGGTCGCATCCAGGTGGGTAAAGGTCGCCACTGGGGCTGGATCCGAGTAATCGTCAGCAGGCACATAAACAGCCTGCATGGATGTGATCGAGCCATGCCGGGTGGAGGTAATTCTTTCCTGGAGCTCACCCATCTCTGTCGCCAATGTCGGTTGGTATCCCACTGCTGATGGCATTCGCCCAAGCAATGCTGAAACCTCAGATCCAGACATGCTGAAGCGGAAAATATTGTCAATGAACAGAAGTACATCCCGGCCTTGATCCCGGAAATACTCCGACATGGATAACGCAGATAAAGCAACCCTGAGGCGGACCCCGGATGGCTCATTCATCTGGCCATATACCATCACCGTGTCCTTCATCACTCCAGATTCCAGCATTTCACGCAGCAGCTGGGTGCCTTCCCGCGTACGTTCACCAACCCCGGCGAACACCGAATTCCCCTGGTGCACAGTGGCAATTGAGCGGATCAATTCCTGGATAATGATCGTTTTTCCTACTCCTGCACCACCAAAAATCCCTGTTTTGCCGCCTTTCGTAAAAGGGGCGATCAGATCGATAACCTTCAAACCAGTCTCAAATACTTCTACCCGTGTAGATTGTTCAGCAAAATCAGGCGCAGGGCGGTGAATGGGATAATAGAGTTCCGATACAACCGGACCTTTTTCATCTATCGGTTGCCCCAAAACATTGAACACGCGGCCCAGGGTGGATGGTCCAACAGGCACTTTGATCGGTGCTCCAGTAGCAAATGCAGATAATCCACGCTGCAAGCCATCGGTTGAATCCATGGCAACGCACCGCACCCAATTATGTCCCAGATGTTTCTCGACCTCTAACACAAGAGGCTCATCCCCCTCACGCGGGACCTCTACTGCATCATAAATTTCAGGTAAATTCTCAGCTGGGAATTCAACATCCACCACGCCACCTAGCACCTGCACAACCCTGCCTGCTACTTCTGCCATATCAACTCTCCATCAATTAATTTACAAGAAAGATTACCTGCTTAGAGCGTACTAACCGAGCGCTTCTGCACCACCGGTGATATCCAGCATTTCATTAGTAATACCCTGCTGGCGAGCTTTGTTATATTCCAATTGCAAACCTGCAGCCAGATCCGTTGCACTATCAGTGGCATTTTTCATAGCAACCATGCGGGCTGCATGCTCACTGGCAAGTGATTCCAGGATTGCATGATATACCTGGAGGGCAGTGAAACGAGGGATGATTACATCCAGGATTTCAGTTCCACCAGGTTCATATATATACGAGGAAGTGGTTCCATACTCAACTTGAGTAAAATCCTGCACCCGGTCTGCTTCCAATCCAATTTCAAGAGGCAGGAGTTTTTTTACGGTTGGAACCTGGTGGACCATATTGATAAAATCAGTATAAACAAGGTATACCTCATCGGTATGACCCTCCAGAAATTCTGTAACCGCCATGCGGCCAATCGCGGAAACATCTGAAAAAGACGGGGCTGGAGGTAGATTGCTGAATTCTGCCATCACAGTCTCCCCACGCCGCAGCATGAGATCGCGCCCTTTCCTGCCAACTGCTATGAAGCGTACCGGTACTGGATAATTTCCGAATTTCTGCAGTGTAAATCTCACGATATTGGTCGTATACGCACCAGCCAGTCCGCGATCGCCTGTTACAAGCACCACCACCACATCATTGATGTTCCCGCGCCGGGTTAATAGTGGGTGCAGTGATTCCCTGCCAGGCTGACCGGCAATATGGGTCAGGACTTGCCAAGCTTTAGTCGCATAAGGTCGCGTATTGGTTACCGCCTGCATGGCTTTGCGCACTTTGCTCGCGCTGACCGCTTGGAGGGCACGCGTTACCTGGGCTATATTTTTTACACTTCGTATCCGGTCTCGAACTTCTCTTGCAGTAGTCATTTGTTTTTACTGCCAGGTCGAATTGAAAGCTTTGATAGCTTCGTGAAGTGCTGTTTGGGTCTCCTCACTGAGCTTCTTCTGCTCAGCAATATCCTTAATCAGATCAACATGGGAGCTGCCAATAAAGCGCAGTAAATTGGTTTTCCAATCTTGCATCTCTTCAATGGGCACATTATCCGCATAACCATTCGTGCCTGCAAAGAGCATCACGACCTGGTTGGCTAATGAAAGCGGTTCATATTGTGCCTGCTTCAATATTTCCTGCAGGTGCTGGCCTCGATTGAGTTGTGCCTGGGTGGCTTTATCCAGGTCTGAACCAAATTGGGCAAACGCAGCCAGTTCACGGAATGCAGCCATATCCAGGCGTAATCGCCCGGCGACCTGTCCCATGGCTTTCGTCTGCGCATCACCACCTACCCTCGACACCGAAAGTCCTACATTAATCGCAGGCCGGATACCAGCGTAGAAAAGATTACTTTCAAGGTAAATCTGGCCATCAGTGATCGAAATAACATTGGTTGGAATATAAGCCGAGACATCTCCCAGGAGCGTCTCGATGATCGGCAAGGCAGTCAACGAGCCGCCTGTACCCTGGACCTTAACTACCTTGTGTTTATCAGCATCATCCAGCTCACCCAGGGCAGTTTCTGCATCATGTTTCGCCAGCGGGCCGCTGTAGATTGCTTTGTCGCCTACCTCCGCTTGTGGAAGCTCCTCGGAGGAAATATCCTTGGGAACAACCACATACTTGTTGGCGAGTTTCGCTGCCCTTTCCAATAATCGCGAGTGCAGGTAGAAAACATCACCCGGATAAGCTTCACGACCAGGTGGACGTCGCAACAACAAGGAAACCTGACGGTAAGCCCAGGCATGCTTGGATAGATCGTCATAGACGACCAGAGCATCCCGGCCATTTTCCATAAATTCCTCACCGATTGCACACCCTGCATATGGAGCGATGTACTGCAGGGCTGCAGCTTCATCAGCGGCGGCTACCACAACTGTCGTATACTCCATCGCGCCAAAGCGGGTCAGTACGTCCACCGTGCGGGCTATTCCGGCTTTCTTCTGGCCAATTGCCACATAAATGCACAGCAGGTCTTTGCCTTTTTGATTGATGATGGTATCAATCGTGATGGCGGTTTTTCCAGTTTGCCGGTCACCGATAATCAACTCTCTCTGTCCTCGACCAATGGGAGTCATGGCATCGATAGCGATTAAACCCGTTTGAACGGGGGTGTCAACGTCTTTGCGATCGACAACACCCGGTGCAATTCGTTCGATCGGTCTGAATTTTTCGGTTTTTATCGGCCCCTTGCCATCAATCGGTTGCCCCAATGCATTGACTACCCGCCCAACCATTGCATTGCCTACTGGTACTGAGGCGATTCTGCCGGTCGAACGTACGATCATGCCTTCATCGATCTCAGAATACTCACCCATGATGATCACGCCGACGCTCTCATTTTCCAGGTTAAAGGCAATCCCCAACACGCCGTTGGAAAATTGGACCAGCTCCTGGGCACGCACGGCAGAGAGCCCCCCGACACGGGCAATCCCATCGCCCGCTTCCAGCACTGTGCCGACATCGCTTACTTCGACACCGGGTTTGTAATCCTCAATTTGCTTTTGCAGGTCTGAGGTTATATTGTTAATCAGATCTGTCATTATGCCTCCACAAAAATAATTAAGCCGTAAAGCCCGCTACAGTTTCTGCATCTAACCTGTTAATCAGTTCTACAAGTAATTTGACTGCGTGATCATAATCATCACGGTGGATGATCGAGCTATCAGAATGGATATGCCTGGCAGCAACCCCGATCACGATCGTTGGTACTCCGGTGTTGTGAAGATGGATTGCAGCACCATCCGTTGCGCCAGCTTCTACATAAGAAACCTGGAGGGGAATTTCAAGCTGGCCAGCAGTGTCCATCAGGAAATCCCGCAACTTGAGATTCGGGATCATGCGTGCATCGTAGATCAACACCGTTGGTCCCTGACCTAATTTTACAGAAGATTCTTCCGGCTTGATGCCAGGCACATCGCCGGCAATGTCGGATTCCAGCACAATTGCGATGTCAGGATCCACTGCGCGCACACTGGTTGTAGCACCCCGAACGCCGACTTCTTCCTGGACAGTGGCAACACCGTATACAGTGTTGGGATGCTCACCTGCTTTCAATTGCTCCAAGCTGCTGATCACCAAGCCTACTCCTACCCGGTCATCAAAAGCCTTGGAAAGGTAGGTTTTCCCATTCGCCATTGGGACAAAATCTGCACGCGGGATGACCGGATCACCAGGACGCACGCCGGCATCTTTAACTTCATCCTGGCTCAAAGCACCGATATCGATATACATATCCTGCTTCTTGACAACTTTGCTGCGTTCATCCGCGGGCAGCAGATGGGGAGGTTTTGCCCCAATCACACCTACCACCTCGCCTTGTTTCGTTTTGATCACCACGCGCTGTCCCAGCAGCACCTGGTCAAACCAGCCTCCCAGAGGTAGAAATTTCAAGAACCCCTCTTCGGTAATGTGCTTGACCATTAAACCGATTTCATCCATATGCCCCGCTAACATCACGCGCGGTTTCTCCTGACTGCCCGGAACTTTACAAATCACGCTACCGATCTTATCCTGGGATAATTCGCCCAGTGGTTCGAGATGCTGGCGGACGATCTTTCTGACTTCCTCTTCATAACCAGGTATCCCATTTACCTCGGTTAGTTCTTTGAGTAGTTCCAGCGTGGAATCAGCCATAATTAACTAAGTATCCTTTCATTTGGGTGGGGTTTTTCATCAATCCGGTCTGAATTAATGCAATCTCCCTTACGCGTCAAGCAGAAGGGATTAGGATCCCTCTGCAAATTCTTGCTTGACCAGATTCCTTCCTGATTTTGTACTTACTGACGAGCTTCGGCACTTGCCTCGGTTGTGCACTTTCCAAACGGAAATGATACCTGAAAGCGTCCATGTTGTCCAGTTCTTCACAATTCCGCCTACTCTTCATCTTGCTGGCTCAGTTTTTCTGGCCAATGCGCGCGGGCATCCTTGCCAAGCTCACGTGAACGTTCGTACGCGGCCCAAACTGCTCTTGATATCGCGGTCCGAAACCCCGCTTTTTCCAGGTAATACAAAGCTGCAGCGGATGTACCTCCAGGGGACGTGACCTGGTTTCGAAGCCGTGCCAGGTGAATCGGATCTGTGTCCCGGGTGTAGTAATCGACTGAACCACGCACGGTCTGGGCCACCAGCTGTTCTGCGACTCGTCTGGGAAAGCCGAGATGGACCCCAGCATCTACCATGGCTTCCATGAACAGGAAAACATAAGCTGGCCCGGTTCCTGAGAGCGCGGTTGCCATGTTGAGATACGATTCTTCCTCCATAAAAATCTCTTGACCCAGTGCTGCTAGGATTTGTTGCCCCATGTCACGCTGGATCTCAGAGACAGATTCTGAGGCTGTCCACACGGTAATCCCTTCTCCAATCTGCGCAGGGGTATTTGGCATGGCGCGGATTACCGCCTTGTGTTCCAAAATCCCACCAATCCTGGCGATTGACGCACCAGCAACGATTGATAGGATCAATGCCTGCGGTTTAATCGATCCATGCAGACCTTCCAACACGGGATCCAGCCGCTGGGGTTTCACTGACAGGACAACTACATCTCCTTGTTTTGCCGCAGCCGCGTTATCCGTCAGGGCTTTAATGCCATACTTGTCTGCCAGGCTCTCTCCGCGCTCTGCGCGAGGACCGGAAGCCAGCAGCATACCAGGCTTAGCTACGCCCTGGCGTATCAAACCAGCAATCATGGCTTCAGCCATCACTCCTGGACCGATAAACACAATCTTTTTGTTCTCAAACAATTCCAACCTCCACAATCTCATGAGAAATAAACGAGCGCTATTCTCAACCTGCTTTCCACGTCCTCTGGTGCATCCCGTGGGATCGATTGCAGCGCGGCTTGAGCTTCCACCACACTGTAACCCAGAGCAATTAATGCACTCATTACTTCAGTATCAGCCTCGCTCATCGCTGCAAGAGGTTCGTATCCCTCCTCTTTGGATATCTTATCCTGTAAATTGAAGGCAATCTTCTGGGCTGTTTTGATGCCCACGCCGGGCACCCGGCTGAATATCTCCGGTTGTTCGCTGAATACCGCCCTGCGTATGGCTTCTGGTTTAAGCGTGGACAGGATCGTTACCGCCAGGCGCGGGCCGATCCCACTGACCCCCAACAGCAACTTGAAATAATCCCGCCCCTCCTGGGTATCAAAACCATATAAGGCGAGCGCATCTTCGCGCACAACAAGGTAAGTATGCAGGAAGATCGATTGACCCGTGTTTGCACGGTCACTAAGCGGGTCGGGAACATAAACCAGGATTCCAACACCACCCAGCTCAACGACCAGACTGCCTTGTTCAATCTGGGTTACCTTTCCGCTCAACGTGGCGATCATGGTTGCCCTTCCCACCATCTCAGCACCCTCAGTGCGCGCAGCGTATTCCACCGTCCCGCTTTACCCGCTGGCTCCATGTCAAAGTAAATTCTCCCGGAGGGTCCCCGGTACGTGTTCCAATACCCATTCTTTTTTTGTTTGCTCTTTAACAGCTCAATGGCATCCAGAAACCGCTCGTCATGCTTATGTTTACGGTCCAAGGTTTCACTCTCCTGATCAGGATGTTGATATTCTCGATTCATACGCCATTTGAAATAAGCCTGGAAATAGTCCAACGCTTTCAAAAAATCATAAAACCAGCGCGGAGGATAAGGCATGCGCGTCATGCGCGCGCTTACCACTTCCCCCGTACGGTGAGATTTGTAAAGCCGATGCTGTAGAAGGAATTCGTGGGCCCTCAGCCTGGCGATTTCGATTTTCACTCTCACCTTGCTTCTTGATTTTTGGTACTCAAGCAGCCCTTCAAGGACAGATAGTGTGGTGTGGAAGGAGGAGTGAGTGGCACCCCGGTAATCCTCGCAGTTCCATCCCCCATCCGGCATCTGGCGCCCGAGCAAATGATCTGGGATACCATCAATATATGGATCTGGGTAGCGGAAATGAGCCAGGATTGACAGCACCATGCCGGTGACGCAGGCTTCGCTTAATGATTGCGAAGCAAAGAAGTTTATCCCACCATCGGAATAGCGCCCTCGCTCCAGGAGTTGCCAGCATCCTTTGTGCGCACGCTCATTCTCCGCTGGAAGACCGATCCTGCGTAGGGTCAGCATGGTATAGGTGGTGGAGATCCACTTCGGGCTGTAAATACCCCCGCCCCACATGCCACTCTCATCCTGGTAAGACAGGTAATCTTTCCCCCAACCAATTTTAGCGACCTTTTCCTGTTCTGCTCGAAAAAGGTCTGCATCGTAATCCAAAAGATCGCGCATCACCTGCCAGCGTACTGCTGGGTCGCTTCCCATGAGCCAATCCAGGGTCTCCTGCGTTTTCCAGAGGTTGGGTTTCTCCTGGTCAACTTTATTTGCCATTGTAAAATCCCGGAAATCTTTCCTGTTGCATTCTTTCACTCCACCCTATCTTCCAGCGAGCGCATGCGGGCGCTGTGCAGGTGGCAGATCGCCACCGCCAGTGCATCAGCAGCATCATCCGGCTGCGGAACCTGATCAAGGTCAAGCAGGGCTTTAACCATCATCTGCACCTGAACTTTTTCTGCCCCACCGTAGCCGGCGACTGCCTGTTTAATTTCATTGGGGCTGTATTCGGCGATGGTTACACCGGATTCAGCCAAGGCTAGTAAGGCGATACCGCGCGCCTGCCCTACGCTCAAAGCAGTTCGCACGTTGCGTGCAAAAAACAATTTCTCCACTGCACCGCTTTGCGGTCGGTGGAGATCAATGATTTCCTTCAAGCTTTGGTAGAGTTTGACTAACCGGTCGGGCATGGCTTGCTCTGCTGAGGTCTGGATCACCCCGAACTCGACCACATTTAACGATCCGTCCTCACCTTCCTTCACCAATCCATACCCGGTGATCGCAGTTCCAGGGTCAATTCCAATCGCCAGCATCGAGCAGCTAGGCCGCCTCTAATTCAACCAGCGCCTCATCCGAAATGAAAAGGTTGGAGTACACATTCTGCACATCTTCTAATTCTTCCAGCGCTTCCACCAATCGCAGCACCTGGGCTGTATCAGAAGGCGATAACTCCAACTCATTCGTAGGGAACATACGCAGACCAGCTTCATCTGCTACGATTTTTGCTGCTTCCAGCCCATCATTGATTGCCTTGAAATATTCCACGTCACCAATTATTTCAGCTACTCCATCATCAAAACTGACATCATCTGCGCCAGATTCTACAGCCAGCTCAAATATCTCGTCTTCATCATGTCCTTCAAGAGAAAAAGAAAAATAAGCCATGCGGTTGAACTGCCAGCCGACTGAACCGGTTTCTCCCATGCTACCACCGTAGCGGGTCAGAGTGTGCCTGATTTCAGCTACTGCCCGGTTGCGATTATCAGTGACGCACTCGATCAGCATCGCCACACCATGCGGGCCGTAGCCTTCGTACATGATCTCTTCGATCTGGACAGTTCCGTCTTTGTCCTCTCCGGTGCCCTTAGCAATCGCCCGTTCAATATTATCCTTGGGCATATTGTTCGCCCTGGCGCGTTCTACAGCTAATCGCAAACGAAAATTTGTGTCGGGATCACCACCCCCTTGCCGGGCTGCAATGGAGATCTCGCGTGCCAGGCGGGTGAAAAGCTGCCCCCTTTTTGCATCTGCAGCTCCTTTTTTACGCTTTATTGTCGACCATTTTGAATGACCAGACATTGTTTATTCTCCTGAATTAATCAATATTATCAATGCTAATAACACCTTTTAATCAGAAGCGATTATACCATGGGCAGCCCTGGAAGCCCCTTGTGCAGACAGCCTGAAAACTCCATGAATGTCGATTCGGGCTGGTTCGTTGACAGGAAAGAATCTGGCAGGAATGGGATCGCTTAGTCACTGCATCTAACATAACACAGCCAGGGCAAAATTGCTTTCTTCCATAGTCATTCCCGCTACTAACCTACCACTTTCCTCGCAATGACATTAAGTTAACGAATCTCCCCTCAACGCGACAGCCTGTGCAAGCAAATTTTTCTCAGGCGTCCCATCCGGTATCTCGCATCCCGCAGCACTGAAATAACGACTGCCGCCTTTACCTTGAGAGTCAAGCACTGACCGAAATACATCACCAGGCGTGCCCTGAAGCATCACTGCTACCGGATCGAAATTACCGCACAATGCAGCTCTACCATCGAATATCTGCGCAGCCTGGTTGATATCCACCATCCAGTCGATGTCAATAATATCAGCCCCGCTGTCTGTCATCGCTGCTAGGATATGGCTTGTATTTCCGCAAATATGCAGGCGGGCAACACCGCCCAGCTGGTGAACGGTTTCAAAAATGCGCTGCTCATAGGGCAGAGCAAACCTGCGGTACATTATTTCCGAGACCTGGGAAGCTACCGCATCTCCCAACCCAATGATATCTGCGCCAGCTTTGATTTGCTGGCGCGCAAACTCAATCTGTACTTCGACAACCTGGTCGAGCAGGCTCCCCACCCATTCAGGCCTCTGCTTCAGATCCTTCATCAAGTTCATAACACCGCGTAAATCGGCTGCCTCGGCAAGGGCACCTTCCACCCAACCCATGATCGGCACCTGGCTGCCCTTGCGCTCCCGCAGGTATTGGATGGCTTCCAGCCGGTCGCACATCCGTCGCCCCGCACCTGGATCAGGTGACACCAGCTTGAACAAATCACGCGGATCTTTCAATAATGGTTCAACTGCCACTGGCAGATCGTCTTCGGGAAAATGGACCAGGAGTCCGAAATCCGCAGCCTCGCGGTAGGGATCGGAGATCACCTGCAAAATATCCAGGTCAAAAGCCTCCTGGACGACCAGGTTTGCTTCTGAGAGCACGCGGAAATCCTGGTAATAACGCGCTAAAGGGACCCCAATATGATGCGCCGCAAAGGTCATCATGATGTCAAAATTCGGTGTCCGGTCTACCGGCTCACCGCCTAGGCGGCGCAGTGTCCGTTGGTATGAAGTTAGTTCCAGCACAGGAAAGTTATTCTTCTCCGAGGATAAAAGCCTCTGTCATCTCTCGAGCGATATCATCCCTAAATTGCTTGGGAGGTGTCTTCATCAAGTAAGATGATGGCCCAATCAGCGGTCCGGCAATACCCCGGTCAAGGGCGATCTTTGCACAGCGAACAGCATCAATCATCACGCCAGCTGAATTCGGTGAATCCCAGACTTCCAGTTTAGTTTCCAGGTTGAGGGGCACGTTGCCGAAAGTAGTGCCTTCCATGCGAATATGGCACCATTTTCTGTCCGTCAACCAGGGTACATAATCACTGGGACCGACGTGTACGCTTTCCTTGGGCAGCTGGTAGGGAAGCATGCTGGTCACCGCACCTGTCTTGGAGATCTTCTTCGATTCCAGTCTTTCACGCTCCAGCATGTTGAGAAAATCCGTATTTCCACCAAAGTTCAACTGGTAGGTATGATCCAGCTGGACACCCCGGTCGACGAACAGGCTGGTCAGGACACGGTGCGTAATCGTCGCCCCAACCTGGCTCTTGACATCGTCACCGATGATCGGCAGCCCTACTTCTTCAAAACGGCGCGACCAGTATTCCGAGCTGGAGATGAAGACTGGGATGGCATTGACGAAGGCACAGCCAGCTTCCAGGACCTGCTCCACGTACCACTTGGTCGCCATTTCCGATCCCACCGGCAGGAAATTGATCACCACGTCGGTCTTGGTATCCTTGAGGATGCCGATCAGGTCGGCTGTCGGACCCGGTGATTTCTTTACAATTTCCAGCAGGTATTTGCCCAAACCATCATGGGTCATGCCGCGCGAAACCGGCACACCCATATTTGGGACATCTGCAAACCGGATCGTATTATTTGGAAAAGCATAAATCGCTTCTGATAGATCCTTACCGACTTTCGTATCCACGACTTCAAAAGCTGCCGTGAATTCGATGTCCCGGATACGGTAACCACCCAGTACACTATGCATTAAGCCGGGTACAAACTCGTCCTCCTTGGCATCTTTATAAAATTCGACCCCCTGCACCAATGCCGAGGCACAGTTGCCCACACCAATGATCGCCACCCGCACCTTTCCGTTGTCTGCCATTTGTCTCTCCTGATAGTTTAGTAAACTCGGGGTTCAAGTTAATCCTTGCACCCGAAACTGGTGATTATACATGTGAAAACCGAAACAATTATACATGCATTCCGGAATAACTCCAGTAAAACCCCACTGCATGCACGATTGTTCAACCACCTATCTCCAGCATCCAATACCCGATACCTAATACCTAATATCCAATGTCCATTCCAACTCTTCCTGACAAAAATCTTTACCAGCCTGGAAGATCAATTCGGGAATTCCCCCCTTCCTTGCCAAGCGAGTATGGGTGGATTATAATCTCAACGTTCGGGGCGTAGCTCAGTCCGGCTAGAGTGCACGGTTCGGGTCCGTGAGGTCGCCGGTTCAAATCCGGCCGCCCCGACAAATGATAACCTCAGTACGCACGGATACCCAGTTTTACCTATCCGTGAGGCCTCCGGTTAGGGGGAATGGAAATTAATGTTTTACCAAAGGCCGCATGGTTATTGGCACAACTCCTAACCATCTGTATCAAAAAAAGTCCTTCTCTGATTATCAGTTCGATTACTGAATTATCGGAACTAGTTTTTTTGAACGGAGGGTACACGGATGAATTCACCCACTTTTTCTAAAATTGTTGACGGTTATTTGCTGGCTGCCGGTGCCAGGCACCTGAGCAAATATACCATTCGCGATTACGTAACCACCTACAGAAAATTCTCGAACTTTCTCAATCATGATCCACCGATTGATTCAATATCAGCCAAACAGGTAGAAAAATTTCTCGCTGAACAAGATGTATCCAAAAAAATTGTACCGAATTATCATATTGGGCTTTCAGCACTATGGACCTGGGCAGTAGAAGAGGATTTAGCCAAAGAGCACATCTTGCATAAAGTGAAAAGGATTAAGCCAGAGAAGAGGGCAATTAAACCTTACACTGAAGAAGATATAAAGAATTTGCTCGATTCATTGGATTACTCTCAGGTGTATATCAGACCAGGTGAACGAGAATCCTGCCACAGGTTACCAAATGCTGACAGAAACAGAGCGATCATTTTCCTCCTGCTCGATACAGGTGTACGCGTATCGGAATTAGTTAATCTAAAAATGCAACAAGTGGATCTCAGGAACCGACGAATTTACGTGATGGGAAAAGGAAGCAAAGAAAGAGCCATTCCAATTTCACCAAAATCCGGGAAGGTCATCTGGAAATATCTGACATCGAGAAAAGAAGAGCGTCTGGGAGATTATCTATTTGTGACGAATGATGGCAGAAAATTAACTCGCTCCAGAGTTTTGCGAATTATCAAGACGATTGGCCAAGAGTGATTTGGCGCTCTCCACTGATTTCAAATCGATATCGAAGGATCCACAAAGCCAGTTAGCCCTGGTTCCACTCGGAATTGATCAGTGATAATTTTTAATGATTCTTTCTTTTCTGTAACCTCACCAACCCTCGCAAGTTCATATGATTGGCAGATCCAGGAAGCAAACTTGCATAATTTACGAGCTGCCAGAGCTGTAAAGATGGTGGATAGTATGAACTGGTAGTTCTACTTTATAGTACTGATCGATTAAAATTTGGGGCAGGCGATATCTTGGAGATTTAGTGTTGTCTGGCTGGCCGTTCTCAAATTCACCAGAATTCAAAGATTGATTTCACAGGATACCAGGTTATCGTTTATTATTTGAGGTGGGAAGGATAGAGAATCTAAAATATGAAACACCGTGCTCTGCAGTTAGTGCACCAAAGTATTGTTCGTTTATGGGTTCATCCGCTCGAGAGTAAAACCATTCCTCGTCTTGAATCTGCCAAGCAAACAAAACTCAACTCCGCTCTGTTGAGGTGGTTTTCATGGTGGGCAAATGTGGGCAGGATCCTTGTCCTGGATCTTCGAGTGAATGTGGTCCGGCTGGCAGGTACAGAATGGAATGTTACGTATTTTGGCACTGGTGAATCGCTGGAAGCAATCAGCAGCATGCTATTCCCAGAAATGCCCGGTGTGGATAAACTGCCGCGTGTTTTTCTCTGGCG
>Ga0316577_10000279_pt1 | contig 18304 bp, 32 predicted proteins | sample S5NA_FD_203073 | JGI IMG/M metagenome (GOLD analysis project Ga0316577, IMG submission 203073) | Rhizosphere microbial communities from salt marsh grasses in Alabama, United States - S5-7_050615r2r1 | ecosystem: Host-associated > Plants > Roots > Rhizosphere | place: USA: Alabama | collected... | reverse complement strand
TCCCCACCGAAGACCTCCCCCTCATCGGGCTCGAAGGCGGAGTCACCATCGTCCAGCTCCCCCTCGATCCTGGCCATCTCTTGGCGGAACGCCTCCTCGTCGATGGACATCTGGTGCTGGGGCTGGTTGTTCCCGCCGCGCTGGATCGGCCTCGGCTCCGGCTGCAGGGCAGCAGACATGAGCTGGCGAATCGTGCTTTCATTCGTGGAGACCGGAACCCTGGTACCGTTGCCATCCATCACGGTGAACTGGAACGAGAGATTGCCATCGTTCTCCAGATCAAACACCTGACCGAAATTGACGATCACTAGCATCATTGCACCTTTGGAGGCTCGGGTTGTGGGACGGCCGCGGCACGCTCCCTCGTCTGGACCATGTTCGTCAGCTTGGCCACGCTGAGGCCGAGTGAGCGAATGACGTTGAGGACCTTGCATGGATCTCGACGCTGATCGGCCTCGTAGCTTGCGTCATAGGCGACACAGCTGCCGTTGCACTCCCGATCTTCACTGCCAGGCATCCAGCAGTACAGCTCGTCAGCTGCTTCGGCCTCGTGCTCGTCCGGCCGCTCCAGCTCAGTTGGTAGGCTGTCGTCCACTCTGAATCTCCTCCTGGATGTTCTCGACCTCCTCGAGCGTGGCCTTGTGCGCCCCCAGACAGGCCGCACGGATCAGCCGCGCGAGGCGCTTTCCGTCCTTCAGCCCAACGAGGCCAGCCTGCACCATGGCCAGACCGATGGGCTGTCCGGCGTGCTGGGCGAGGAGATTCATGTACACCTTGGCCACCTCCTCGGCGATCCCCTGCGCCTGGTCTGGCTGGACGATGGTCCCCGGGGCCGGCTCTTCTGGAGCGGCGCTGACCAGGTCCTTGTGCGTCCCTTCCCAGCCACAGTTGGTGCAGGTCGCCTTCATGTCGTCGCCGACCAGCTCTCCGAGCTCCGTCTTTCCTGACCCGCACTTTGGGCAAAGGTGGTAGATCATGATCGTTTCATGTCCTCTCGTTCGATGTACCGCGTCTTCAGCTTGCTCTGCACCTTCCCGACAGGCTGCAGTGGAGTGACCTTCAACCAGCCGCGCTCCGCCTCCTTCTTCAGGAACTCGAGTGCGGCCTGGTCCGACTTCACACGCTGGCCCCGCTGGTAGGGGTACATCTCGTCGAGTAGATCACTCCATGCATCCTTCATGTCCTTCGCCGCGGTGTCCGATTCAGAATTCGAGGCGATCACCGCGTTCACGACAGCACGAACCTTCTGTAGCTCGATATCCTGCCGCATGCGCCAGACCAAAAGCATCAACGACTCCAGCGGTGTCCCCGGCGCTGGGGGCTCGGTCAACTTGTCGTACAACATGTTGGCCCGAGCCCAGCCTACTGGAGTCTCTAGGTATTTTTTAACTCCTCCGTCCCGCCCAGGAAGAGCGCGCGGACACGCTCGTCGAACCAGAGGTACTGCACCCCCAGATCTGCGATCAGCTGCAGCGGGAACCTCACGACCTTGTCGAACTTCTTGAGGAACTTGTCCTCGTTGAACTTCTTCTTGTCGTCCAGGTGGCTGGGCAGCTCCTCGCCGTTGAGCGCCACCAGGCCGAGCGTCAGCTGCATGATCGTGTACTTGTCCATCAAATACCGATCGCTGCCGGCCTCCCCGAACATCATCTGCTTGACGGACAGATCCTCCTCAGCAGAGACGGAGCGGTACTCTGGCTCCAGCTTCCCCGGGACCACAGGCACCATCTGACGGATCTCCCCGTGGATGATCACATCGGTGATGTCCATCGGCTCCAGCCGGGCCTCGATCTCCTTCTTCCTCTTGGGGTTGTTGAGGAGGTTCCACTGTGCCGGGTCATCCAGGACATCCCGCAGCTCCTTGTAGAGGTCTTCCTCCTTGTCCATGGCCTCCTTGAGCTTGGTAGAAGTCTCCGTCTCCGGCGGCTTCTCCTGCTGCTGTCGGGCCCCCTCCTGGAAGGCAGCCAGGGCCTGCATCGATTGGTGCGTCTCCGGGCTGATCTGGGGCTTGTAGCCCTTGGGATCTATCCCTGGCTGGTTGCCCTGGATCATGGACCCGACACCTCCACGGAACCCCGGCTGCTTGGCGGCCTCCGGCGGCAGAGGCGCGAATGGCCCACCAGCCGGGTCTGAGACCCGACCCCCAGGCGCCATGCGCGGCACCATCGGTGGAGCCTGGGGATTGGACATCATCTGGGCCATCTGGGGATTGTAGGCCGGGCTCAGCGGGCTGGTTGGGTCCCTGAGAGCCTGCGCCTGGTCTTGCATCGTCCCTCCACCCTCGATAGGGCTAGCGTTCAGAGGGGGGATCTCCACCTCTGGCGCCCCGCCGTGGGGCTGACGTGGCTGCTTGATCTGGGCCATCCTGGCCTGCGCGTCACGCTGCTGCGCGTCACGCTGCTCCTGCAGGTTCCTCTGGCGCTCACGCACCACCTCTTCGGGGGTCTTGTTGAACTGCACCGAGGGCTTCTTCTTGGCCATCAATACACCTTCGGGAAGCGTTGCTTAGGTTGCCTCCGTGGATCTCGTCGAGCATCGCCATCGACGAGGAACGCACGGAAGATGTCCATGATCATCCTCCGGAACATGGGCCGGTCGACGTAGTTGACCAGACCGCGATCCAGGAGCATTTGGTGAAGCTCGTCCACCCTGTACTTCATCCCTCGAACGTTCCAGATCTCCTGCATCTGATCGGGCGTGAGGAACTGCTTCTTCGGGGGAAGAACTGCTTCGGCGTTTGGTTTTGGCTCGTTCATGGGCTAAAGAACTGATCAGTGTTGACCAGTCCATCTAGTACATACGATGTATGTCCAAGTCAAGGGGAATCGGGGCCGGAATCGTACACGGCCAAGAAATGCTTCCAGATCTCGGGCAGGTAGGAGAGCCACTGAGGCTCAGGGATTTCACCCTCCATCTCGGGGCGGGCGAGCAGAACAGCCGAGACGGAGTGCCTCCCCTTCATCACCTCGCTTCGGCCGTGGACGTATCGGAACTCCTCCGTTGGTGAACCGGTCGGCACAGACTCATCCACGGTCGAGCGTATCCTGCACCTGTCGAAGAAGCGGCTCAGGCCGGTGCCAGCGAGGTGCTCGAAGGTCGCCGGCGGGGTCAGATGCACCGTCGGGAAGTAGACGAGGGTCAACATCTTGACGCCTGGGAGATCGAGACGGTCAACCCCCACAGACAGGGTGTAGATCTTGGTGGCGGTGGCGACCTCCGTGCCATCCTTTTCGATCACTGTTCGCATCATTCCTCCGGGATCTTCCTCCAGCCCACAGGTTTCTGTGGGGCCTCTCGTGGGACCTCGATGACCGTCAGACCCACCCGCTTGCAGCGCAGGCAACGGCCATGGTTACCTCCGCCCGGATAGGGTGTCAGCACATCCCCCACGTTGTACTTCTCCATCGAGACAGTCATCACCATCCCGCAGCTTTTGCACTTCACCCTCGCTTGTAGCCTGGGCATCGCTCACTCCAGTCCGTTTGGCAAGGCGGTCGAAGGCCCTGCTCAGTTCCATCGGTGGCATCATCTCCCCAGCCGGGACCGCCGGCGGAGGCCGGAACTTCCCCTGCACCAGGGCAGCGCGGATCATGTCTGTGTAGACGGTGACGAGCATCTTCAGCTCGTTCTGGGTCTTCTGCAGCGCATGGCTCACCATCTTGAGGCAGTCTTCGCAGATGATGACGCCCTGGAAGACGTGTTGCTTCTTGAGCTGTGCACCGCAGTTCGTGCAATTCCCTCTGTACTGCTGCTTCATTCGGCCTCCCAGAAGCATCGATCGCCGACGCCCGCCTTCTTCAGTATGTGCTTGGGGATCACCATGATGACGCCGCTGATGTTCATCACGGTGATGCTGCCACTCTTGGTGTCGAGCTGACGATGGGCCTCGTCGACGTGTGAGTGCAGCATGTCCGGCATCGTGTACCTCACTCCCATAGTTGTCTCGAACCACATTCTAGTGAGTGGGCCGCGCACTTCACCGGCTTGAAGCTCCTTCTGTGGATCGGACATGGCCCAAGCTCCTTCAGTCGTGTGATGTGCTCTTGCGTACCGTACCCGTTATGCCGATCGAATCCATATCGAGGATACTCGATATGGTAGTCCTCCATCCAGCAGCACTGAGTGTACTTCGCCAAGATCGACGCCGCCGACACGGCTGGATGTGTCACGTCCGCTTTCACCACGGGCATCACATAGGGGTGCCCAGGGATGAGTCTGTTCCCATCCAGGATGATCTCCGCCTCTGGGAACCCGTGCAGCTCCCGCGCAGCCTTGATGAAGATCGCCAGCTCGACGATCGCGCCCTTCCAGCAGGCCGATAGACCGAACTTGTCGATCAGATCTGGTGAGCGCGTCGCCGTCTTGTACGCGAACGCCTGCTCCATGATGAGGGCAGCCACCTCTTCGCGGCAGTCCTTGGTCAGTTTCTTCGAGTCCCGGACCCCCGGCGGGATCTGGTCCTCAGGTATGGCAACGACAGAGGCGACTACGGGCCCGGCTAGCGTGCCCATACCCGCTTCGTCGATTCCGATCAACATCTTCGTCATCTACCCTCCGAAAAAGATCGGGAAGCGACGTTATAAGAACCCTGTTCAGGCCCCTAATCAACGTCGTATTCGACAAACAAGGAGACAGATCAAGATGGGAAACGTGCAGAAGAAGGACATGACCGGCAAGGTCATCGGCCACGTCGTCAAGTTTCTCCCCCGGAAAGTGGAACAGCGCAGCAGCGGAGTCACGATCACCAAGGAGAAGAAGCTGGGGGCGTTCGTCACCATCCAGGTCGACGACAAGAAGACCTACACGGCCACGAGCAAGTCCGTGGAGGCGGTCCTGGACGGGGACCGTCAACCGACGGACGAGCTGAAGACGGAGATCTACAACACCCTGGTGGGTGCGCACCCGTTCGGCTCCGAGCGGACCTTCACCGAGTTCACGATCCCCAAGGGGAAGGCGGCCATCCGCCGGTACGAACTCCTTGAGGAGGAGGAGGGCTAGGACCCGAGGGCCGTGTGGGCCGGGGCGGCGCGTGCCGCCCCGGCTTTCTTTAGCCCTCAGCAGTATTGTCGCCTCCAGTAGCCTGCGCCATCTGCGTCTCGTAACTTGTCGGCGGTTGCTCATCCTTGGTGAACACCAGCCTGTTGATGGTCTGATCGTCGAGCGCAGCCGTCCCGCTCATGAAGCCGTAGACCCCCAGATCGAACGCGGACTCGGAGGACTTCTCACCCACCCTGTCCGTTTCCGTCGTCAGCTCCAGGTTGGCGTAGCGCAAGATCTTGTCCAGCATCCGCGTCACCATGCCGATGACGATGAACTTCCTGGGGGTATCCAGCATGACCCCGTTGGGGAATGCCAGTGCCAAGATCTGACCTGTGAGCTGCCAGCTGTTGCCGTAGTTCTGGTTCTTCTTCCGGTAGGTATCGGTCCACCGCTCCATCATCTTCACGACGGCGCGGGCGACACGGCTGTTACGCTGGTTCAATTCATGGAACATCAATCCTCCTTTCTATGAGGGCAGCCCAGTGTGTACTGTTCCCATAGTTCCAGCTTGTGGGCGTGCATGACACCCAGCACGGTGCCGCGGCGCTTGTAGCGCCACTTGGAGGGATCGTCTGATTCGACCCAGAGCCAGCTCCGCACTTCGGCAAAACCACCTGCGTCGAACACCTTGAAGTCTCGGTACCGACAGCGCCTCTTGCAGCCGTCACACCTCAGATTGCGCCAGTACCGTCCGTATCCGTTTCCACGGGACACATCACCTCCGAGCCACGCGCTTAGATCTGCCCTTGGTCCAGAACTTCTTCAGCAGTTTCTTGTAGAGCCGACGGGTCTTGAACGTATGCTTCACGCTCTTGACCCGCCGGCCCCACTTGTAGTGGGCCCAGTAGGGATGATTCCCCCGACACCATCGATCGTGATAGACCCTCCACATGTCCAGTATGCGGAAGGCCTCACGGATGTTGATACGCGGATCAAACAGCAGATACTCCCGCCCATAGAAGCGGTTGCTGCCACGCGAATTGACGTGGATCTGCATCAGACCCCAATCGTTGGTCTTGCTGACGAAGAAGTTGTTCCACCTCGTCTCGCCATGGCCGATGGCCAGGACTAGAGCCGGATGGACCCGATACCACTTCGCCTCGAAGTCGATGATCTCGGCATAGTACTGCGCTGTAGCTGGTTTGAGCTGTGGCGCCAGCCACAGCAGGGCCACTAGGATCGTCTTCATGGCAGCCTCCAGGTGATCTACTTCTCGGTCCCGGGCACCACGAGATAGTCCCGCTCCTTGCCCCCACCGATCTGGACGATGCCGGACCTCAGCAACTCTTGCAGCTGCTCCAGCTCCAGGTCCTTGATGTCCAGGATGAAGGACGCGACCAGGTCGGACACCTGGTCGGTGTCAGCGTCCATCTGGGACTCGAGCTCCTCGTACTGTTTACGGTAGCCCTCTCGGACGGCGCGTTCGTCCTTGTCCCGCTCGTTCTTGATCGCCTGCAGCATCTTGTTGTGCTGCTCCTGGATGCGCTGCATGGCGGCCTTGGTCTCCTTGTCCAACTCCGCCATGCCCTTCTTGTAGATCTTCATGATGCCGGCGGTCGTGGCCTGCTCATCAGCGTGCAGCTCTTTGACCTGGTCAGTGACCTCCCGCTTGATGCGCCCGATCTCCTTCCTGCCGTAGGTGTCGGCGGTGCTGGAGAGGCGGTGGATGGCAGCCTGGCGCTCCTGCTCCAGACGCTCGATGGTGAGGAGAGCCTCCAGCTCTTTGTCTTCGGCCTTGGTAAGCTTCTCGTGGCGCTGCGCCTTCTTGGCCTGCTTGGCCAGAAGCTCCTGCTTGCGCTTTTCCTCATCCGGAAGGAGGCCCCTCGGCTCCTCGCGCGGCTGCGGGGCCTCCTCTGTCTGCTGTTCAGCCTGCATGTTCTTCTCCTCTACGGCGTGATCTTGGACTTCCAGTCGGAGCCGATCAGCCCCTTCTTACCGCCGGAGCGGTAGCTCCTCACCGCCTCCGAGGTCCCCACGTAGGCGCTCTGGACACCCTTGCCGCTGTCGGCGAAGTTCACGGCCATGTCGGCCGAGATGCCGAGCTGCATGGCCTCGTTGAAGGCGTCCACACCAGCCCCCAGGTAGAGGAAGGCCCAGTCGTACTTCTCCTCCTGGTGCTTCACCATCTCCTGGACCTGCTGCTTGGTGTGCTCCTTGGAGCTGTTCTCCTCGCCGTCCGTGATGACCACGCAGATCACCTTGCTGGGCCGGTCGGGCTCCTTCATGTCGGCCAGGCGCTTGCCGGTCTCGATGATCCCACGGGCCAGGGCGTCGTTGAGTGCCGTGTTGCCCCCGGGACGGTAGGTGTCCGTGTCCAGCGGCTGCACATCCCTGATGGGCTTGCCGGTGTAGAGGATGTTGTAGACGGTGTCGAACTGGATGAGGGTCAGGTTGGCTTCGCCCGGCGCCTCCTTCTGCTCCTTGAGGAAGAGGTTGAAGCCCTCGATGGCGTCCCTCTGCTTGCGCGCCATGGAGCCCGACTTGTCCATCACTACTACGATCTCGGTTGTGTCCTTCACGTTTGTCCTCCTCGCAGCAGTCCTACTGCTGCTTTGATGTCATCTTCTAGTCTTGGATCTTGTTCGCACAGCTTCTCGATGATGTCGAAGTCCTCGTCCGTCAAGTCGCGTGTGACCCACTTCGCGGCTACCATAGCGATGAAGTCTATGCGCTCAAGTTCCTCCCGCTCCGCGTCCGTCATGTTGCGTACTGCTGCCCGCTGGCACCATCCGGCGGATCGGTCTCGATGGTCACCCCGCCGGCGCGCAGGGTGGCCCGGATCTCGGGGTTGTCCCGGATGTAGCGGCCGATCGTGCACCAGAACCAGTTCTGCATCTGCATGAAGTCGCCGTCGGCCATCTCCCGGGAGCGGTCCAAGATGAGCCGCACGATGTGCTCACCCGTGGCCTCGTCCACCACGTTGAAGCCCAGGCGGTACTTGGCCTTGGGCAAGATCTTCTCCGGGCTCTGCATCTGGGTCTTGTCGCTGAGCAGCCAGTGGGCCAGCTTGCCCGCCAGCGTGCCTCGGTCGTGCTCGTCGTCCAGGGCGAGGGAGGAACACTCCTCCTCCAGGAACCGCCCCAGCCCGTAGATCAGGCTGCTGATCTCCTCAGAGGTGAACCCAGCCTGGTTGTCAGTCATCTCGTGATCCATCTTCGGCCTCCTCAGCTTTCGCAGTATACCTCAGTTCGAGCCACTTCATGATGTAGTCCAGGACACTGAGCGCCTGGGTGATCTCTGGGTGCTTGGTCATCCCGGCCGGCTCGAACCGGGTATGCTTGAACTTCTCGATGTACCATTCGACAGGCACCCCGTGCTGGAGGCCTACTGACATGGTAGTGGCGAACGCATCCATGATCCCGGACACGAACGATCCCATCTTGTGGGAGCACATGAAGATCTCCCCGAGGTGACCATCGGTATAGTCCCCAGTGGTGAGGTAGCCCTCGAACGGCTCCTTGGCCATGATGTCGATCTTGAATGTCTTGCCGGCCCGCTCATCGGGCAGCTTGAACCGTGGACTTGGTGGTGGGCTCAGATAGACCCCTAGCTTGGTGAGCTCGCGCCAGGCGGCCAAGAGATCATCGGAGACCTCGAAGTACCGCTTCAGCACATCGCCGTAGCGTTCCCGCGCGGAACGCTCTTCTGGCGATTGTTCGTCCATCACACCTCCAGATAGCACAAGAGCCCCTTGCGGGGCTCTCGTCAGGGTTGAGAGATCTGTGGGTTCAGAAGCTGAGCTGGGCGGAGGCCGAGGAGTCCTTCTTCTCCGGCGGTACGCTGTTGCCCTTGCCCTGCTTGGTGGGGGCCTTCTTGGCCGTCTTCTTGGCCGCCTTCTTGGCCGTCTTCTTGGATGGGGTCTTCTTCTTGGCCGCTGCCTTCTTGGATGGGGCCTTCTTGGCCACCTTCTTCTTGGCCACCTTCTTCTTGGCCACCTTCTTCTTGGCCACCTTCTTCTTGGCCGGGGCCGTCTTGGTGGTCTTGGTGGGAGGCTCCAGCTTCCAGTTCTCCTCGATCGCCTTCTTGCAGAAGGCAACGCCCGTGGCAGTCAGCCGGTACTGACCGCGGTCGCCCTCCACGATCTCCACGTGGCCCTCCTTCCGAAGCTTCCGGTAGGCGTTGCGCACGCGGCGATCCCCGTTGTCGATCCGACGGAACGCCTTGTCGACGATCTCGCTGGTCTTGAACGAGGGGCGCTTTGGGAGGTCCACAGACAGGACCTTCAGCACCTTGATGTGATCTCCTTTGTACATGATCTCCTCCTTGATCGTCTCAACCAAACACAGGATGGTCACTCAGATCACATAAGTCAAGATCGAATTTGGTCACGATCGATGCTAGATAGATCCGAGGCCGAAGTTCAATCCCCTTATCTCAACGAAATGATCAACTTTCCAAAAAAATGGCATAAGGAGGAGGCGAGGAGACGATGCCAGTCAAGTATCTGAAAGACCTACCAATCCCAGATCTCGAAGAGTGGACATCTGATGAGCTGACCAATCCCATGCACCCCAGCCACGGCCCTCTACCCGATCATTACGGTATGCTGGAATACAAGGATCAGACCTACCTCGTCATGCTCTGGGAGACCAAGTACAACGTCCAGGTGTTCCTCGAATGGACCATCCAGGACGACCCAGATCCCCGAACACCAAGACTGACCATCGACGAGGCTTGTAGCCACCAAGGCAAACTGGGGCGGTCTTACTACTGGACCACCGGAAACGGCACGATGACCTGCGAGGGGCACAGCGTTACCATCCCCCAGCAACTAGGAGGTGATGACCAATGGAGGAGAAGGAGCTACCGGAAGATCATGGCGAAGTCAGTGGAGATAGCAGCAACGACTCTGATCGGCCTCTGACAGCTTGGGAGTGTGAGGTACCAGTGATCGCCAGCATCGAGGTGGATGTACAGTGCTATCCTCCTGAGCGCCGGATTGCCCGCATCAGGAAGCCCATCCACGAGATGGCCAAAGTTCTTCTGGACTGCGGAGTGAAGCACTATCAGATCTCCCAGGCGCTGGGCACTGTGGGTGAGTTCTGGGAACGGATGTCCTCCGGTGACGCCGAGCTGGAGGACTTCGAGACCGACTTCGACGGGTCAAAGCGCCGGGCGGCGAAGAAGGCCAAGAAGTGGCTTGAACACGCCATCTCGATCCTGCTGCCCGGGGACCAGTGTCCGATCTGCAAAAAGGCTCATGTGCAGATCGACCAGGAGTACAATATCGTCTGCGCCGGCGAGTGCGGCGTAGTTAGACCTGCACCCGAAGCCGTGTGTGAGAACTGCGGTGAAGAGTGCGCGTATCACCCCGAACTGTGCCTCTGCAAGAAGTGCGAGGCCGAATCACAAGGAGGGCAAGATGCCAAAGCAGAAAGAGATCGAGATGATGGTGACGACGGCAGCGGTGAAGCGGAGGATCAAGGAGCACGGTGACGTGAACGTGGCCGGCGACTTTGCCGCCGTGCTCAACCGTGAGGTGGACGACCTCCTCCGGCGGGCCGTGCAGCGGTGCACGAACAACGGCCGCAAGACCGTCCGGGGAGCCGATCTGTAGTGGACCCGGACGACTCCATCTGCCTGCACTGCCTGGGCTGCAACTCGATCTTCTTCATCGAGATGCTGAACCCGCCAGAGGATGATGACACACCCAACCCCATGTTCTGCCCGTTCTGTGGCAGAGACCACCAGACCCTCGAGGAGGAGTTCGATCGCATGTTGGTCGAATCCCTCCGACCCAACCTCGTGTTGATCCCCGGAGGCAAGAAGTAGTACCAGAGGAACCCACGGGTTCCTCTTTAGCCCGTAGGCCTCTTGGTATCCCTCACCGTGGGATCGTGGACCCACTCGAACGAGTCCAACTCGGCCTGGCGCTGCAGCTGCTCGTCACACTTCCTGAGTGCTGTCCTGAAGTGTTCCGCCTGCGACCTCCAATAGCCGATCCTGGCCCAGTACACGTAGACCAGCACAGCAAGAGAAGCTGCGACAGCCCAACCCACAAGACCCAGGGTGATCAACACGACGAGCATACAGCATTGTAGCTACCGCTCCTTCGGCGTCCAGTGAAGTCTTGAGTCTGGCAGCTCTGCCTCCACCACATCCTCGTCGTCGGGAATCGCAGTGTCCAACATCACATCCACATCCTTCTCGTTCCGAACCGGACACCTTCTGAAACCAGGGGATGTGGGATCGTCGATGCGACCAGTGGGTGTCAGCTCTACCTGGAATTCCATGTGGTGAGCCAGCCCACGCACCGTGTTACGCAGCTCGGCGATGGAGGCATGCATCGTCTCCTTCTCACTCTCGAGTTTGTGGATGCGATTCTCCAGAGTCTTGACCCGTTTGGAGAGCTTCTTCAGCCGCTCCAGGTCCACACGGACATCTGCCATGGGGATACTATAGCGCGCTCGGGAGGGATCGAACCTCCGACCTGCCAGCTGATTAGACCGGCCGCTCTGCCGACTGAGCTACAAGCGCATGGCGCCACGGCAGCCGACCCCACCCTTCGGTACTCGGCTGCGAGCTTCCCCGCACCTCCTCTGTTTCCAGAGCGTGGCATAGTCGAGAGAGGAGGGATCGAACCTCCGACCAGCGGTTGATTAGGCCGCCTGCTCTACCACTGAGCTATCTCTCGGTGACACGGGCTGGGCTCGAACCAGCATGATCTTCGGGCTCACCCGCCAGCCGACATGCCAGCTGGCGGCCTCCACCGATGACGCCTCTCCTTGGCAGCCCTTGCTTCTCCCCGGGGATCTACGCAGGCCACCGTTTTCAGCCACCGTGCCGTGGATCCTATTCGAGCAAAGGCAACGATTTCATGTACTTCTTCACCTCCGATCTCGGCCTGGGCTCCAGGCCGATGGCCATGAGCTGCCCGCGGTAGGGTGGATCGTTCTCCACAATGGCCCTGTGGGCCACGGATTCGCGCTCTAAGGTGCCTTGAAGCTGGGCGAGGTCATCCTGGGAGGCCTGGAGCACAACGGCGTATGTGCCGGCTCTCAGGCCGCCTGGGGACGATTCTCCTGCTGCGTGCGTGATCTGCGCGGCCAAGATGCCGCGTGGCAGGTCCGGTCGGACCACGATGTAGTGGGTGATGGGGTTTGCCGCGGTGGGCTGACTGTCAATCCATGATCTCCGTCCTGGCTGTTCTTCTCTCGAAGTCTCTTCCAGGGTAGTCACGGTGGTGGGGACCGTCAAGGCCCAAAAAGAAAACCCCCCGCCTTGCTCCGTTCCCGGCCTGGGGCGAGGGGCCAGCCCATGTCTGCAAGGAGGGCAGAGTATGGCTGAATCGACGGCCAGTATACCACCAACTCGACCAAAAACGACCCCGCAGAGGAGATAAGTACTACAAGGAGGAAACATGAGATATCTGATCGTTTGCCTGCTTGTATGCTCTTGCGGGTCCGAAAACGTCGCCCCACAAATCCCGGATGCCGGCACCCGCCAACACGCCGAGAATGCGCTCAAAACAGAGACCGACACGATCATGGGGGATGGGCGGATTCCTGATCTGCGGGTCGACAACACGCCAGACATGGACGGTCCCACATCACCAGACTTTCAGCATCCCGATGCTGGGACGGCCCTGCTGGACCAGGGACATCCGGACAGCCTGGCGCCGGACTCCTCTCCACCTGACGCTGTGCTCCTGGATGTCACGGTGCCTGACACCACATCCCCAGATTCATCCCTTCCGGACACCATGACACCGGACAACACCGTCCCCGATTCGATGCCGCCGGACAACGCCATCCCAGATTCGATGCCACCAGATACCCTTGCCCCCGATACGTCTGTGCCCTGCACCCATCCTCCGGTCGTGAAGAACTGCACCTACAACGACAACGACCCCCGGGCGATGTGCACCATCCCCGCCGGCTGCTTCAAGATGGCCACGTCCGGCAACGGCATCTGCCACGCCACACAGTTCAGGGAGGTGAGGATCAACCACTCGTTCGTCATGATGCAGGGGGAGGTGACACGTGATCAGTATGGCTCGTCCACTCCTGGGCATCTACCACAGCACAGCATCACCAGGGAGCAGGCGGCGGCCCACTGCAACGATGAGTCAAAGAAGCATGGCTACCCCAACTGCTACGAGACCGCATGGCCCCACAAGCCGCTCCCGAACTTCCAGGCCTGCAAGGGATTCCGTCTCCCCACCGAGGCTGAGTGGGAATACGCCTACCGGGCCGGCACGAACACCGATTTCTACAACGGAGGGAACCTTCCCCTGACAACCCCCTGCCAAACGAGCACCTACGCCGACTCCATCGCCTGGTACAAGAACACCGGGGGGTGGAGAGGCAAATGCAATAAAGCACAGAACGGCTGGGGCCTGTGCGACATGGCCGGCAATGTACACGAGATCGTTCAGGACAACTTCCAGCCCACTCCCGGCCCCACCGTCATCACAGATCCCATGAACGGCGGCCTGGACCCGCTCACGCCTTGCGTAGCCCGTGGAGGCAGCATCCAGTCCTGGGCCGCCGGGGTCACCGGCCACTATCGGTCTGTCTCCCCAACATCCTTCTCCAGTTGGAGCACTGGATTCAGAATGGTCCGCACCTTGTAGCGGACCAGAGAGGCCCTCGGGCCTCTCTTTACCCAAGGTAAAAAAACGGCGGGCAAGCCCGCCGTTCAAGGGGCGCTCTCGCGCCTCCACCAGTCCGTCAGAGGGGACGGACACCCTGTGGAGATGCCGGGAATCGAACCCGGGTCCAGACCTGCTCAGAACAGGAGGTTGTCACAAGCGTAGCCGCTGACTATACGATCACGGAGCGTTCCAACGGCAATCCACTCCGGAAAGGTTCCGGTCGAGCAGTTTCGGCAGAGGGTCACGGCTCCCTCACTAGTAGCTCCGCCTAGATCATCGTCCATCGTCGCCCCATCCTCCCGTCACGACGATCAAGGAGAAGAGGTGGGACGAGGCTGCTTTAAGCAGCCATGGCCACCTGCTGTGGCGCCGCCTGTGGGGCGGAGAACAGCGGGGTGACGCTTGCCAGCTTCTTGTTGGCGTTTGTGCTTTGCAACTTTGGTCAAGGCCGAGTTGCCCGGCCTGCTTGCCTCCTGTCCCTCGTACAGACCTGTCGAAACCATGTCATCCCCATAAGTGAAGAGTGGATCAGTCCGCCCACGATGTCCAGCCCCGAGTGCGGGTCGGGGAGGCGTATCGATTGAAGCTAGATCTTCTCCACTCTTCACTATCCTTATACCCTCCTTTCAGGTCAGCCGTTGCATGCTGAACGGCGTGAGCTGCCAGGACTGCTTCGTACCATCCTCCAGGAACCGCTGGACCAGCTGGGCGATGAAGGCGCCGGCCAGCGCGTGGAAAGGCAGGTTCGCCCCATCCTCACAGGTGGCCTCACCCTCCACGTCCTCCTTGTCCGGCTTGAAGTCCTCGGTCCAGACCACCCGTGCCATCTGCCCGTCCGCCGACAGGCAGCCGTGCAGGCAGGGGATGTTGTGCTCCTTGACGTACTCCTGGATATGCTCCCTGGCCGAGAAGTTGTCCGTGCAGTCAATGATCAGATCGGCGTGCTTGAACATCACCTCCCGGTTCGTGCTGCCGATCATCACCGAGTGCGCGTCCAGCTTCACGCCCCACATCCCCTGCATGGCCGTCTTCAGCGCCACCGCCTTGTTCTTGCCCTGACCCATCCGCGTGTGGAACTGGGACTGGGTGTTCTTGCTCTCCACCCGGTCGAAGTCGATCACGCGCAGGTGGGTCTCCCAGTTGCGGCCGAGAAGGGCTACGTGGGAGCCCAAGGCTCCCACCCCTACGATCACTACTGTCTTCATGGGTTACCTCTGGCGTGTGTGCACACGCTTGGGGATCTTGTCGAGGGTCTCCAGCAGCTCGTTGTTCTGCCACTGGATGGCCGGGGGTAGGTTCTTGGAGACCTTCTTGTAGTACGGACTGACCAACCACTCGCCGTACGGCATGCGGCCGCGCGTCCGGTTGCACCGACGGCATGAAGTCACGAGGTTCTCCTCGATGGTGGGCCCACCGTCCTCCCAGAGCACCAGGTGGTCGACCGTCAGCGGGATGCCCTCACCCTTGCCGCAGTAGCGACAGCGGTAGTGGTCCCGGTGGAAGACCGACCAGGAGATGCCCTGTTCGACCTGGCGGGTGGACTTGCGGATGAGGGCCTTGACCAGCTTGCCATCCTCCGCCTTCTCCAAGATCTCCGTCTCCAGGAGGTCGGTCTGGCGGATGACCTTCTTCCAGTCCTCCTGGCTCAGGTCCAGCATGTGCAGCTCCCGCCCTTCCCACGGGTCGGACGGGAGCATGCAGAGGAAGAGGTCCTTCTCCCCGGCGTAGATCACACCGGAGAGCTGGATGGTGTGCCCGAGCTGGAGGATGTCCAGGTCCTCCAGCTTCTTCTCCCAGACTGGGACCGGGCTCACGACCGGTATCCGCAGTCGAAGCACTCCTCCCCGTTGAAGGCGAAGTAGCCGCAGACGGGGCACTTCGACAGCCCGAAGGGCGTCTTGGGCCTCAGCATGAGCCGCGGCGGCAGCTCGTCCGTGGCGGGGAAGCGGTCCACGACGAAGTCCTGGATGTCCGCGTTGCCGTCCGCCGGGATACCGGGGATGTAGCCGGTGCGGATCGCCTCGGTGGCGATCTGCTTCACGTCCGCGTCCGTGGCGTCGAAGCTGACGGGGTCCGGGTAGTCGCCGTTCTGACCACCGAAAGTGATGTTGAGTCTCGCGTTTGGTCCCTCGAAGGGTACCATCTGATCAACCATGATGACCTCCTTTCATCGTGACAGGTCGCGCAGTTTCTCGATGTCCTCTCGGCGAAGCCTGAACCTGCGCAGCCCCTGCATGCCGTAGTCGAGCCTCCCTGGCCCGACCCATTCGAAGTATCCAACCTCGGAGAAGGTGATGATGGGCCAGAACAGCCTCTGGCCCAGCCCAGCCTCCACCGCCGCGAACGTCGTCACGTCGGTGGAGGAGGGCCACGACGCCCCACTCCAAGGATGCGTGTGCGCCACGCCGCCCAGCTCGTGCCTGTGCTCCCAGAGCACGTCCCAGAGGTCTCTGCTGTCCGGGAGTGCACCCATGGTGCGGTCGGGCGGGGTGTGCCAGAAGATCGGCACACCCCACTTGGTGAATACCAGTCCTGCTTCCATCAGTCCTCCCAGTAGTCGTCGTCATCGACGTCGCCATCGACGTGGCGGTAGACGACGAGACGACCCTCCCGGATGGCCTGCTGGACGACCGCGGGCAGGCTTTCCAGTGTGAAGTAGGTGTCTCCCTTCTCGCGCGTCCGATGGTCCTCCAGACAGATGCCAGAGTCGATGATCTGGAGGCTGTCCTTGTGGGCCACGCACTCCAGTCTTCTGTTCTGGAACCTGTACTGGACGATCATCTCGTTGCGGTGGCCCGGCCTCACGTCCAGGAGCTCAGCCCCGCCGACAGCCAGTGCCGCTCGAGCGGCCGTCTCGAAGTCGGTAGCCGCCAGGGTCCTGCGGCCCAGGCCGGTCCCCATGTTCCTCATCGCCTCTTCACGCCGGCGCTCTTCCTCGCGGATCCGCTCCAGCTCAGCACGACGCTCCTCCAGGAGCTGCCGCTGATGCGTGGCGAAGCGGAAGGCCAAGTCGAGAGCCGGCACGATACCAGCGATATGATCTACAGACTCCTTCCTATCGATGAACGCCCTGCGGACCTCATCCTCCGGTCCCAGGGGAAAGAGTTGCTGTGAGTAGATGAAGCGCCCATCGGGATCGATGACCGTCTGCACGTAAGAGAAGCGATCAAGCCCCTCCTCGATCAGGTGGACGTTCTTCGTCTGCCCGTAGAGCTTCTCCGGTCTCGGATCCACCGGACCGTCCGGGATGATCCTGTCCCCCAGCAGGTAGCCCTTCACCTTGGTGAAGTTGAAGCCATAGTCCGCATCGGGCTCTGACTTCCGCAACCAGCTGGCCGTGCGGCCCTGTAGCTCCCAGAGGTACCAGCTGAACTCTCTCGGCAGCTTTCCGATCACTCTCCATGTACGCTCACCCGAATAGATCCTCCGGCCCCCAAGCCAGGGTGCGACCAGGGGGCCGGAGGAACCCTCCAGCAGGTCCTGCCAGCCCATCTACGCCCAGGCCGGCTTCTTGAGCAGAGGTGTCTTCAAGATCGCCTCCACCAGGTTGTAGCGCCGCTGCGGCGTACCAGCGGGCTTCACGCCCACCGGGGTGGACGCGATGAGGTTCCGGAAGGTCCTCGGCACCGCGTAGGGATCCTCGAAGACCCCCTCATCGATGTCAAAGCAGGGGATCTGGAGAGCCGCGGCGGCCAGCTTGACCACCTGGCCCCAGCCGGCACCGCCCCAGTCACCCTCGACGTGCAGCATGCCGAAGGCCACGGGCATGACTCCGGAGCGCCGGATGACGTCCACCAGCGCCTGGGCGTTGTGGTCCTCCTGGTCCCCGACGAAGATGAAGAGGGCATCTTCCTCCGGCTTCGGCTGGTACTTCTGGACCAGGCAACCCACGCCGTTGGCGTAGCTGGTCCCACCACCGGCCGTGTGGCCCCGGAAGGCCTGGGCGACCGCGACCGAGGTCGGAGCTTTGATCTCCACCTCTCGGCCGACCGTGTTGAACACAGCCACGTGCAGACGCTCCAACGGGAACGCCCCCACGAACTTCTTGAGGTGGGACTTGGCCCGGTCGATGGCCCCGGACATGCTGGAGGACTTGTCCACGAAGACGTAGATGCGGAGGTCCTTCGCAACCTCCTCCACGGCCTTCGCGGCCGCCTTGTCCACCGCCCCCTCGAGGCCCTCCTTGGCCTTCTTGGAGCGGACGTTCTTGGCGATGTTCGCCGCCCGCTGGTTCTCCGCGCGCTCGATGGCCTCCTTCCAGCGCCGCTCCACCGTCACGTTGGTCAGGAGACCCAGCTCCTCCAGTGTGGGCGTCATGATGATGAGGTCCTGGTCAGACAGGCTCCCCGCCTCGATGGCGGCCGCCATGATGGCCGGCGTGACACCAACCTCCTTGGGGAGACGACCGGCGATGACCTTCCAGGAGGGCTTCTCCTTGATGATCTTCCCTCCGATCTGACCCTCCGTCAGGCCCTCCCAGGAGTCCGCCTTCTTGACCGCCTTGCCCACGGCGATCGTGCGGTGACCGTCCTTGCTCTGGACCTGCTTCCACCGCAGGACCTCGAAGAACCGCTCCGTGGTCGGCTTGTACCCGATCTTCCGGGCGAGCTGCATGATCTTGGTGCGGAAGCCCTCCTTGTCCACCAGGTGCTCGAAGAGCGGGACGTT
>Ga0316577_10000278_pt1 | contig 18305 bp, 14 predicted proteins | sample S5NA_FD_203073 | JGI IMG/M metagenome (GOLD analysis project Ga0316577, IMG submission 203073) | Rhizosphere microbial communities from salt marsh grasses in Alabama, United States - S5-7_050615r2r1 | ecosystem: Host-associated > Plants > Roots > Rhizosphere | place: USA: Alabama | collected... | reverse complement strand
AGGCTGAATGAGGTGGGTGCGGACCAGGAGTCCGTGGCGGTGGGCCTCCTCCACGATGGCCCGGGTGGTCTCCAGGTCCAGGGAGGGAATGGGATCGTCGAAGTTCCAGCTGGGGTCCAGGGCGATCTTGATCATGTCCACCCCCCGCCCTGCCAGCTCGGCGATCCCTGCCCGGGCCTCCTCCGGGCCCGCCACCTCGTAGTTGATCCGGGTCCCGTAGAGGCCGTCGGGATACCCTCCCGGTGCCGTCACGATAGGGCCGGCCCGGAACCCACGGGCCGCCGGACCCTCGTCGGACTCCATCGCCAGGAATTCCTCCATTTCCTCCATCGTCGAGCCCAGGTCGCACACGCTGGTCACCCCCTCCAGGAGGAAGCGATGCCTGAGCTCGGCTGGAGCCCCGTGATGGACATGGGCGTTGAAGAGGCCCGGGATCAGCGTCCCGCCTCCGGCGTCGATGGCTCTGACTCCTTCCGGAATGCGGAACTCGGCAGCCGGTCCGACGGCCAGGATCCGTTCTCCCTGGATCACCACGACGCCGTCGGGGAGGGGAGGTGCTCCCGTCCCGTCGATGACTGTAGCGTTTCGGACCACGAGGGTGTCGGTGGGAACATCGATTCGGGACTCACAACCGGCCGCGAGGGCAAGCGCCAGAAACAGGCAAGTGGTGCGCATCATTCGGGATCTCCTCCAGGGAAGCCGCGAGATGCCGGTCCTCGGAAGGGTTGACGCTCGAGCGAGCCCATGCGACACACCGGTCTGTACCGAGGACCTCTCATGGGAGAGAGAGCAACCTTCCTGCCAGGGCCCCCGGGGCCCCGGAGCGCCTGCCCGGAGCCCCTCCTCCTCGTCTCAACGGTTCCCTCCCGAACGTACAGCTCCGCGTTCCCCACCCCACTCCCCGGCTGTGCCCTCCCATCCGTAGCCTTGCGGGTGGGGGAGGGGCTAGGTTCCTCGCAGATTCCTCAGTCCGATCCCGACTCGAACCCGAATGACAGACCGGCATGGCGCGTCTCCTCACCCTCGTGGCCTTCCTCGGCATCCTGTTCGCAGTGGGATCGCTGCGGGTGCCTGGAACGCCGCACGGCCTCTCCACCTTCTTCCTGGGAGCCCTGCTCCTTGCCTCGTATCTGGCAGGCAGGGCGGCTCGGGTCTTCTCCCTGCCCCAGATCACCGGGTATCTGGTCATCGGGATTCTGGTGGGGCCATATGTCCTGGGCACCGTCCCCCGGGAGGTGGTCGAGGAGTTCCGGTACGTCAACGGAGTGGCCCTGGCCCTCATCGCCCTGTCCGCCGGTGGGGAGCTCCGCCTCACGTCAGTGCGGAAGCACTTCCGAAGCATTGGAATCATCACGGCACTTCAGATCCTGCTCATGTTCGCTTCGGTGGCGCTGGTCGTATACCTGGCCAGAGACGTCATCGATTTCCTCCGACCTGAATCGCCCAGGGTGGCTCTGGCAGTGGCGCTCCTGTTTGGACTGGTGGGCGTGGCCAAATCTCCCGCTACCACCATCGCTGTCATTACCGAGGAGAAGGCGAGGGGAGTGTTCACAGACACGGTGCTGGGGATCACCGTCTTGAAAGACGTCGTCATCCTCATCCTCATCGCCCTCCTCCTCCCCCTGGCCAGCGTCATCGTGGACCCTGCCGCCGGGTTCAGCTTCCATGCAGTTCGGGAGATCCTCGGGGCGATCCTCATCTCCCTGGGCATCGGGTTGGCCATCGGCTGGCTGGTCACTCAGTATCTCATGCGGGTGGGGGAATACCGGATCCTCTTCGTTCTCGGCGTGGCCTTCGTCGCCGAGTATCTGGGGGAGGTGTTCCACATGGAGGCAATCCTGATCGCAATGGCCGCCGGCTTTTTTGTCCAGAACTTCTCCCAACAGGGTCCGCGCCTCCTCCACGCCCTGGAAGCCAACTCTCTCCCGGTCTATGCACTCTTCTTCGCAGTGGCTGGGGCGGATCTGGACATCACGGTCCTGAGATCGTCCTGGGTCATGGTCTCTGCGATCCTCCTTACCCGTACGGCGGCGCTCTGGGCAAGCACTTATCTGGGCGCGAGACTCGGGGATTCGCCGCTGATGGTTCGAAGGCACGCCTGGATGGGCTTCCTTGCCCAGGCCGGGGTGACGCTGGGGATCGCCCACCTCGTTCGGGAGCGGTTTCCCGTGTGGGGAGCGCAGGTGGCCACGGTCATCATCGCCATGATCGCCGTGAATCAGCTCATTGGACCACCGGCCTTCCGCTGGGCTGTGGTCAAGGCAGGGGAAAGCCACCTGCCACGCCTCCGGCAGGAGGGGCGAACGGCGTTGGCTTAGCCTTCAACCATCCCCTCCCGTGCCGCTTCCCCCTCCCTCCAGGACATCCAGCTTCATCCGGATGACTTCCATGCGGGTCTCGAGCTGGAGGAGCTGGTGCCGGGCCTCTACGAGCTCGGACTCCTGGACGATCCCGTGGCTCACCCACTCCTCCGTCCTCCGAAGCCGCGTCGCAGCACTCTCCCACGCCTGCTCCAGGACCTCCATCTCTTCTCGGAGCTGGCTCAGCTCCGCCTGACGCTCCGCCTCCGGGCCGGTGATGGCCCCGTCCAGGACCTGGCGGCGAAGCTCGAGACAGCGATCCAGCCCCTGCACCCTGCCTTCCGCCTGCTGCACAGGGATCATCGCCTCCGACAGCTCCGCATTCCCCACCACCCCCGCCTCATAACGCTCCTGGATGGTGCTGAGCTGCCTCTGGGCGACGGTGAGCTCCTCCATGGCCACGGACCGGTCCAGCTCCAGGCGCTCCGTAACCAGATCGCGCCCGTCCACCAGGGGAGCGGAGAGCTCGTCCCGGGGCGCCCGGCCGGTGGCTCGGATCTCCTCCTCGTCCAGTTGAAGCCTGCTGTGACGGGTCTCCGCCTTCAGGACGGCGAGGCGGGCGCTCAGGATCGCCTCCTGGGAGACGATCCCGGCCTGGTAGCGCTCCTCCACCTGTTCGTACTGGGTCACGACGAGATCCATCTCCATCTCGGCCAGGCGCAGGTTCCCCTCCACCTCGGCCAGGAGAAGCTCCTGCTGCCGGGCCTCCTGAACCTGGTCCTTGACTACCACGCCCCCGGCCCCGAAGAGGGCCGACACCAACACCAACGTCACGATCTTCATGCGTCCACCACTCCTGGATTGAACGGGTTGGGCGAACCTCTCCTCTCGCCTCAGGGCCGTTCGGACCTGCCACTCCAGGTGGGAGACGAACTCCGGGTCGGGCTGATGATTCTGGTTCACTGGAGTCCTCCTCCCTCCTGGAGGGTTCGAACGACGGGCTCGAGGTGTGTCCGGAGCTTCTGGCGCGCTCTCCTCAACCGTCCCTCCACCGCCCTCTCCGAGAGGCCCTCGTCCTGGGCGATCTCCCGGACCGACCTCCCCTCCATGTGGAACGCCTCCAGGAGGCGGGACTGGTGAGGCTTCAGCCGTGCCAGCCCCCAGGTGAGGAGGGCGGCGTGGTCCGGGGCCGTCCAGTGGTCCCCGTCCTCCGAGACCTCCCCGCCCCAATCCGGAGGCAGGGCCTCCAGGGAGAGAGTGGGAACCCGGCGGAAGTGGTTGAGGAGGAGGTTCCTGGCCACCGTCTTCAGCCAGGCGATGGGGCTGTCCGGGAGTCCCTGATCCCTCCACGCCTTCACGGCCCTTAACCAGGTCTCCTGGGTGACATCCTCCGCCAACACCTGGTCCCCCCCGCAGCGGACGGAGACGAACCGGTAGAGGTCATGGACCGAATCCCGGTAGGTCTGGATGAGGGTGGTTTCGTCCATGGGCTCCCGAGGGGCTTCTGGGTTGCTCCGTACCACTATGACACCCGGAGACGGGAAAACCCACGCTTCTAGAGCCCGGAGGGGGGAGTCCGGCCCGCTCCCGTGAGGTCCGAGGACTCAGTCCGACGCAAGCGCCCGTACGGGATCGGTGCGGGCTGCCCGAGCGGCGGGGAGCAACGCGGTGAGGAGAGCCACCGTCGCGACCAATCCGACGGTAAGGATGTAGGTCGGAAGGTCCAGGGCGGAGACGCCGAAGAGCAAACCCTGGAGGAACCGGGCGGCCGCCAGGGCGCCCAGGACTCCCGCCCCAGTGCCGGCGAGGGTGAGGAGCAGCGTGTGCTTGAGCACCCCCCCGACCACGTTCCCGGCTTGGGCCCCCAGCGCGATACGGACCCCGATCTCCCGTCGTTGGCGAGCCACCGAGTAGGTGATGAGCCCGTAGAGGCCGACGATGCTCAGGAGGAGGGCCAGGGTACCGAAGCCTCCTACCAGCGTCATGGCGAACCTGCGAGGGGCGGTATTCGCCCGGAACGCGGCCTCCACGGTGGTGATGGACTGGGGGGGTAGCTCCGGGTCGAGCTCCAGGAGCGCGGACCGGAGGCCTTCGCCGAGCGCCAGCGGGTGGGTCCCGGGAGCCGTTCGGGCCATCACCGTCATCCAGCTGAGCCACGTCCATGTCTTCTGAGCGAAGGGGATGTAGATCGCCGGCTCCTGCGGGGCATCGGGGCTCTCGAGACGCGCGTCTTCCACGACCCCGACGATCTCGCGCCACGGCGTCTCCCCCACCCGAAAGGCGATTCTCTGGCCCACGGCGTCCCCCTGAGGCCAGTGCTTTCGGGCGAGGGACTCGTTGATGATCACCACGGGCGTCCCGTCGGCCAGGTCGTTGGCGTCGAAGGCGCGCCCCCGGACGATTCGCCGGTCGAGGGTCTCGAAATACCCCGGAGTGACGGCGTGCAGGGGCTCGTCGTCCTCCCGGCCGTTGGGATTCGACGGGACGCGTCCCTCGATGGCGAAGCTGAAGGTCATGTGGTCCGGCGAGCCGGGAGGCTGGCTCGTGCCGGCGACGCTCCGGACACCGGGCATGGCCGCCACGCGATGGAGGAGCTGGTCGTAGAAGGAGACCTGCTCGGGGGTCTCGGGATAGCGCTCCATGGGCAGGTCGACGTCCATGAGGACGAGCCCCGACGGATCGAAGCCGATCTCGGTGCCCTGGAGCGCCCGGAACGAGCGCACGAACAGCCCGGCACTGACCAGGAGCACCACGGAGAGGGCCACCTGAATCGTGAGAAGCCCGCTCCGGAGCCGGGTGTGGCCCGACACCGAGGCGTCCCGTCCACTCCTTAGCGCCGACAGGAGGTCGGAGCGGGAGGCCCGGATGGCCGGCACGAGTCCGAAGAGGAGGGCACACCCCAGGCCCGCCGCGGCGGTGAAGCCGAGCATCCGGAGGTCGATGACGGCGCGGTCCAGGAGGGGAATGCTCCCGGGGGCAACGCTGATGAGGACTCTCAGGAGGAAGGGTGCCAAAGCCAGCGCGCCGGCCCCTCCCAGCACCGCCAGAAGCCCGCTTTCAGTGAGGAGCTGCCGGAGGATGCGACTCCGCCCCGCGCCCAGAGCCCCCCGGACGGCCATCTCCCGTTCCCGGCTCACGGCCCGGGCCAGGAGCAAGTTGGCGAGGTTTCCGCACGCGATGAGGAGGACCACCACCACGCCCCCCAGGAGCACCCAGAAGAGGGCGTCCACGTTCCGGGTGAGGTCGGTATGGAGGGGAACCACCCGGGCGCTCCATCCCGTCATTTCCGCCGGATGTTCCCGGGCGATCTGGCCGGCAACCGACGTCATCTCGGCCTGAGCCGCCTCCACGGTAACGCCGGGGGCGAGCCGTGCCACCACCGAGTAGTTGTGGCTCGTCCTCTCCGTGGGGTCGAACCCGTCGGACGTGATGGGCAACCAGAAGTCCACACCGTCCGTAGGAAACTCGAATCCTCCCGGCATCACTCCCACGATGGTGTAGGGGAGGTCGTTCACCGTGACCCGCCGGCCCAGGACCTCCGGGTCGCCCCCATACCGCGTCTGCCAGAAGGCGTGGCTGAGCACGGCGACGCCTCCATCCACGGCGTCCCGCTCCGTGAACGTACGGCCTAAGGCCGGGGGCACGTTCAGGGCCCGCATCACCTGCGGTTGGAGGTCCATGGTCACGACCCGCAGGGGATCGCCGTCCCCGGTGAGGGTCTGGGAGTAGCTTCCTCGATGGGCGCCCAGCACCGTGAAGGACCGCGCCCGCTCTTGCCAGTCCGTCACGTTGCCGGAGGACACCACGTTCCGGATGGACCCCTGGGGCGACGTCTCCCACACCCGGACCAGCCGATCCGGGTTCGGGTACGGCAGGGGGGCCAGCAGCACCGCGTATACGAGGCTGAAGATGGCCGTGGTCGCACCGATACCGAGAGCAAGAGTGAGGATCGCCATGGAGGAGAAGGTCGGGCTGCGCAGGAGCGTCCGGATCCCGTAGCGGATGTCCTGGCGTGCCTCCGAGAGCCACTCGCGCCGCCGCTCCACCCGCGACTCGACGGCCGAGAGGCCCTCCAGCTCCCGCCGCACTTCCCTGAGATCGCCGAGGCGCGCCCGCGCGGCGGCCCGGGCCTCCTCCTCTCCCATGCCCTTCCGCATGTAATCCTCCACTCTCATCTCCAGGTGGTAACGCAACTCGTCGTCGACCTCTTCCATGGGGTCGCGGCGGATCACGCGGATCCAGCGCCGCCATCCCGGGGGCCGGGACCCTCCGCCTCCGGATGCTCGGCTCATGCTTCCTCCATGCCCGGGTGCTCCGGCGCCGCCAGGGCCTTCCCCACCGTTTCCACCATCCTGCGCCACCCTCGGGTCTTCTCACGGAGCTGGCTGCGCCCTTTCGGTGTCAGCCGGTAGAATCTCGCCCGCCGATTGTTCTCCGAGACCCCCCACTCCGACTCTACCCATCCCTTGGCCGACATTCGATGAAGGGCGGGATACAGGGATCCCTCCTCCACCCGCAGGGCATCGTCGGTAGCTCCCTCGATCCAGCGCGCGACGCCGTAGCCGTGCGCGGGATCCCAGCTGAGGGCCTTGAGGATCAGGAGCTCGAGGGTGCCCTGAAGCAGTCCCCTGTCGTCTTGAAACATCCGGCCTCCGTGTTCCATGGATGGTCCGACTCCCTTCTCCTCTTCGAGAGAGACGTACACTTCCATAGACACCGAAAGGGAAGGGAAGGTTCGAATCCTGGTCCTGCAGGGGGAGAAGGCTCCGCCTGGTCTCGGGGTGGGGAGTTGGAGGCCTCAGCGCCTTCTTGATCTGGACGACCGGGGTAACGTACTTTCGAAAAAGGTGGATGTGGATAGGGTGCGCCCGACCGTCCGGGCGCATCCTGACGACGGAGAAGTGGATCGGGCAGAGCCCGGGAGGATCGAAACCAGGGACCGGATCCGACCCGGAGGGTCTGAACGTCCGCCCGAGCCTACCCCCTCGTCGGGCCCCTGGACGGCCGCCGCCTTCCCCGCCCTGAGCTCCGGCCGAGGACGATGCCTCTTTATTCCTACGCGAACCTCACGATCCGGAGCCCCCTCTGGATGGAGGAGCTTTCCCCGCTCCCCAGGGAGCCCGCCTCCTCTGCGCCCGACGTACGCCTTTCCCTCTTGGGAACTCACCCGGGAGAGCCCCCCGAGGGGGATTGGCTCCACCACTGGCCAGGGGTGGGGGGTGACCCGGGTCTCTCCCTGGCCCGGACGGACCGGGGCCTTCTTTTGCGCTTTCTCGGCTTCGCCGACTTTCTGGTGGCCCCGGATCTCGGTCTCCTGGAGGCCTGGCCCGCTCCGGAGACCGACGCCGCTACCCTCCGCCATCTCCTCCTGGACCAGGTCCTGCCCCGGGTCCTGGCCCACCGGGAGAGCCTGGTGCTCCACTCCGGGGCCGTGATCGTCGATGGCCGGGCGGTAGCCTTCTTCGCCGACACCGGAGGTGGAAAGTCCACCCTGGTGGGGAGTTTCCACGCCGCCGGGTATCCCCTGTTGACGGATGACAGTCTGGTGATCACTGTGGAGGGCGGCGTGCCTCGAGCCCGTCCCACCTATCCGGGACTCAGGCTCTCCCCCCCGGCCGCCGCTGCGCTTTTTCCGTCTCTGTCCTCGGGGGGCCCAATGGCCCAATACTCCAAGCAAGACTGGACGGCCCTCGGAGAAGAGGGGCCGCCGGGCCCTCTGGAGCTCGCCGCCGTCTACTTCCTCCGCCCCGAGAGTCCCGAGGAGGAGAAGAAGGGTGTCCAGGCCCGGGCCATGCCGGTGCGGGACGCCTGCCTGGCCTTGGTCCAGCATTCCTTCCTCCTGGACCCCACCGACGTGGCCCTCGCCTCCGGCCTCCTGGACGTGGCCGCCTCTGTGGCCGCGAAATGTCCGGCTTTCGCACTCTCCTATCCCAGAACCTTCGACACCCTCCCCTGGGTCCGGGCTCGTGTCCTGGGGCACCTGCGGCCGATGGGAAAGTCCCACCGTGACCCTTCCTGACCCCCGGATCCCCCGCGACGTGGGTCTGGAGTGGAGGCTCCTGGCCCTCACCGCCCGGACGGACGCCTTTTCCTCCGTGGAGGAGGCGGTTCAGGAGGCGGCGGCCCGGGCCTCGGATTGGCAGCTCTTCGTGGGTTTGGCCTGGAGGCACGGGGTGGCGGGGCTCGTTTCCACGACCCTTTCCAGGCTTCCCCAGGCCCAGGTTCCTTCAGCGGTGCGGGGAAGCCTGGCGGATGCGCACCGCGCGGTAGCGCGGGCGAACCTTCGCCTGACCTGGGATCTCCACCGGGTCCTGGGCATCCTGGCGGAGGAGGAGATCCCGGTCATTCCGCTGAAGGGACCCGTTCTGGCCTCCCGGGCTTACGGCGACGTCTCCCTCAGGTCCTTTGTCGACCTGGATCTCCTGGTGAGGGAGGAGGACCTGAATCCCACGATCCGGGCTCTCCAGGCCGCGGGACTGACGCCCGAGCCCACCCACAGCAAGATTCCGGAGGAGCTCCTTCGCCGGTGGGGGAGCGCCGTGCCCTTCATCACCCACGACGGCTCTCCCGTGGAGCTTCACTGGCGCCTCTCCAGCGCCTTCTGGCAGTCCCGCCTCGAGCCCCTTGATCTCTTCGCCCGGGCCGCTCCCCGGGACTGGATGGGGAGACCGGTGCTCTGGCTCACGCCGGAGGATCAGCTTCTCTTCCTCTGCACCCACGCTTCCCGCCACGGATGGAGTCGCCTCATATGGATCTGCGACGTGGCGGAGACTCTCCGATCCGAGGAGGTGGACTGGGGAGTCCTCCTCCCCAGGGCCGCCGGAGTGGGTGCACTCCGGATTCTTCACCTGGGGGTGCGGCTGGCACGGAGCCTCCTGGGGGCTCCGGTGGAGGCCCACGTCATGGGCCGGTTCCCGGTGGATCCCCTGGTGGCGAGGCTGGAAAAGCAGGTGCTCAGGGTATCGAGTGGGGAAGAGGTCTCGGCTCTCTCGGAGTTCCTCGTGCACGTCCGGTCCCGGGATCGGCTGGAAGACCAGTGGGCCTTCTTCTTCGGTTCCGTTCTCACGCCCTCCACCGAGGACCTGGTGAGCGGATACGGACGGATGCCGGCCTCCGCCTACCCCCTCTGGCGGGTCCTCCGCCTCACCCGCAAGTACCTCCGGGAGCGACGGGGACCCCTGGGCTGGCGCCGGGAGCGACGGTTGCTCGGGGGCTTGATGCCGGACGGAGGGTCCGCCGGGCGCCTGATGGGGGAGGAGTCATGAGCTGGAGCTTCCGCAGGAAGAGGTCTCCCGGGGCGCCCACCTTCCCGTCCCTCTCCTTTGCCGGGGTCCTCCTCAGGAACTTCCCCGGGCGGTTCCTCCTGGCCCTCCTGCTCCTCATCGTTCAGGGTCTCACGGAGGGGATCGGCCTCCTGCTCCTGGTCCCCCTCCTGTCTCTGGTAGGGCTTCCGGTGGGGACCGGGGCACCGGCGGCCGTGGAGGACGCCGTACGTTCGGTATTCGGGGCCGTGCGGCTCCCTCTGAATCTCGAGTGGGTGCTCCTGGGGTTCCTCCTGGTGATCGGTGTTCGGTCCCTTATTCGCTGGTGGACCACCGTGACGACGTACACTCTGGAGCAGAACCTGGCCCTTCGGTTTCAGCAGGGTCTCTACGAGGCGATCTTCTGCGCCGGGTGGATCACGCTGGTCCGGGAGCGGATTCCGGAGCTCACCCACGCCCTCACCGTGGACGTGGAGAGGGTGGCGGAGGCCGCCGGTCACCTTCTGCGGCTTCTCACCCTCGGGATCGTCACCGCCGCCTTCGTCGCGGTGGCCGTGTTCCTGGCTCCCGGGATGACGCTCCTGGCCGCCCTCCTGGGCCTCCTCCTCCTGAGCCTGGGTGGGGGGTGGAACCGCCGGGTGAGGGAGTCCGGGGAGGAACTGACCCGGGCCGGCCAGGAAGTGAACGCGTCGGTGCAGGATTTCCTGGGGACGCTGAAGACCGCCAAGAGCTACGGCGCCGAGGAGCGGAGTGTGGAGGAGTTCCGCCGCCGGAGCGAGCGGTTCGTCCTGGTCATGCTGACCGCCACCTGGACCTATGCGTCGGCCCAGGGGTGGCTCACCTTCTTCTCCGCCTTTCTCCTCTGTGGGCTGGTGTACGTTTCCATCCAGCTCCTGGGCGTTCCCCTGGCCACCCTTCTCATCCTGGTCTTCATCTTCTCACGGGTGGTCCCCCGGGCCCTCTCCTTCCAGTCCACCTACCACTACTTCCTGAACGCACTTCCGGGATACGAGAACGTGGTGAGGCTGACGAATCGGTGCGATGAGGCCGCGGAGATCCGGTTGGGGGGTGAAGGAGGGGTCCGGCGGGACATTCCCAGGATGGAGCGGGGCGTGCGCCTGGAGGGGGTGACCTTCCGCTACGATCCGGAGGCGGAGGAGGCGGTGGTCCGGGACATCTCCCTTTCCATCCCGGCCAATCGGACCACGGCCCTCATCGGGCGCTCCGGGGCAGGGAAGACCACCGTCGCGGACCTGGTGTTGGGCCTCATCAGACCTCAGGAAGGGCAGGTGCTGGTGGACGACCGGCCCCTGGAGCTCTTTCTCCTCCCCGGCTGGCGTCGGCAGATCGGGTACGTGTCCCAGGACGGGGCTCTTCTGCCGGACACCGTGCGGGCCAACCTCCTCTGGGCCAGCCCCCACGCCCAGGAGGACGACCTGTGGGAGGCCCTTCACATGGCTGCCGCGGACGACTTCGTCCGACGCCTCCCCAAGGGGCTCGACACGGTGGTGGGGGAGCGAGGGTCCCTCCTCTCGGGTGGGGAGCGCCAAAGACTTTCCCTGGCGGTGGCCCTGGTGAGAAAGCCGTCCCTCCTGGTCCTGGATGAGGCCACCAGCTCCCTGGACGCCGAGAACGAACGCCGGATCCTGGAGGCTCTGAGGGGCATCCAGGGGGAGACCACCGTCCTCATCATCTCCCACCGTCCCTCCGCCGTCCGAGACGCGGAGACGATCCACGTCCTGGAGGACGGAAAGATCATGGCCTCGGGGAACTGGGCGGCGCTGAATGCTCTCTTCAGGAGGGGGGCCTCCTGAGGGAGGGAGAGCAGGTTGGGGAGATCAGGAGCTTCCCCTTCGCCCACCCGGCGGGCGCTCCGCGGCCGGTGCCCACTCGACTTTCCCTCCGGCCCGCCACACCGCAGCCCCCGCCAGCAGGAAGAAGATCCAGTCCACGGGCTCCCGGTACCGGGGCATGTACGCCACGGCGTAGTGGATCAGGGGGAAGGTGAGGAGGGGGATGAGGATCGCCCAGCGTTGCGGGACGGTGAGGGAAGGGAAGACGACCCACGCCCCTACCCCGGCCAGGAGGGTGAGAAGGGCCACCAGGAAGGCCCGCGGCGGGTCATAGAGGGGTCCCATCCACCAGTAGGCGGCTCGTGCGGCGGTGAGCCTCGTGAACTCCCAGGGGTTCTCCCGGATCCAGTCCACCGCCTCCCGCCCAGCAGCCCTCATGTACGGCACCTCCCCCATCTCCTGGACCTGTCGGGCTTCACTCTCCTTGGCCCGGGGGTGGACGTAGTCCTCCCCCCGCCGGTCCATGATGTCGAAGGAGGCTGCAACCCCCTCGTGGTTCCCCATCCGGAGCTCCAGTCCCAGGTTGCTCCGGACGAAGACCACCGCGTCCAGGGCCCGGTAATTTCGGACGCCCCAGGGGAGGCAGACCAGGAGCATCCCGAGGGTGAGGAGCCCCGAGTGGACCCACTTCTTCCCGTCCTTTCGCCACCAGAGCTCGAAGGCCATCCAGCCCAGGACCACCGGTAAGAGTGCCGGCTGGGCGTGGAAGGCCACACCGCTCGCCATGCCCAGGAGGAGGGCGCTCCCCTCCGTGCCCCCGCCGGTTTTCCAGCGCCGGACGAAGCCCACCAAGAGGAGGCCCATGGCCAGGGCCGCAAGGTTCTCCCCGTGCCCCGGCGTCCTGGGGATGAGGGCTCCCACGAACCCCGCCAGCACCCCCGCTCCGCCACCCACCCCTACGACCCTCGCCAACCATGGGAGCACGCCCCAGGCCGCAGCGGAGATGGCCATGTTCGCCAGCCAACCGACATACCCCCCCAGGAGGGTGACCCCGAAGAGCCGGTATGAGAGGCCGAAGATGGCGGGGGGGATGGGGGGGAGGTGGGCGGTTGGACCCGTGGGCAGCACATAAGGGTCGCCGAAGGTCCCGTGCTCCCCCAGCGACACCGCGATGGCCCCCAGCTCCCGGTCGGTGTTGGGCAGGATGTAACGCTCCGGAGCTTTCGTGAGGAAGAAGCCCTGAACGGAGAAGGAGATGGCGAAGAGAAGGACGAAGGCGCGTCCCGGCCGCCGGCCCAGGGAATCCAGAGCCCGGGTGAAGGAGTTTCCCTCAACCTGTCCCGCTTCGGCGCTCCCGTTCATCGGTCTGCCGGCTCCGGATTCGCGTGGGGCTGGCCGAAGGACCCTAGATCCGCTCGAGAAGCTCCTGGAAGCGTGGGTCTTCCCGTAGCGGCTCCAGGTCCGGGTCCTTTTCGAACCACTCCAGGTTGCTGAAACCCTTCTCCAACGCCACTTCGAGGCAGTGAATGGCCTTGTCGGGGATTCCCTCCAGGGAGTAGAGGCATGCCACGTTGTAGAAGATGCCGGCGTCTTCGGGATCGATCTCCAGCGCCCGCTCGCCCCAGTGGAGCCCCTCTTCGGGGCGGCCCAGGCGGCATAACGCCACGGCCCGCATCGTCGCCGCCCGAGGATCGTCGGGGTTCAGCTCCATGTGCTTCTCCGCCACCCGAAGAGCCTCCACCAACAGTGGCCTGGCCTCTTCCGTCCGACCCAGCGCCTCCAGGGACTGTGCGGCGAAGAAGGCCGCCTGGTAGTCTTCCCGGATCATGGCCGCCGCCTGGAACTCGGCCGCCGCCTCCTCGAGCCGGCCTTCCTGAAAACACGCTCGGCCGTGGAAATAGCGAGCCTGATAGAGGTCGGGGTCCAATCTCAGCGCTTCCTGAAAGGCCTGTTCCGCTTCCTCCGGGCGATGCATGAGGAAGAGCGTGAGCCCCCGGGCCGCGTGAGCTTCGGCAAGCTCGGGAGCGAGCCTCAGGGCCTCCCCGCTGGTCTCGTGGGCGTCCTCGAGCTCCTCCTCCAGGGTGGGGTAGAACATGTGGATCAGGGCCGCCGCTTCTGCGGCGCCAGCCCATGCCGGAGCGTAGGCGGGGTCGACCTGGATGGCCCGGGCGAACATCTCTCGGGCATACCTCAGGCTCTTGGCCCGGGACTGGAGGAGGAACTGCTGGCCTCGGAGGTAATATTCGTAGGCCCGGATGTCGGAGGGTTGGATCCGCGGGCGACGCTGCCAGGCCTGGCTCTTCAGTATCGCGTGGAGAGCCCGTGCTACCTGCTCGGCGATCTCGTCTTCTATGGCGAAGACGTCCTCCATCTCCCGGTCGAACCGTTCCGACCACAGGTGGTATCCGTCGGCCACATTCACCAGCTGCGTGGTGACCCGGATCCTGTTTCCTGATCGCTGGACGCTTCCCTCCAGAACAGAGCTCACGTTCAGCTCCCCGCCGATGGCTCGGATGTCCTTGGAGCTTCCCTTGTAGGTGAAGGCGGACGTTCTCGATGCCACCTGGAGATCGGGCACGTTCGCCAGAGCGTTGATGAGCTCCTCGCTGAGGCCGTCCCCCAGGTACTCGTCCTCCGCTCTCCCGCTCAGATTGACAAAAGGGAGCACTGCCACGGAACGGTTCCGGGGTGGTCCCGCGGGCGCGGGACTCGCGGGACTGTGGGGCGAGGACGGCTTGCCCCATCTCCAGGCGAGGGTCACGGCCAGGGGAAGGAGCACGGCCCAGGTCACCACCAGTGCGGTCTCCAGGGATTCGGTGAGACCGAAGCGGCCGGTGGCCCAATCCGTGAACTCCAGCAGCCCCCAACCCGCCGCGAGATAGATCCCCACGACGGAAGGCACCCTGCGTCGTATCAGCTCCTTTAGAACCGCTTGGATCTTGAACCTCCTCAGAAGACGAGCCTCCCCGCGCGTGCCCGGAGCCTTTCAATCGCTCTCGGCTCCCCGATTATCTACGTATTATCTACGTAGATCTCCCAAGAAATGATCCAGGGTCCGTTCTCTCGGCTCTCATTATTCTCGACGTGGTGGGTGGCGAGGCCGCACGCATCCCTTTCAGGTGGCGCCTCGGTGAGTCGCGGTTCATCCCGGCTGACCTCGGGAGTCCTGAGGGTGCAGCACGACATGCACGTGACGGGGGCCGTCGGCCCGGTGCCGGTCCAGGCCGGGTATGAGCTTTACCTCGAGAGCATGTCCTACAACCTGACGGAGCTGTTCGCCGGGAAGAGCAAGGGTCACGACGTGGCTCTCGGCGCCAGCGTGTACATCGAACCATCCCTGCCGGTGGGGGACCATGTCGAGTTGAGACCTGGGGTCGTCCTGGTCGGCACGCCGGGGGCCGGCGTGGAGCCCCGACTTAGAGCGAGCTGGGAACCGTTCGGGGACTCGGACGGAGTGCTCCAGGGGGCCCTGGGCCTATACCGGCAGAGTGTCGTGGGAACGAGTGATATGCGGGACCTGGGCTCGGTCTTCGTCGCCTGGATGAACGCGCCGGACGGAGTGCCCCTGAAGGCGCTCCAGGGCGTGCTGGGCTGGCAGCAGACACTGGTGGGCGGCCTCCGTTGGTCCCTGGAAGGATACTACAAGCGATTGAGTGGGATCCCCGTGCCGATCTGGCGGGCTGTGGCTCAGTTCACCACGGACCTCGGTCGCGCCGATGGAGAGGTGTACGGGGCCGACCTCAGGGTCGAATACACCAGTCCCCGCTTCTACGGCTTCCTGGGCTACGGGTACAGCTGGACGCTGTACGAGGCCTCGCAGGCCGAGTTCGGCACCTGGTTCGGGGAGCCCGTGCAGAGCTACCATCCACCCCACGATCGGCGAAATCAGGTGAACGCCGTCGGTAGCCTGGATATCGGGGAATTCAGAGCTTCGCTTCGTTGGCAGTTCGGCTCCGGCCTGCCCTTCACTCGTCCCCTGGGCTTTGACGAGGCGTTCGACTATGCCAGAGACCTGCACGACCCGCACACCGGGGTCGGCACCACTCGCCTCGTCCTGGACAAGCCGCTCACGGGGCGGCTCCCCATGGTGCACCGTCTCGACGTATCCTTGGAACGGGAGTTCGACGTGTCCTTCGGGAAGCTCCTGGTGCAGGCGGGGGTGATCAATGCATATGACCGGAGGAACATGTTCTACTACGACCTGTTCACCGGCCGGAGACTGGATCAGCTACCCCTGGCCCCCTACGCGTCGGTGACGCTGAGAAACCGGTAGGGACGGGGCGTCCGCTCCAAGGACTGCTGACCCGGACCCCTCCCTACGGCTTCCCGGTAACCTGCATGTAGCGATGGTTGCAGTGGTCGTCCCCCTGCATGAGGGTTCGGTCCCTCTCCATCCTGAAGTTCGGGTTGAAGGCGGTGGGCCAGGTGTAGTCCATGTTGCACACCGCCGCGTGGCCGATCTCTCCGTCCAATCCGGCTTCCCGAAAGACGGTGGCCCACACGCACTCGGTGACCCGGAGCTCGAAGACGGTCTCGCTGTCCTCCACGATCTCATGGGTCAGGCTGTTGGCGTACCGCGGTGGGCGGAATGTGGCCACGAAGGTCTGGAACTCGGTGTCGGGGGAGTTCTGCCTCTGCTGTTCGCCTGCCTGCCGACCCACCTCCGTGGAGTGGATCTTGAGCAATCGGATGAGCTCCTCGTCCCCGATGGCCTCCCGAACGTTCCTGATGAAGCTCATGAGCTGGGAATATTGCATGGCGGTGGCAGACTTGGTGGACAGCTGCGCGTCCCGGAGCTGATCGAACTTGTGCACCTCCTGACGCGAGAGCCCCGATCCAGCTGCCAGCACGTCCTCGGCCTTCAGGAGCCCGAGGCAGCCCAGGGCACAGGCCGGGGCGGTGCGGGTAAGGAGCTCCCGCCTGTTCATCTTCCTCGCATCCTCCGTCTTCATGAGATTCTCCCTCGGTATTGGATCGGTGGGGTCGTGGTCCGTCCGGGACTTCACCGGTGCCGCCCTGCGTTTGATTGTCGATTACCTACAATGGATGAGATCCACTACGAGGTGGGCATCCGTGGGGTTTCGCTGGACTCGAAGCCGCATCGGCCGAGGTGTCGCGTCGGACATGCCTTGCCCTATCCCCTTCTCCATTCGCACCTTGGGTCCGGGCAGGCATCCGCTACGGCGACCTGGACGCCAACCCAGATGCGGGAGAGAGTCCCCGGGGGACCTGCACGTCCTCCTCCACCTTCGGGGCGAGGGACCCGGAAATGGCGGACGCACCGATAGACGAGAGGAAGTTCACGGACCACGAGGTCCGGGAGATCCTGAGGAAGGCCGTAGAGAAGGCCCCGTCCCGGGTTCTCGCGAAGAGCGAAGGGCTCTCTTTGGCGGAGTTGAAGAGCATTGGCCAGGAGGTGGGAATCGATCCGGCGCGCCTGGAGGAAGCGGCGCGGGCGGTGGCCCTGAAGGGTGGGCGCCGGACCCACCTGCTCCTGGGCGCTCCCACGGTCCTGAACCTGGAGCGGAAGGTGGATGGGGCCTTCGATGCGGAGGAGACTCCGGAGATCCTCTCCCTCATCCGCCGAACCATGGGTCAGCAGGGGGAGGTGGATGAGATCCACGGCTCCCTGGAGTGGACGGCCAGGAGCGATTCCGGAGAACGCTACGTCACTCTCTCGTCCAGGGACGGGACTACCACCATCCGCGGGTCGGCCAACTTGACCAATGCGGCTGCCCTGACCTTCCTTCCGGTTGGAATCGTCGGACTCATCACGTCCCTGGTGGGATTCATCAAGTTCGTGCAGGCCGGCAGCCTGGTGGGTCTCGTCGTCTGCCTCGCCATCATTCCGGTACTCTATGCCATCCTCAGAACCGTCTTCGGCAGGATCTCGGAGTCGGAGTCGGCCAGGCTCCAGCAGGTGGTGGAAGACCTGGCCCGACTCACGGAGGGATCCGAGAGCCCCTGACCAGGGCATGACGACGTTCCAGCCCCGAACCGTTGGAGGTGCCCATGAGGGATAGCTGCACTCCGGTGGGCGCCACTACCCTCGAGTGAGGATCCTGACCCGCAGTTGAGGGGTCCACTATGAGCCAAGCGGACCCGAGTCATGTATGAGCCAAGCGCCACGATAAGGCTCCTCCGCTCCGCCGATCGGTTGCGTAGACCCGCCGTCGCATCGGCGATCGCCGCTCTGGGGCTTCCCGAGGGGAGCCTCGGGTTGGATGCGGGGTGTGGGATCGGAAGTCACCTCCGCCTCCTGGTGGGGGCGACTGCACCCGAGAGACGCGTGATCGGCCTGGACTCGTCCGAGGAGCTCCTGGCGGTGGCTGTGGAATCGGCCCGTCGGTGGGGGGTGGGGGACGAGGTCTCGTTTCGTCGGGGAGACGTCGAGGAGCTTCCGTTCGAGGCCGACACCTTCGATTGGGCGTGGAGCGTCGACTGCGTGGGATTCATCCCCGGTGAGCCTGTAGGACTGGTGAGAGAGATGGCTCGAGTGGTGCGGCCCCGGGGCACGGTGGCCCTCTTGCTCTGGTCTTCCCAGCAGCTTCTTCCCGGGTACCCCTTTCTCGAGGCCCGGTTGAACGGGACCCGGGCCGGAGCGGCCCCCGCCACGGCCGACTGGCCCCCGGAGCGTCATCCTCTGCGGGCCCTGGGCTGGTTGTCGAGAGCGGGGTTGCGAGGGCCCGCGGCCCGCACCTTCGTCACCGATGTTCATGCGCCCCTCGCCGAGGATCAGAAGGTCGCACTGGCATCCCTCATGGAGATGCGGTGGGGGAATCCTGAAGGGGAGCTTTCGGCCGAAGACTGGAGGTTGTACCAACGGCTTCGGGACCGGAATGGTCCGGAGTCCATCGTCGATGGTGAGGATTATTTCGGGTTCTTCACCTACACTCTGTTTTGGGGGATCGTCCAGCGTGGGCAGACCCCGGAAGGCGAGTTGATATGAG
>Ga0316577_10000277_pt1 | contig 18310 bp, 12 predicted proteins | sample S5NA_FD_203073 | JGI IMG/M metagenome (GOLD analysis project Ga0316577, IMG submission 203073) | Rhizosphere microbial communities from salt marsh grasses in Alabama, United States - S5-7_050615r2r1 | ecosystem: Host-associated > Plants > Roots > Rhizosphere | place: USA: Alabama | collected... | reverse complement strand
CGTTTCTGTGGGAGTCGTGGCTGCCGCCGGCCTGGCGCTCCTGTTCTTCATGGAGAGGTTCCCCGTCTTCGAGGAGGGGTGGAAGGAGCGTCGCATCGCTTCCCGCCTTTCCTGCGCCTCCTTCGATTCCTTCTCGAGGGTCTGGGAGACGGCCCTCAGCTGGGGACCGGAGCGGATCAGCGTGGTGGCGGTCCTGGTGATCCCCCTGGCCTGGGCCATCATGTATCCCCCCTTCAAGCACCAGACGGGACCGGAGGTCCGCCCGGCGGCCGGGATGGATGCTCAGCGGACGGCGCTCCTCATCGATGGGAACCGGGGAGGGGTCGTCACGGAGTTTCCCCACAACGAGCACAAGGAACGGCTGGGTGGAGATTCCTCTTGCGTGACGTGCCACCACATGGCCCTGCCCGGAGACGAGACCACCCCCTGCTCTCGATGTCATCGGCGTATGGTGAAGCCCACCCTGATCTTCGACCATGGCTTTCACGAGGAGGCCGTGGCGGAGGAGGAAGGTCTGACCGGATTGGTGCCTGAGAACCACACCTGCACCATTTGCCATTCCCAGGGACCGGCCAAGACGGCGGAGACGGCCAAGCCCTGCCTCGAGTGCCACGACGAGGATCCCGGGTGGACCGACCTGGAGGAAGGTACGGACCCGGCCCGGGCCAGGAGTTACATGGAAGCCATGCACGTGAACTGCGTGGAGTGCCATGAGGAGGAAGCGGAGATCCAGGACCGTCCAACTCTCCGAGACTGCGAGACCTGCCACCGTTCCCTCACCCCCCTGGAGCGACTGGAATCCGCGACGGCGGTGAACACGTCTTCCGGGGCAGCTCCCGGTTCCAATCGAGATCCGGCGCGCCGTTGACCTGGCGCTTCCCATCTGGCCCCGAGCCCCTGCAGGCCCTACCCTCAACATCATTGATTGTCAGCGAGTCGTAACAAATGGAGTTTTCGTCTCATCCCACGGCTCCGGATCTCCGGCGCCCGGAGGGGGCACCGCAATCACCTGCGAAGGGAGGGTGTGTGATGGACCTGCCACGTCACAGGCACACCATCAGATGGCGGCTCGGGCCCATCTTGGCTCTTGCCGCTTTCCTGCTTCTGGGGGCGAGCGCGCCCGCAGAAGCTCAGAGAGTCCGCATCGACTTCAACGATTACCATGGGTACGACGGGACCGTCGACTACATCAAGGACGTGGCCGACGAGTACCCGAACATTACCGAGCTGCTGGAGATCGGTGAGTCCAACATGGGGCGGACCATGTACGTGCTGGTGATCTCCAACATGAGGACGGGGACCACCATCGATCAGCATGTCCAGCTCCGCAACATGAGGAAGGAGGGGATCGACAACGTCACACCCATGAAGCCCTACCAGGGGAAACCCGGGATCTGGATCGACGGGGGCACCCACGGGAACGAGTACACGGGGACGGAAGTCACCCTCTACATCATCGACAAGCTGGTCTCCGGATACGGCTCCGACGAGGCCATCACCCGGCTGGTGGACGAGAACACGTTCTATCTCTGCCCCATCGTGAATCCCGACGGAGTCTACAACTCCGTGGATCGCGGGATCAGCCAGCGCCAGAACTCCATGGAGCAGGACGACGACGGAGACGGGCGCGTGAACGAGGACGGACCCGACGACCTCAACGGGGACGGCCTGATCACCTCCTTCCGCTACCGGGATCCCGAGGGACGGTACGTCCAGGACGAGAACGATCCCCGGATCATGGTCCGCCTGGGACGAGACGAGGAGCCCGAGCCCGGCGTGGAGCGCTGGTCCGTGGTCCCCGAGGACAGGGACAATGACGGGGACGGAGAGTCCGGAGAGGATTCCGAGCGGGGGATCGACGTGAATCGGAACTTCCCGGAGGGTTGGTGGAGAGACGACGACTCCCAGGGAGGGAGCGGGTTCTACGCCGCCTCCTCCCCGGAAGCCCACGCCATTCTGGAATTCTTCACCAACCACACCAACATCCTCATGGTCCAGTCCTTCCACACCTCCGGGGGCTTCACCTACCGGCCCTTCGCCCGGTGGCCCGACAGTCGGATCGATGCCAAGGATCTTGGAGTCTATGACCGCATCATGGCCCCGAAGTACATAGAGCTGCACGGGGAAGAAGCCGACGAGAGCATCTGGCGCCACCCCTACAACGACGACCAGAACCGGCCCTACGGGTACGGGATCTTCATCGACTGGGCCTACGCCCAGTTCGGAGCCTACTCCATGACGACGGAGCTCTGGAACTGGCAGCGCGACACCCGGGGCCTTCCGGGCTATGCCGGCGAGGAGGACAGGAGCGTGTGGTACAGGGCCCTCCTGGAGAATCCAGGCTCGGTCACCGACGAGACGCTCTTCGTACCCTGGCGGTCCTTCAACCACCCGGAGCATGGACAGGGTGAGATCGGCGGATTCGTCTCGAAGTACGTGGGTGGAAACGCCCTGCCCGGTGAGTCCCTCCTCCACGTCGCGGACATCCATTGGCAGTTCGAGCTCTTCAAGGCGGGCCTCCTCCCCAGATTGGAGATCTCCGACGCGTCGGCGGAGGTCCTCACCACCGCGGACGATGGAACGCGCGTCGTGAAGGTCACGGCCACGGTGAGGAACGACGGCGCCCTGGCCACCCAGGTGGCCCAGGGGGAGGATCTGGCCGGGAACCGGGAGGACGCCATCTGGCTCCTGGGAGACAGGGACCGGATCAAATACCTCCAGGGAAGCGCCTGGCAGGCACTGGGGGTCCTGGAGGGGACCATGGAGATTCCGGGATACACCCCGCGGCCCGCAGCTCCCTCTGCAGGCAGGCCCGGGGGCGGGGGCGGCTTTGGCCAGCAGGCCCCACCGGAAGCGAACGTCGAGGGGAGCGGGAACACCCGAACGGTCACCTGGCTCATTTCCATGGAGGGTAACGTGCCACTGAAGCTGGTCCTGACGTCGCAGAAAGGCGGCACCAGGGTCCAGAACCTCACGGCACGATAGGAGAGGAGGAGATCATGCAAATGCGAAAGTGGTTCTCGGTTCTGGCAGCATGCTCCCTCGCTGTCTCCCTGACCGTGACGGCCCCGGCGCCCGCGATGGCTCAGGACAAGCTGCAGCAGAGTCCGGGGGGATATCACGGGGAGCTGGACTTTCCCATCAGCTGGAAGCGCTACTACAGCTACGACGAGTGGACCAAGATCATCCACGACCTGCAGGATCAGTACGACCACCTGGCGGACATCCAGAGTATCGGGAAGAGCCGGATGGGACGGGATCAGTACCTCCTCACCATCACGGCCGAGTCCACCGGGAACGCCGACTCCAAGCCGGCCATGTGGGTGGACGGAGCCATCCACGGGAACGAGGTCAACGGGATCACCTGCTCCCTCTACACCGCGTGGTACCTCCTCACGCGGTACGATTACGATCCCTTCGTCCACGACCTGGTGAACACCACCACCTTCTACATCCTTCCCGGGCTGAACGTGGACGCCAACGACTCTTTCGTCCGCTTTCCAAACACCCCGAACAACCCCAGGGAGCCCTACCGGCCCGAGGACAACGACGGGGACGGCCTCTACGACGAGGACCAGACGGAAGACGTGGACGGGGACGGCGAGCTCTCCTACATGTACGTGGAGGACCCCGATGGCCCCCTGAAGCTCTCGGCGGACGGCCGCGTCTTCGTGGAGGTAGCAGACGAGAATGAGCGGGTGACCCGGTTCCGGCGGATCGGGGCCGAAGGATACGACAACGACGGGGACGGGCGGATCAACGAAGACGACATCGGGGGCCCGGACCCGAACCGGAACTTCCCCTACGGGTGGACGCTGGCGGACGGGAATCCCTACCCCATGTCGGAGCCCGAGACCCGGAACGTGTGGGAGTTCCAGCGGGTCCATCCGAACATCTTCGCCAGCTTCCATTTCCACAACACGGGGCGTCTCATCATGTTCCAGGCGCCTCCGGCGGTGGAGGGTGGGGCCCAACGCCCTGGAGGCGGCGGTGGCTTCCGAGGGCCCCAGCTGAGCTTCGAGGAACGCCTGGCGCAGCTGAGGGAGACGAACCAGTACGCCCAGCTCTTCGAGCGGCAGGTGGCGCCGGAGTACCAGCACGACATGGACGTGCAGACCGCCATCGTCACCATGGGTGCCCGGATCCTGAAGAACTACGAGCCCACCATCGGAGGGCTCAGCGGCCAGGCCCACGCCGCCACATACTACATGCTGGGAGCCTACTCCTACCTCATCGAGCTATGGGGATCTCCCGACTTCGCCGCCGACGAGAACGGCGATGGGAGGGTATCCGACGAAGAGACCCTCAAGTGGATCGATACCGAGCTCATGGGAGAAGGCTGGATCACCCCCCACAAGGTGAACCACCCGGATCTGGGGGAGATCTGGATCGGTGGGTCGCAGAAGAAGCACACCCAGCGGACCCCTCCCGCCCGCTACATCGAGATGGAGGCGGAGAAGAACTCCGACTTCGTCCTCTATTGCGCCAGCCAGTTCCCGGAGGTGGAGATCGGTGACATCACCTTCACTCCCGAGGCCGGGAACCTCTACTGGGTGGACGTGGAGGTGAAGAACGAGAAGGTCTATCCCACTTCATCGGACCGGGCGAACCAGCTCGGTATCGCCACGCCGGACAAGCTGACCATCCGCACCGCCAGCAACATCCGGAGAGTGGACGTTCCCACCGGACGGACCCAGATCGACCCGTCCGACCCCGGGGGCGCCACCACGGCGGTGGGTGAGGAGACCCACGACTTCCGCCTCCAGGGGCAGGACACCCAGATCTTCCGGTACCTGGTAGAAGTCACCGGAAGCGGTGGGTGGGTGGAATTCGAGGTGGATTCCTTCTTCGGGGGGACCGCCACGAAGCGGGCACAGGTTCGCTAACGCAGGTTGAGGCCCTCCCTCCAGGAGGGTCTCCGGAGAAGAGCGGGGGCAGCGCCGCAACGCCGCCCCCGCTCTTCTTCATTCCCTACGGCTCGATGCGGGTCCCCAGGACCTCGAGGAACGCGGCCATCCACGCGGGATGCGCCGGCCAGGCCGGGGCTGTCACCAGCTTCCCGTCCGTGTGGGCGCCGGTAATCTCCACCTCCACGTACGTCCCCCCTGCCAGCTCCACCTCAGGCCCCACAGCGGGATAGGAGGTGAGGGACCTTCCCTTCACGACTCCCGCAGCGGTGAGGATCTGCGGCCCGTGGCAGATGGCCGCCACCGGTTTGTCCACCTGGAAGAAGTGCCGGACGATCTCCAGAACCCTGGGATTCAGCCGGAGATATTCGGGACCCCGCCCCCCGGGGATGACCAGGGCGTCATACGCCGCCGGATCCACCTTGTCGAAATCGGCGTTCAGGGCGAAGTCATGACCGCGCTTCTCGCTGTAGGTCTGGTCCCCCTCGAAGTCGTGGATGGCGGTCCGGATCTTCTGCCCCGCCTTCCGCTCCGGACACACCGCGTCCACGGAGTGGCCCGCCATCAGGAGCATCTGGAAGGGGACCATGGTCTCATAGTCCTCCCCGTAGTCCCCACAGAGCATCAGGATCTTCTTGGCAGCCATAGGCACCTCCTCCGCAGTTCGAGCTTCAGGTGATGTTCTTGGCCAGGGCCGCTGCCACGTAGCCGGAGAGCCGCGCCACTTCCACGGAGAAGGCGCCTCGCCCTTTCTCCGTGCTGCAATAATAGCGGGGACGTTCCCCTCCCGCCTCGGCGTCATCCGGAGGGTCCGTCTCCTCAAGGAGGGCGAAGGCCAGGTGGCGAGGTTCATTCGGCTGCCCTCCGGTCGCCCCCCCAGGATTCTACCCTCCCCGGGGAAGGCGGAGGGGAGTGGCATGACTGTCCGTTACATGACTGCACCCGCTGTATCGTACCTGTCACGGGCCGATCCCGAAGACGAACAAGAAAAGTGCATGTTTCAGTAACAAGCTGCCGATGATCCGGTAAAGCTGTTACACAGGCCCGGGTGGGACCATTGTAGAAGCTGCCCACCTCCCATAGCTTCCCCGCGACTCCGAACGGGGGTCTGGGGCCCCCAGTTCCCTCCCATGCCCTGGATGTCTGCAGCCAACCGGGAAAGATCTCAGGTGAACCGCTCAAGAACATTCGGCCTCCTCTTCCTTCTGCTTATCACGCCTTTCGCCCGGGTATCCTCCCAAGAGGCGAGCTCCGGTGGCGCCGACGCGTTTCCCCAGGTCTCCTTCGAGGGTTTGTTCTACCTCAATTACGAGACCGGAACGGAGGGCGGAGTGGATTATGCCCGCTTCAACATCCACCGCGCGTACCTCACTACCAGAATCAGGCTCCTCCCGAAGCTGTCGGGGCGGGTCACCTTCGACACCAGCCAGGATCACGAAGGGGACGGGCGGGGAGACATGGAGGTCCGCCTGAAGTACGCCCACGCCAAGTATGACTTCGGAGACTGGGGCCAGATCACCGGTGTGGGGCTGGAAGGCGGCATCGTTCACACGGTCTGGCTCGACTTCGAGGAGCACGTGGATCTCTACCGCATGCGGGACCCGATGTTCATGGAGCGAAACGGAATCTTCAACTCTGCGGACTTCGGCCTCACCCTCTCCGGAGGAATCGGAGGGGACCTCCCGGAGGAATACCGGAAAGAGGTGAATTCCCACTATGCCTCGCGGTACGGGAGCTTCGCGGTAGGGGTGTACAACGGGGCAGGATACCACGGGGAGGAGATGAACCAGGACAAGGTCGCTGAGGGGCGACTCACGATCCGCCCCCTACCGGAGGTCCTTCCCGGATTCCAGCTCTCCGGCCTGGCCATCCTGGGGAAGGGAAACCAGGAGGGCGGGGGCGACGAGATCCCGGATTGGCATACCTACAACCTGATGGCTTCCTATCAGTTCCCCCGGGGCACCCTGACGGCCCAGTACGCCCGGGGCAAGGGGAACCAGAAAGGGAGCTGGACCGAGCCCGATGATCCGGCCGCGGCCACGGACTTCGACGGATACTCGCTCTTCGGTGAGTATCGCCTGGGGCCCGCCTGGCGCCTGGTGGCCGGGTTCGACGACTTCACACGGACGCCTGGTTCCTCCGACCGTAGCTTCACCCGGGTCCACGGAGGGGTCGGGTATGATCTGGGCGGGCAGAACATCCTCCTCCTGGACCTGGACCGCCTCGACTGGGACGACGCGGACATCGAAACGGACACCCGGCTCCAGGTGGTGATGCAGGTCAAGTTCTGAGAGGAGCAGGGGCCGAACGCCGGCTCCCCTCAGCTCCCCTCCTCCAACCGACGCGGCTCCTCCTCCAGGCTCTCCTCGACGATGCCAACCATCTCCTCCATGAGGCGGGTCAAGTTACGCATCCGTCCGCGGACGGTTCCCCGAAAGGCTGCCCTTGCCACGGCGTAGGAGCCCCCGATGAGGGCCAGGGGGAAGAGCGTGGCGAAGAGGGCCGACCCCAGGGCCCCGATCCCCACCCCCAGCCCCACGCCCAGGCCTACACCGCCACCCGCCTCCCGAACTCGCCACCACTTCCGCACCCGGCCAGGACAGCAGGCTCGGCCCACCGATCCCCAGGGAGAATAGCAGAGCGCGGAGCGGGGATGTTCGCCCCCCGCCCCGCGCCGCGGTGTCCAGACCCGGGAGCCTGGTCTCGGTCAGGCCTGGGGAACGGCCTCTTTCAGAACCTGGTCGATGACCTGCTGCAGAGCCGGCTTGGGGTACGCCCCCACCACAGCTCCCACAGGCTCGCTTCCCATGAAGAACCCGATGGTGGGAATCGACCGGACCTGGAAGCGCTGGGCGATCTCCGGGCACTCGTCGACATTTACCTTGGCGAAGCGAACCTCGCCCTCCATCTCCTCCGCCAATTCCTGGATCACCGGCGCCACCATGCGGCAGGGTCCACACCACGGGGCCCAGAAATCCACCACGGTCAGGCCGGGGTCGCTCCCCAACTCCTGATCGAAGGTCGCGTCGGTAAGCTCAATGACAGCCATGTCTTTCTTCCTCTTTCTTCGGGGGTCGGCCGGTTTCGAGGCCGATATCGTTATATAGAATTATATAAGTTATTATATGTAGAGCAACCCCCCCAAGTCTGGAATCGGCCTGAAAGGTCCGGGGGGACCGGAGGCGGCGGTCTGCCCCTCGCTCCCCCCCGGATCATCTGCCCTCAGCCGGCTGGCGGCGGCCCGGTCCGGCGGGACGGGCCGCGACCGGCCCCTCCCCCCTCTCACTCCGGTCGGTCTACCAACGCGTTGAACACCAGCTTGTAGGTCCCGTGTGTCTGGTGCCGGTGCTGGGCCCGGAAGCCGATGAGATAGACGGTCCCCTCTCCGTGCTCCACGGATACCACCGCAGCCTTGTCGGCGATGACGTCCTCCCCCAGCAGCCACCCGCTCTGGAGCACGTCCCGGTCCACATAGGTGACGATTCGCTCCATCCGTTCGCTGTCGGGGCCCGCCACGGTCTCGTAGACCTGTCCCCCCGTCAGGAAGAGGGCCAGCGCCGCCTCCGGCATCCCGTAGGCGAAGGGGTCGCTATTGTCGACCTTCACCCGCAGCGTCGATCCCGGAGACCAGAAGTCGTTGCCGGACAGCCCGGCGACCACATTCCGGACCGGGAGTTGGAATTCGTCGATGGGAAGGTCCCCAGCCTCGGCGAAGGTCATGAGGGTGCCCCCGTTCCGCACGAACGCCTCCAGGGCCTCGACACCCTCCCTCCCGAACCCGGATCGGTACTCCGGAGGTACGCGGCTGGGGTCGGGGCCGCGCCCGTATCCACTCCCGCCTTCCCCACTTCCCGGCCCCATCATCATCGTCTTGCTGTCTGACGGGAGAATGATGACGTCGTATTTCCGGCTGAGATCCCCTTCCAGGATGTCGGCGTCCATCAGGGTGGTGTAGGGGAAGGCGAAATCCTCCAGCATGAGGCGGGTCCACCCCTCGTCCATGTTCCCCCCGTAGTAGCGCTGGTACATCCCGATCCGCTGCTGCTCCAGGGGATGGCTGATGCCGGAGACGTCCGCGCTCAACGCCGTGAAGTCGACACCCGTCTCGTCGGCGATCCGGGCCGCCTCCCCCTCCGAGATGCCCCCTGTCACGACGAAGTCCCCGGCCCTCACTCCCCTCCCCCCTTCGTCCACCCGGCGCAACTCCGCCCCGGCGTCGAAGAGGAGGTTCATGGCGTGGAAGGCGTCGTTCAACCGTCCGTCCAGGACGTACCCGTTCGTCCCTCTCGCTACCGCCCCCTCCGGATCCACCAGCGCCGTCATCACCGCCAGGTTCGCCTCAACCGGCGTTCCTACCGGGTCCACCCTCACCCCCATGAACTCGGCGAAGTTGTCGGTGGAAAGGTCGTAGGGACGCATAGGGGTCCCATCCCGGTTCCGGGTGAAGGTATTGTCCGGGTAGTAGGTTTGTCCCAGGACCCAGCGGATGAGGCCTCGCTTGGGTTGCGCCATGGAGACCACGTAGCTTCCGGGCCCGTAGACCCGGCCTTCGTGCACGAACTCAGCCGGGGCCCGCTCCACCGTGATCCCCTGGCCCAGGAGCTTGTTCACCAGCTTCTCCATGGTGAGAGGGTCGTGCTGCTCGGCGGGAATCACGAAGGCCCGGATCTCTCCTTCCATCCCCCGCTCGGTCTGGCGATGGGCCTTGTTGTAGGCGTTCCGCAGGACCGTCTCCCGGCTCTTGGCAGACATCTCCAGAACCGAGTAGGTAGCCACCTTCTGCATTTCCACCACGTCCCTGTTGTGCCACCATCCCCCGGGCCACACGCTCGGGAAGGTCGTCTGTTCGGCGTACTCCGGGAATCCCCGAGAGCCCTCGAGCTGGTCGGGTTGGATGAAGATGGGCGTGGCCAGGCGGGTCCCGGCACCCTCGGTGAGCATCCCGGCGATGTTGTGGAAGGGGGTGATCCAGTGGAAGCCGAAGTGCCCCCACCCGGAGTAGATGGCCCCACCCAGGGCCCCCTGGAGCCCGGCCTCGTCCATCTTGTACCCCATATAGGCCCCGTACCAGTCCATCTCCCGCCAGACCAGGGGGTCCGCCTCAGGGCGGATGGGCTCGGCGTAGGGGGGGATGGCCATCCGGGCGGTGTAGGACCCCATCTGGTGGTGGTCGATGTAGCCCTGGGGGATCCACTCCCGGAAGAGAATCTCGGCGCCGTACTCCGATTCCACCGTGTTGGTCATGAAGGCGTCACGATTGTTGTCGTGACCGATGTAGTAGTGATAGAGGTAGGGGAGACTCGCCCCCTCGTACTCCGTCCCCACCCACCGGTTGTACCAGTCCACGATCATGATCTCCCCGTCGGGATTGAAGCACGGGATCATGATGGCCACGGTGTTGTCCAGGATCTCCATCATGGGGTCGTCGGTCCGGGTGGCCATCTCCCAGGTGACCTCGGCGACGGTCTGGCTGGCCGCCACCTCCGAGGCGTGGAGGCCGTAGGACTGGACGAAGACCACCTTTCCGTTCTCTACTGCGTCGTCGATCTCCGCCTGGGAATGTCCCCGGGGATCCTGTAGGACGGCGTTCCGCCGCTTGATCTGGTCCAGGTTGGCCAGGTTCTCCGGGGAGGAGATGAAGATGGAGAGGAAGGGATTGCCCAGGGTGCTTTCCCCCATGTGGACCACATGGATCCGGTCGCTCTCCCGGTCCAGGAGGTCGTAGTACTCCACCAGCTTGTCCCAGCGGGCGAGCTTCCGGTCCGCACCGATCTGGAAGCCGAAGAACTCCTCGGGGGAGGGGATTCCCTGGGCTCGGGTCCAGCCTGGTAATGCCAGAATGAGCCCGAGAAAGAGGAGGTGGGCGGGAAAGAGTCGCAGGGAGAAGGAGCTGGGGAAACGAGACACACGGCGCGGCTTCATGGGACCCTCCGGGGGTTCGTCGACTGTCGGATCCGGGAAGCCTAGAGGGGAGGGGCCTCGCGGGGCAAGGGAGGCGGAGGCCGGCGCTCTTGCGGCCTCCGGCGATCCGTGCCATTTCCACACGGTCATCGGGACGCTCATCCCCGACGGTTCCGCGGGGTCCTCCGGCCGGAAGAGCCCGAGTCCGGATCGGACCCGCTCCCTGGCATCCCCGATCGCATCCCCTCTAGAGGAGGCAACATGAGATCGTCGAAGTCGGTCCTGGCCACCCTTCTCCTCGCCCTTGCCTCCCCCCTCGCGGCCCCGCCGGCCCCGGTGCTGGCACAAATCACGACCCCCGAGGCCTTCCTTGGATTCAAGCCCGGCGCCGACTTCCACCTCATGACGTATGAGCAGGCGATGGGATACTTCGAACGTCTGGCTGACGAGACGGACCGGATGCTCGTGCTGGACATGGGAGAGACTTCCGAAGGCCGGAGGATGAAGTATGCGGTGATCTCCTCCTCCGAGAACCTCAGGAACCTGGATCACTACAAGGAGATCAACCGCCGGATCAGCCTCCCGGCGGGGCTGTCGGAGGAGGAGGCCCGGCGCCTGGCCGACGAGGGGAAGACCGTCGTCTGGATCGACGGAGGACTACACGGTACCGAGGTGGCGCCGGCGCAGCTCCTGCCGCAGCTGGCCTACGACCTGGTCACCGGTGCGGACCACCAGACCACCGCCATCCGGGAAAACGTCATTGCCCTCCTGGTCTTCGCCAACCCCGACGGGATGACCATCGTCTCGGACTGGTACATGGAGCACGTGGGGACGCCCTACGAGACGAGCCCGATTCCGTGGCTGTACCAGAAGTACGCAGGCCACGACAACAACCGGGACTCCTTCATGGGGAATCTGGTGGAGACCCGGAACATGAACCGGGCGCACTCCACGGAGTGGTATCCGGAGATCCTCTACAACCAGCACCAGACCGGACCCTTTCCGGCCCGAATCTGGATCCCGCCGGATGCCGAGCCCACCAACCCCAACGTCCATCCCCTCGTCGTTCGCTGGAAGAACCTCATCGGGACGGCCATGGGCAAGGCCTTCGAGGAGAACGACCAGCCGGGAGCCATCTCCCGGATCCGGTATGACACCTGGTATCCCGGCTACGCCACGCAGGTGGTGGATGGCCACAACGTGGCCTCCATCCTCACCGAGACCCAGCTCTATCGATACGCCACGCCCCAGCATTTCACGGTGAGCGATTTTCCCGAGGAGCACAGGGATCTGACGAGGGGGGTCTTCTATCCGAGCCCCTGGCTGGGTGGGTGGTGGCGCCTGGGAGACGCCGTGGCGTACAACAGCACCGCGTCCAAGGCCATCCTGGAGGTAGCGGCCACGTACCGTTCCGAGCTCCTGTACGACAAGTACAAGGTGGGCGTCGATGTGATGGATCGATTCAGGGAAGAGCCCCCCTACGGGTACATCGTGCCCGCGGACCAGCCCAACCGGGGGAGCACCGCTCTCCTCGTGGAGCGAATGCTGGGCAACGGGATCGAGGTCTACACCGCGGACGAGGCCTTCCAGCACAACGGCATCGAGTATCCGGAGGGGACCTTCATCCTCCCCACCAGCCAGCCCTTCGGGCTCTTCCTGAAGAACGTCTTCGAGCGGCAGGCCTACCCCGACCTGCGGGAGTACTCCCACCTCTGGCAGGGGCTGGTGAACCCGGAGGACTGGGAAGGCGGTCCGCTACGACCCTATGACGGGGTCGGCTGGACCCTCCCGCTTCAGATGGGGGTGAAGTACTGGGAGATGACCTCGAACCTGACCGTGCCCGTCACGAAGTCGCAGCTCGTGGAGATGCCGGGGAGCGTCTCCGGTGGCGGTGGGACCTACCTCTTCGACCATGCCGATGCGAACAGTATCTCCGCGGTCATGGCGCTCCTGGAGGGCGGAGCGACGGTCCGTTGGGCCAACGAAGGCTTCACCGCCGACGGTCGCGACTATCCCGCCGGCACCTACACGGTGGAGACGGGTCGGGTGTCGACCGGGAGATTGAGGGAGATCGCCGCGGCCACGGGGGTGAGATTCCGGGCGGGAGCTCCCAGGGGATCCACCACCACCCTCAGGATGCCCCGCATCGGGCTGTACGTCGCCTGGGTGGCCAGCAACGACGCAGGGTGGATCACCTATGTCTTCGACGAGTATGGCATTCCGTTTCAGAAGGTGACCAACGGGGAGATCCGGGCCGGAAGCCTCCGGGACCGGTTCGACGTCCTGGTCCTCCCCGACCAGGGCGCTTCCCAGATCATCGAGGGACATGCCATCGGAACGGTCCCCCCGGACTATGTGGGAGGGATCGGGGACGAGGGCGTTCTGGCGCTGCGGGCCTTCGTCGAGGCGGGGGGCCGCCTCGTCTGCAACAACAGCTCCTGCGACCTTCCCATCGACGAGTTCCGGATCCCGGTGAGGGACGTTCTGGCGAGAGTGCCGGCAGACAGCTTCAACTGCCCGGGAGCCATCCTGAAGGCGGAGTTCGATACGGCCCACCCCCTGGCCTACGGAATGCCCGAGCGGGACATGGTCTTCTTCTCCCGTGGACGGGCCTTCGAGCCGACGGAGGAGGACGGTGAGGAGGAAGTCGAGGACGTCTTCACCATCGAACCCGTGGTGACCTACCCGGAGGAATCTCTCCTCCTGAGCGGGTGGATGATCGGGGACGAACGGATCCAGGGGCGGGCCGCGGTCCTGGATGTGTCCTACGGGGAGGGAAGGATCTTCGTCTTCGGCTTCAACGTCCACAACCGGGCCCAGGCCCGGTCGACCCTGCGAATGTTCTTCAACGCTCTGTTGTACAGGTAGACGGGGGCAGCCATGCGATGGATCCTGATGACTCTCCTGGCCGGGCCCCTCTTCCTCACCGGTTGCTCAGGAGATCCGGATCCCCGGGGAACCGAGCTCCGGGAGAAGCCGGGAGCCGTGGAGGTCACCCTCACGGCTCGGGTGCCGGAGGAAGGCTCCGACGGGCGGATCCGGTGGTCCCCCTATGGAAAGCAACTTCCCCTCGCCGAGGGAGCCGGCGGGATGCAAGCCGAGCTCGTGCTGGGACCGGAAGGGACACCCCCGATCCGGCTTCGGCTGACCAGGAGCCCCGGGGCACCGCATTACGACCGGCTATTCGTCGATTTCGACCGGGACGGGACCTTCGGGGAGAACGAAGTGTTGGAGACCACCCCCACCGAACAGAACTACAAGTTCTGGTCCAGCTTCGACACGGTGGTGGAGGTCCCGGTGGTGGACCCAGAGTCCGGGGAAAGCACTGTGGATCCGTATCCCTTGAGTCTGTGGTACGTCGAGGACCCCCGGGTTCCCCAGGAGGAACCGGTCATCCGTTTCTCCCGCCGGGGATACATGGAGGGAACGGTGGTCCTGGACGGAGTGGAGGCGGCGGTCTTGGCGACGGAGAGCGTCATGGACGGGACCTATGACCGGGGGGACGCCTGGGCGCTGGCGAGTCGGGACTCCGCCCCGGACCTTCTAGAGCCCGCCTACTCCCGATCCCTCGACGAACACGCGTGGCTCTTCGAGAAGGCCTATCGAGTGGAGGAAATCCACCCCTCGGGTCGAAAGCTGATCCTCCTTCCCTTCGATCCTGGCATGACACGGGCGGAGGAGGAGGAGATGAACGACGAGCTGAAGGTGGACCGAGAGGCCCCTCGGTCGGGCCGGAGCGTGACCTTTCTCCATGAATTCTCGGCCGCGGAAGCGATGGCGAGAGAAGAGAGGAAGTCGCTCTTCATCGACTTCGAGACCACCTGGTGCGGGCCCTGCAAGATCATGGACGAGTGGGTCTACACGGCCGATGCGGTTGTGGACGCTTCCGCCTCCGTCATATCCGTGAAGGTGGACGGAGACGAGCGTCTCGACCTGAAGGACCGCTTCGGAGTCTCGGGGTTCCCCACGATGATCCTCCTCACATCGGAGGGAGAGGAGATGCGCCGGGCTTCCGGGTACGTGAACGTCGCGGACATGGCGGAATTCCTCCGGGGAGAGGGAGGTTCCCGCTGACCGATTCGGGGGCCGGGAGTCCCCGACGGAAAAAAGCCCCCGGCGGCTCAGGCCACCGGGGGCTCCGGGTCTGGGAGACCCTTCCTCGGACCGCCCACTGCGGTCTCAGTCCATCTGCCCGCCACTACTCCCCTTCTTCACCACGTCCACCTGGATCTCGGTCCCCTTCAGAGCCTTGGCCAGTGCCTCCAGGCGAGCCTCACTTGCGCTCTCCAGGGTCGCCTCCAGCTGCGCCTGGGCCTCTTCCATCTGCCGGGACACCTCTTCCCTCAGGAGGCGGGCCTCGCTCCCCTGAATGCGGATCGTCCGGGCCGCCTCCCGCGCCTCTTCAGCGCCGGCCCGGGCCACCTCGATGCGGACACGGGCCCTTTCCATCTCGCGACGAGCCCTCTCCAGGTCGATCCGGACCTCTTCCCCCACCGTGAGGCGGCAGTCCCGTGCCGACTGCATGTGGAGGCGGGGAGTCGTCATGACGATGGCATGAGCCCCATGGCCCCCGGATACCACGACATTCGGGCTGATGGTGAAAGCCTCCACCGCACAGTCCGCCTGGGCCGGCGAGTTCCCGTCGAGAAAGGCCATGGTGACGGCTCCGCTGGTAGCGGCGCTCCCCAGTATGCAGGCCAGGGCCACGATGTCCGTTCCGAAACCGCTCATGATCTCCCTCCTCCCGGAATGACGCGCTTTTCAGATTGGACGTCGGATCAGGGGCAAAGGGTTGCGCGGGGGCGGAAGGGCGGGGTCCCTCCGCACCCCGTTCGTGGTGATCTTCACGGGGAGGATGCTTCCGTCCGGTGCGAATCGGAGCTCGTCGATGCAGACCACGCGGTGGTTCCGGTCCGTCTCGCCAAGCGGGCGCCGGTGGTAGACGATGTACCACCGGTCCGCCCCGGGAGCGTGCAGCACGGAGTGGTGGCCGGCCCCCGTGGCCACTCCCGGGTCCTGCTGAAGGATCCTCCCGATTCGCCGGAAGGGGCCCGTGGGGGAAGAGGCGACGGCGTACGCTACCGCGTAGTTCGGCCCCCCCCACCCACCCTCCGACCACATGAAGTAGTACCGACCGTCCTTCAGCACCATGAAGGAGCCCTCCACGTACCCCTCGGGGGTGATCTCCCTGAAGGTGCTGCCGTCGTCGAAGGGAACGAAGCCGGTGAAGTCGTCGTTCAGCCTCGCGATGTTGCAGTGACGCCATCCGCCATAGCTGAGGTAGTAGGTGCCGTCCGCGTCCCGGAACACGAAGGGATCGATGGGTTGCGCGCCGTTGTGGAATCTCCCGATCAACGGCTCCCCCAGGTAGTCCTCGAACGGGCCGTCCGGACTCCGGGCGCGAGCGACACCGATTCCACCCTCCTCCTCGTCGTTCTGAATGTCGTTGGCCGAGAAGAAGAGGTAGTACCATCCGTCCTTTTCCACGACGGAGGGAGCCCAGAGAGCCCGCCTCCCCCACGACACGTCCTTCAATTCCAGGATGCGAGGGTGTCGGGTCCAGGTCACCAGATCCGGCGATGAGAACGCGTCCATGAACGTCTGGTCGTCGTACGGTGCGGAGGTCGTCGGATAGATCCAATACGAGTGCCCGAAGACATGCGCCTCGGGGTCCGCATACCATCCCTGGAGGACGGGATTGCCGGAGCGGGTGGGCTGGGCGGCACCGTGCCCCCCTGCCACCAGCAGACCAAGAATGAGGGCCAGGGGGGAGAGGGTGCTCCGCGCCACGATCCGGGCCTGCTCCCGAGCCATCTTCCATGCCTCCTTCCAGTGTATCTGGGGTCAGGGGACCGTCAGATCCCCAGGAAACGGATGGCCACCCCGCAGGCCAGGATGGTGAGTCCCGCCAGGGTGTGGGCGTACCGCTCCATCTTCCCGAAGGGCAGACGCTGGATGCCCTCGATGCCTGCCAGGACGACGGTGAGCATCGTTCCCACGGTGGCCACCCCGAAGGTTCCCGTGACCAGCAGGAGGGCTCCCGGGCTCCGCGTGGCCGCAGGAAACATGAGCAGGGGAATCAACGCCTCGCACGGACCCAGGAGGAAGATCACGAAGAGAACCCAGGGGGTCAGAGACCCGCCCGATTCCTTCGGATGAGGGTGGAGGTGGGCCGACGAGTGGTCGTGCTCGTGGAGGTGCAGGGTCCCGTTCCCATGGGCGTGGACATGGGTGTGCCTGTGCCCACGGGCAGCCCGCCGAAGACCCCAGGCGGTGTACAGGAGCCCAAAGGCGATGAGCCCCCAGGCCGCCACCGACCCACGAGACGACTCGAATGCCTCCAGCCGGGAGAGGGAAAGCCCGAAGGCGATTCCGACGAGGCCCAGAACCACGGATCCCGCGACGTGCCCGACCCCGCACAGGGTCGTGACCATGAGGGTCTTTCGCCGGGACCAGGCTCCCACTCGGGCCATGGCGACGAAGGGGAGGTAGTGGTCCGGACCCAGGAGGGTGTGGAGGACCCCGACGGAGGCGGCCGTGGTCAGAAGGAGAATCGTTTCGGAGCTCATGGCGCCAAGATAGCGCCACGTGCCCCGCTGGCCCAATGAGGCGAGAAAGGGAGGCCCGCCGGTCCGGTCGCCCCGGGGCGCTTCCCTGGGGACCCGGGAAGGGGATAGTTTCCTTTCACGATCTGTCCCGGCTCACCGGCTGAAAGCTGCATGGAAAAGCCACTTCCCATACTGGATCCGGCCCAGGCGCCGGATGCCCCGCTCGATCCGTCTCGAGCCTCGGAGAAGCTCGCCTCCCTGCGGGTGGATCTCGCCCGCCGGGTCGGGGAGGGCGCCCTGGTGGCGTTTTCCGGGGGCACGGACAGCGCATTCCTTCTCTGGGCCTCCGCCGGAGTCGCCGCCGCGAAGGGGGGGAAGGTGGTGGCCCTCACCACCACCAGCCCCAGCACACCGGGTCGAGACAAGGAAGACGCCGCCGCCTTCGCCCGGGAGCTGGGCGTCGCCCACAGGTGGAGAGAGAGCCTGGAGGTTTCCAAGCCCGAGTACGTCAGGAACGAACGGGACCGATGCTATCACTGCAAGGTGGAGCTCTTCCGCATCGCCCGGGAGGTGGCGGGGGAGGAAGGCCTCCGGTGGCTCCTGTACGGGTACAACGCCTCGGACCACGAGGACGACCGCCCCGGCCACAGGGCTGCCCGGGAGTGGGGGGTGCTGGCCCCCCTTTCCGACGCCGGCATCACGAAGGCGGAGATCCGCCATCTCATGTCGGAGAGCGGCCTTTCCCTGGCCCAGAAGCCCTCCAGTCCCTGTCTCAGCTCCAGGATCATGACGGGGATTCCCGTGACGCCGGAACGGTTGAGGAACGTGGAAGCGATGGAATCCCTCCTGAGGCGCGCCGGGGTGCGGACCCTCAGGGTGCGGGTGTGTGGCACGGAGGACGGGTCTGAGTTCCTCCGGGTGGAGGTCCCCCCGGAGGAGATGCCCCGGGTCCTG
>Ga0316577_10000276_pt1 | contig 18323 bp, 18 predicted proteins | sample S5NA_FD_203073 | JGI IMG/M metagenome (GOLD analysis project Ga0316577, IMG submission 203073) | Rhizosphere microbial communities from salt marsh grasses in Alabama, United States - S5-7_050615r2r1 | ecosystem: Host-associated > Plants > Roots > Rhizosphere | place: USA: Alabama | collected... | reverse complement strand
GGCCCGGTGGCCGCGCTCACCGGCGCCTCGCTGTGGGTGCTCGGCGGCCCCTTCCTGTCGCTCGTGGACCTCTGGCACCACTTCGCGAGCGCGGCGTGGATTCCCGCGGTGTTCCTGGCCGCCGAGCGCGCAATCGACCGACGGAGGCTTCGAGACGTCGTGATCCTGGCCCTGGCCTTTGGGCTCCAGATCCTGGCCGGGTCCGGCGACATGTGCGCCATCACGCTTCTGGCCCTCGCGATCTGGGTGGCGGTCCTGCACGTTCCCTGGCGGAGCGGGTGGGCGGCGTGTCGCCCGGTGCTCGTTGCCGGGACGCTTGCGGTGTCCCTGGCCGTCGCCCTGTCCGCGGCGCTCTGGCTCAGCGCCCTCGACGCGGTGTCCCGGTCGGCTCGGCGCGACCTTCCGGAGGCCGTCCGGACCTACTGGTCCGTCCACCCGCTCGAACTCGTCGAGACCATGGCCCCCGGGGTGCCGGGCTGGCTGCCTCTTGCCCCCGCGGCGCGCGAGGCCCTCGGTCGAACCCGCGAGCCTTTCCTCACCTCGCTCTATCTCGGTCTTCCCGCGGTGGCGCTCGTGGCCGCCGGCATCTTCGGCTCGAGCATTCCCACACGTCGGCGCCTGCTCCTGGTCGGCTTCGGCGTCGCCGCCGTCCTCGTGGCCCTGGGTCACCACGCCCCGTTCTTCGACCTGATCACGACACTCGCGCTGCCGCTGCGACTGCTCCGCTACCCGGTCAAGGCCATGGTCCTCGCCGCGTTCGCCTGGGCGCTGCTGGGCGCTCTGGGGACGGAGGTCTGGCGCAGTGCCGGGGCCTCGGGCCGCCCGCTACGGGCGGCGGTGGTGGCGCTGGCCGTCCTGGGCGGGGCGAGCGCGTGCGCGGCCGCCGATCTCTTTCTCTGGCCCGAGGCCTGGCGCGGCCTGCTGGAGCCTGGCCGCGCCGGGGGTGGAGCCGAGACCGTGCTGCGGCTCGTGGCCGTCGCCCTCGCCTCACGCGCGGCCCTGGCGGTGGCGGCCCTGAGCCTCCTCTGGACGGCGCGGGCCGGGAAGGTGAGATCGTCGCTTCTCGCTGCGGGACTGGCCACCATCGCGGTCGCCGACCTCGCCCTCGTGCACCCCCGGCCCAACCCGGTGGCGCCCCCCACCTTCTACACCCACCGTCCCGACGTGCTCGACGCCCTCACCCCCGTCTCCTCGACCCGGGTCTACTCCTACGACTACAGCGAGACCGGGGTGGCCGAGCGCCGGCTCGGCCATCGCAGTGCCCACACCCTGGCCCGCGTTCCCGTTGGCTGGCGGATGGACGTGGCCCAGGCCCTGGGAATGCAGATGAGCCTCGAGCCCCAGACCGCGGGGCGCTGGGGCCTTCGACAGGCCTTCGACACCGACTACCGGGGCCTACAGCCCGAATCGCTCGCGCGCCTGACCCGGCTCGTCCGCCTCGCCGAGGACTGGCCGGGCGCCCTCGTCCGCTTGCTGCGGCTCGGGGCGGTGACCCACGTCGTAGGTCTTCACCGCGTTGGCGGCGACGATCTCGACACGGTCGCGACCATTCCCGGCCTCTTCGAGGACCCGATCCAGGTTCGGGTCGTACCCGACACGCTGCCGCGCACCTTCGTCGTGGGCGGGGTGCGCACAGCCGATTCCTGGGAGGACGCCCTGGAGGCACTCCTCGATCCCGCGTTCGAGCCGAGGCACGAGGTTCTCCTCTCTACGGGAGACGTCCGGCGTGCGCCGCCTGGCTTCTCGGGCACCAGCCGGATCCTGGAAGAGACGGCCGACCGCGTCCGCATCGAGGCGGAGCTCTCGTCCCACGGACACGTCGTCCTCGTCGACGGCTACGACCCCGGCTGGCGGGCCAGCGTCGACGGCCGGCCCGCTTCAGTGCTCCGGGCCAACGTCGCCTTTCGTGCGGTCGCGGTGTCTGCCGGTCGCCACGTGATCGAGATGGTCTACCGGCCTCCCCTCACCATGGCCGGGCTCGTCCTGAGCGGGATCAGCCTTCTCCTGATCGTCGCCTTGCTTCTCTGGTCTCTCCGAATGGCCGCCTGACGGGATTCAACCCTCGGGGGCCCGGTCCGTTCCAATGAAACAGGGGGAAGAGGAAACGGGGAGAAGACCATGAAGAGACTCATCGGAACGGTGATACTGGGAGCGGCTGTCGGTGCCGTGCCCGCCGTGGCCCAGCCGGCCGGGCCGGGGAGCGGAGAAGGACGACGGGGGAACCGGGGCCGGGCGCTCGTCGAGTACCTTGGCCTGAGCGCCGAGCAGGCGCAGCAGTGGCGTGCGCTCCAAGAGCAGCATCGCGAGGAGATGAAGCCCCTCTTCGAGGAGGGCCGGGCCCTGCGGCAGAGAGTCAAGGAAGCGCTCGAGGCCGGGGAGAACGAGTTCGCGGTGGGCGAGGCGGTGAAGGCGGTCCATGCCCACCGTCAGCGCATGCAGCAGGAGCGAGAGGCCTTCCAGGAGCAGCTGAAATCATCTCTCAACGAAAAGCAGAAGGAGAAGTTCGAGGCCTTCAAGGCCGCCCGCCGGGCCGGCCGGGGAAACCGCCGCGGTGGGCGCTCCGGGCGTGGCCCGGCACCTCCGCAGCCTATCGAAGGCTGAACCCGGGTCCACCCGGACGTCCTGGCCGCGGGTCTTCGCCCCGCGGCCTTCGTTTGCCCTGCGGCGCCGAGCCGGAACGTCGGTTTGGCCCGGAGTAGCGCTCGCGCTCAGCGACCGGCACGCAGCGCGGCGACGACCTCATCGGGCGTGGCCGGTGCGGTCCCGACCTTCCCGACCACGACACCGGCCGCGCAGTTGGCGAGGGCCGCCGCCTCGGGCAGGGTCGCCCCGGCCGCCACGGCGAGGGCCATGGTGGCGATGACGCTGTCCCCGGCTCCGGTCACGTCGAAGACCTCGCGGGTGGCGGAAGGGACGTGGACCGGCTTCCGTCTCCGCTCGAACAGGCTCATCCCGTGCTCGCCACGCGTGACGAGGGCAGCCCGGCAGCCCAGCAGCGAGAGGATGCGCCGCCCGGCGATGACCAGATCATCCTCGTCCCGAACGGGGAGGCCGGTGGCCTGCTCGGCCTCGATCTGGTTCGGTGTCACCAGCGTCACTCCGCGGTAGCGTCGGAAGTGTCGCTGCTTGGGATCGACGAAGACCGGTAGGCGCCGGCGCCGGGCGAGGGGAAGCACCTTGCGGAGCAGCGAGGCGGTGACCGCCCCTTTCTCGTAGTCCGAGATCACCAGCGCCTCGGCGGAGGGAAGCTCGCGCCGCACCGAGGCGACGAGCGCGCGTTCGGCGTCCGCGGGGATGTCGCCCTTCTCCTCGCGGTCCGTGCGCACCACCTGCTGGTTGTGAGCGATGACACGGGTCTTCACCGTTGTCGGGCGCCCCGAGTCCGAGCTCTCGAGGCATGACGCGATCCCGGCCCTTTGCAGCGCCTCCTCGATCCGCCGTCCGGCGTCGTCGCGACCGATCACCCCGGCGAGGGCGGGCTCCCCGCCGAGGGAGCGCACGTTCGCGGCAACGTTGCCGGCACCCCCGAGGTGATCGCTCTGGCCCGTGACCTCCACGACGGGCACCGGGGCCTCCGGAGAGATGCGACCCACGCGGCCCCAGATGAACTCGTCCAGCATCACGTCGCCGAGCACGAGGACGCGTCGCCCACGCATGGTGTCGAGGAGTGCCGCACCGCGCATGGGGGAGAGCAGCGGCACGGTCAGACGCCGCCTCCGGCACGCTCGCGCCGCCGCGCGAACGGCAGGGAAGTGAGAAGAAGCGCGAGCATCAGGACTTCTGAATCGCCGAGATTGTACTCGAACAGCCCCGCGACCAGGAACGCCACGAGCCCGCCCAGGGCCGCAACGGCAGGCCAGCCCGCCGAGGACTCCACCTTCGCCCGCCGGGCCTCCGCGAGCGCGGTGGCCAGAGCCACCAGGACCCACCACGTAAAGAACGCGAGCCCGGGCAATCCTCGTGTGGCCGCGATCTGCAGCGCGTTGTTGTGGAGGTGGGGCGTCGTCGGGTTCGGGGCCTCGGGCCAGCGGTACTGCGGGTAGACCGCGAGAATCATGCCCGGACCCTGTCCGAACACCGGTTTGTCGAGGACCATGTCCACGCCCGCCTGCCACATGTAGTAGCGGTCAACCGTGCTTGCGTCGCTCACGGTGAGCCGCGAGGACACGGCAGTGGGCCGCACCAGAAGGAGCGCGGCCAGCACCGCGGCGAGTCCCCAGAGGAGTCGCGGGGTCCGCACGACCGCAACCAGACCCAGGCCGGCCACGACCCCGATCCAGGCGTTGCGCGTCTGCGACACCACGAGCGCCCACGCCCCGAGCGGAACCGCGACCCAGGGAAGCAGAGCCGCCGCCGCACGGACCGACGCTCGGTCCGAGAGGGCCACTGCGGCGCCCGCTGCAGCGAGGCCGGCAACGAACAGCCGGGTCGGCAGCACCCCCGCGCCGGGGGCGACCACTCCGAGCGCCGCCACTGCCGCAACGCCGGTGACGAGCGCCCCGACGAGCCACGTGTTGCTCAGTCGTGGCCGCTCGAGACGCCCGAGCGCGAGGCGTGAGGCCGCCGCGACCACCACCCCCATGAGGACGCCCGACGAGGACATGTAGTGTCCGAGGAACCCGCCGGGGCGGCGGTTCAAGCTGTCGTACCCGAGGGCGTGGTACTGCAGGACCACGAGGGTGGCCAAGGCGACCCCGCCCATGAAGAGAGCGGAAATGACGCCCTCGCGGGCCCGGCCGCAGGTGAGGGTGCTGACCGCCAGGTAGAAGAGCAAGAAGAGGAGGAGCTCCTTCGCGTCCTCGTGGGCGGCCGCAGGATCGGTGGCGAAAGAGGCGGACATCAGCGTCCAGACCGCGTAGGCCAGGAGGGGGGCGTCGAGGGGGGTGGGCGCGAGGCGGATCTCGCGTCGCAGAAGCCGAACCGCGAAGACCGCCGCCCCGAGTGCAAGCGCGACCTCGGCGGCGAAGATCGAGACCGGGATCGTGGCCGCGAGGGCAGCGAGCAGTCCGAGCTGCGTACGCTCCATCCTCACTCGGCCAGGCTCCGGGTTCCGGCTATTCCTCGACCGAGGCCTCTTCGACGAGCATCACCGGGATGTCGTCCTGGACGGGGTAGACCCGCTTGCACTGGGCGCAGCGGAGCCCGGCTCCATCCTTCACGACCTCGACGGGGGTCTTGCACACGGGGCAGGCGAGGATCTCGAGCAGCTCCGGGTCGATGGGCATGGCCGAGTCTAGCGCACCGATCCGCCTCTGCGGTAGCGGTCGGACGCACCGGACCTGTCCCGGTACCCTCCTGGCGTAGGGTGGAGCCGCTGGACAGACCGCCGGGCCTCTCCCACCGGCGCATCACGCTGAGGAGGAAGACGATGCGCGTGGTTTTCGTGGAGAAGTCGAACGGGCCCCAGAGGCTCGTGTGCGAGGCCGAGGTCGTGTTCGAGGCGGAGGCGGGTCCGCTCGCCGGGATGAAGCTCGTGGGCTTTTCGCTCTGGCGCACGTCCGAAGGGGACGTGTTCGTGAGCCTGCCGGCGCGCCCGTTCAATGCCGGCGGGGAGCGCCGCTTCTTCGATCTGCTACGCTCGGTCGAAGGAGATCCCGCCGACGGCAAGCGGGTGAAGGGCTGGATTCTCGAGCAGTTCCAGACGAACACCGCAGCCGCCTGAGTCGCACAGGCCCCGTCCCGCCGGCCCCGTCCGGCCGCCGGGACGGGACCTCAGGCGCAACTCCGGCCAGCTTTGACTCCCCCGGAAACCGCGTGGGACAATCGTCGACAGGGGGTTTCCTCGTCCGACATGCCGACACTGCTCGTCCTTGTTCTTGCCATCCTGCCGTCCGCAGCGCTGGAGGAACCCCCGGTTCCTACACTTCCCGGACCCGACGGCCACGCCGAGTCCTACTTCCACTACAGCCTCGGGCTGCAGGCGCGCCTGGCCGGCGACACCGACACCGCGCTCGCCGAGTTCCAGCGTGCCCGGGAGGTCGATCCCTCCGCCGCTCCGGTGCGCGTCGAGACGGCGCGCCTCTACCGGGAGATGGGGCGGCTCGACGAGGCCACTGCGGAGGCCGTCGAGGCTGTCCGGCTCGACCATGACGACGCCGACGCGCACCTCATCCTCGCCCAGCTCTACCAGATCCAGGCGGTCGGCCCCGAGGCCGAGGCCGTCATCCGCAAGGCGGCCGCCGAGTACGAGGAGGTGGCGCGGTTACGGCCGACCGACGGACACTCGCTCCTCAACCTGGCCGGCATCTACGGCCAGCTCCAGGAGCACGCGGACGCCGCCCGTGCCTGGGAGATGTACCTTGCCCTCGACCCCGGCAACTTCGAGGCCCACGTCCAGAGGGGCACGCAGCTGCTCCTCTCCGGTGAGTCCGAGGCCGCCGCGGCCGTGCTCCGCACGGCCCTCGAGCTGCAGCCCGACTCGGCCCGGGCCTACCAGATCCTCGGGGAGATCTACCAGCGCAGCGAGCAGTGGGACCAGGCGATCGAGCACTACGGCAAGGCGGTCGAGAAGGAGCCCGACAACGTCCGCTTGCGTCTGGCCCTTGGCGAAACCCTCTTGCAGGCGGAGCGCCTCGACGAGACGCTGGAGCAGGCGTCGGCGGTCTTGAAGCTCGACCCGAAGAATCGCTTCGCGCTCGACCTGGAGGGCCGGGCGCTGCGCGACCTGCGCCGGTTCGACGAGGCCGACGCGGTGGCCGACCGGCTGATCGCCGGGGACCCCAACGATCTCAAATCGGCCTACCTGAAGGTCACGATCGCCGAGAGGCGGGGTGACTACGAGGCGGCAGCGGCACTGCTCGAGGACCTCGTGGCCCCCCGCGAGGACGAAGGGGAAGAACCCCCGGAGAACATGCGGGCGTTCCTCGTGCACCTCGGCTTTGCCTATCAGCGTCTGGGCCGTTTCGCCGAAGCCGCCGAGGTGTTCAGGCAGGCGAATGAGGCGGGCTCGCCTCCCGGCGCCGACCTATTGAGCTTCCACGCCGAGGCGCTCTACCAGGCCAAGGAGCTCGACGCGTCCCTGGCCGCAGTCCGCGAGGCCCGGCAACGCTTCCCCGACGACCCCGATCTCACCGGACTCCAGGCGACCCTGCTGCGCGAGACGGGGGACGAGGCGGCGGCGGTGGCCCTCATCGAGGGGCTGCGGCAGCAGGCCCCGGAGGACGTCCGAGTGCTCGGGCGCGTGGCCGACTACTATCGGAGGGCGGGGGGATTCGCCCAGGCCGAGCAGGCGCTCCGACAGGCGCTGGAGATCGAGCCCGAGAGCCTGCCCGTCCTCTTCCAGCTCGGGGCGGTGCTGGAGCGGCAAAGGCGTCATGACGAGGCGGAGGTCGTTTTCCGCGAGGCCCTCCGGCTGGAGCCCGAGTCCGCCCCCGTGCTCAACTACCTCGGCTACATGAACGCGGACCGGAACACCCGCGTCGAAGAGGCGCTCGCCCTCATCGAGAAGGCGGTCGAGATCGATCCCTCGAGCCCCGCCTACCTCGACAGCATGGGCTGGGCGCTGTACCGCCTCAATCGACTCGAGGCCGCGGAAGAGTCCGTGCGCAAGGCCCTCGAGCGGGACGACAAGAACGCGGTGATCCTCGACCACCTCGGCGACATCCTCTCCAAGCGCGGCCGCGTGGCCGAGGCCCTGCTCTACTGGCAGAGGGCGCTCGAAGGAGAGGACGAGGAGAACGAGCTGGACCGTCCGCACGTGGAGGCCAAGATCCGTGAGGCACAAGGCGTCCTTCGGGCCCAGCAGCGGGAGCCGGCCCCGCCGAACCCCTAGAGTCGTCCTCGTCGGCCTCCTGCTCGCGTCCGCGGGCTGCGCCACCTGGAACCCGGCGCCACCGATGGCCGCCGAGCGGGCCGCCGCCGCCAACATCTACCGGGGGAATCTCCGAGTGTCCGTCAAGGGCGAGGACCTCCGGGGGCGGAGCGATGCGATCGTGGCCTTCCACCGCCCGTCGCAGATGAGGATCGAGATCCCGGGCCATGCCGGGGCCCGCCTGGTGGCGGTCGTGCGGGGCGAGCGCCTCACCGCGGTGCTACCCGCCCACCGGGCGGTGCTCGAGGCGCCGGCGACCGCGGCCGACTTCGACGCGCTGCTGGGCGTGGCGCTGGTACCAGCGGAGCTCATGGACATGCTGGTGGGCGTGGCGCCGCCCCGGCTGCGGTCCTACCGGGCCGGATGGGGCGAACGCCTGCCCGAGCGGATCGAGGCGGTGCTGCCCGACGGGACCCGTTTCAAGGCGAGCGTGGACGACCCCGAGATCGGGATCTCGCTTCCCGCCGCCGCCTTCGAGTTTCCCCCGCACCCCGGCTACCGGCCGGTGGACGCTGCCGAGGCCCGGCGCCTCCTGGTGGGGCGCTGATGCCCCGCGCCCGGCGGGTGAAGAGCTACGCCAAGATCAACCTCGGGCTCGAGGTGCTCGGGCTGCGCGAGGACGGCCACCACGAGCTGAGGACGCTCTTCCAGACGATCGATCTTCACGACGACGTCGTGCTGCGGCCCCGTCCCCGAGCGGTCTCGGTCCGGTGTCGCCATCCCCGGGTCCCCCGCGACGAGACAAACCTGGCGGTGCGAGCAGCGGAGGCGCTGCGCCGCTACGCGAAGGTGTCGACCGGGGTCGAGATCGAGATCACCAAGCGCATCCCGGTGGCCGCGGGACTCGGGGGAGGGAGCAGCAACGCGGCGGCGGTCCTCATGGCGCTGGACCGTATGTGGCGCCTCGGCCTCGGCCCCGACGGTCTGCACCGACTGGCCCGTCGTCTCGGCGCCGACGTGCCGTACTTCCTCCTCGGTGGCACCGCGCTCGGGCTGGGCCGGGGGGACGAGGTCTATCCGCTCCGCCGCCAGCTCCGGGCCTGGGTGGTGCTGGTCGACCCCGGCCTCCCGGTCTCGACGGCGGCGGTGTTCTCCAGGATCGACAGAAGTTTGACACCCCGAGAAAACAGTACTAGCATCTTCTACTTTGTATCGAGGGAGTTGGAGGGAGTCGGCGGGTATCGGCTCCTCGTCAATGATCTCGAGGAGGCGGCCATGGAGGAGGCGCCGGCCCTTCGTGATCGGGTCGTGCGCGTCCGGGACGTGCTCCGTGGGGAGGGTGCGCGGCTGGCGGCTCTCACCGGGAGCGGGTCGAGTTTCTTCGGGCTGTTCGACGGCGCACGCGCGGCGCGTCGGGCGGGGGTAGCGCTCGAGTCGCACGGCTTCCCCGCTCTCGTCGCCCGCACGCTGACGCTCGAGCAGTACCGAAGGGCGTGGTCTTCGCCCCGGGCTCGCTGATGAAGGCGACCCTCGAGCCGCGAGAGGAGCGCACACCATGGAGATCACCGACGTCAAAGTCATCCCGGTGGACGACGAGAAGCTCAAGGCCTTCGTGTCGATCGTCTTCGACCACTGCTTCGTGGTCACGGACATCAAGGTCATCCATGGGCCGAAGGGCCTGTTCGTCTCCATGCCCAGCAAGAAGCGAAAGGACGGGACGTTCAAGGACATAGCCCACCCGCTCAACAACCAGACGCGGCAATACCTGGAAGAGAAGGTCCTGGGGGTGTACCGCCAGCAGGTGGCCTCGGAGCCGGCGCCCGCTCCGTCTCCGGCGTCTCCGGAGCCAGCGCCTCCCGCGCCGGCTGCGGCCGCGCCGGCCGAGTCCCCGGCACCCGCGCCATCCGCACCCGAGGCGCCCGCGCCGGCGGCCCCTCCCGCCGAACCCGCCCCGCCCGCACCCGAGCCGGCCGCACCCGAGCCGCCTCCCGCGGACCCGGAGGCCACAGGCAAGGAGGGCTCGGAGGGGTAGCACAACCCCACGCGCGTTGGGGCGTGGCCAAGTGGTAAGGCGCGGGGCTTTGGACCCCGGATCGAAGGTTCGAATCCTTCCGCCCCAGCCACCCGGCGCCTGAGGGTCATCGGGACACATGCGGCGAGAGCTCAAGATCTTCACCGGCACCGCTCACAGCGAGCTCGGAGAGTCCATCGCCCGGTACCTCGGGTTCCCCCTCGGCCGGGCCCATCTCGCGCGCTTCAGCGACGGCGAGGTCTGGTACCAGATCCACGACAACGTCCGCGGCGCCGATGTCTTCGTGATCCAGCCGACGAGCCCACCGGTCAACGAGAACCTGATGGAGTTGCTGCTGATGCTCGACGCGTTCAAGCGCTCGAGCGCCTCGCGGCTCACCGCGGTGATCCCCTACTACGGATACGGCCGGCAGGACCGCAAGGACAAGCCGCGTGTTCCGATCTCGGCCAAGCTCGTGGCCGACCTGCTGTCGACCGCGGGCACCGATCGGGTCCTCACGATGGACCTGCACGCCGCCCAGATCCAGGGCTTCTTCGACGTCCCGGTAGACCACCTGTTCGCGGCGCCGGTGATCATCGACCACGTGTCGCAGCTGGACCTTCCCGAGCTCACCGTGATCTCGCCGGACGCGGGTGGCGTGGAGCGGGCCCGCGCCTATGCCAAGCGTCTCGACGCCGCGCTCGCCATCGTCGACAAGAGGCGCGACCGGCCCAACGTGGCGGAGGTCCACCACGTCATCGGCGAGGTGGAGGGACGCACCGCCCTGATCGTCGACGACATCGTCGACACCGCGGGCACCCTCACCAAGGTGGCCGAGGCCATCAAGATTGCCGGGGCACGCGAGATCATCGCGTCCTGCTCGCACGGCGTTCTCTCGGGCCACGCCCTCGAGCGCATCGAGAAGAGCCCGCTATCCAAGCTCATCATCACCGACTCCATGCCGCTGTCTCCCGAGAAGCGCGAGAGCGACAAGATCGTGGTGCTCACCATCGCCGAGCTGCTCGCTCGCGCGATCAAGAACATCCACGACGAGACGTCGGTGACCAGTCTGTTCGTCTGAAGCATCGTTTTCGGGGGAGTGGCACATGGTTGAATTCGTGGTCGCGGCAGAGAGCCGGACCGAGACCGGAAAGAACGCGAACCGCCGCCTGCGAGGCCGCGGCCTGATCCCGGGCATCGTGTACGGTGCGGGCCGGAACGCGGTGGCGGTGGCTGTCTCGCCGCGCGAGATCACCGATATCCTGCGCAGCGCCTCCGGTGAGAACACCCTGTTCGACATCGAGATGGATGGAAAGCGGCGGAAGGTCATCCTCAAGGAGTTCCAACGCGAGCCGCTCAAGGGACAGCTCCTTCACGCCGACTTCTTCGAGGTTGCCCTCGACAAGCCCATCGAGGTGAAGGTGCACATCGAACTGGTGGGAACCCCGACCGGTGTGAAGAACCAGGGCGGCCTCCTGGACTTCATCACCCGCGAGCTCGAGATCGAATGCCTCCCTACCGACATCCCGGACAAGGTCACGGTCGACGTCTCCGACCTCGAGCTCGGCCGGCACCTGCGAGTCTCCGAGGTGACGCTGCCGAGTGACCGGATCACCCTGCTCACTGAGGCCGACGTCGTCGTCGCCAGCGTGGTCACGCCGCGGGCGGAAGTGGCCGCGACCGAGGAGGAAGAGGCAGAGGCGGCGGCCGCCGAGGGCGCGGAGGGCGCGGAGGGCGCAGAGCCCGAGGTCGCCGCGAAGGGCAAGGCCGAAGGCGAAGGAGCCGACGGGGGGACCGAAAAGAAGGACAAGAGGGACAAGAAGGAGAAGTAGCACCGGCGCCCCGGGCGGGGCGTCTTGGGCGTCATGCGCTTCGTGGTCGGCCTCGGCAACCCCGGCGAGCGCTACCGCCGCACGCGGCACAACGTCGGCTTTCGCGTCGTCGACGAGCTGGCCGCCCGCCTCGACAGCGGGTCGGGTGGGGAGGAGGCCGGGGCCTGGGTGGCGGAAGCACGGCTCGCCGGCGAACCCGTTCTCCTGGTCAAGCCCATCTCTTTCATGAACTTGAGCGGGGTGCCGGTGGCGAGGCTGCTTGCGGCGCACGGCGGCACGCCCTCCGACCTCATCGTCGTGGTCGATGACGCTGCTCTCGATCTGGGCACCATTCGCGTCCGGGACCGGGGCGGCCACGGAGGCCACAACGGGCTCCGGTCGCTCGTCGAGGAGCTGGGGACGGAGGGTTTTCCCCGGGTCCGCGTCGGCATCCGCAAGGGGGAGCTGCCGGCCGACCTGGCGGCATGGGTCCTCATGGATTTTCCGGACGAAGACCTCGCGGCGGTCGGGGAGGTCGAGGCCCGCGCCGCCGACGCAGTGGCGTGCCTCGCCGCCGAGGGCGCCGAGGCCGCAGCGAGCCGCTTCAACGCGCGCCCGGACTGAGCTATACTCGTCGATCTGGCGCGGCGGCGACGACCGCGCGAGACCAAAACCCCTTGCTCCCGGTAGGGCCCCACGGGCCCGCAAAGGAGCTCTCCGGACCCCGAGGAGAGGGCGCCGGAGATCCGGAAGGAGGATCAGAAGCGTGAACAACCGGGTCTATGAGCTTTTGTTCATCGCCGACCCCAACCTTGGGGACACGGAGGTGGACGCCCTCACCGAGCAGGTGCAGGGCTTCGTCGAGAAGGACGGCGGCCGCGTCGAGAAGGTCGAGAAGTGGGGCAAGAAGCGGCTCGCCTACGAGGTGCAACGGCACCGCGAGGGCCACTACGTGCTGATTGTCGCCGAGAGCACCGGGCCCCTGGTCAAGGAGGTGGAGCGCCGCCTCAAGGTCACCGACGGTGTCATCCGCTACCTGACCGTGCGGGTCGACGAGGCGCTTCGCAAGGCGGAGCGTCGCAAGGCGCGTCGTACCCTGTCCGAAGAGAAGCGTCGCTCCCGGACGAGCGCCGGTGCGTCGCCCCGTCCCGAGGGGGTGCAGTCGTGAGTTCCGAATCCAACGGCAACGATGAGTCGAGGTCCCCTTCCTCCGGATCCCGCCCCCCGTTCGGCGGGGGCCGGCCGTCCCGCCCCGGCGGCGGCGGCGGCCGCGGCGGGGGCCGTGGCGGCAAGCGCTACTTCTTCCGGCGGCGGAAGGTCTGCAAGTTCTGCGCGGACAAGATCGACCACATCGACTACAAGGACGTCAAGCTGTTGTCGCAGTTCGTGCCCGAGCGGGGGAAGCTCCTTCCCCGTCGCATGTTCGGGACCTGCGCGGAGCACCAGCGGAAATTGACCGTAGCGATCAAACGCGCCCGCCACATCGCCCTCCTCCCCTTCCAGGGGGACTGACGTCCTCCGGGACGTGACGGGGCGATGAGCGAGCGGGGACCGGTGTCGGCGCCGGCTCCGGCTGGCGACAGGGCGGAGCCTCGCCTGGGGTCACTCCTCGGGGCGGGTGTCATCGCGGCGGGGCTCTACCTCGCCCCGCACTATGCGCCCGCTCTCCTCCCGCTCGCGATCGTCTCGCCCCTGCCCCTGGCGCTTCAGCGCCTGGGCAGCGGGGTCGGCAGCGCGGCCCTCGCGACCGTCCTGGCCGCTGCCCTGGTCGGGGCGGTGCTCTCACCGGGGCTGGCCGCCTGGTACCTCGCCGTGCTCGTGGCTCCCGCGCTCCTCATCGCCGAGTCGCTCGCCCGCGGTCGGGGAATCCTCCGGGGGTGCGGGTGGGCCTTCGGGCTCCTCGTCGCCGAGACATCGGCCGCTCTCTTCTTCGCAAGCGGCGCCCTGGCCGAGAGGATCCTCGCCCCCCTCGAGGACCTGCGCTCCGAGGCGTTCCTGAAGGAGCTGACGGCGGGCGGCGTTCCCGCGGAGCGGGTGTCGGCGTGGACCGAGCAGATCGGCACGCTCCACGACGCGATGGCCATCGTCTTCCCGGCGGCCTACGTGATCGCGGGGGCGCTCCTGGTCCTGGCCAACGCCGCCCTTCTCCGCATGTACCTGCTACGCCGCGACCCGGGGTGGCTGGAGGATGGGGAGTTCGAGCGTGTCCGCTGGCCCCTGGGACTCGTGGCGGCCTTCCTGCTGGCGGGGGGGGCGGTGGCGGTGCCCGCCGCGCGCCCCGCAGCCTACAACCTGCTCTTGGTCGTGAGCTTCTTCTTCGCCCTCCAGGGACTGGCCGTCGTCGGCTTCTACGCGCGACGGCTGGCCGGCCCGCCGCTGCTGCGGGCGGTGGTGGTGGTCCTGGTGCTCGCGAATCCGTGGGCCCCGCAGATCCTGGCCCTGCTGGGCCTGTTCGACAACTGGTTCGACTTCAGGAAATGGGCCGAGCCCCCGAAAGAGGGGGACTAGGACCCGCCGTGGGCGGCGGGTGTGATCGAATTTCGAGGAGAGTCATGGAGCTGATCCTGAGAGACGACATCGAGAAGCTGGGCCGTCGCGGCGATATCGTGAACGTCGCCGCCGGCTACGGACGAAACTACCTGCTGCCGCGGGGGCTGGCCATTCCCGTCACCGCCGCCAACCGGGCCATGATCGAGAAGGAGAAGAAGGCCTGGGAGGCCCGGATGGCCAAGGAGAAGGAGGAGTTCGAGTCGCTGGCCGCGCGCATCGCCGAGCTCCGCTTCGTGGCTCCCCGGAAGGTCGGCGAGAACGACGTGCTCTACGGCTCGGTGACCGCCTCCGACGTCGGGGAGTTCCTCGAGGGCAAGGGGATCGAGATCGACAAGCGCCGGGTGTTGCTCGACGAGCCGATCAAGCTTCTGGGAGAGCACGAGGTGAAGATCCGGCTTCACCCCGAGGTGCATGCCGCTCTCAGGCTCCTGGTGACCAAGGAGGGCTAAGGGAGGCTGTCCCATGTCCACCGACGCACCGGCTCGGGAGCGCACGCTTCCCAGCAACCTCGAGGCCGAGCGGACCGTTCTCGGGGCGATCCTCGTGGACAACGCCGCCTTCAACTCGGCGGCGGAGATACTGAGCCGGGAGGACTTCTACCGGGACGCCCACCGGCGCATCTTCGAGGCGATGGCGGTGCTCGCCGAGCGGAGCCAGCCCATCGACCTCGTCACCCTGAAGGACGAGCTCTCCCGCCAGAGCGCGCTCGAGGCGGTGGGGGGGGCCGCGTTCCTGGCGGGGTTGGTGGACGGCGTGCCCCGCATCACCAGCGTCGAGCACTGGAGCCGCCTCATCAAGGAGAAGGCGGTTCTCCGCAACCTGATCCACGCTGGAAACCGCATCGTCCAGTCCTGCTACGAAGGTGAGGACGAGGCCTCGGCGCTGCTCGACCGGGCCGAGAAGGCGATCTTCGACATCGCCGAACGCCGCATCCGGCAGGGCTTCGCCGACATGGGAGAGATCGTCAAGGAGAGCTTCCGGACGATCGATCAGCTCTCCCAGTCGAAGGATGTCGTCACCGGACTGCCCACCGGCTTCGTCGACATCGACGAGATGACGAGCGGTTTGCAGAAGGGCGATCTCGTGATCGTGGCCGGCCGCCCCGCGATGGGGAAGACCTCCTTCTGCCTGAACGTCGCCCAGCACGTGGCGTTGAAGACGGGGGAAACCGCCGGGGTCTTCTCCCTCGAGATGTCCCGTGCCCAGCTTGCGCTGCGGATGCTCTGCTCGGACGCCAGGATCGACGCCCACCGACTGCGCACGGGCAAGCTCACCGAGAAGGATTGGGCGCGGCTGGCCAAGGCCTACACCGACCTCTCGCAGGCGCGCATCTTCATCGACGACTCCGCCACCATCACCCCCCTCGAGATGCGCGCCAAGTGCCGTCGCCTGAAGGCGGAGCACAACCTCGGGCTGATCATCGTCGACTACCTGCAGCTCGTGACCTCGGCCGGCCGGGTGGAGAACCGCCAGCAGGAGCTGTCCGCGATCAGCCGCTCCATGAAGGGCCTGGCCAAGGAGCTGGACGTCCCGGTCGTCGCCCTCTCACAGCTCTCCCGTGCCCCCGAGGCCCGCACGGACCGACGCCCGCAGCTATCGGACCTGAGAGAGTCGGGCGCACTGGAACAGGATGCCGACGTCGTGATGTTCATCTACCGCGAGGAGGAGTACAAGGCCACCGACGAGAACCGGGGCATCGCGGAGATCATCATCGGAAAGCAGCGCAACGGACCCACCGGCAGCCGGAAGCTGGCGTTCATCAAGGAGTTCACACGCTTCGAGAACCTGGAGTGGCACCCAAGCTAGTGGCCGTCATCCTGAAGCGCCCGGGGCCGGCGCCGCGACGACCCTGTCTTTGTGGTCTTTGGCCTGAGGCAACCGTCCTCCGCCGGTTCCGCCCCAATGACAACTCGGCCAGGCCGACTGCATGACCAAGGTCCGCACCGTCTTCGCCTGCCAGGCCTGCGGCTTCGAGAGCTCCAAATGGCTCGGCCGCTGCCCAGACTGCGGGGAGTGGAACAGCCTGGTGGAGGAGCGCCAGGAGATCGCGCCTCCGCCCGGACGCGGCCGACCCGACCAGATGGCGCTTGCCGGCACCAGCTCGAAGCCGAAGGCCTTCGATCTCGTGGAGGTCGGCGAGGGGTCGCGCGTCGCCTCGGGGATGGGCGAGTTCGACCGGGTCCTCGGCGGCGGGATCGTCCCCGGTTCGCTGGTCCTGATCGGGGGGGAGCCCGGGATCGGCAAGAGCACGCTGCTCCTCCAGGTGGCCCATCTCCTCGGCCGCACGCACGGCAGCGTCCTCTACGTCTCCGGCGAAGAGTCCGAGCGGCAGATCCGGCTCCGGGGAGAGAGGCTGGGCATCAGCGGGGGCGGGCTCTTCCTCATGGCGGAGACCGCGCTCGAGCGCATCCTCGAAGAGGTCGACTCTCTCAAGCCCGCGGCCCTCATCGTCGACTCCGTCCAGACCGTCTTCTCCTCCCGCTTCCCGTCTGCCCCCGGCAGCATAAGCCAGGTTCGGGAGGTGGCCACACAGCTTCTCTTCGTGGCCAAGCAGCGCGGGATCACGACTTTCCTCATCGGCCACGTCACGAAGGACGGCAGTCTCGCCGGTCCGAAGTCGCTCGAGCACATCGTGGACACGGTGCTCTACTTCGAGGGCGAAAAGCGCCACCACCACCGGGTGGTGCGGGCGGTGAAGAACCGGTTTGGGGCGGTGTCCGAGCTCGGGGTCTTCGAGATGACGGGGGCGGGGCTGAAGCCGGTGCCCAACCCCTCGACCCTCTTCCTCGCCGAGCGGAAGGAGGGAGCGCCGGGCTCGGCGGTGGTGGCGACGATCGAGGGCTCGCGGCCCATGCTCGTAGAGGTCCAGGCCCTGGTCACACCCACGTCGTTCGGCACGCCGCGCCGCATGTCGCTGGGCATCGACCCCAACCGCACGAGCCTCCTCCTCGCCGTCCTCGAGAAGCGCGTGGGCCTGGAGCTCCTGGGCGACGACGTCTTCGTCAGCGTGGCCGGGGGCCTCGACGTGGACGAGCCCGCGGCCGACCTCGGGGTGGCCGCCGCCGTCGCGTCGTCCTTTCGCAGCCGGCCGCTCCCGTCCGAGACCGTCCTCTTCGGCGAGGTCGGTCTGGGCGGGGAGGTCCGCGGGGCCGGCCAGTCCGGACTCCGTGTCCGCGAGGCCGCCCAGATGGGCTTCACTCGCTGCATCCTCCCCGCCCGCAACGTCCCCGAGGAGGTCGACCCCGACATCCGCCTCGTCGGCGTCTCGACCCTCGAGGAGGCCCTCGACAACCTTCTGCACCGGTCCTGAGGGCCCTCGCCCGGGACCCCGAGGCCTCGGCCGGCGGGGTCCCGGGGTATGATGTGTCGACCCACGGGTCGGATCATGTCCAACGCTCCTTCATTCGCGTTCGGGGGCCGCTGTCATTGGTCCCGAAAGGCTTCTCCATGTGGCTCATCCTGCTCCGTAGCCTCGTGGTGCTGGCGCTCGGCTGGGCGGGCTGGCACTACGATCCAGTTACCGGCCGGCCCCTCATTGGGCTCGCTCTCGGCGTCCTCTTCGCCCTCGGCATCATCGGCCTCGAGCTGAGGCTCCGCCACGTCTCCGCCCACGACATGGTGGGGGCCCTCGTGGGCGGGGTCACGGGTCTCGTCGGTGCCTATCTGACCCTCGGCGTCGTCGACCGGCTCGACCTGGTGGCCGAGGACTTCGTCCACGCGCTCCTGATCGTGTTCCTCATCTACATCGGGGTGGTCATCGGGGCGCACCGGGGGGAGTGGTTCGAGCCCGCCCGAGTCATCGCCGCCTTCAAGGATGCCTCGCGGCTCCACCAGTACAAGATCCTCGACACCTCGGTGATCATCGACGGGCGCATCGCCGACATCTGCGAGACCGGCTTCCTGGAGGGGACGCTGGTCGCCCCGCAGTTCGTCCTGCGCGAGCTCCAGCAGGTGGCCGACTCCTCGGACTCCCTCAAGCGCAACCGCGGCCGCCGCGGCCTCGACGTGCTCCAGCGCATCCAGAAGATGGCCCACATGCAGGTTCAGATAGTGGAGACGGATTTTCCGGAGGTCCGCGAGGTGGACCTCAAGCTCATCGAGCTCGCGCGCCACATGAGTGCCAAGATCGTGACCAACGACTTCAACCTCAACAAGGTGGCGCAGCTGCGCGGGGTGGCGGTGCTCAATATCAACGAGCTCG
>Ga0316577_10000275_pt1 | contig 18332 bp, 16 predicted proteins | sample S5NA_FD_203073 | JGI IMG/M metagenome (GOLD analysis project Ga0316577, IMG submission 203073) | Rhizosphere microbial communities from salt marsh grasses in Alabama, United States - S5-7_050615r2r1 | ecosystem: Host-associated > Plants > Roots > Rhizosphere | place: USA: Alabama | collected... | reverse complement strand
GGTGTCGGCGATCTCGCCAATACGGTTGGCGGCGTAGATCAGATTATGCGCCACGGCTTGCCAGGCATAACGGGCCCCCTTGTCATCACCGTAAACGATGGTCTGCATCTTTTCTGGCAGGCTCTTGGCACCGCGGGCCGCCGCCAGGCAGGGGAGCTGCGGGGGTTCGTACTCGGCGTATTCCAGGGTTTCGGGATCGATGACCTTGCGGATCTTTTTCCATTCCGGCGTCAGCTCGGTCTTATAAAAGCCGCTGCCGGATTTTTTACCGAGCAGCTTTTTTCCCACCATGCGGCGGAAAAAATCGGGCATCACAAAATCCTGACGAGCCTCGTCGTCGGGCACGAGGTCATAAGTGTTTTGGGCCACATGCCCCAGGACGTCTAGACCCACCAGGTCGGCGGTCTTGAACATGGCTGTTTTGGGTCGGCCCATGGCCGGGCCGAAGAGGGCGTCCACCTCGGCAATGGTCAACCCCTCCTGCTGCATGAGCTGAATGGCCTTGACCATTCCGTGCACGCCGATGCGGTTGCCCACAAAGTTGGGGGTGTCCTTGGCCCAGACGATGCCTTTGCCCAGTCGCCGTTCACCGAAGTCGGCCATGAAGGTGAGCAGTTCGGGCAAAGTCCGCTCGCCGGGGATGATCTCCAGAAGTTTCATGTAGCGCACGGGATTGAAGAAGTGGGTCCCCAGAAAGTGTTTTTGGAACCCGTCGGAGAGGCCCTCGCTCATGGCCTTCAAAGGAATCCCGGAGGTGTTGGTGGAGACAATGCCCGTGGCTTTGCGCACCGGTTCGATGCGTTTGAGCAAATCCTGCTTGATCTTTAAATTTTCAACCACCACCTCGACGATCCAGTCGCAGCCGGCCAGTTGCTCAAAGTCATCTTCCAGGTTGCCGATGGTGATTCGCTCGGCATCCCTTTTCTGCATCAGCAGGGCGGGATTGGCGCCGAGCACGGCATCCAAGCCGGCTTTGACGATCCGGTTGCGCGCCTTGGGGTCGAGCTTCTCTTCCGCTTTCAAGTCAAACGGGACGATGTCCAAAAGCAGGGTCTGGATACCGGCACTGGCCAGTAGCGCCGCAATACCGCCGCCCATGACACCAGAGCCGATGACCGCTGCCTGGCTGATCTTTTTTATCATGATGTCCTCCCTCAAGCTGATCACGTTGGAAGTTGACAGGGACCGGAGAAGGAATGCTCCGGCACTGTTGCGGGTCGATAGGTTTTCTTATGAATGAATACTCATTCATTTATCAGAGCTTCTTTGTCCCTGTCAAGGGCAAATCAGGCCCCTTTTGGAAATATTGTCAGTCGCTGTCATTTATAGAAAAAAACATAAAATCCAGACGATACCGGCACGATCCAAAGCCAACCGCCAGGGGGCCGGAGGAGGCCAATGATGGGTGAATATTCATTCATTGGCGGTTTCATCACCTATGATGTTGACTTCATCGTGGGAAGGCTGCCGCTTAACCTTTACAAGGTCCGGCGCTTGTGCAAAAATACTGCTTAAACCCGTAATCCCTGAGTTTGCAAAGGAATCGTCACCATGCCTCTGGAAAACGACCTGGTCCTGATCTATTTCGAGGATCAGCCTTTCATGTTTGCCCGGATCGAATCGATCCTGCCCGATCACAAACCCGATTGGTACCACGTCAAGCTGTTGCTCCTGCAAATTCCCCTGCAGGTGGTAACCTGGATTTTGCGGGATGCCTACATTAATGGCGAAGGGTTCACCATGAACGGCAAGCGCATGCGCCTGGAAGCGGTCAAGGTTCCCGAATCGCCTGATGGCGCGGCAGAGGATGCGGAGACCCAGGCGTCCAAGAAATCCCCGCGCCCATCCGGCGCGACCAAGGTGATCTCCCTGGCGAATATAAAGAAAAAGGAGTGAAGGCCGCCATTGGTCCATCCGGCGGTGCCCTATGCGACATGCCAGCGAACGTTAAAAAGATCCTTTCCGCGTCACGGCGCACGGATATTCCGGCTTTTTACCTGGATTGGTTCATGAACCAGATTCAGCGGGGCCGCTTTGAGGTGGTCAACCCATACAACCAGCGGGTCAAGGTGGTGGCTGCCACACCCGTCCAGGTGGACACGATTGTCTTCTGGTCCAAGAATTTTGGCCCGTTTCTTCGCGGCCGGCATGGGGAGCGGTTGCTGCAGATGGGCTACCATCTCTTTTTCAATTTCACCATCAACTCCACCGCTCCGCTTCTGGAGCCGCGTCTGCCGCCTCTGGAAGCGCGCCTGGAACAGCTTGCCCGGCTCTGCCGGCGCTTTGATCCGCGCTGGATCCATTGGCGCTTTGATCCCATCTGTGTCTATCGCACCGCCGACGGTTGTCGGTGGGACAATCTGGGTGATTTCGATCGCATTGCCCGGGTTGCCGCGCAACTGGGGATCCGGCGCTGCATTACCAGCTTCATGGACCATTACGCTAAGATCCAACGCCGAACCCGGGCCATGGATGGATTTGCGTTCATCGATCCGCCTGTGACAGAGAAGGTCCGGACGCTGAGGCGGCTCGAGAAGGTTCTGCAACCCCTTGACATTAGCCTGCAAACTTGCTGTGAAGGAGCACTGCTGCCCCAATTGCCGGACAGCTCGACCATCGGCGGTAGCGCCTGTATTCCCGGCAGGTTTCTGCGGGAGCTCTTTGGCGGCCAGCTTGCGGTGCGGCGCGACAGCGGCCAACGGGTCCGGGCCGGCTGCAACTGCAGCGTGGCGGTGGATATCGGCGACTACCATCGTCACCCCTGTCCCCACGGCTGCCTCTTCTGCTACGCGAATCCGCTGCGGCCCGGGCCGGGGAGGCCCGTCCACCGCGAACTTGAACCTGCGATGACCCCAAGAGGTACCTCCTGAAGTTGAAGATCGGTCCTGTTTCCATAGCCCCGAAAACGGTGTTTGCCCCCCTGGCCGGCATCTCCGACCTGCCCCTGCGTCTGATGGCCAAGGAGGCCGGTTGCGGCTTGGTCTGTTCGGAGATGATCAGCGCCAACGGCCTGATTTACCATCAGCGCAAGACCTGGCGCATGCTGGAAAGCGCACCCCAGGAAAAACCGCTCTCGGTGCAGATATTCGGCTCGGTCCCGGAAGTCATGGCCGATGCCGCGCGCATGGTCCAGGCTTCGGGGGCCGATATGGTGGATCTCAATTTGGGCTGCTCGGTGAAGAAGGTGCTTAAGACCGGGGCCGGGGCCGCCCTGATGCGCTGCCCCGCGCAGGCCCAGGCCCTGTTTAAGGTGGTGCGCGCTGCGGTTACGATTCCGGTGACCGTTAAATTTCGGACAGGCTGGGACCCCTCCGGCGACCAGGCTGTTGAGATCGCCCGGCAGGCCGAGGCGTGCGGCGTAGATGCTCTGTGCATTCATCCGCGGACCGCCACCCAGGGGTTTCGGGGACGGGCCGACTGGTCTGTCATCACCCGGGTCAAACGTCAGGTGGGCATCCCGGTGATCGGCAACGGCGACATCAATTGTGCCGACGATGCGGTGGCGATGCTGTCCCAGACCGGATGCGACGCGGTCATGGTCGGCCGCGCCGCCATCGGCAATCCTGCGATATTCAGACAGATACTGGACAAGCTGGCGGGACGCGATCCAATTCCGCCCACCATCGAAGAGCGCTTTGAAGTGATGGGGCACTACCTGGAAGCCGCCATTCGCCATTGGGGGGAAGAGCGGGCCTGCTACCAGCTTCGCAGCCGCCTCTGCTGGTTTGTCAAGGGAATGCCCCGCGCCAGCCATTTCCGCCAGGCGATCCGCTTCATCGACAGCCGGCAGGCGGCCCAACGGCAGATCGAGGCCTTTCGGCGACACGTTTGCTGATCCTGCAAGCCACTAAGGCAGGGCCACCGCGATGTTGCCCGATTCGATGGCATCGCCAGAGATCACCCGGGCCTCTGCCTGCCGGGCGGTAACCGCGGTGATCTCGATGATACCCAGCGAGTAGCCGGGCACGATATATTTTTCCCCATCGCTGCCCGAGATCACCCAGCTGGCGTCGAAAACCTCAAAACGGTGGCCTACCTTGAGTCGCTGGTCAGACCCTACCGGTAGCTGGATATCACCGGCGGGGGTTTTGGTGAGAACCGTCATCCAGCGCGTGTGATCGAGGATATCACACGTGCTTTCGGCGGCTTTGGTGGACACGTTTTCCAGAAGTTCGGCCAGGCCAGGCACCATGCTGGCGGTTTGGCTGGCCAAAACTTCAGCATCGGCGGGATCCAGTTCCAATTCGTAAGTCTCCTGGCGGCTAAGCAGTTTTGCGGCGGTCACGGTGTCAAAAACATTGATGTTCACCTGAACCTGGAGCAGATTGCGGGTTTTTCGCCACCGCCACCAGCCCGTGCGGGTTTCTTTGACCCTTAGCCCCGTCAGAGCCCCAGTGGCCACGGCCCGAAATCCAAGTCGGGCCGCGCTTTGGCAGAGTGCAAAGCTGTCCACCCGATCGGCGTTGTCACGGGGCGGCAGACTCAGCCATTGGGGACTTTCGGCCGAGTCGGCGCTGGTCAACCAAATGTTCCGACATTCGGAGAGGGTACTGATAAAGGCCCCCTCCATGAGACGCTCAAGGGATTGGTTTTTAATGAAAGTTTCATTTTTAAAACGGCTGACCGCGATCTGCTGGGGGTAGTGTCGCCAGGTGGTGATGTCGCGCAGGGTGCGGCTGGGAGCCGGGCGGTAGGCCATGGGAATATCGCAGGCCGCAGCCAACCAACACAGCAGAACCACCAGGGCGGTCAGGGCCGGCTGGCGTAAGTGCGTATGAAATAGTCGTTTGCTCAAAGCGTCGATCCAAAAGCGGTTGATAAGGTGATTTCGTGGCCATAGCCTGTCCTTGGCTCGGACGCCAAGCGGGCAGACTTGGATCAGGGATCGAATTTGTCCGATACATTAAAACTTGCGCCCTCAGGGAGGACCGGGCAGGCTGCCTTTGAATTCTCCCTGTACAGTGGTGAGCAGGCCCCCCCTGGCCGTGAACTCACCGGTGACACACATCCATTTGGGATTCAGGGCGGCCACCAGGTCATCCAGGATGCGATTGGTCACATGTTCATAGAACATTCCCACATTGCGATACTGAAGTAGATAGTATTTCAGTGACTTAAGCTCGACAATGGATTTTTCCGGCACGTAGCGGACGGTGATCGTACCGAAGTCGGGCAGTCCGCTCAACGGGCATAGGGAGGTGAATTCGGGCTGCCGAATGGTGACGAGAATGTCACGTTTCTGATGATACGTGTAATCGATGGGATCCAGCACGCCGGGGTCGACCACATCCACGGCCTGGGTCTGGTAAGTTAGGGTTTGGTTATAGGATTTCATCATGGTAGAACCTCACGTATTGGATGTGCGGTGAGTGCCGTAAGCACATCGCCGGCTTGACCGCAGCCAGGCAGTCCGTTATTAGAAGAATTCAACGGCTGTGTCAAATCCAGACCCATGCAGAGAGGGGCCCCGGATATCTAGCTGAGCGTTGCCGCCCGGGACCCTGCCCGAAGTGGGAGTCCGCTGATAATCCGGTGAAGGCCATTTTGAGGATGAAGTGCCATGAATAAAGCCATGGAAGAGCAGATCCTGCGCGCCAGTAAAGAGATCGCCGTAAAGTTCATCGAGACCGGCAGGTTATCGCCAACCGGCTTTGCGGACACCTTCAAATCCATCTACCAGGCCGTTCGCCAGACCGTTGTGGATGCCCAGCTGAGCGATTGGCCCGATGATACGCCAAGCCGGAGCGACTGAACCTCTGGGGAAGCCATTGCCAATGGCAGCGACCTTATTATTGACCCGAATGTCGCAGCGTCGGGGTTAAGGTCCTTGTAGATAAGCCGGCCAGAGATAATAAAAACCGGTGGACAGGGGTTTGGGCAGCCCCAGGTCCAGCAGGGCGCCACCGCCGTCCGAGCCCTGGGAAGCGCTGTTATAAAGGTTGTCGTTGCCATACTCCTGCCGGCGATAGACCACCACACGAGCGTCTTCAGGCAATCCGGTCAGGGATTGGGCCATCTTGATGGCATCGCTGAGATAACCGATGCTGTCCACCAATCCCAATTGAAGGGCCTCGTGGGCCAAAAAGATCCGACCGGTGGCGATCCGGGTGGTGGCTTCGGGCGTCAGGTGCCGGTGCTGCATCACCAAATCGAAAAAACGCTTGGCCAAGCCATCGGTGACCTCCTGGAAAATGACTTGCTCCTCCGGGCTGGGTTTGCGAAAGGGCGATCCCATATCCTTGTTTTTACCAGATTTATTGATTTCCACCGCCATACCGATTCGCTCCATCAAGGCCGATACCCCCGGACGCATGAAGATGACGCCCACCGCACCGGTGATGCTGGTGGGGTGGGCCACGATGCGGTCGGCCGGCAGGGAGATATAATAGCCCCCGGAGGTCGCCATATTCATCATCACCGCCACGAGCTTGGCGCCGGTGTGTTGTTTGAATTCGACCAATTCGTGATAAAGCATGTCACTGGCGGTGGTGGTGCCGCCGGGGCTGTCCACCTTGAGCACTACCGCCTTGACATGCTTGTCCTTTTCGGCCTGCTTGAGATGCGCCACCACTTCCTGGAGCGTTCCGGGCGACTCACGCAGCCATCCTTCCCGGGATGTGTGGCGGATCAGGCCGTTGACCGAGATTACCAGGACCTTGTCAGCACCTTGGCCCTGGAGGGTGAATTCCTTAAGCGGCGCCCGAGTGTCGGGAAAGAGATAAACCTGCGGGGCGCAGCTCATAATGATGCAAAGGGATGTCATCAGAAAAAGTGTGCGCATGGCCTTTTAAACTCCAATGATTTCTTATCGCTGTATCTATACCCACAGCCACTTAGTGCGCCTCGGCCCAATTCTGGCCCTCGGCGATGTTCACCTTCAGGGGCGCCTTCAATTCCCACACCCCCTCCATGACCGCTCTTGCCAGGTTGAACAGCTGGGTTGCCTCCTCGGGCGGGGTCTCGAAGACAATCTCGTCATGCACCGAAAGCAACATGACCGATTGGAGACCCTTTTTTCGAAGGGCTTCGTCCATGCGGATCATGGCTATCTTAATCAGATCCGCGGCAGTACCCTGGATGGGGGTGTTGATGGCCGTGCGTTCGGCGAATAAGCGCAGGTTGCGGTTACCCGAATCGATGTCGGGCAAGGGACGTACGCGCCCCAGCAGGGTGCTGGTATGGCGGCTTTCGCGCGCCGTGGCGATGGTCTCGTCAATATAGCGTTTAACGCCTTGGTAACGGCTGAAATAGTGGTCGATGAAGGTCTGGGCCATCTTCTGGCTGATGGCCAGCTGCTTGGAGAGCCCATAGGCGCTCATCCCATAGATAATACCGAAATTGATCGCCTTGGCTTGGCGGCGCAACTCCTCGGTGACCGTCTCTGGAGAGACTTCGAACACTTCGGCGGCCGTGCGGCTGTGGATGTCTTCACCCCGTTGAAAGGCGTCGATGAGGATTTCATCGCGGCTGACGTGGGCCAGGATGCGCAGCTCGATCTGGGAGTAGTCGGCCGAGACCAGACGCCAACCCGGCCGGGGCACAAAGGCCCGGCGGATCTGGCGCCCCTCCTCGGTGCGGATGGGGATGTTCTGAAGGTTAGGGTCAGAGCTGCTCAAACGGCCGGTGGCGGCCACGGTTTGATTGAAGGAGGTGTGCAGGCGTCCGGTCTCGGGATTGATCAGGGTCAGCAGGGCGTCGGCATAGGTGCTTTTGAGCTTGGCCAGGGTCCGGTGACGCAGCACCACGGCGGGCAGTTCATGGCGCTCGGCCAGCTTGGTGAGCACATCCACGTCGGTGGAGTAGGCGGTCTTCTTGAGCGTCCGCTTGGCTGCGGGTAGTCCCAGTTTTTCAAAGAGGATCACCCCCAGCTGCTGGGAGGATTTGACATTGAAACGTTCCCCGGCCAGGGACCAGATCTGCTCCTCCAGTTGCCCCAGCTGCTGTTCAAAATCCTTGGAAAGCTGTTGAAGTTTTTCGGTGTCAACGCATATACCGGCCATCTCCATGCGCAGGAGGACTGGCACAAGGGGCATCTCCACCTCCTCAAAAAGGCGTGTCAAACCATCCGCTTTCATCGCCTCGGCTAGCACCCGGCTGGCGCGCAGGGTCACATCGGCATCTTCGCTGGCGTAGGGGATGGCCTTTTCCACGGTCACCTGGTCAAATCCCACTGATTTTTTGCCCTTGCCGGCCACCTGTTCATAGGTGATGGTTTGATGGTTCAGGTAGTCCAGGGCGATCTGGTCCAGGTTGTGGGCCCGTTTGGCGGGATTAAGCAGATAGGAGGCCAGCATGGTGTCAAAGCGCACCCCGGCCAGATCGATTCCGTGCCGCAGCAGCACGATCCAGTCGTATTTGATGTTCTGGCCCACCTTTGCAATGCCAGGATCTTCCAGAAGCGCCTTGAGACGGCCAAGCACCTGGTCTATTTTCAGCTGTTCAGGGGCGCCCAGATAGCGGTGCCCGCAGGGGATGTAGAAGGCTTCGTCGGGTTCCATGGCAAAGGAGAGACCAATCAGGCGTGCCTGCATGGGGTCCACCGACGTGGTTTCAGTGTCCAGGGCAAAACGTTCGGCGGCTTCAAGTCGTTGGGCCAGCGCCTCCAGGGCATCGCTGGTGAGGATGCCTCCATAGCGTTTTTGGGAGGCATCGCTGGTTTGGCCGAAATCCTGCTGCAGCTGGCGAAATTCAAGTTCCCGAAACAGCGTCGCCAGGCTATCGGTATCCGCCGGCCGGGTACGCAGGGCCTCGGCCGCAAATTTCACCGGCGCCTGGATGTCGATGGTCACCAATTCACGGCTGAGCCGGGCCTGCTCCTCGAACGCAATCAGGTTTTGACGCTGCTTTTTGGCTTTGATGCGCTCAACCTGTTTGTACAGGGCATCCATGTTGCCGTAGGTGCGGATCAGGTTTTGGGCGGTCTTGGGGCCGATACCCGGTACACCCGGGACGTTGTCGGCGGTATCACCGGAGAGCCCCATAACATCGATGAGCTGCCGCGGTTCCAGGCCGAAATCTTGGCGGATGGTATCCAAATCGATGGTTCTGTCCTTCATGGGATCCCATATGCTGGCCGATTCGGTGACCAGCTGCTGGAAATCTTTGTCCCCGGTAACCATCACCACGGCAAAGCCCGCCTGCTGGGATAGACGGGCGTATGTGCCGATCAGGTCGTCGGCTTCGTAACCTTCCAGCTCCAGCTGGGGAATATTGAACCCTTCGGTGACCTTCCGGATGTAGGGCAGCTGAACCACCAGATCATCGGGCATGGGCGGACGGTTGGCCTTGTAGTCGGCATAGCGGCGGTGTCGGAAGGTGGGCCCCTTGGCATCGAAAAAGATGGCCATATAAGCCGGAGCGCGCTCCTGCATCAATTTAATCAACATGCGCGTGAACCCGAAGATGGCGTTGGTGGGCAAGCCCTTGGAATTGGAAAGGCCCCGGACGGCATGATACGCGCGATAGACATAGGCACTGCCGTCGATGAGATAGATAAGGGGCGCTGAGGCCGGCCCGTGGGCGGACTGATTTAGCATGAACTCACCTTCTATCTGATGGGTAGCGATCGCCGGCCAAAGGGCCGGTGTGTTGGCTGGGACGAGGATCGGTGTGAACCACGATGCTCAGAAACCGACAAAGCCGCCGGGAATTTGAGCGATTTCTTACAATATCACCCTTTTTAAGGCAGCACAACCGCATGTCGGCAACTCCGGCGATTCTGGGTGACTTGGCCGGTGGAGTGGGGGGGACCGCTCATCAACGGCACGGCATTTCCATTGACTTGGATAATAAGCTGAATTAATTTCGATATTTTCAGGATAAACGAAGCGGCAGCAAAACCGCTGGATCTTAAGGAAATCCAATGGAACGATCCGCATCCAAATCAGGTTACCGGAAGCGGCGAAACGCCCGCCGGCAGTCTCCATGCCACTGTTGCGGTAGAAAATCGACCTTCAACTGGACCTGTCCTTGCGGGTTTGCCATTTGTCAGGCCTGCATGCTGGAAAATGTCTGGGGTATGTCCTGTAATCACATCACTTGGCAATGTCCCGACTGCGGCGGCCAGAACGGTTTTGGAAACCAGTGAGTGGCCCTTCCCGTTTCATCGCCTCCCTATCCAAAGTGGGTCCATCCGCTGCACGGCCATACCCTGAAGCGGGGCGGATCTGTGAAAATAAGTACATAACCCTTGGGCAACCCGTTTCCTCCGTCGTTTCGGAGAGGAGGTGTTAATTTCATAAAAAACAATGCGTTAATTATTAAATGGGGTGTTGTGGTACGCTTTTTGAAACATTTGGGGATTCGGTGCTGATACCTGGTGCATGGCCCTCACCCGATTTGTGGCGGGCGGTCAAGGGTGAACGCCTAAAAAGGAGGAAATCTCGAATAATGACAACAATATCCAATTCCCAGCAGAGTGCTTCCATAACGCCCCTGCCGTTGGAACGTCGCCGAGGACCAGATCGCCGCAAACACCGTATTCCGCCCTTACGCTGGTTGCTGTTTGGGGGCCGACGTCAGTCGGTGCGCCGTGAAGAGGACAAGGGCTGTTTGAATATCTGCGACCGCTACCAACCCCGCGTGATGATTACCGGCATCGCCATAGTCGTCCTGAGTATTTTGGATGCCGTTCTGACATTGATTCTCATCGAAAACGGAGCCACGGAGATCAATCCGGTGATGGCCTTTTTTCTTCGGATGGGTCCGGGGGTATTCATGGTCACCAAATACGGCCTCACGAGTTTTTCGGTGCTGGTCCTGGTGATTTTCAACAATGTTTTTCTGCGCAAGCTAAAAATCTACGCTTCAACAGTCCTCAGCTGCCTGGCATGGGTATTGTCATCCGTCATTGTCTGGGAGCTTCTCCTTATTGTCAGATTTGTATTATAATCCAATAGGTTATTTTCAGTTGAGGCCCAACAGGGCAGCCAATTCGAGCATGCCATTAACGTGGTGATCGGCTCTCAAGCGGGGGTTGCGGTAGGCCACGAAACAGACCCCGGCGGCAGCGGCGGCGGCCTCATCGACCTGGGAGTCGCCCACATAGAGCAGTTGCCGAGGTTCTATGGCAAAGTGGCGCTGAACGGTGAGCAGCTGTTCGGGATGCGGTTTGGGATGTGCCACGTCCAGGGCGGTCACCACTAGATCGAAGAACAATCCCAGGTTGTGGTGGTCCAATACCTTGGCCATTGTATCGGTGCGGTTAGTGGCTATGGCGGTGCGGTAATGCGGGTGCAGACGCGTCAGCAGTGGGACCAATTCAGCATCCATCTCCATGAGTGTGATGAAGGGAAGGTAGGTCATACGGCGGCGATAAGCCTGGGCCGCCGACCGCGACGTCTCATCCGGGACCAGATAGGCGATGGCCTCGTCCACCGTGTGCATGTGGGCGTAGGCGCTTTGCCGGTCCGTTAATGGCGGCAGCCCCAGGTGGGTCATGATTTGATTGTAGAAGGCCGTATTGGCGGCGCGGGAGTCAAACAATACGCCGTCACAATCAAAGGCCACGACTTTTATGGACAGGGGCATGGATTACCCCTGTTTTTTTTGTTGGGGATCGAAAATATTGCCATATACCCTGATTTCGATCTCGGGTTTGACCTTGCTGTCGGTTTGAAGCAGGATCGTATCGGCGTAACGCCCCTTATCAGGCTTGGTATTTTCAACGGTCAGGACGTAGCGCTCATGACCTTGGCTGTTTTTGCGGGCCAATCGATACTTGATGTTGGCGCCGTTCTGGGCCGTTACATTCAAAATTTTAAAGGGGTACTGATCTTCCGGCGCGATGTCGACATCAACCTTGAGGGGTTTGCCGGCCGGACCGGTGAGACGGGCAAAGCGTGGTGAGATCACCGCAAAATTGTTGACCTTGCCCGAGATCACCAGATTGATTTGCGGCTGTTGGGGATCATCGGTGATCACTGAAATATTTTTCTTGATCTGGCGTCCACCGTACCCTGACGTGTTGACTTTAATTTTGATGGTTCCCTCGCCACCGGCGGGGATATGCCTCGGATAGGAGGCCACCGAGCAGCCTCAGCCGGTTTTGACTTGTTTGATATTCAGCTCGGCCGTTCCCTGATTCTGAATGGTGAAGCCGTGTATCACTTGGGCACCGTCCGCCACGGAATCAAAATGATACTCGGTTTCTGCGAAATGGGCAATGGGCGCCGTCTGGCCTTGGAGATTTTCCGTTGCAACCGGTTCCGCAGCAAAGCAGAAAGTGGTGCCGGTTAAAATCAGCAGAGCAAACAATAGCCCCACATGGCGTTGTGAGCTGTTCATGGGATACTCCTTGGTATGATTCGCCGGCAATCGTTTGCCGATGAAGCGTTTCGGTTCCTCGCGGCCCCCGTGGCCGGGCGATAGTCCCGGGGGGCATGGGAACGTGGCTTATGTTTAATTCCCGCATGGGGGAAAGTCAAGGTCAACTGCTCTGCGATAACTTCAATATCGGCGTAAGAGGTCCTTTCTGCAGTGATATGCGATTCGATTTTGCAAGATCATCACGTCTTTCGCTCCGCGGCCGGCAGTGCGCATGATTCGGGGCCGATGGCGGCTGCTGTCCAGGGGATGAGCCGGCGACCCATCACATCATGAAGACCGGGTCCACATCGATGGTGGTCTGCACGCCGTCTCTACCTTGGCGGATCCGCGATTCCACAAACAACTCCCGAATCAGGCGGTGCAGATCGCGCACGTGGTGGCTTTTGATCAACATTTGCCAGCGGTAACGATTTGAGATCCGCGATAGGGGGGCCTCAATGGGACCCAGCAACTGGACCGACCGCCCCAGATGCTCATCGGCGGCCAATCGCTCCGCCACGCGCCGACCGGCGGCCGTGGCTGCTGCGGCGGTTTTTTGGAGGTCGGCCCCGGAAAAGCGGATCTGAACCATACGGCTGAAGGGTGGATAGCCCAATGCCTTTCGGAAGGTGATCTCCTTGGCATAGAACTGTTCGAAGTCCTGACGCTGGGCGGCCATGATGGTGAAGTGGCGGGGCGTGTAGGTTTGCAGAACCACGCGTCCGGGGGCATCGCCCCTGCCGGCGCGACCGGCCACCTGGGCCAGAATTTGAAAGGTACGTTCGCCGGCCCGAAAATCCGGAAAACTCAGCGAGAGGTCGGCACAAATCACCCCCACCAGGGTGATACCTGGAAAGTCGTGACCCTTGGCCACCATTTGAGTTCCCACAAGCACATCCAGTTGATGTCTCTGAAGTCCTTTGAAGATTTTCAAAATGGCGCCCTTGGCCCGGGTGGTGTCGTGATCCATGCGGGCTACCCGCGCCTGGGGGAAGAGCTTTTGGACGGCGCTTTGGATCTTCTCGGTACCGGCCCCCATCAGCCGGATGCGCGGCGCGCCGCAGTGGCTGCAGGCGGCGGTGGCCGGTCGGGTAAAGCCGCAGTAGTGACACCGGTACGCGTTGGTCTGGCGATGGAGGGTTAGCGAGATATCGCAGTTTTTACAGAGCATGGGCTTGCCACAGGCGTTGCAGGCTGCGAATCCGGCGTAGCCGCGGCGGTTTAAAAACAACAGGATCTGCTCACCACGGGATAGGGTATCGGCCATGGCATTGCGCAAGGGGGCGCTGATCCAGCGATGGCTGCCGCGCGCGTCCCGGAAACGGGAGAGATCGACAATGTCGATTTGGGGCAGTTGGCGGCGTTGAACCCGGCGGGTGAGGTGCAGGGGGGAGAACTTGCCATTCAAAGCGTTGTGATAGGACTGAATCGATGGTGTGGCAGAGCCCAATACCGCTACAGCGTTTTCGAGCCGGGCGCGCACCACCGCCAGGTCCCTGGCGTTGTAACGCAATTGGGTATCCTGTTTGTAGGATGGATCGTGCTCTTCATCCACAACGATGAGCCCCACCCCTTCCAGGGGGGCGAAAACAGCCGAACGGGCGCCGATGGCGATACGGATTTCGCCCCGGGCCAGGCGGAGCCACTGCCGATAGCGTTCGCCAGACGACAGTCCGCTATGCAGCACAGCGATCTCTTCACCGAATCGGGCCTTGAAGCGGTGGCCGATCTGGGTGATCAATGCGATCTCTGGCACCAGTACCACCACCGTTCGGTCCCTGGCAATGGTCTTGGCCGCCAACTGGAGATACACTTCGGTTTTTCCGCTGCCGGTCACGCCCGCCAGCAGAAACGTTGCAAAACCTTTCTGCATGGCCTGCGTAACCTGCGCCACGGCGAGCTCCTGCTGGCCGCTCAACTGAAGGGGGGTGTCGGGCGTCACTGTACCGCCCAGAGGATCATGATACACCGCCTGGTGGATGATGCGCACCTGTCCGGCCTCTGCCATAGCATGAACCAGCCTGGCGGCGGTGGGGATATGTTCTTTCAGCGCAGCGACAGTCTGCTGCCCGTTTGATTCCAAGATGTTGATAATTTTCTGTCTCTGTGGTGACAATCCCTTTCCATCGATCGGATTTAAGGGCAACTGCACGATCCGCTCGGTTTGGAGTCGGGTACGCCCACCCTCAAATCGGGCCGTGGTACGGATCCAACCATTTGCTTCCAAACCTTTGGCCCAGGTGCGGCTAACCCCCGTACCCAGGGTCCGTCGCAAATGCTTGAGAGGTAGCGGACCACCGGCGAGGAGGGCCAACGCGCGCTTCTGAATCGGCCGGCCGGCGCCGGGGCTCCCTTTCTCCAGTAGCCGCTGACCCTGGGCGGTCAGGGTCAGCAACAGATCGTCATATAAATTGAGACCGCCGGGAAGTGCACATTTGACAACTTCTCCAATAGGGTGCATATAGTAGTCGGCGGTCCACCTGAAGAGCGGAACCATGCTGGCCGGGAAGAGGGGCGTCTTATCCAGGATCTCCAGGATGGGCTTGATGGGTTGATTTGGGTAGCCATTTGCCGGCCCGAGGATGAATCCGCTGAGCCGGCGGTTGCCGAAGGGGACCAAAACCCGCTTGCCTACCGTTGCCGCTGCGGTCAACTCCGGGGGAACCCGATAGGTGAAAGTCCCCTGGACTGGCAGGGGGACGGCAACGTTGATATGTTTGAATTCAAATGACATATAGCTATTTCCGATGACCGTTTGGGATCCGCTACCTAGGGGGTTCCCGAAAACTCAGCTTCCGACGCGCAGATTTCCGGTGCAATAAATGCTTCGCCCATGTCACTGACAGCTAATGAACGGTGCGCAACTGCCGAAAACAGGGGAGGTAACCTATAGCGTTGATAACGGCCGGTTTCAACTCTGCCGCACATTCGAAAGGAGAAATCCATGCGTCAACACTTCAAGCTGCTCACCGTTTTGATGGTGATCGCTACCCTGATCACGGTGCCATTATGCAGTGCCGCCATGGCCCAGTCCCAGTCTTCTGAGGAAGACAAGGATATCACGGCCGGCAAGATGACCGCCGACCTGCTGCTGTGCCGGCCGTTGGGGCTCGTCGCAACAGTCCTGGGCGGCGCCATTTTCATTGTCTCCCTGCCGTTTTCGGCATTGGGTGGCAACCACAAAGAGGCCTACGAACACCTGCTGGCCAACCCGGCCCGCTACACTTTTAAAAGGCCGCTGGGTGATGTCTGATCCATTCTCCGGCCTTGCGGCCTGATCCTTGGCAGATTACAGAATTTAAACCCATTGGCTGCGTTGTCAGCGCATCTTGCGTTGAAACGATGAGGGCCAGGGAATCTTTGTGTTTCGATAACTGCAAACGGCGATCCATCGGCGCTCCTGCGCCGGATCGCCGTTTCGCGTTGAAGCCGGCCGGATCGGCCGCGAACCGCTATGTTGTCGCGCTAGTGACCCCTCATCTCGATGGGGATATAATCGGCTTCTTTCGGTCCAATGTAGATCTGACGGGGCCGCGCCAATTTCCACTTGGGATCGTCCGTGCTCTCCTTCCACTGGGCAATCCAACCCGGCAAGCGACCGATGGCGAACATGACCGTGAACATATTGGTGGGGATGCCGATGGCCCGCAGAACGATGCCACTGTAGAAATCCACGTTGGGGTAGAGATGGTGGTCAACGAAATAGGCGTCTGTCAGGGCGGCCTCCTCCAACTCCTTGGCCAGGTCCAGAAGGGGATCGTCGATCTTCAACGCTGCCAGAAGTTTGTCGCACATGGTCTTCATAATCTTGGCCCGCGGATCGTATGTCTTGTAAACCCGATGACCGAAACCCATCAAGCGGAAAGGATTGTCAGAATCCTTGGCTTGTTCCAGCACCTTGCGGTAGTTGCCACCGTTGGCATGAATCGCGGACAACATCTCGATGACTTTCTGGTTGGCACCCCCATGCAGCGGTCCCCAGAGGGCGCTGATGCCCGATGATATGGCTGCATACAGATTTACGCGGGCGCTACCTACCAGGCGCACCGCGGATGTGGAGCAGTTCTGCTCGTGGTCGGCGTGTAGAATCCAAAACACCTCCAAGGCCTGAACAACCTCCCGGCGGATGATGTAGGGCTTTACTGGCGTATCAAACATCATGTTCAGAAAATTTTCACAGTAAGCCAGATCCGGCCTCGGATATACGGTGGTATGGCCCCGTGAAATCTTATAGGACATGGCTGCCAGGGTCCGCACCTTGGCCAACAGCCGGGTGACCGCGATGTTGATCTCCTCCTCGAGATCTTCCAAAGCTGGATAAAAGCTGCGCAGGGCGTTGACCATGGCCGAGAGAATCCCCATGGGATGGGATGCCCGGGGGAAGTTCTGGAAGAAGCTCTTCATATCTTCATGCACTAGGGAGTTGTCGTTGAGCATCACCGAAAAGCGGGTCAGCTCCTTCTGGGTCGGCAGTCGGCCGTTGATCAGCAGGTAGGCGGTCTCCTTGAAGGTCGATTTTTCAGCCAGCTGTTCCACGGGAATGCCGCGGTAGCGCAGGATTCCCTTCTCCCCATCCATGAAGGTGATGGCACTGGTACAGCTGCCGGTATTGGCATAGCCCGGGTCCAAGGTGATAAAACCCGTATCACTGCGCAATCTGGAAATGTCGATGGCTTTTTCTCCATGAGTTCCGATGAAGACCGGTAACCGATAGGTCTGATCGCCATACTTCAACGTGATGTGGTCGTCCATTTACATATCCCTCCTGAAATGTGACGGAGTCGGTGATGCCGAAGCCGGCCTTGGACCGCGCGGGCGGCCGTCAGCCCATTGATGCGCCCGCCGGATTGCAAGGCAGGGTATACCATGGCCGCGACGGCGGCCATCTTCCAATACGGTCCAGGGGATGGAAGGTGATCGTAAGACGTAACGTGGCGAGTATATAGAACCCTTAAGCGGTTGTCAATTCGGCGGTGCCGGCCGCCCTGGGCAGTATCAACAATCCAGGTGACGAAACCGCTTTTCGGGGTCGCTATCGGAATCGCGATCGGTATCGAAACAGATGTGGGGAGCTTGAATAGATGGCGACCGTTCTCGAACCTTTGCCGGTTCATGCTTAGGACTTACTTGCATTTCGTTCGATTCCGATCCCGATCCCGACTCCGACGGATCCTGTGTGTTACCCAGTTAATAAGAGATGTGCAATTGCTCCGGCCGGGGCGGTCGCCACAATTGCGGGCGGCATCGAATATGTGATACACTCTTTCTTGGAATCTCCGTAGCAATGACCGGGCCCATGCTTTCAATAAGGAGGCAGTATGGCTTTCAAGGAAAACCTGCTTAAAAAAATTGAGATTGACGCGCTCGCGGGGAAAATTCTGGACACCCTCGGCCCCGTCGAGAGTGGTCGCCGAATCGATAAGAAGGTGGTCCGCAAGTTACTGGCGATGACCGATTTTGAAGTTCGCAAGGAGCGCGATCTGGAGCTTTACGTTCGCGGCAACGATCCTGATCGGCAGATGGTTCTCGTCCTGGACAATGAATTGCCGCTGTACCACACCCATGTCGGCGATGTACTGCTTCGTAAAAGCCCGACGGTCAAGGAGATGATCAGCGTCCGCAATGCCATCAAGATCCTGAATGATAAGGACGTGGTGGTCTCGAAGAAGAACGACACCGTTATCAGGATCCAAAAGGAGCTGGTGGAACAACTGGATCTCTCGTTTGAACCAGCCGACCTGGATGCCATCGCCCGGGATGGTGTCGATTCCCTGCAGAACCAGTATACTGACGGGGTTATTGAAGCGCTGGCCTTGTTTGGAGAGCTTTTGGGATATAAGCCGGCCCCTGCCGGGTTTAGTGCCGCCCATCACGAGATCATCGGCAGGGTGGCGCCGCTGACCGGCGGGCAGGTGCTTTTCGGTCCCATGGTGATCTTCAACAAAATGAAGAACGAATTGAAGTATTTTGATATCAAAGCGAGCCGCACGGATCAGAACCGGATGGCCTTGCTCCAGGAAGTCATG
>Ga0316577_10000274_pt1 | contig 18332 bp, 13 predicted proteins | sample S5NA_FD_203073 | JGI IMG/M metagenome (GOLD analysis project Ga0316577, IMG submission 203073) | Rhizosphere microbial communities from salt marsh grasses in Alabama, United States - S5-7_050615r2r1 | ecosystem: Host-associated > Plants > Roots > Rhizosphere | place: USA: Alabama | collected... | reverse complement strand
GAGCTGGATCCTGGCCGAGGGGCACGCTCCGGGCCACCTGATGATCTACGAGCCCGGGGAGCGGGTCCTGCTCGCAGGCGATCAGTTTCTCGTCCGATGGAAGACGCCCTACCGGGTGGCCGATCCGGACGAGGACGCCTTCGGCCTCTACCTGGCGTCGCTCGACGCGGCGATCGGCCTCGAGCCCGACGTGGTCTGCTCGAGCCACACGCGGGCCGTGCGCCCCGCCCTTCCCTGGTTGCGGGACCGGCGGGACGCGCTGCGGAGACAGGCGGCGCGGACGCGCGAGGCGGCGGCGGCGGGCCCCGTGAGCGCGTGGGAGCTCGTGCCCTCCCGACCCGGGCCGCCGGGCCTCAGGGTTCTGCTCCTCCGCGAACAGCTCGCGATTCTCCGGCACCTGTCCGCGATCGGGGAGCTCGTCCGCCGGCACGACGGGGCGGTCGAGCGGTTCGAACCCGCCTGAGATCGGGAAGCGCGGACGCCCCGGGGACCCCTGCGGCCCCCTCGGGGATCAGATCGTCGGTGTCGCGGCGGAGCCATACCTGCGCTTCACGTACGCCTCGAGAATCTCGATGAAGCGGGCGACGATGTCGTCGCCGCGCAGGGTCGCGTGGTGCTCCCCGTCGACGTACACGGGGGCGGCGGGCGCCTCGGCGCTCCCGGGGAGCGAGATCCCGATGTCCGCGTGGCGCGACTCGCCGGGCCCGTTCACCACGCAGCCCATCACCGCGACGCTCAGCGCCTCGACGCCGGGATATCGATCCCGCCAGGTCGGCATCCGGTCGCGCAGGTAGCCCTCGATGTCCTGCGCCATCTCCTGGAAGAAGGTGCTCGTCGTCCGGCCGCACCCGGGGCAGGCGGTCACCTGCGGCTCGAACGTCCGGATCCCGAGGGACTGCAGAACCTGGCGGGCCACCCTGACCTCCTCGGTGCGATCGCCACCCGGCGAAGGCGTGAGCGAGACCCGGATGGTGTCGCCGATCCCCTCGGAGAGCAGGATCGAGAGCCCCGCCGAGCTCGCCACGATGCCCTTCCGGCCCATGCCGGCCTCCGTGAGGCCCAGGTGGAGCGGGAGATCGGAACGCGGAGCGAGCCGGCGGTATACGCGAACGAGGTCCGGGACGGCCGAGACCTTGGCGCTCAGGATGATGCGCTCGTGGGGCAGGCCGATCTCCTCCGCCACGCGCGCGGACCGCATGGCGCTCTCGACCATCGCCTCGATCATCACCTCGTCGGCCTCGAGCGGCACCGCCTGGCGCGCGTTCTCGTCCATCATCCGGGTGAGCAGCGCCTGGTCGAGGGACCCCCAGTTCACGCCGATCCGGACCGGCTTCCCGTGCTCAATCGCACATTCCACGATGCGCGCGAAGTTCGCGTCCCAGGTCCTGCCGCCGACGTTTCCCGGGTTGATCCTGTACTTGTCGAGGGCCGCCGCGCAGTCGGGGTTCCCGGGCAGGAGGATGTGCCCGTTGAAATGGAAGTCGCCGATGAGCGGCACGTCGACACCGGCACCCCTCAGGCGGCCGACGATCTCGGGCACGGCCCGGGCCGCGGCCGGCGTGTTCACCGTCACCCGCACGAGCTCGCTCCCGGCCTCCGCGAGCGCCGTCACCTGACGGACCGTGGCCTCCACGTCCGCGGTGTCCGTGTTCGTCATCGATTGGACGACGACAGGGTGCGACCCGCCCACCTGGACGCCGCCCACGTCCACGACCACCGTCTTCCGGCGGGGCGCCAGGGCGCCGGGGCCGCTCGCGCTCCGCCCCTGCTGTGCCGTCGTGCTCCGGGTCATCGGCTCGGGATCGCTCGGGGTCCGGGTGCGGGGACGGCGGGGCGCCGCCCGCGTGGCCTGATTCTAACGCGACGAGCCGTCGACGTTCCACCCGGCGGGAAGCGCGCGGGAGCCTCGAGGTACGAAGGCCCCGGATCTCTCCGGGGCCCGCGCCCGCCGGCCGGCCGCGCGCCGCGCGGTCCGTGCCTGCGGCGTGTCCTGTGTGCGGTCGTCGCTCCGCTGTCCGTCTCCGCTCACGCCTGACGGGCGCCCGTCCGCTTGAGGAAGAGCGCGAGGCGGGGATCCAGCCGCCGCCTTCGCTCCCGCTTCATTTCCCGCTCGAACGCCAGACGGCTCGTGAACGCCACGTCACGTAGCCAGCGCTCGGTGACCGCCGGCCGCCGGGATTCCCCGAGCCGGGCTTCCGGCGCTGAAGCAAGGGCGCTCACGCTGCGGTTCCCATCCACGGTTCCGCTCCTGTCGACCTTCCGTGGGCTCGCCCCTCTCGCGGCGCGACTGCCGGAGACGCCACGCGCCCGTGTCCGCCGCCGAGGAAGAGGATCGAAGGGGCCGCTCAACACTCGCTCAACCCGTACCGTCGGGGTCGTCCGGCGTGTTCTCCACGCCGCTCGGGACCTTCTCCACAGGCTTCCACGAAGGTCCGCCGTTTTTCCACACAGACCGCAACATCTTGTGGTAGAACCATCCTAACACCACGACATGTTGGGGGGCAACCCGGCGCCGGCCACCCGTGCTCAGAGCCGGAAATCGGAGACGATCCGCTTCTCCGTGTCGCCCTCGATTCGGGCCTCCACGGACAGCCAGGCCTCGAGGCCCGAACCGGCGAGCTTGTCCCGGAGGAGCTTGTCGACCTGGTAGACGCCGGCCGAGTTCGACATGCGAATCCGGATGCGGACCGGCGTCTCGGTTCCCGGTTCGATCGCGACGTCCTCGATCGAGGCCGCGGACACCGCGTGGATCGAGGTCGAGCCGGCCTCGAAGGGAATCCGGGACCGCCCCTGTTCCATGTCCAGCGCGTCCGCCACCCGCAGGACCCCCGCCTCCACCGTGAGCGGCGTGCCGCCCGCCCGATGGGCGATGATCGCGTGCAGCACTTCCGAACGCACGACCGTCGCCTCCGCCGGCCCGTAGAGCCCCCGGAGCAACCGTTCGAGCGGCGGCCCCGCGGTGAACAGGGAGTACGCCTCGTGCCCCTCCCGATGGATCGACATCCCGACGTCGTGGAGGAGCGCCGCGAGCACGACGACGACCTCGGCGTCGAGTTCCGTCAGGCCGTAGTCGACGACGACGCCGGGCCGCACGCCGCCGTCCCTGAGGAGACGAAGCAGGCGGAGCGCCGAGTTGGCGACGATCTGAACGTGGACGGGTCCGTGGTCGGACATGCCGAGCCGGTCCACGGCCGTCACGTTCTGCGCGATCCAGAGCGCGTACAGTCCCGCATCCTCATTCGCCCGCTCGATTACCGCGGCCAGCGCGGGATTGTGGCGGGCCGGGACCGAGATCCGGGTCCGGGCCGCAAGGCGTTCCGCGAGGCTTCTGTTCTGCGGGACCGGCGCCTCGCCGCCGGTCCCGGGAACGTCCGGTCGCTCGTCCAAGGTCCCTCCTCGCGGTGGTTGCGGTCAGCCGCGCGCGCGGACCGCGCGCAGCCGTCGGCCCGCCTCCTCGAGCAGCGCGTCCGTCTTGCAGAAGGCGAACCGGACCTGGCGCGATCCGTCTCGCGGCGCGGAGTAGAAGCTGGAGCCGGGCACGGCGGCGACACCGATCTCGCGCGCGAGCCAGCCCGCGAAGTCCCGGTCGTCGCGATCCGAGAGGCCGGCGAAGTCCGCGAGAACGTAGTACGCTCCGGCGGGCGGAACACAACGGAAGCCCACCCCCTGCAGAACCTCCACCATCCGGTCCCGGCGGCGCCGGTACGCTCCGGCCAGATCGCGGTAGTACGGCTCGCCCAGCGATTCCATCGCCTCGGCGACGGCCTCCTGGAGCGGCGCGGGCGCACCGACGGTCAGGAAGTCGTGCACCTTCCGGATCGCGTCGGACGCCGGCGCGGGGGCGACGACCGTTCCCACGCGCCAGCCCGTTACGCCGAACGTCTTGGAGGCGCCGCTCACCGTGACCGTGCGCGCCGCCATCCCGTCGACCGTGGCCATCGGCACGTGAACGCCCTCGTAGACGATGTGCTCGTAGATCTCGTCGGTGACCGCCCACGTCCCGTGCCGGCGGCAGAGAGCCGCGATCGCCTCCAGCTCCTGCCGGTCGAGAACGTGACCCGTGGGGTTGTTCGGCGTGTTGAGCACGATCGCCCGCGTCCGATCGGTGAACGCCCGGGCGAGCCTGTCGAGATCCAGTCCCGAGCCCCGCGCCATCGGAAGGAACACGGGTCGGGCCGCGCAGAGGATCGCATCCGGACCGTAGTTCTCATAGAACGGCTCGAGCACGATCACCTCGTCGCCCGGATCGACGAGTGCCAGCAGGACGGCGGCCATCGCCTCCGTGGCGCCGCATGTGATCGTCACCTCCCGGTCCGGGTCCACCGGAAGCCCGTACCAGCGCGCGTACTTGGCGGCCACGGCCCGGCGGAGGCGCGGCGCCCCCCAGGTCACGGCATACTGGTTCACGTCGGCGCGCACCGCGCGGGCCGCCGCTTCCTTGAGGAGATCCGGCGCCGGAAAGTCAGGGAAGCCCTGCGCGAGGTTGATCGCCCCGCTCTCGTCCGCGATCCGGGTCATCTCCCGGATCACCGATTCCGTGAACCCCCGGGTGCGTCGGGCGACGGGTGGCGGCCGCTCCATCAGCGGACGGCCACGCCGGACACGTGTGGCGCGAACGGCGCCCAGGGAACACCGGAGACGAAGCGCTCGATCTCCAGGGATGCGAACCCGGCCGCCTCCAGCGTCTCCGCGGTGTCGCGGGTGAGGTGACACCCTTCGCCGAGCCAGCGCCAGGGCCGGTGGATCGCCTCCTGCCAGCGGCGGAGCCGCGAGCCCGGGGGCGCCGCGACGTGCTCGAGGAAGGCGAACCGGCCGCCGGGCCGCAGGATCCGTTGCACCTCCCGGATGACCCGCTCGGGATCCCCCACGCTGCAGAGCACGAGCGTCGAGACGACCAGGTCGGTACTCGCCGACTCGATGTCGACCCCTTCGGCACCCGCGCGCCGCAGGTCGAGCTCGACGCCCCTCTTTCGGGCCTGCGCGAGGAGCCGGGCGTGCATCATCGGGTTCGGCTCGACGGCCACGACCCGCGTCCCCCGCGGATAGTACCGGAAATTGGCCCCCGTACCGGGCCCGAGCTCGACCACCGTCGGCGGGATCTCCCCGAACAGGCGCGTCTTCCTCGCGCCGTACTCCCGGTGCATGCCCTCGTCGACCGCCGCCAGAAACCAGGCGTTCAGGCGTCCCCGGATCGGGTTTCCACCGCGCGCGCTCATGGGGCGAGGGTACCGCAGGCGGCGGAGCGGAGTTCCGCTCCAGCGGGTACCGGGACGGCGCGCGTCCCAACGTCCGGACCGGCCCGAGGGTTGTTACGGGCAGCGGGGGCCGCGGCCGGCGGTCCTCCTCGAACGTCCGCCGAGGGAGGATCGATGACACAGCGAGTCCGTGACGTGTCCGCTGCTTCGCGACGGCCGGTCCGGCATCCCGGAGCCGGGCTGCTCGTCGCCGCCGGGCTGTTCCTTGCCGTGGCGCCCGCCAACGCGCAGGTGGGAGCCCGTTCGACCGCCGATGCAGGCGTTCCGGAGGCCCGACCCGAAGACGTGGCGTCGATCGATGCGATTCTCGCCGCCGTGTACGACGCGATCTCGGGACCGGCGGGCGAGGCGCGCGACTGGGACCGGTTCCGGTCGCTGTTTCTTCCGGAGGCGCGGCTCGTTCCCACCGGGCGCGCCCCGGACGGAACGGTCCGCTATCGGGTCTGGACGCCCGAAGAGTACATCGAGACGGCAGGCGGGCAGCTGGAGTCCGGCGGGTTCTTCGAGCGCGAGGCGCACCGCGTGGAGGAGCGCTTCGACAACATCGCGCACGCGTTCAGCACCTACGAGTCGTTCCGGACCCCGGAGGAGATCGAGGCGGGGACGCCGTTCATGCGGGGGATCAACAGCTTCCAGCTGCTCCACGACGGGCGTCGCTGGTGGATTCTGCAGATCTACTGGCAGGCGGAGACTCCGGCCGCACCGATCGCCGACCGGTACCTCGGAGACGGTTGACGCGGCCGGAACGGCGGGCGACCCGGAGAGCGGCGCCGCGCCGCGCCCTCACGTCCGTTCGGCCCGCTCGCGGAAGCTCAGGATCTTCGGGTTCCGGATCTCGCCGTCGCTCACCTCCACGGCCCGCCGCAGCGTGGCATCGTCGGCCCAGGAGTCGGGCCCGTGGAGGACTCGCTCGAGGTAGGCCACCACGACCTCGGAGATTTCCCAGCTCGCGCTCCTCCAGAGCCAGCTCGGCGTGTGGTCGACGGCGTAGTAGACGGCAGGCCCGACCCGGAACGTCGGCTCGGAGAACGACGTCGGGCGCGCGAACGGGAACCCCATGCCCCGGTCGCAGCTGACGTCCACGATGAGGGAGCCGGACCGCAGGAGATCCTCCTCGCCCGGCCGCATGTACAGGATCGGGGCGTCCGTGTCCTGGAGGATCCCGTTGACGATGATGTCGGCGTCGGCGAGCGCGTCCACCATCGGGCGCCGCGTCCCGTCGGACTCGAGCGCCTGCACCGACCCGTCGGGGTCGTGGATCATGCGACCGAACAGTCCTCCGGGCATCCGGTCCCGGACGGCCCACGGAGGGCGCTGGGTGTAGATCTCGACGTCACGGACCCCGAAGCCGCCGAGCGCCCGGATCGCGCCCCGGCTGACCGAGCCGAAGCTGAGTACCACGGCGCGGAGCGGGCGCCCGAAGTGTCCGGACTCTCCCCGCAGCGACAGGGCGTGAATCACGCCGGCATAGCCGGCGAGCTCGTTGTTGCGGTAGAACAGGTGCATGCCCCGCGAGCCCTCCCGCCACAGGTACATCGCCTCGAAGGCGAGCAGGGTCTGCCGGCGCTCGACCGCCAGGTCGGTGATCGCGCGCTGCTGCACGCAGTGGGGCCAGCCCCACAGAATCCCCCCCTCGCGGAGCTCCCGGAGGTCCTCCGGCACCGGTTTGGGAAGGACCACGCCGTCGCACTCCGCCAGCAGCTCCGTCCGCGACGCGACACCGCCGAAGCGTCGCTCGAGCTCGGCATCCGGAAGGTCCCAGTCGTCCCCGTAGCCCCGCTCGAACACGAGACGGCGCGCGACGCCCCCGGGAAGGCGCTCGAAGTGGTCGGGGTGGATCGGCACGCGCCGCTCCCCCGTCTTCCGGCTCGAGCCGACGATCCCGAACGTCCGCAGCTCGCTCATCGAGTTCCTCCCGCCGCGGACGTCGCCCTCTCCGCCGGCCCCGGCGTCCCCGTCGTCTCCTCGAAGGCGAGTCCCTCCCGGGCGAGCGCGTCGAGGACGGGTCCGTACACGGCCGGATGCGTGGGGATGAGACTGCCGGTGAGCGTGAGATCACGGTCGAGGAGAAGCTGCACCACGAGAGCGGTCGGAAGCCCGACGGTCCGGGCCATCGCGGTGAAGCTCCCGTCTCCCTCGGCCACCATCGTCGAGACGATGCGGTCGCGACGGCCGTCCTCCGACTGGAGGTCGACTTCGTGGCGCAGGATGACCATGTCGCGGCCCCCGGCGGGCACGGCCAGGCGGGTGCCGAGGAGGTGGATCAGCATCTCGGCGGGCGTCCGGCCCTCGCATCGGAGCGGGTCCGTGTCGAACAGGCCGAGAAAGCGGAGATTCCGCATCACGGCCCCGTCGGCGGCGAGGCCGAGAAGGCGCGCGACACGCGCGGCGAGGTCTTCCGCTCCCCCGTCCGTGCCGTCCCCGTCGGGGCCCGGAAGGAGCATCTCGACGACCTCCGCCGCGGTCCGCTCCCCCAGAGCTTCGACCCGGAGCGTCTCGTTCGGGAGACCGAGCCTCACGATGGCGTCCCAGGTCGCGCACCAGCCGGGCCAGCGCAACGTGGCCCGCAGGATCGTCTCCGCGTCCCCGAGCCCGAAGACGCTCCCGTAGGAGAGGGAGTCCCGGTTCGGATAGGCCTCCATCCGGCCGACTCCCTCCACGTCGACCGGACGGGCGTGCCGGAACACGCGGTGATGCGGAACGAGCTTGATCCGACCGTTCTCCTTGTACTGGGCCCCGTTCTCTCCGGCCATCACCACGTTCCGCGGATTCCAGGTGACCCAGTACCCGAGCGGGTTCACCTCCTGGCCGGGAGCCGGTACGCCGGACCCGTAGGAGCGGAAGGCGGTCACCGTTCGCCCGTCCCCCCGGACCCCGTCGAGCAGGGCCATCGCCGACATGTGGTCGATCCCGGGATCGAGCCCGAGCTCCGAGAGGAGGAGCACGCCGCGCCGCTGCGCGTCCGTGTCGAGCGCCCGGAGTCGCTCGTCCCGGTACGAGACGGAGAGCATGTGGGTGCCATGCGAGAGGCAGTCCCAGGCAACGAGGTGCTGGAACGCGGGGGCGAGCATGTTGACGACCAGGTCGGCCTGCGAGATCCGGCTGTCCCGGAGAGCGGCGTCGTTGACGTCGAACGCGATCGCGGCGCCCCGAGGATGCCCGGCCACGAGCCGGTCGGCGGCGTCCACGTCGATGTCGCCGACCGTGACGAACCAGTCCGATCCGGTAGCCATCTCGAGGAGCCGGTGCACCAGGTAGTGGGCGCTGCGACCGGCGCCGAGGACGAGTACCTGTTTCATGGCTCCCTTCCGCTTCGGGTGGATCGACAGCGTAACGGGGCGCCGGACCGGGGGCGAGGCGCGCGGGGGCCCGATGCGCGGAAGCCCGGCCTCGCGACCGGGCTTCCGCCGTCCCCCCCGAGGTCATCCGGGTCGGCCGTCGCGCCCCTCTGGACGGAGCGGCCGGGCCGCCATCGCGGCGCGGCTCAGGTCAGCCGCACTCGCTGTAGCCGCAGGCGTGACACTTCACGCAGCCTTCGGCGAACTCCAGGCTGGAGCCGCAGTCGGGACAGGTCCCGATGAACTGCAGCGCGGCCTGTTCCTCGAACCGGTGGATCACCGGCTTCGTGGAGGTGAGCGTGCCACCGTTCGCCTTCTTGGCGACGGTCGGTTCGGGGATCGGAAGCGTCTGCTGAATCCCGTCCTTCTCCTCGAGATACCGCTCAACGACCTGGGCGATCGCGTCGGGACTGGAGAGGACCTTGTTCGTCCCGAACCCGACCGCGCGATCCGACGAAATGCCGCGGAGCTGCTTGTGCACGGCGCGCATCGAGATGCCGCTCCGCAGGGCGAGACTGATGAGCCGACCGATCGCCTCCGCGTCGGCCATCGCCGGACCGCCGGCCTTGCCCAGGGCGACGAAGACCTCGAACGCGCGCCCCTCCTCGTCTTCGTTGATCGTCACGTACATGTCCCCGAGCGGCGAGGCGATCTTCCGGGTCACACCGCGGAGCACGGCGGGCCGCTCCCGCATGGCCGGCTGCTTCATGAAGCCGCCCTCGAGCGCCGCGATCTTCTCGCCCTTCTCCTCGATCTCCTCTTCGAGCTCCCCGATCCGGGCGAGGGCGCCCGCGAGCTCGGCCGCGAGCTCGGAGCTCTCCAGCTTCTCGAACGCCGCGACGGCCTCGGGGTCGACCTCGCCGCTTCCGGGCGTCGACTGCATCCCGCGGGCGGCCGCCTCGGCGGCCACCTTCTTCGCGGTCTTGCCGGTCGAGAGCACCTGGGCATCGCGCGAGCCGTCCCGGTAGACGGTGACGCCCTTGCACCGGAGCTGGTAGGCCAGCTCGAAGATCTGCCGTACGTCTTCCACCGTGGCGACGTTCGGGAAGTTGCAGGTCTTCGAGATCGCCGAGTCCGTGTGCTGCTGGAAGGCCGCCTGCATCCGGATGTGCTGCTCCGGTGTCACGTCGTGGGCGGTGACGAAGGTGCGCTGCACGTCCTCCGGCACCTCCTCGAAGTGGATGTGCCCCTCGTCTGCGATTCGTCGCATCAGCTCCCCGGAGTGCCAGCCCCCCTCCTCCGCGACCCGCACGAACTCCGGGTTCACGTCGGGCATCAGCGCCCCGGCCTGGTTGCGCATGAAGGCGACGGCGAACAGCGGCTCGATGCCGCTGGAGCAGCCGGCGATGATCGAGATCGTGCCCGTGGGCGCCACGGTCGTGACGTTGCAGTTCCGGAGCCGACGCATGGGGCGGATCCGCGCCCCCGACTCGTCGCGCGCGCAACTGTCGTCGGGCCCCCAGATCGAGCGCTCCCATTCGGGAAAGACGCCCCGCTGCCGCGCGAGCCGCTCCGACTCGACCTTCGCCTCGTCATCGACGAACCGCATCAGCTCCCGGCCCAGCTCGATCGAGCGGGGGGACCCGTAGGGCTCGCCGAGACGGACGAGCATGTCCGCCCAGCCCATCACACCGAGACCCACGCGACGGATCTTCTTCGACAGCTCTTCGATCTGCGGCAGCGGATACTGGTTCGCGTCGATCACGTTGTCGAGAAAGTGGGTCGCCCGGTGCACGGCCGTTCGCAGACCGTCCCAGTCGATCCGTCCCTCTTCGACGAACGCGCCCACGTTCACCGATCCCAGGTTGCAGACGTCGTACGGAAGCAGCGGCTGCTCGCCGCAGGGGTTCGTCGCCTCGTAGGAGCCGAGGTGCGGAACCGGGTTGTACCGGTTCGCTTCGTCGATGAAGTAGACGCCCGGCTCTCCGTTCCGCCACGCGCCGTAGACGAGCTTCTCGAACACCTCCCGCGCGTCGAGCTGCCCGACCGGCTCGCGGCTGCGGGGATTCCGGAGCGCGTAGACGTCGCTCCGCTCCACCGCATCCATGAAGTCGTCGGTGAGCGCGACCGAGATGTTGAAGTTGGTGATCTTGTTCTTGTCTTCCTTGCAGTCGATGAAGTCGAGGATGTCCGGGTGGTCGACGCGGAGGATCCCCATGTTGGCGCCGCGCCGCGTTCCGCCCTGCTTCACGGCCTCCGTGGAGGCGTCGTAGACCTCCATGAACGAGACGGGGCCGCTCGCCACGCCCATCGTCGACTTCACGACGTCGCCTTTCGGTCGCAGGCGGCTGAACCCGAAGCCCGTGCCGCCGCCCGACTGGTGGATGAGCGCCATGTCGCGGAGCGTGCCGTAGATCCCCTCGAGACTGTCGGGAACCGGGAGCACGAAGCAGGCCGAGAGCTGACCCAGGGGCCGGCCCGCGTTCATCAGTGTGGGGCTGTTCGGCTCGAACTCGCCGAAGGCCATCATCTCGTAGAACGTCCGGGCCGTGCGCTCGACCTCCTCCACCGGGGCGCCGTACCGCGCATCCACCGAGGCGATCACACGGGCGACCCGCCAGAACATGTCCGTCGGGGACTCGTTCGGCTCGAGATCGTCGCCCTTCTTCAGGTACCGCTTCGCGAGCACGGTCCTGGCGTTGTCCGAGAGCCTCGGCTCGGGCAGGTCGGACGGCGTGTCCTCGAGGAGGGAGAGGTCGGCCGCGCCGGGGGCGGTGTCCCCGGGGATCGTCGTGTCGGGTGCCTGCATCGGGTGTCCTCGCTGCTCGTACGTTCGTCGTGAGTACTGCTTCGTATGGTCCACACCGGTCCCGACGACCGGTTTCGTCTGCGGCGCCGCAGCGGGTGTCCCGCCCTCGTCCGACGGCGACGGGAATCCCGGGGTGGAGCGCACCCTGAAGACACGTCGTCGTCTGTGTAAGGCTGTCGTTTCGCGGTCCGGGCGGGACAGTCCGGCCGACCTCGAGCGGCCGCGCGGGGCCGTTCGCGCACACCCCAATATCTTGGGGCCTGCACAGAATAACCCCCCTACATATGGGGGGCAAGACCGCGGGCGCCGGCTGCGGCGATCGCGGATTCTCGCGGCGAAACGGGGGGGATTCGGCGTTTCATCGGGGGGCGCGCCAGCGGCCTTCCCGGTGGAGATCCTTGAGCCTCCGATAGTGCTCCACCGTCCGCCGGATCCGGGCCCGGAGGTCGTCGTCCACCGGGCGCACCGGGCGGGCCGGGACCCCGATGACCAGGTGCCCGGGAGGAACCCTCGTTCCCTCGGGGACGAGGGCCCCGGCGGCGACCACGGAACCCGCCCCGATCACCGCGTGGGAGAGGACCACCGCGCCCATCCCGATCAGGCAGCCATCCTCCACGTCGCAACCGTGCAGGATGGCGCGGTGGCCGACGCCGACGCCCGCGCCGATGCGGCACGGCCGCTCGACGTCGACGTGGATCATCGTGAGATCCTGGATGTTGGTTCCTTCGCCGATCTCGATCGGGGCGATGTCGGCGCGGAGCACGCACTGGTACCACACGCTCGCGTCCGGCCCGAGCGTCACGTCGCCCACCACGTCCGCCGACGGCGCGACCCACGCCCCCGCGCCGAGACGCGGGACGGCGCTCGTGTCGAATCGCTCACCGCTCACCGCTCCTCCCCCGCCGTCTCCCGGAGAAACCGCTCGAGGCCGTCGGCGATCCCGCGCGCGTAGAGCTCCTGGAACCCCGGATCGCGCAGCGCCGCCTCGTGCCGGGGCATCATCATGAACGCGCCCTCCGTGAGGATCGACGGCATCCACGACATGCGGCAGACGGCGAGATCGCCCCAGAACGTCCCGAGGTCTCGAAGTCGCATCGTCGCGAGCATCCCGTCCTGCACGGCGTCCGCGAGAGCCGCCGCGTGCGGATGGTACCAGTACGTGCTCGTGCCCTCCCGCCCGAACGGACGCACGCCGTCCGGCAGCGCGTTGTTGTGGATCGAGACGAACAGCTCCGCGCCGGCCTCCTCGGCGGCCGTCGTCCTCTCGTACAGCCCCATCGGGAGGGTGTCGTCGCGGAGCAGGATCGGCACGGCGCCCCGCTCGGCGAGCAGGCGCGCCAGGATTCGACCGATCGCGAGGTTCGCATCTCCCTCGTAGAACCCCGTCGGGCCGGTCGCCCCGGCGCCCGGGTGGCCCGGGTCGATCGCGATCCGCCGTCCCCTCAGCGGCGCTCCGGACTCGATGGCGGGCGGTCCCCGCAGCTCGAAACGCAGGGTGGCGGACCCGGCCGCAGTCGGCGCGTAGCGGGCCCGCCAGCCCCAGACGGGCGCCCCGAGTCGAATCCGCAACCGCCAGATCGGACCCGGCTCCTGCGACCACGTGGCGGACGAGACGAGCCGGGGCGCGGCACCGAGCGAGACGCGGTTCGTGAGTCCGGTCACGCCGAACAACACGAGCTCGAGGGTGCGCGCGTCCGGTTGCTCGACCGCGAGGGGGAGCGGGGCGCTGAGCGGCAACGCCAGCTCGGTCGCATCGGCGCGGGAGACGAACCGGAGGTCGCCGACGGTCGCCCGCGACACGCTGGATCCCTCCGGGAGCGACCCGGCGTCCTCCGCGAGGACCCAGGCGTGAAGGCCCGGCACGAGCCGGAGGCGCAGTCGATCCCCCACCCGGCCGTCCACCTCTGCGCGCGTTCCCGCGGGGAAGCGCCAGCGGTACGGGCCCGTCGACGCCGGGCGCGCCACGACCATACCGTCGTTCCCGCTCACGGCGTCGGGCGCGTCCCGAAGCTCGACCACGGGAAGCCGGACCGGATCGAGGATGCGGAGGGGAAGGACGAGAGGCTCCCGCTGCACCTCCTCGGCGCGCCGCGCGCGGACCTCCATCCGGAGCCGGTCGGGCTCCCGGCGCCAGTTGCAGTCCTCCGGGACGCAGGCCGCCCGGTAGAGCTCCTCGGCGGCCAGGGTCACGACCCGGGTGTCCGGACGGGGGCCGGTCTCCATCGGCAGGGTCGTCCGGCCGGCGACGAGCTCCACCTCCGCGTCCGGCGCGGCCCGCACCTCGAGCGTGATCGGCTCGTCGGGGACCGCCCACCGCTCCCGCCGCTCGCCCGTCGACCCGGGATCCAGCAGCCGCCCGGCGCCCCACTCCTCGTCGGGAGGGGATGGCGGACGCAGGATCGGGTGCAGGAGGGTGTCGATCTCGGAGCCGCGGCGGGCCACGAGCCGGTAGTACGCCGTGTCCCCCCGTTCCGCCGCGGGCACCGGGAGCCACGCGAGAAAGGCGCCGTTCGGCTCCACGTCCACGATCGCGCCATCGATGATCAGCGTAGCGTCGCCCGTGCCCGTGGTCCCGTGCAGGAAGTTGGAATCGGCCACGACGATGAGCTGAAGCGAGTCGGGATACTCCACCCGGAGCGCGAGCGGCCCGGTGACGGTCGGCACCGGCGGCAGAGAGGTCCGGATCACGCCCGGCGGCACGGGGCCCTCCGGCGTCGTCGAGGCGCATCCCGCCGCGAGCGCGACGAGGCCGGACAGGGAGGCGCGCAGGACGGGGCCGGCGGGCCGGCGCGGGAACATTGCGCGAGGTGCGGTGGGCATCGGGTCGTCCTCCGGGATCAGGCCGTCTTCCAGGTCCGGGTCCGCCGCAGGGTCGTTCCGCCGATCGCGGCGACCAGCGCCGCCCCGAGAGCGACCCGCGGCTCGAGGAGAAGCGCTCCGCCGAGGGCGAACATTCCCCCGAACAGCAGCATCGCCGCGGCGACGGTGCGAAGCAGGTCCTGCGCCAGCGAGGCGTCGGGGTCGAGCCCGGTCCGGGCGCGGAACCGCCGCCACCCCGGCCCGGCCGGCCGGACGCGCCGGTAGAAGCGCTCGAGCGTCGCCTCCGACTCCGGCGGCGTGAGGAGCATGACGGGAATCCAGATCGCCGCCGCCCCGAACGCCGTGACCGCGAGGCGAAGGCCGAATCCCATCCCCCCGAACGCGGGAAGATAGGAGAGCAGCGCGATCGCGAACCCGCCGAGCATCCCGGCGAGCTCCGCCCACGCGTTCACCCGCCACCAGAACCAGCGCAGGATCAGCACGGCGCCCGGACCGGTGCCGATCGCGATCATGAAGCGGAACACAGTGCCGATGTCGCGCGCGTAGAAGGCGGCCGCGCCGCCGGCCGCCACGATCACCGCCGACGCCAGGCGTCCCAGCGCGACGAGGCGGCGCTGGCTCGCGTCGGCGTCGACGAAGCGCGCGTACAGGTCGTTCACGATGTAGCTGGCACCCCAGTTGATCTGGGTCGAGACCGTGGACATGAACGCCGCGACGAAGGAGGCCACCACGATCCCGAGCACGCCGGCCGGCAGGTACTCGAGCATCAGGAGCGGATAGCCCATCTCCGGGTCGGCGAGGTCCGGGAACACGACGAGGGCCGCCAGGGCCGCCAGGATCCACGGCCAGGCGCGGACGACGTAATGGAGAAGGTTGAACAGCCACGCCGCCCCCTCGGCATCGCGCTCGGTGCGACAGGCCGACATCCGCTGCACGAACTCCCCGCCGCCGTCCGAGCGGCGCCACGCCCACCACTGGATGCCGAGGTAGGCGAGGAAGGTCCCCATCGGGAGATCGGGAGACCCGGGACGTGGCACGAGGCGCAGCGCGTCCGCGCGCCCGGCCGCGATCACGCCCTCCTTCAGGGCGGCGAGCCCTCCGATGTCGGCGATCGCGAAGCCGGCCACGAGCAGGGCGCCGAGCATCGCGAGACCGAACTGGAAGAAGTCCGTCGCCACCACGCCCCACAGCCCGGAGATGCCGGCGTACACCATCACGAAGACGGAGAGACCGACCACGACCCACAGCCGCTCGTCGCCCGGCAGCCAGGGGGGGAGGGCGCCCAGGACGCCGAGCGCCTCCATCACCTTCCGCATCGCGAGCATCACGTAGCCGATCGCGATGCAGTTGATCGGAACGGCGAACAGGAAGGCCCGGAACCCGCGCAGCACGGCCGCGGGACGCCCTCCGTAGCGGATCTCGGTCAGCTCCGCGTCCGTCACGACCTCGGCGCGTCGCCACAGACGCGCGAACAGGTAGATCAGGAGGAGGTGAGAGAGGGCGAACGCCCACCACTCCCAGTTCCCCGCGATCCCGCGCCGGGCCACGAGACCGGTCACGTAGAGCGGCGTGTCGACGCTGAACGTGGTCGCCGCCATCGAGGTCCCGGCGAGCCACCAGGGGAGGGAGCGCCCGCTCACGAAGAACTCGACGAGACTCCCGCTCGCCCGGCGCGCGAGCCAGATCCCGATCGCGAGGGTCCCGGCCATGTAGGCGCCTACGATCGCCCAGTCGAGCCCGCTCACCCTCCCGCCTCCGCGCCCCGCACCGCCTCGTCGAGCCGGGCCGCCGCGGCCCGCTCCAGTGCCTCTTCGGTGCCCCACGCCACGAGTCCCCCGCCCGGACCGAGATCGGAGAGGAGCCGCGCGTGGCCGAGCGCCACGGGCCACGTCGCCGAGGACTCCGCGCGAACGGCGGCGACGGAGGCGCGTCCCGCGTCCGTGAGAGCGGCGGTGCCCTTCCAGGCCTGCGGCGTCGAGGCGACGAGGAGCAGTGCCGGCTGCGTGCCGGGCCCCTCCTCCACGATCTGCCAGCCCCGGGCGCGGAGCTCCCGGCGGAACGGCTCCCCGAGAGAGGCCCGCGCCGGCACCGTCCTGTCGTCCCAGATCGCCGCTACCCGCAACGGCCGGTCGGGGGCGACCCACGCGGGCGGGCGGCCCTCGATCCGGACGGCGTCCCGCGCGAGCGCCGCCGCCAGTTCGCGCCCGCCCCCGGTGAGGCGCGGGCGCGGCCCCCCGCCACCGGGACGAACCCGGCGCGCCGTCTCCTCGACCCGTCGGAGCGACGCCTCGAGCCGGTCGCCGACCACGACCGAGTCCAGCGCCGCCCGCTCCAGCGCCGTCGCCGCCGCCGCGAGATCCGACGGGTAGAGCAGGAGGTCGCACCCGGCCATCAGCGCGGCCGCCGCGCCCGTCAGGTCCGCGTTCCCCGCCGCGACGTCGGCGAAGCCGGCCATGTTCATCGCGTCGGTGACCACGATTCCCTCGAACCCGAGCCGGCCGCGCAGGAGGTCCTCCAGGATCCGCGGCTCGAGCGTGGCAGGACGCTCCGACCCGAGCGCAGGATAGGCCACGTGCGCCGTCATCACGGAGGCGACGAGCTCCGCCACCGCGGCGAACGGGACGAGGTCCCGTTCCAGCTCGCTCCGACCGGCCGCCACCGAAGGCAGCTCGTCGTGGGAGTCGGCCGTCGTCCGGCCGTGCCCGGGGAAATGCTTCGCGCAGGCGGCGGCCCCCTCCCCCTGGCACGCCGCGATCCACGCGCCGCCGAGACGGCCGACGAGCTCGGGGTCGCTCCCGAAGCTGCGGGTCCCGACGATCGGGTTCCGCGGCTCGACGTCGAGGTCCAGCACGGGCGCGAGGACGAGATCGACACCCACCGCGCGCGCCCCGCGCCCCGTGATCCGACCGGCCTCCCGGGCCGCCCGCTCGGGATCGGGGCTCGCCGCCAGGCCCGCGGGCGGCGGCAGCGTGGGCAGCCCGTGGAACTGCTGTCCCGGCCCGCGCTCGAGGTCGGAGGCGATCCAGAGACGGTGGCGGACCGCTCCCCGCCACTCCTCGATCCGGACGGCCACCCGTTCCGCCTCGCCGCCGAACACCACGAAGCCGCCGACGCCGAGCTCGAGGGCCCCCTCCGCGCGCCGGCGCACGTCGTCTTCCGGCTCGAGGTCGAAGCGGAGCGCCTCGAGGAAGAGCCGGGCCGCCAGGTTCACGCGGGCACCCGCTTGCCCAGCATGCGCGGTCCCCGGGCTCCGGTCGCCCAGCCGAGGTCGACCGGGTGCCCGAGCACGTGCTGACGCGCCAGGAGCGCGAACGCCGCCGCCTCCCGGGCATCCCCGTCCCAGCCCAGGGACGCCAGCGGACGCACCCGCCCCGGGCCGAGGTGCGCGGCGACCCGGCGCACCAGCTCGGGGTTCCGGGCCCCGCCGCCGCAGAGCAGGACCTGGTCGGGCGCGAACCCGAGGAACCGGTACGCGTCGGCGACGCTGCGAGCCGTGACCTCGGTGAGCGTCGCCAGGAGGTCCGCTCCGGGCGCGTCCCCGAAGCGCGCCAGCCACACCTCGAGCGCTTCGTCGCCGAACCGCTCCCGGCCCGTGCTCCGGGGCGGTCCCTCGGAGAAGAACGGGTCCGCGAGCCAGGCCTCGAGGGCTTCCGGGAGCACCCGTCCCTCGGCGGCGCGCCGGCCGTCGCGGTCGAACGCCTCGTGCCCACCGGTGAGGCGTCGCACCGCGCCGTCGAGCAGCGCAACGCCCGGACCGGTGTCGAAGGCGCTGGGGCGCGCTCCGCTCCCCTCCGGCGGGAGCCCGGTCACGTTGCCCATCCCGCCGAGGTTCTGGATCGCGCGGCCGATCTCCGGGTGCCGGAGCACGTACAGGTCGAACAGGGGGGAGAGCGGCGCGCCGTGGCCCCCGGCCGCCACGTCCCGCGTCCGGAAGTCGGCGATCACGTCGATCCCCGTGCGCTCCGCGACCACCGCGGCCTCTCCCACCTGGAGGGTCGCGCCCCCCCTCCCTTCTGCCGGAGGGCGGTGCCAGACGGTCTGCCCGTGACTGCCGACCGCCGTGACCGCCGCTGGAGCGACACCGGCGGCCTCCAGCACGCCGAGCGCGGTGACGGCGAAGCGATGGCCGAGCTCGAAGCCGAGATCGCACAGGAGCGCCGCGCCCGCCTC
>Ga0316577_10000273_pt1 | contig 18376 bp, 11 predicted proteins | sample S5NA_FD_203073 | JGI IMG/M metagenome (GOLD analysis project Ga0316577, IMG submission 203073) | Rhizosphere microbial communities from salt marsh grasses in Alabama, United States - S5-7_050615r2r1 | ecosystem: Host-associated > Plants > Roots > Rhizosphere | place: USA: Alabama | collected... | reverse complement strand
CGCCCTCACACCCCCCATCTTCCCCTACTTATTGAGAAGATACCTGTAGTCAATATATCGTGCCAAGCTGAAGATAACCCAAGAAATACCTGAGCGTTTGCTGAGAGCTTGCCCAACTCGGAAAATCTGAGATTTCACCCGGCGAGAGGGTGTGGTATACTGGGAACGGATATCGAGCGCAACCACAGCACAGGAGCAGGAAAGATGACGTCTCGCTACTTTCTGGGTGTCGACGTCGGAGCGACGAAAAGCCACGCCCTGATCGCCGACGAGGCCGGCCAGGCCCTAGGGTTAGGCATCGGTGGGCCGGGGAACTATGAGAGCGTGGGGTATAGAGGCCTGGAGAGAACGTTGAAGGCCATTGTCGGCGAGGCACTGAGCACAGCCAAACTTTCAAAGGCCCGGCTGAGCGGGGCAGGTTTTGGCATAGCTGGGTACGACTGGCCCGCTGAGGAGGAGCCCACGCGCCGCGCCATCCAGGCGCTAGGGCTACCAGCCCCATTTACGTTCGCCAACGATACCATCATCGGACTGCTGGCCGGGACAGAGCAGGGATGTGGCGTCGCCGTGGTGGCAGGCACTAGTTGCAACTGCTGGGGCCGCGACCCTCAAGGCCGAGAGGGACATGTCACCGGCGAAGGTCCCCGGATGGGCGAGTACGGCGGCGCGGGCGAAATCGTGGAAGAGGCCGTGCGCGCCGTGTCTCGCGCCTGGTCGAAGCGCGGGCCCGCCACAGCCCTGACCCAGGCTTTCATCAGTCTGACGGGCGCTACCGACGCCACCGACCTGCTGGAGGGGCTGACATTGGGGCGCTACAAATTGAGCGCGGCGAACGCCGTGACCGTGTTCCAGGTGGCGAGTGAGGGAGACGCAGTGGCCGAGGGAATCATCAAATGGGCCGGGCGCGAGTTAGGCAGCTTGGCCGTCGGCGTCATTCGCCAACTGGCGCTCGAACAGGCGAGCTTTGAGGTGGTTTTGGTGGGCAGTACCTTCAAGGGCAGCCCGCTGCTCATCGAGGCAATGTCCGCAGCCATTCACGCCGTCGCGCCGGCAGCGCGGCTGGTGCGTCTCCCGGCGCCTCCCGTCATCGGCGGGGTGCTGCTGGGCATGGGAGCGGCGACTGACCGCCAGGTGCGGCGTACTTTGATCGCGACCACCAACGACTTGCTGGCGACTCGCTCTGACGCGCCATAGGGAGAGGGCAATTAAAGCGCGGCCACCCAGGCATCCTGTAGCCAGGTACGCGCTTGTTCGTCGATATCTACAGCGGAATACAGCTCCAAATGATGAGTGAAGCGCCCCGGCGATGGTTCGACAATCTCTTTCCAGCGTGGCAACACATGCCGATCGCGGAGCGAGAGCGTGAGCACCAAAGGAGCAACGTCACCACTGAGGTACTTGCCGGGCATCCAGTCCCACGCAAACGCCTTCCGCCGTCGGAAAGGGATTTGCCTCTTGCCTATGTCAAGCTATACAGGCCGGACGGCCTCAATAGCAAGACGCACAGCCCAAGACCCATCTGGAATCCTCCTGTTCCGTGAAAAACTCGGCCAACGTCATCTAGCATTTCCGTAACTTGCAAACCGGACTACTCCCTGACTAACGAGGGCGCAGAGCCCTCCAAGGCGAAACCCCAAGAGACGTGGCAACTCAGAACAGCAGACCTGATGCCCCGATGGCGACGAGCAGAACCACGGCCCCAAGGCTTAGCAGCAAGTAGGTATTTCTAAAAAACCGCCCACTGCCGAGCTTTGTACCCGCCTGCGTCCATTCCGAGGGATAGAGTTCTTCCTCTGGAGCAAAGAACCCTTTTTTGCCAAGCCCAAGCAACATCTCTATCTGGACGACCACTTGGAACTGATTCCTGAACCCCCTCTCCAGGTCTTTGACATAAAACAGGATCGCTACCAGAGCAAATCCCCCGGCTACGGCGAGAAATATCTTGGCCAGCAAGCTCAATTGGATATTGCCCTGCACGATCAGGCCTGCAGCGCCGAGAAATATGCCCAGTGTCCATATAGATATATTGTAAACTCGCTCGCGGATTTTCTCTATCGCCTCATACCTGCGTTCTAACTGCGCGAGCAGGATCTGGACCTTGTCTTGTTCGCCTATCTCCATTGCGTTCCTCCTCAACGTTCGTGCGTTTCTCGCGACAGCACTTGATCGAGCATTTTCTCGAGCTTTCCAGCCAGGCTCTCAAGCTGGCTATGCATTCTCGGAGGCCACGGGCAGCGGTCGATACCACTTCTGAGAGCAGCGACGAAGGAGGCAATCTCCTCCGAAACTGTGGGCAGAGCGAGTGCTTCCAGCTGCTCGGCTATTCCCCGACAGGCGGTCGCCCGGTCATGGTACCGGCGTTTGAACGCTTTGTCATAGTCGGCCGAAAACGCGTACTTGCTCTGATAATCGCTGGCCATGCTATACCAGAGCATTTCCCCACGCCGTATCGCGGCGCACACCTCACCCTGTAGGGCGCGTAAGGCTTCTTGCGTGTCTTTGAAACTCATCTGCACCTTCCAGATTTAGGAATTGTACAAGTTCAATGTGCTTTCACGCCGTTTGCAGAAGGTCGTTCTTTCACAGGTCCTCAGCGCCAGATGCATCTCCCAATGGTGTACTCACTCATCCGCATGGAACGCCTGGCTCAAGCTATCGACGACCTCGGCGATCTTTTGCCCGCGCCGCAGACGGAGCCAATTCACGTCCCCTGAACCGCAGACGATTGCACCCTTTGATTCGCAGATATCCTTCATCTGGGCGAGGGTCTGGTTTCCTCCCAGCGCCGGAGGGAAAAGCTGAGTCACCAAGCAGACAACTCTTTTGCCCTGCAGCGAGGTGACCTGTTCCAGGTAGCTTGCCATGGGTGAGGCCAGGGTTCCTCCCCACACCGGGGAGCAGAACACCAGGGCGTCGTACGCATCGACATCAGGCGCCGTTTCAAGCTGCACGTCCGTTGCGCCCGGTCTCACCGGCTCGACGGGCTCCACTTGCTCCAGCTTTGCCACATGCCCGGCCGCGGATAGCGCCTGCTCCAGTTTCACGGCGACCGAAAGCGTGTGCCCGGTCCGAGAATAGACGATGATGCCTATGTTCATAATTTCTCTCCTACTTTATATCTATATGGGTTTCGCTCCGAGTCTCAACCCAGCCTGCTCGCTGCCTAACGGCAGTCGAGTTTCAGTCAGCCTAATGAATCAATCATTTCTCTCATCTTGACCGCTGCCTGCCCTCCCGGACAGACGTATCTCGTGCCACAAACAGGGCAGATAAATAGCGTAAACGCCAACCAGTAAACAAAGACTATGCCGATATACCCTAGCAAATAGGCAAAGCCCTGGACATAAAGAAAATATACCGGAAAAAGTATGATCCCGAAGAAGCTCGCGTACGCCAATGTAAGAAAAATTTTGTATAGAGCCTCAGATCTTTTTGTCCGTATAAATAACCTGGCAATTTGACTGGACGGAAGGCAGAATCCCCCCACACAAGGAGCGAATTTTCCAACATATGGACACTGCCAATACACGCAAACATAGCTCTGGAACAATGCTACAAGCACGAACAATGAAACATAGACGACAAAAAACACGACATTGATTCGCCAGAGAAATACAGCGATTGCAATGTACAAGACAATCATCGGAATGGTAAGTACTAAATACAGAAGCTTTCTCTTGTATGGTACACATTCGTTTTCTTTCATTTTTCACCCCCCTGTCAACTGGTTTATCGGCACCCAACGTGTGAGTATATAGAGCCGACTTCTGCTTCCCTCCAGGTCTTTGATATTAGCACACTTCCTCAGCCCCGACAAATGAGCGTATTCCCGCATGAAGTGCGCTCACTTGCGCCGGTGTGGAAACCAGCATACAATAAAGGCAAAGCGTAAAGCCTGAATCCTAGAAAAGGAGAGGCCGATGGAAGAAAGACGTATCCCCAACCTACTGCTTCACGTCGTGTTCCAGCAAGTCAGCGATCTGATGGGCGAAAAGTCACTGACGATGCTGCTGCGCCAAAGTGGCCTCTCAAACTACATCGATAACCCTCCCCCGGCCGACGAATCCCCTTCAATCACCGTCCAGGAATATTCATCTCTCCTGGCCCAGATCTATGAGCTCTTTGGCCCGCGCGGCTCCCGCGCCATTTTTACTCAGGGCGGGCGCAAAGGGGGGCAGGAAATCCGCCGCCTGCACCCCACCCGTTATAACCTGGCTGGTGCAGCCCTCAAACTCCTCCCGGAGAACAAGCGCATCGAGTTGATTATGCAAAAGGTGGAGGAAGAGGGCGCCGAGCTATACGGTAACCCCCACCACCTACGGGAAGAGGACGACGCCTTCTACATGGAAATCCACGCCTGTCCCTACTGCGCGGAAATCGCGCATCGTGCTCGGGAGGGCGGCCTCGACGTATCCCACCCCGTCTGCCACATCGCCACTGCGGTATACCAGGAAATGATCGAGTGGGGCACCGGTCACAGCCATCCGGTCAAAGAGACGGCCTGCATCGCCCTGGGCGACCCGGCCTGCGTGTTCCGCGTGGCCAAGTAACGCACGGCTGCCACAAACCCCTTAGCTGGCGAGCGCAAATCAGGCACCGACGGGGCCCACTACGCATTAACTTGTCACCAAAGCCATTCTGTTATAAACTGAGTTCAAGCTGAAAAGCTTCACCGCCAAACCGAACGGGGGGTCTCGCCGAGAACACCACGCACACCTTGGAATCTCTGGCCCTCTGAACCGCTTTTTCCACGAGGCCCTCCAGCAAGACACTGTCAAAAACGTATGCGCTAGCAGCCGCGATAGCGCCATGTCTATCAGGAAGGCTTTCAAAGCCAGGAGGTGAAACCCATGGTAGACAACGTCCGTGCTCAGATCAGCGCCCAAAACAGGAGGCCAGTCCTCGCCTGCGCAATCGCCCTCAGTTTGCTGCTGACCGCCTGCTTTCTTGTCCCCCCACCCCAAACTTACACCATTGGCGTGATCAACATCGTGCCAGACCTAGATGAAACCTTGGCGGGTTTCAAGGAGGGCATGACCGAGTTAGGCTACATTGAAGATGAAAACGTCACGTATCTCTATGATGGAGCAACCGTCGATATGACCAAACTTGATTCAGTGGCGCAAGGCCTGGTGGAAACAGATGTCGATCTGATTCTATCCATCACCACCCCCGCGACCCAGGCAGCACAGCGAGCCACAGCCGGCACCGACATACCCGTGGTCTTTGTGCCCGTGACCGACCCCGTGGGCGCCGGCCTGGTAGATAGTCTCAAGCGGCCTGGTGGTAATATCACCGGTGTCACCTTTGGTACCCAAGAGGGGCGACGTTTGGAATGGCTAGTACAAGTAGTGCCCACTATTGAACGGATCTATGTCCCATATAACCCGGAGGATCAAAGCGCTATACTGGCCTTGGAGGTGGCGAGCACAACTGCTACAAAACTTGATGTGGAGTTGATCACGCACGAGGTTCGTAATCCTGAGCAAGTCGTGGATGCCATCGAGAATATCCCTGAAGAAGCTGACGCTATCTTTTTCCTACCCGACAGCCTGGTTTCTACTCGTATGCCCGATTTCATACAGGCGGCTATCGAAAGCCAGTTACCCACCTCGGGAGCCAACATTGAAGTTGTGAAAGATGGCATATTGACTTCCTACGGTATGGAGCAGACTAGTTCTGGGAAGCAAGCTGCACATCTGGCTGCCCAAATATTCCAGGGGGCCAGGCCAGCCGACCTGCCGGTAGAAACAGCTGAATTCTTTTCGGCGGTCAATCTAAAGACAGCCGAAGCCATCGGCCTCGATATATCGAACGAGATTCTGCTACAAGCAGACATCATCATCCGCTAAGGTACGTAAACCGCTGCTATGCGCAAAAGCATCCGGATACGACTAAATGTAGCCTTCATCGGTCTAGCCATCGGCCCCTTGCTGCTAGTCGGGGTTATCCTGGCTTGGCAGGGTTTCGCCACCCAAGAGCAGCAGGCCCTCAAGTTGCAACGCGAGGTGACACGACGTGTGGCCACCGAGGTAACAGCCTTCTTTGAGGAATTGGAAAACGAGTTACGCTTCATCGGTAAAGCACAACAATGGCCCGAGCTAAACCAAAACGAACAGTACAAAGCCTTGAGATTGCTCATATCCCAAGATGTCTTTGAAAGTCTGACCCTGCTCGATAGCCAGGGACAAGAGCAGATTCATATCTCTCGCCTGAGCCTTCTCTCAACCGAACTGCGCAGCCGCGCTGAAGCTGACGAGTTTGTCATCCCCTATACCAGTGGCCAAGTCTATTACAGCCCCATCTACTTCGACGAGGTATCCAGCGAGCCCTTGACAACCATCGCCATTCCCCTGCTCGACCTACGCACCGGCCTGATAGATGGCATTCTCGTTGCCGAGGTCCGCATCAAGAGAATCTGGGACCTGATCGCCAGCCTTGAGGTTAGTGAAGGTCAAAGCGTCTACATCGTCGATGCCCAGGGCAGAGTCGTGGCACACCGCAATCCCTCGGTAGTGTTGCGAGGCACCCACTTTGACCTGCCCGAGCAAGATGGTATTCAGCTGGGTTTGAACGGCACGCGCGTCGTCTTGGCTGTCGAGAGGGCTCACTTTAGGGGACAAGAATTCAACATCGTCGCCGAGCAAGCCGTCTCTGAAGCCTTGGCTCCGGCTATTAACACGGTGGTCATTACTGTGTCCCTTGTTATAGTCGCACTGATCATCGCCAGCGCGCTGGGTTTCCTGGCCGTGCGCCAAATCGTTCAGCCAGTTCAGGCCATGGCTGCGACCGCGCAAGCTGTGAGCGCCGGCGACCTTTCGCAGCGAGTCGAGATCACCAGCCAAGACGAACTGGGAATCCTGGCCGATACGTTCAACAGCATGACCATCCAGTTGCAGACCTTTATCAGCAGCCTTGAGCGGCAAGTCGCCGAGCGTACCGCGCAACTGGAGGCCTCTAACAAGGAACTGGAGGCCTTTGCCTATTCCGTCTCTCACGACCTACGCGCCCCTTTGCGCCACATCGCCGGCTTTGCCGATCTCTTGCTCAAGCACTCAGAGGGACAGTTGGATGCCACCTCCTTGCACCATCTAGGCGCCATCGTTCAGTCGACCGAGCAGATGGGCCGGTTGATAGACGATCTGCTGATCCTCTCGCGTGTCGGGCGCGCAGAAATGCAGACGCGGCGAGTCGCGCTTGATGAAATAATCCACAAGGTGCGAGGAGAACTAGCGCCCGAGGAAGAGGGGCGGCACATCACCTGGGAGATTGGCCCGCTGCCGCCCGTCGAGGCCGACCCGATTCTGCTGCGCCAGGTGTGGGCAAACCTGCTTTCCAACGCCGTCAAATTCACCGCCCAGCAAGAAAAAGCCCGCATAGAGATCGGTGCCCTGCCAATCGACACAGAAAGCAGCCACGTGACCCTGTTCGTGCGAGATAACGGCGTAGGCTTTGATCCCCAATACACCCACAAGCTGTTCGGCGTGTTTCAGCGTCTGCACCGAGAAGAAGAGTTCGAAGGCACAGGCGTCGGCCTGGCCACGGTGCGCCGCATCGTCGAACGTCACGGAGGGCGGGTATGGGCAAAAGGCGAGCCGGACCACGGTGCGACCTTTTATTTTACACTCAGACAAGCAAGTGAGGAATAATGGAGACCAAGGATATCTTGCTGGTAGAAGACGACATCAGAGATGTCGAACTGACACTGGCCGCCCTGGAGGAATACAACCTGGCAAACAGGGTCGTCGTGGCCCGAGATGGGGCCGAGGCGCTGGACTACCTGTACCGGCGAGGAGCGTACGCCGACCGGACCGCCAATCATCCAGTGATCGTGCTCCTCGATCTACACATGCCCAAGATAGATGGATTGGAGGTCCTGCGCCAGGTTAAAAGAGATCCGGTACTCAAAATCATCCCCATCGTCGTGCTCACCTCTTCCGACCAAGACATCGTCGAAAGCTACGACCTGGGCGTGAACGCCTACGTGGTCAAGCCGGTCGCCTTCGACGGGTTCGTTGAGGCGGTCAAACAGCTCAGCCTATTTTGGATATTGACCAATGAACCGCCGCCAAACACAATCCGCAGCTAGTGACAATTTCCGAATTCTTGTCTCTTGCTCCCAATACAGGGGGAAGGAGAAAAGGAGACAGCGATGTCAACTGCACTCCACCTGCTCATTCTAGAAGACGACTCTCTCGATGCAGAGCTAGAGATCGCCACGCTGGAGGAAGCCGGGTACACGTGCCAATGGGAGCGTGTAGAAACCCAGGCCGAGTTCCTGGCCTGCCTCGACACGCCGGACTATGACGTCATCCTAGCCGACTACAACCTGCCGGCCTTTGACGGACTGACGGCTCTAGACCTATACCTTGAGCGCGACCTCGACCTGCCGTTCATCTTCGTCTCCGGCACGATGGGTGAGGAAACCGCCATCGAAAGCCTCAAGGCCGGGGCAACCGACTACGTGCTGAAGGAGCATCTCTCAAGGCTGGGACCGGTGGTAAAGCGTGCGCTACACGAAAGGGAAGACCACCGGAAGCGCAGGAGAGTAGAAGAGGAACTGCAGAAAAGCCAACTGTTGCTGACAGCTATCATAGATCATTCTCCAGCAGCGATTCAGGTCAAAGACCTGCAAGGTCGCTATCTGCTGATCAACAATCAGATCGAAACGATATTCGATTTGCAGCGGGGAGAGGCCATCGGCAAGACACCGCACGACATTTTCCCGCAAGAGATCGCGAAAAAGTTCCTGGCAGACGATCAGGCCGCACTCAGATCCAGAACCGCCGTGCAGACAGAGGAAACCATCCCCTTTCCCGACGGCATGCACACCTTCATCGCGCTCAAATTCCCGCTCGTGGACGCCTCTGGCGAACCCTACGCCGTCGCCGGCATAGCGACCGACATCACCGAGCAAAAGCGGGTGGAGGAGGCGTTGAGAGATAGCAGGCGCAGGCTCCGCGCCATCTTTGATCAAACCTTCGAATTCATGGGCGTGATGACGCCAAAAGGAATACTGACCGAGGCCAATCAAACTGCACTGGACTTTGCCGGCCTCAAAGAATCAGACGTGATCGGAAAACCTTTTTGGGAAACACCCTGGTGGACCCATTCGCCCGAGTTGCAGGAGCAGTTGCGCGAGGCCATCGCCAAAGCCGCCTCTGGAGAGTTTGTCCGCTTCGAGGCAAACCATCTGGCAGCCGATGGCAGCCTGCACTATGCCGACTTTTCACTCAAGCCGGTGAGGGATGAAACGGGAAACGTGAGTTTCCTTATTCCGGAGGGTCGCGATATCACCGAGCGCAAGCGAGTGGAAGAAAATCTACGCCGCGAGCGCGATTTGAAAAACCGCATCACAGAGACCAGCCCCGTGGGGATTGCAATGCTGGACCGCGAAGGGCAGATCACTTTCGCCAATTCAAGGGCAAAACAGTTATTGGGGCTGGAAAAAGATGAGAGCACTCAACGCACCTACAACGATCCAGAGTGGCGCATCACCGATTACAACGGCGATCCCTTCCCCGATGAGCAGTTGCCCTTTGCGCGGGTGATGGCCACCGGCCGGCCCGTCTATAACGTGCACCACGCCATCGAGTGGCCTGATGGACGCCGGGTGCTACTCTCGATCAACGCCGCACCTCTTTTGGATGAAACCGGCCAGATCGATGGCATGGTGGCCACGGTAGATGACGTGACCCAGCAAGTGCAGGCAGAAGAAGCGCTGCAAGAATCAGAGCGTAGATTCCGCAACATCGTCGAATCTACCCCGTTGGGAATGCACATGTACCGGCTGGATCCTGATGGGAAGTTGGTCTTTACAGACGCCAACCCGGCCGCCGATCGAATCCTGGGCGTTGATAACAGCCAGTTCGTGGGAAAAACCATCGAAGAGGCTTTTCCCGCTCTCACACAGACCGAGGTACCCCAGGCGTATCGCCAGGTCGCCGCCACCGGTCAAGTCTGGCAGACGGATCAGATCACCTACGAGGAAGGTCAAATCGCCGGGGCTTTCGAGGTGTACGCCTTTCAGACATCGCCCGGCAAAATGACGGCGGCATTCCTCGATATCACCGACCGCAAGCAGGCAGCAGAGGCCCTGGCGACGAGCGAAGCCACCCTACGAAGCATCTTCCGCGCCGCGCCCGTAGGCATCGGGCTCGTAAAAGACCGCGTGTTCCAGTGGACCAACGAAACACTCCATCAGATGCTTGGATACGCAGAAGAGGAGTTGAAGGGCCAGAGCGCCCGTATGGTCTACCCAAGTCAGGAGGAATACGAACGGGTTGGCAGGGTAAAGTACGGGGCAATCGCAGAACGAGGGACTGGTTCGGTAGAGACGCGTTGGCAGCGCAAGGACGGCGGGATCATCGACATCATCCTCAGCTCGACCCCCCTCGATCCCGCCGACCTCTCGAAAGGGGTCACCTTCACCGCGCTGGATATCACCGAGCGCAAACGAGCGGAGGAAGCGGTCAAAGAAAGCCAGGAGAGCCTGGCGCGCGCCCAAAGCATCGCTCACCTGGGAGGATGGGAGTGGGATATGGTCGCCCAGAAAACGACCTGGTCTGACGAGAACTATCGCCTCTCTGGCTACGAACCTGGTGACTTTGAGCCCACATTCGAAAAGTTCTTAGAGACCGTCCATCCCGATGACCGGGACATGATCTTGCAAAAGTTGAGCGACATTCAAGAAGGCAAGATAGCTCACGACACCTACGAATACCGCATCGTTCTGCCAGACGGCACCGAGCGCTGGCTGGAGGGACAGCTCGATGTGATATCCGACGGCGAGGGCCAACCGGTAACCTTGGCAGGCACCAATCTCGATATCACCGAGCGCAAGCAAGCAGAGGCAGCACTCCACCTGACCCAATTCTGCGTCGACCGGGCCTCGGTCGGAATCATGCGTACCGGATCGGATGCACAGATACTGAGCGTCAACGACCAGATGTGCAGGGCACTTGGATATACGGCAGAAGAACTGTGCACCATGCACGTCTATGACATCGATCCCAACTTTCCACTGGACAAGTGGCGAAAGCACAGGGAACGTCTGTGCGCCCGGGGCTCCGATACATTCGAGACAGTCCACCAGCGGAAGGATGGCACCACATTTCCCGTCGAAATCACGAACAACTATATCGAGTTTCAGAGCAGTGGATTCTCCATCTCCTTCACTCAAGACATCACAGAGCGCAAGCAGGCAGAGGAAGAGCGGGAGCGCCTGCTGTCTCAGGTCCAAGAGCAGGCCCAGCGCGTGCAACAGATCGTAGAAACGGTACCCGAGGGCGTGATCCTGCTGGACATCAAGAATCGCGTCATCATGGCAAACCCACTGGGCCGCAAAGATTTAGCCGTTCTGGCCGATACGTTGACGGGTGGCACCCTCACCCGCCTGGGAGAGCATCCGCTGCCCGAGTTCCTAACCTCGCCACCCCAGGGACTGTGGCACGAGGTGAGCGCAGAAGGGCGGACCTTTCAAGTCATCGCTCGCCCCATCGAGACCGGCCCCACCCCTGGTGGATGGGTGCTCGTCATCCGCGATATAACCCAACAACGCGAGATCGAGCGGCGCGTCCACCAGCAGGAACGCTTGGCCGCTGTGGGCCAGCTGGCGGCCGGCATCGCCCACGACTTTAACAACATCATGGCTGTGATCAGCCTGTACGCCGGCATGTCGCTGCGCACCGCCGAGTTGCCCGAAAAAATATACGAGCGCCTGGAAACCATCGACCAGCAAGCCCATCGCGCCAGCGACCTGATCCAGCAGATTCTGGACTTTAGCCGGCGCGCGGTGCTCGAGCGGCTGCCAATGGAACTAGGGATGTTCTTAAAGGAGCAGGTCAAACTGCTGAGGCGCACCCTGCCGGAGAACATCAAGATCGATCTGATAGTAGGCAGCGATGAGTACATGGTGAACGCCGACCTGACACGCGTGCAACAGATGATTATGAATCTAGCGACCAATGCCCGCGATTCGATGCCCGAAGGCGGGCAGTTACACATTGGCCTGGAAAAAGTATGGATCGCCAGCCCTCAGGACGCGCCGCTGCCCGACATGGAACCCGGCGAGTGGGTGCGCGTGACAGTCGCGGATACCGGCTGCGGCATCCCGGCAGACGTCCTGCCGCACATCTACGATCCCTTCTTCACCACCAAACCGGTGGGCATGGGCACCGGCCTAGGCCTATCCCAGGTCTATGGCATCGTGAAACAGCACGAGGGCTACATCGACGTCAAGTCGCAGAAAGGAGAAGGGGCGACTTTTACGATCTACCTGCCGTCCCTCGCGCAACTCCAGCCAGAGACTGTCTCCCAAGAAACAGAGGCGCTCGTACAGGGTCAAGGTCAGCTCATCCTGGTGGTCGAGGATGATGCCGCCACGCGGGCAGCATTGGTAGATAGCCTGGAACTACTCAACTACCGAGTGATAGAAACGGCCAATGGCCGGGAAGCGCTGTCGATTTTCGAGCAACGCACCAACCAAGCCGACGCTGCCGAACAGATTTCACTGGTGCTGAGTGACATGGTGATGCCAGAGATGGGTGGGAGAGCGTTGCTCCATGCACTGCGAGAAAGATCCGAGACCGCAAAAATCATATTGCTGACCGGGCACCCACTAGACGAGGAAACATTCGAGGATCTGAAACCCCACGGTCTCCAAGATTGGTTGCTCAAGCCGCTGAGCATCGAGCGATTATCCCAGACGGTGGCACAGGCGCTTGAGGGAAAAGACTCTGAGGAATAGACAATGAGCCACAATCCATTCTCGAAAAAACGCGGCACGCTTTGGCGTAATCACAAACCCTCCATCCAGGCCACAGTGCGACACTGTGCACTGTTATGCCTCATTGCGCTGTGTCTTGCGCCACTGCCGAGAGCAACGGCTCGATCCGTGGGTAGCGCCCGGGCAGCGCAGCCTGACCTGGTCAACACGCGCGTGCTGGTCCTTCATTCGTATCATCAGGGCTTTACCTGGACGGACAACATCAGCCGGGGCATCCAGAAGGCTTTTGCAGAGCACGCGGACCAAGTCGAAATAATCTTTGAATTCATGGACGCCAGACGGATCTATACGGAGGAATACTTTCGCCAACTCCAAGACCTTTACCGCCTGAAATATACAGGTAAGAAGGTAGATGTGGTCATCGCCTCGGATGACCAGGCATTTAGTTTTATGATGGGGCCGGGGCAAGAGATCTTTCCAAATGTACCCATTGTCTTTTGCAGCGTCAGTGGATATGAACCCTCGATGCGCGAAGAGCATCCCCAACTCACCGGGTTGCTGGAAGCTATCGATATCGAAACCACCCTCGACACCGCCCTACGACTCCACCCCGATACGAGGGAGGTGGCCGTCATCACCGATATGACGCGCACCGGTCAAGCTCTCAAAGCCAAGGCAGAGGCCGTTTTTCAAAATTATGAAGACCGTGTCCAGTTTCGCTACCTGGAACATCAAACTGTAGATCAACTTTTTCCCCAGGTCGCCGCACTGCCCGACGATACCATCGTATTCCTATTCATCTTTAGTCGAGACGAAACGGGGCATGTGTTCTCCCACGAACATCACCTGAGGGTGCTCGTCGAGCACTGCAACGTTCCAATTTACAGCGTCTGGGAGTTCTATCTTGGTCACGGCATCGTGGGCGGCATGCTGACCAGCGGAGAAGAAGAGGGACGAATCGCAGGGACGATGGCTCTACGAATCCTTCAAGGCGAGCACGCCTCCGACATTCCCTTGGAGAAAAGCCCCACGCGATACATGTTCGACTATGCCCAGATGGAACGTTTCGGCATCAAAGAATCTAGCTTGCCAGAAAATAGCATCGTAATCAACAGACCATACTCATTCTACGAGGAATACAAGCTCTTGATCTGGGGCGTGATACTAGTGATCGGCCTGCTGTTGAGCATTGTTGTGGCCCTTGTGCTGAACATCCTCTCACGCAGGCGAGCAGAGGAGGCTTTGCGGCAAAGCCAGACAAACCTACAACAAACCATAGACACCGTGCCAGAGGGTATGCTCCTCCTAGATACCGACCACCGCGTAATCCTGGCCAATCCTCTGGGGAAAAAGGACCTGAGCGCCCTGGCCGATGCAAAGGTCGGAGATACCCTCACCCACCTAGCCAACCGCCCGCTTGAGGAGCTTTTGACCTCTCCCCCACGGGGCCTGTGGCACGAACTGGAAGCAGACAGCCGCATTTTCGTCATTGTCGCGCGCCCCATCGAGAACGGACCTACGCCCAGAGGATGGGTCCTCGTCATCCGTGAAGTCACCAAACAACGCGAGTTCGAACATCACGTCCACCAGCAGGAACGGTTGGCCGCCATCGGGCAATTGGCAGCCGGCATCGCCCACGACTTTAACAACATCATGGCCGTGATCAGCCTGTACGCCGGCATGTCGCTGCGCACCACTGACCTACCTGAAACGGTATACGAGCGCATGGGAGTCATCAACCAGCAAGCCCATCGCGCCAGCGACCTGATCCAGCAGGTCCTGGACTTTAGCCGGCGCGCGGTGCTCGAGCGGCTGCCGATGGAACTGGGAACATTCTTGAAGGAGCTAACCAAATTACTGGGCCGCACGTTGCCGGAGAATATCCAAATTGATCTAAGTGCAAAAGAGAACGAATACCTGGTAAACGCCGATCCGACGCGCGTGCAACAGATGATCATGAACCTGGCTACCAACGCCCGCGACGCGATGCCCGAAGGCGGGCAGCTACGCATCGGCCTAGAGAAAGTGTGGGTTGCCAACATCAAGGATGCGCCTCTACCCGATATGACACGGGGTGAGTGGGTACGCATAACAGTAGCGGATACCGGCTGCGGCATCCCCGCAGACATCCTGCCGCACATCTACGATCCCTTCTTCACCACCAAAGAGCCCGGTAGAGGCACCGGCCTAGGATTACCTCAGGTGTACGGTATTGTAAAGCAGCACGAGGGTCACATCGACGTCAAGTCGCAGGAAGGAGAAGGGACGACCTTCACGGTCTACCTGCCGTCCCTCGCGCAACTTCAGCCAGAGCCCGTCTCCCAAGAAACAGAGGCGCTCGTACAGGGTCAAGGTCAGCTCATCTTGGTGGTCGAGGACGATGCCGCCACGCGGGCAGCATTGGTAGATGGGCTGGAAATACTCAACTACCGAGTGATAGAAGCGACCAATGGCCGGGAAGCACTGTCGATTTTCGAGAAACGCGCCGGTCAGACTGATCCCACCGAGCAGATCGCGCTGGTACTGAGCGACATGGTGATGCCAGAGATGGGCGGGAAGGCATTACTCTACGCGCTGAGAGAAAAATCTGTGAGCGCAAAGGTCGTATTGCTGACCGGTCACCCGCTAGACGAGGGAACATTTGAGGATCTGAAACCACAAGGTCTCCAAAGCTGGTTGCTCAAACCGCTGAGCATCGAACGATTGTCTCAGGTAGTGGCCGAGGCATTAGAAGATAAGTGAGAGATATCCTATGGACAAAAATCCTAGCACTATACTCATCATAGACGACGAACCGGCGATGTGCGAGGCGCTGGGCGAGCTGCTGGCCGAAGAAGGCTACCTCCTAAGCTTTGCCCAGAGCGGCGAGGAGGGGCTGGCAAAAGCCGCCGAGATCGTCCCCGATCTGGTACTGCTCGACGTAGTGATGCCCGACCTGGATGGCTTCACCGTGTGCCGCAAACTGCGCGCCGACGAGCTCCTGGCAGAGGTGCCGATCATCATAACCACCTCCCTGGCCGACCGCGACTCGCGCCTGCGCGGGTTTGCCGCAGGCGCCGACGATTACGTGACCAAGCCCGTCGACGAGCCTGAACTCCTGGCCCGCGTGCGGACGACCACCCGGCTTAATCGCTACCGCCGCTTGTTGGAGGAGCAAATCGGGCGCGAGATGGCCGAGGAAGCGCTGGATATTTCGGAAACGCGTTACCACAGCCTGTTTGGCAGCGTGCCGGTGGGATTGTACCGATCGACCCCGGATGGGCAAATCCTGGAAGCCAACCCTACCCTGGTCGAGATGCTGGATTACCCGGATTTAGAGACCCTTCTAGCAACCAAAACCACAGACGGATACATCGACCTCCAAGATCGCCGGCGATGGCAAGCTATGATACAGCAAAAAGGCATCGTGCTCGGTTTCGAGACCCAGTGGCGGAGGTACGATGGGACGACCATCTGGGTAAGGGAAAACAGCCGCGTCGTCCGCGACGAAAAAGGTCAGGTGCTGTACTACGAAGGCGCTGTGGAAGATATCACCGAACGTAAACGTGCGGAGGAAGCGCTGCAGAAAAGAGAAGCACACCAGGCGCTCGTCCTCGGCTCGCTTCCTATGGCCTTTTACACCGCGCAGCCCTTTGGCGACTATGGCGGAACCTGGGTCAGCGACCAGATCGAGCAAATCGTGGGATTCCCAACAGAACAATTCCTAGAGGATACTCACCTGTGGGCAGCAAGGCTCCATCCAGAGGACCGAGACCGCGCATTCGACGCGTTTGGAAAATTGCCCGATACAGAGACGCTTGAAATCGAATATCGATGGCAAGCGGCAGATGGAAAGTATGTGTGGTTGCTAGATCACGCGGTACTTGTGCGGGATGGCGATGGCAAACCCCAAGAAATCATAGGCACCTGGCTCAATATCACCGAGCGCAAGCAGGCGGAAGAAGCATTGCAGGACTCTTTGCAAAAGGCGGCCCACGGTCAAGCATTGCTACTCGCTCTCAGCAAGGCTGCTCAGACCGTGCAGCGTGCCCGCAGCCCCCAGGAAGTGTATCAAACAATCGGGGAAGAAATCGCCAAGCTGGGATACCGGGCCACGATCTTTGATCTGACCGAGGATGAAAAATACCTGACCGTCGGGCATATGACTTTTGAATCAAAACTGGTTAAGGCTGCTGAGAAACTGGTCGGCCTCTCGTCACAGGACTACCGCGTCCGACTCACTCCGGGAGGTTTCTATGAGCACCTCATTTCCGAGGGGGAGCCCGTTTTCAGCGACCCTGGCGGCGCCCCTCTCGCCGAGGCTCTGCCCAAGGCGGCACGCCCGTTGGCAGATAAACTGGCCGGTCTACTTGGGATACACCAATCCATCTACGTCCCACTAAAAATCGGCGACCGGACTCCCGCCCTGCTAGTAGTTAGGGGCGCCGATCTGGCCGAGGGCGACATACCGGCGATGACCGCCTTTGCCAACCAAGCAGCCATCGCGGTCACAAACGCACAGCTATACCAAGCCGCAAACCAGGAGCGAGACAAAGCCCAGCAATACCTCGATATCGCCGGTGTTATGCTCGTCGCCATCGACGCTGAAGGGAAAATCACCCTCATCAACCGAAAAGGATGCGAAATCCTGGGATGTGAGGAGGATAAAATCCTCGGCCAAAACTGGTTTGACTCCTGCCTGCCAAGCGAAATCAACGATAGCGTCAAGTCCGTCTTTGATCAACTAATCGCGGGTGAGGTCGAGCCGGTCGAATACTACGAGAACCCCGTAGTGACCAAGTCTGGAGAGGAACGGCTGATCGCCTGGCACAACACGGTGCTGAGAGACGAGGCGGGTAACATCGCCGGCACGCTGAGTTCCGGCGAGGATATCACCGAGCGAGCGCAGGCCGAGGAGGCGCTGCGGGAGAGTGAGGAGAATTACCGCTCAGTCGTCGATAATGCCAACGTGGGCATCGTCGTCATCCAAGAGGGCAAACAAGTCTTTTATAATCCTAGACACATAGAGCTTCTCGGATATTCTGACAAGGAATTTAAACAGGTCGATCTTGCCACACTGATTCATCCTGATGAAAGAGAGTTGGCTCTCAACCGCATCAGAAGGAGACTGACAGGTGATGAGACAGACCCAGAAGGTCTGGAGATCCGGCTGATAACCAAATCCGGTGAGACACGATGGGTACAGGCAACCTCCTCAGTTATTAGCTGGGAAGGCAAACCAGCTATCCAGGCGTTCATAGCCGACATCACCAAGCGCATCCGCTCCGAACAGGAGCGGACGCAGGCAGAGGAAGCACTGCGCCAGAGCGAGGAAACGGCCCGGGCGCTACTGAACGCCACCAACGACCTGGCGATATTGATCGCCCCCGGCGGCGCCATCCTCGCCAGCAACGAGATGGTCGCCCGCGCAGCCGGTATCGATGTTGACGAGATGATTGGGGCAAGCATCGAGGACTTTCTCTCTCCCGATCTACTCGAAATCGGGACGGCACGAGCCAACCAGGTCCAGAGTTCCGGCGAGGCGATTCGCTTCCAGGCCGAACGGGAGGGAGCCACACTCGATATCAGCATCTATCCCGTGTTCGATGCCCAGGGCGAGCTGGCGCGCTTTGCCGTCTTTGCCCGTGACATCACAGAGCAGATCAAAAC
>Ga0316577_10000272_pt1 | contig 18394 bp, 16 predicted proteins | sample S5NA_FD_203073 | JGI IMG/M metagenome (GOLD analysis project Ga0316577, IMG submission 203073) | Rhizosphere microbial communities from salt marsh grasses in Alabama, United States - S5-7_050615r2r1 | ecosystem: Host-associated > Plants > Roots > Rhizosphere | place: USA: Alabama | collected... | reverse complement strand
CACCGTGACACCGAATTCGTCCCTCTCCGAGGACTCTGCGTCACTCGATTCGCCGAAGAACCCGGTCTCAACGCCGACCTGGGTGGAGTCGCCGGAGGTCGTGTCGATGTTCAGGGTCCCTCCCGCTTCGTCCCGGGATGTCTCGACCCCGTCGTCGATCGTCTCGGTGTAGAGGCCCTGGTCGACCCCGATCTGGCCCGCCTCGGCGTCGACGTTCCACGTCACACCCGCTTCGGTGCGGTGCTCGTCGCCTCCGGAGTCGGCGGATCCCTCGACATAGCCGCCTGCGTCGATCCCGGCTTGACCGGGGGAGGTGTCGATGTTCGCCGTGATGCCGATCTCCCCGCGAGAGGTTTCCTCACCTCCGCTGAACTCCTCTTCGAACAGGCCGTGGTCGACCGCCACTTGGCCGCCTTCCGCGGACGCACCGAACGTCAGTCCGGCCTCGGCCCGCTCCGTCTCAGCGTCGCCACCGCCTGACTCGGCGTAGGCGCCGACATCGAGGTTCACTTCTCCCTCGTCGACATCGATGTTCGCGGTGAGGCCGACTTCCTCTCGGCCGATCGTCTCCCCGTCGTCGGTGGCCTCCGCGTATGCGCCGATATCGGCGCCTGCCTGACCCTCCGGGCCCCCCAAGCCTGCGGTGGCTCCCACCTCGATGGTGTCCTGGTGATCCTCGTCCGTGCCCGCCCCCGCGTAGATCCCCGCGGATGCGGCAACACCGTCGTCCGATCGGCCAACGGCAGCCGCCTGCCCGGCTTCGCCGCGCCACGTTGTCTCGCCGCCGGATGAGTACTCGCCGAACACGCCGGCACGACCTTCGACGCCGGCTTCGTCGCTCGCGGCAGTCACTTCGTATCCGGCGTCGACCCGGGCATCGTCGACCTCGATGTGCCCGGCGATCCGCCCTCCCTCGTCCGGAGCGAACTTCGCGCCGACGCCCCCACCGACATCGAGGTCGGCGTCGCCGACCTGCACCCCCTGCCTGGCGGAGGCATCCACGTCGATACCTCCGCGGTCGAGGTCGATACCGGCGGTCACCCCGCCAGCCGTGCCGGCGACCGCTACATCGTCGTCCCGGAGCTCCGTCTTGCCCGACACGTCAAAGCGGAGGCCCCGCTCGTCGAGCCCCGCACCGGCCGACGTGCCGGCCCGCAATTCGCTGCTGCCTCCGGCATCCTCGACCCCGGCGGACACCGATGCTTGATAGCCGATGCCCTCGTCGGTCACCCCAGCGCTCGCCGCCATGCTGCTCTCGACGCCCAAAATCGTCTGATCGTCGTGCTCGTACGACGTGGATCCTTCGCGGGAGACCGTGACCTTGCCCGGCTGGGAGAGGTCGAGGTCCGTCGAAGCCTCCGTCCCGAAGCTGCGGTCGCCGAACGTGACGGTCTGACCGCCCGCGACTCCCACGCGGCCGGAGCCGGCATCGGCGTGGCCCTCCGCGTCGACGACCCAGCCGTCGACGTCGTAGTCGCCGTGCACTCCCTCGTCGTCGACGCTGACACCGGCCTCGAGCCCTCCGGCGATACCGTCCGATTCAAACGTGACCGCTGCCCCGTCTTCGTCGATGTCGACGGTTGCCCCCACACCGATTCGCTCCCCGGCGATGTCGACCCCCGCACCGATGTCGACATCCACGTCGACATCCACGTCGATCGAGCCGCCGATGTCCTCCACGGTCTCGCCGATGTCCTCCGCGAGGTCGCCCACTACAGCGGCGCCGGTCTGGACGGCATCACCGACTGCCTCGCCGCCGTCCTGGATGCCGGCCCCTACCTCTTCGGCGGCCGCAGCCACCGCCTCACCGGCGCTGCCGACGACAGACTTGACACCGCTTGCCGCAGCCCCGGCTGCCTCCCCGACCGTCTGGACACCGGTCCGAACGGAGTCGCGGAGGTCCTGCTGCACCTGCTCGAAAGACTCACCGGCGTCGAGCCCTTCGCCGCCCAGCGTCTCCGTGGCGACTTCCTCGAGGGCTTCGCTCCCCGATGCGATCACCTGCATCGTCTGCTGGGCGACCTGCTCGGCCGCCTCTGCGCCGCTCCTCCCGGCTTCAGCGATGACCTCCCTCCCGCCGGAGATGACTTGCTGCGCCATCGCCGCGACATCCTGCGCGGACTCCTCGACGCCCTGTTGTCCTTCGGCGATGGCCCCCAACCCGGCGCTGCCGAGCCCTGCAGCGACTTCGATGGTCTCTCCCACGAACGTCTGGACGGCCGCGGCCGCATCCTGAGCCGTGTCTTGGGCGTCACCGAAAGCAGCCTCGGCGGTGTCCTGCGCTCCCTCGACGAGGGCTTCGCCGGCGCCGGCGACGTCGCCTTCGCTGAGCTCCTCCGCTACCTCGGACCCGGTCTCGAGAATCTCGCCCAACCAGTCATCGGCCATCGCATCCTCCTCGATCAACGTCGAGCGGGCGCGCCGTCGGGCGGACGGCGCGTCATCCGGCCCTCCCCCAGAAGGTAGTCCGTCCGAATCGGGGCCGAGCACGCATTGGGGACGGCACGTGCTGATCGTGTCCCTTCCGGCAGGATCGGCGGTTCGCGTGAGAGCAGAGCGGCGCAGCGGAGGTAGAGCAACGGAGTGCCCCCATATACTCGCCTCACCGTGGTTGCCGAAGTCGCCCTTCTCGCTCTTGCCGCGTGGTCGGCCGCCGCGACCTTCAACGCGTTGCGCCCCTTCCGCAACGACTGGGTGCTGCTGCCATCGATGTTCTGGTCCTGGCTCGTCATCGGCCTCCCGCTGCAGCACGCCATCGTCCAGATGACTCTCGCAGCCCTGCTCGTCGCCCTCGGAGCGCTCGACGGGCCGGTCGGCCGGCTCGGCCTCGCCGTGCTCGTCCTCTCGTGGATCGGGTCGGTCGTCCTCCTCGTGCGGGCACGTTCGGTGAAGGGCGTGGTCGGTGCTGTGCTCGAAGCTGCGGGGATCCCGCCGGCGCAGGGGCGGGTTCCGCTCTGGCGGGTGGTGCTTGCGATCCCGCTGCGCGGTCGGGGGGTCGAACGGGTCAGGAACGTTCCCTTCCGGCGGGTGGCCGGGAGGACGCTCAAGCTCGACATCTTCCGACGGCCCGACGGGGGAGCAGGGAAGCCGGTCCTGCTCTACCTCCACGGTGGCGCATGGACGGTCGGCGACAAGCGGGAGCAAGGCCTGCCGCTCCTGCACCACCTCGCACGCAACGGGTGGGCGTGCGTGACCGCCAACTACCGGCTGAGCCCCGGGGCGACGTTCCCGGACCACCTCCTCGACGCGAAAGCCGCGCTTGCCTGGATCAGGCAGCACGGTCCCGAGCACGGGATGGACCCGTCGTTCGTGGCCCTCGCCGGAGGGTCGGCCGGCGGGCACCTCGCCGCGCTCGTCGCCCTCACCGAGAACGACCAACGTTATCAACCCGGGTTCGAGGCGGTCGACACCTCGGTACAGGCGGCCGTCCCGCTCTACGGCATCTACGACCTCACCAACCGCCTCGGCGCACAGAGCAAGTCATTCGTCCCAATGCTCATGGAGCCGATCGTGATGAAGGCGTTCCTCGACGACGAGCCGGAGAAGTACGCAGAGGCGTCGCCCATCGACCGAGTCCATCCCGGTGCTCCGCCGTTCCTCGTCGTCCAGGGAGACCGCGACACGCTGGCGCCGGTGGTCGAGACACGTGCGTTCGTCGAGCGACTCGCCCGCGTCTCGAACCGGCGAGTCGTCTACCTGGAGCTCCCGGGGGCGCAGCACATCTTCGACCTGTTCTACTCCCAGCAATCGGCGCGCGTGATCGAAGGCGTCCAGGCCTTCCTCGACGACGAGCGGAACCGGGCGAAGGCCGGACCGGACGGGGCGTAGTCGAGACCGCTACCGCCCCATCTCGTCGTCTCTCTGTCAGACGGCGCGCTCCCGGACCACGGCCCCGACGTCGAGGCGCCGAATCGACCGGATCCCCGGGATCATCGACAGCAGGGCGACGACGAGCATCCCGACGACCGCGACCACGATGGTGATCGGGCTGATGTGGAGTGTCATGTGGAAGGAATCGTTGTTGTAGGTCGCCAGCATGAGCGCTGAGACCCAGGCTCCGAGGAGGACCCCGGGAACGATCCCGAGCGCGGTCAGCAACAGATTCTCACCCATGACGAGCTTTGCGATCGTCGCGTTCGACATGCCGCTCGCCTTGAGCGTTGCAAACTCGGTCGATCGCTCGGCGACGTTCACCGAGATGGTGTTGAACATCAGCGAGAACGCCATGATTCCGCCGAAGACGAGCATGATCCCGGTGAAGGCGTAGAACAGGCCGAGCAGATCCGTGACCGTGTTGTACAACGACCGAGCGTCCTGCACCCCGAGCACTCGGGGGTTCGTCTCGAGACGGTCGATGACCGTCGCGCGGTCTCGCCCTTCCTCGAAACGAGCGAGGACGCTCGTCACGGTCGGGTGCTCGACGAGCGCCTCCGGATCCGCCACTCCGGCATCGCCGAGCGCCCGAACGATCGTGTCGTACTGCGCGTAGAGCGGCATCCCCATCGGCTCGTCGACGAACGCGACGAGCTCGAGCGTGATCGACAGATCCTGCGCCGGGAGCCCGATCGTCACCATGTCACCCTGCTCGACGCCGATCTTGTCGGCGAGCGCGTGCCCGGCGAGGAGGCCCTCCGCGGGGAGCGAGCCGCTCTCGTTCGTCCAGCCGTGCATCTGCGTGTTTGCAGCAAACCCCTGGAGCGTCGTGCTGAACGCATCCCCGTTGCTGTTGATCGACGCCGTGAAGTGCGCTACCGGCTCAACGGTCGCCACCCCCGATGTGGCGCCGAGCTCGGCGAGCAGGTCGTCGGTCACCGGCTCCGATGCGTAGATCGTCGCGTCCTCGAGGGAGACGACCTCGAACTGCTTGTGGATGAGGTTGACGATCGTGTCGATCAACCCGCCCGCCGCCAAGACGAGGATGAGCGCGAACACGACGCCGAGGACGGTCGAGAGGCTTCGCCGTTTCGATCGGCCGATCCCTCGGATCGTCATGCGGACGCGCACGGGCAGGTGTCGCAGTGGAGGGATGAGCTTCTCGAGGAGGCTGGTCCCGCCCGACATGAGGGGCGCTTCGCCGCGCATCGCCTCGGCCGGGGCGATCCGGTACGCGGCGCGGGCAGGGACGAGGGCCGAGAGGGCCCCGGCAACGAGACCGAAGAGCAGCCCGACGATGATGGTGCCGGCGCGCACCTCGATCACGGTGTCCGGGATGTCGAGCATCCCGGTGTACATGGAGGTGATGAAGCGGCCCTCGATCGCGCCGAGGACGACGCCCGCGACCGCACCGATGATGCCCAGCCAGATGCCATAGCCGAGGTAGTGACGGCGCAGGGCACGCGCCGACATGCCCGAGGCGCGAAGGGTCCCGATGAGGGCTCGCTGGGAGAACACGATCCTCGTGAGCAACACGTAGACCGCTAGTCCGGCCGCCGTGAGAAAGAGGATCGGGAACGCGATCGCCATCTGCCCGAAGCCTTCGACGTCGAGTTGGAGCGTGGCATGGGAGGGCTGATCGGCCTGGACGAGGATTGCGGTCGCCCCCGCCGCCTCCGCGACAGTGTGAACCGCGGCGTCGACCTCGTCGGTTGCCACGCCGTCGTCGTAGAGGACGAGCGTCTCGCGGCTCGTCACCTCGGGCGGCAGCTGCGCAACGAGGCTCTCATCGACGAAGAAGACCCCGAACTGCTTCGGGTCGGCGAAGATCTCCTGCGTGCTCGGGGCGGGCCAGATGTACTCGGGGGAGGACGCCGTCCCGACGATGGTGAACGTCGGCTCGGAGCCGAGCGCCACGGTGAACGTGCTTCCCGGCTTCAGATCGAAGGTGCGGGCGATGTGCACTTCGGCGACGGCGTCGTATGCCGAGGGCTGCGTCAACCCGGCGCCGTCCTCGACGCCGATCTTCCCGACCGCCGGCTCGCCGGGGACCGGCATCCCGATGAGCCTGCCGCGCAGCATCGTGTCGTCGATCGTGATGGGCAGATCGGCGGTGTGGCGAACGGTCACCGCTTCCACGCCGTCGATCCCTGCGAGCGTATCCGCCAGGGTCTCATCCCCGCCGGTGACCGTCACGTCGGCGAACGCCAGCCGGTCGTACGTTCGCTGGTACGAGGCGTTGAGGTTCTGATAGGAGTCGTACGACGCTGCGTACATCATGACGCCGACGGCGACGGTGACGCCGACGGCGATGAACTGCCAGCGTTGTCGGCGCATGTCGCGCCGGCGCTTCTTCGAGAGGTAGCTCACCAGCGCAGCTCCGCCGGCGTCGCAGGATTGGGGTTGACCTCGTCACCGACGATCTTCCCGTCCCGGAGGCGGAGCACGCGGTCGGCCATCTCGGCGATGGTCGAGTTGTGGGTGACGAGGAAGACGGTCCGGTCCGTCCCCTCGGCCGTCGACTTCAGGAGCTCGAGGACGGATCGGCCGGTCTCGAGGTCGAGGGCACCGGTCGGCTCGTCGCAGAGGAGGAGTGGCGGGTCCTTGACGATCCCGCGGGCGATGGCAACACGCTGCTGCTGTCCGCCGGACATCTGGCCGGGGAAGTAGCCGGTGCGATCCGCGAGCCCGACCTGGTCGAGCACGGTTGCGGAGCGGCGCTCGGGCTCGTCGCCCGTGATCTCGGCGATGAGGGCCACGTTCTCGTGTGCCGTGAGCGTCGGCACGAGGTTGTAGAACTGGAACACGAAGCCGACGGTGCCGCGACGGTACTCGGTCCGCTCGTCGTCATCCATGGCGGCGATCTCCGCCCCGTTGACGACGAGACTTCCGGACGTCGCTCCCTCGAGGGCACCGATCTGGTTCAGCAGCGTGGTCTTGCCCGACCCGGACGGGCCGAGGAGGACGACGAACTCCCCTTTGTCGATCGCAAAGGACACGTCGTCGAGCGCAACCGTGGCCGTGTCCCCCTCCCCGTAGACCTTCGTCAATCCCTCCGCGACGACTGCCGGCTCGCTCACGTCGACCTCACTGTCTCGGGCACATGGGGAACCCAGTCTACCGTTTCTTGTAGCCACTACAAGTTTTGGTACAGTGACGGGACATGACGGGTCGGCGGGACCAGAGGAAGCAAGCGACCTTCGAGTCGATCGTCGCCGTCGCCTCCGAGTTGTTCCACCGTGACGGCTACGACGAGGCGACCATCGAGATGATCGCCGACGGAGCCGGGGTCTCGCCCGGCACGGTCTACAACTACTTCGGCACGAAGAGTGCCGTCCTCATGGCCGCGGTCACGTTCGATACGGATCATGCGCTCGTGGAGGCGAGCCGGGCGCTCGACCCGGCCGCCGGGAGTGCCTTCGAGGCCATGGCCCCGGTCGTCGGTGTGTACCTCGACCTCATGACGTCCCTGGGCCGCGAGACGCTGGGGCAGTTGCTCGCGCAGGGTTTCGCTTCGGCCCAGTCGCCCATGTTCGCCGAGCTCGTCACGCTCGACGAGCGGATCCTCAGTCAGCTCGTGACGATCTTCGGCGACCTGCGGGATCGGGGGCTCGTGCGACCGGACGTGGATCCGGCAGCGGCGGCGACGCTCGTCTACTCGATCGTGGCCGTGGCCATCATGATCTACCTCGCCTACCCCGAGCAGTCCCGAGCCGAGCTCGCCGAAGGGGTTCGCGGCCAGCTCGCGCTCGTGTTCGAGGGCATCGCGGCGGGCTCCGACTGAGGCAGCGCGCTCCCTCCGCAGCGACTTCCGGCTCTATGCATCGGTGATTGGGCCCCGTACGCTCGTGGAGCGGGGGAAGGAGGTCTCCGATGCCGGCGGAGCGCGTGTTCGAAGGCGGTGAGTGGAGCCGGACGGGGCGTCGCGTCGGCTACGTCATCGCCGCCGTCGTCAACATCGTGTTGATCTTCGTCGTCGTGAATCTCCTCGGATGGGGCTGGCTGCCGTTCTTGACGGCCGCGTTCGACGATCTACTGCCGGTGCTCGTCGTATCCCTCGTCGTGAGCGCCGTGGTCAATCTCGCGTGGGTCGCCTACGACCGGCCGTGGTTCAAGGCGCTCGGTCAGATCATCGACAACGTCACGAGCCTGCTCGTCGTCGTGGTGACGCTGAAGATCTTCCCGTTCGACTTCTCGCCGTATCGGATCAACTGGGAGACGATCACGAAGGTCGGGCTGTGGCTCGTTGCCTTCGCGATCGCCGCGGCAACCATCGCCGAGTTCATCAAGCTCGTCCGGGAGGTCGCCCGGTCGCAGCAGCCTTCGTGAGCGTGCAGCGGGGTCAAATCACCAATTCGCCCCGGAGGAACGAGGCCGTCGTCGGGTGCTTCGGGCGCTCGTAGAGCTCGTCGGTCGGCGCGATCTCCACGATCCGCCCGCCGATCAGGAGCGCCGTGCGGTGGGCGATGCGACGGGCTTGGAAGGTGTCGTGGGTGACGAGAACGACCGTCGTCCCGCGCTCTTCGTTCTCCTGCGAGACGATCTCCTCCAGGAGGCCGGTGTTGTAGGGGTCGAGATTGCCCGTCGGCTCATCGAGGAGGAGGACCGACGGCCGGACGACGAGAGCCCGCGCGAGCGCCGTACGGTGGGCCTCGCCGGCCGACAGCGTGCGTGCTGGTGCGCCGGCCAGGTCGGCGATCCCGAGCCGCTCCATGCACTGTTCGACGCGCGCTTCGTCGACCGCTCCTCGCATGCGCTGCCCGACGCGGACGTTCGCGGCGACGCTGCGACGAAGGAGCATCGGGCGCTGGAAGACCGTCGTGACCGCGCGACGAATCGGAAGCGGCGGATTGGCTTCGACGACGCGCCCCTCGAAAGCGACGGTGCCGGATGTCGGAGCCTCGAGGAAGTTCAGGAGACGCAGGAGGGTGCTCTTGCCGGCGCCGCTCGGCCCGACGATCCCGAGGATCTCACCCGCGCGGATCCGAAGGTCGGGGATGTCGAGGACGGTGCGGTCCCCGTAGGTGTGGCGGATACGCGTCAGCTCATAGGCGTTGGTCATGGCCCTCCCTGGCGCAGCTGGAGGCGGTGGAAGACGAGGTTCGTGAGGAAGGCGAGCCCGAGGAGGACGATGCCCAGCGCCAGGGCGAGTGCGAAGTTGCCCTTGCGGGTCTCGAGCACGATCGCGGTCGTGAGCACCCGGGTCTCTCCCTCGATGTTGCCTCCGACGAGCATCACCGCGCCGACTTCGGAGATGATCGAGCCGTACGCGGCGACGACGGCGGCGGTGACGCCGGCCCGCGCCTCGAGCAGCGTCGTCACGGCAACCTGGCCACGCTTCGCCCCGAGCGCCCGCATCTGAAGCGGAAGGGCCGGATCGATGCCTTCGACGGCCGCCATGGTCAGGCCCACGACGAGCGGGAGGGCGATGATCGTCTGGGCGACGATCATCCCCGCAGGCGTGAAGAGCCATCCCAGGGCGCCGAGCGGGCCCTGGTTCGACAGAAGGAGGTACGTGAAGAGGCCCACGACGACCGGCGGGAGCCCCATCCCCGTGTAGATCACCGGGACGAGGAGCGCGCGTCCAGGGAGGCTCCGCGTGAGCCCGATCGCTGCTCCGACGGGAACCCCGAGGACGAGGGCGATGACGAGCGCGCCGATCGTGACCTGGAGCGTTCGGGCCACGACCTCCATGAGTCCCGGGTCGAACGAGAACAGCAGCTCGAGGGCGTCGACGAAGGCGCGTCCGATCGTCCCCATCGGTTACGCGGCCTGGCGCCGGCTCACCGGTCTCGCCATGCCTGGGAGTCCGGATAGAAGAGCGGCTGACCGTACTCCTCCACGCCGTAGGCCTCGATCGCTGCCTGTGTCTCGACCGACGTGAGCCATTCGACGAATGCGACGGCGAGCTCGGCGTCGATGCCGCCCTTCTCGGGGTTGACGGGGATGACACCGTAGGGATTGAGGAGCGCCGGATCGGCGTTCTCTGCGATCGAAGCGCCGCCGACGAGGATCCCGAGATTCGGGAGATTCGCCATCTGGGCGAGGAACGTGCCGCGATCCGTCATCGTGTAGGAGCCGGTCTCGTTCGCGTAGGTGAGGGTCTCGCCCATCCCCTGGCCGAGTGAGTCATACCAGGGCGCATCGAAGTCCGGTTCGATCCCCGCGCTCGCCCAGAGGGAGAGCTCTTTCGTGTGCGTCCCGCTGTCGTCGCCCCGGGACGCGAATGGGGCCTCGGCAGCGGCGATCGCGGTGAGCGCGTCCGATGCGAGCGCCATGCCGGCGACGCCCGCCGGATCGTCGGCCGGACCGACGATCACGAAATCGTTGTACATCACGTCGTACCGTGCCGTGCCGTGCCCTTCTTCGACGAAGGCATCTTCTCGTGAGCGGGCATGGACGAGGATGACGTCCGCGTCGCCGGCTTCGCCGAGCGCGATCGCCTGGCCGGTGCCCACGGCGACGACGTCGACGGTCGCGCTCTGCTGCTCTTCGAAGTCCGGCAGGATCGCGTCGAGGAGCCCCGAGTCGTACGTGCTGGTCGTCGTCGCGAGGCGCAGTGTCTTCGGTTCGTCGCTCGCCCCGGAGCAGGCCGGCGTGATGAGTGCAAGCACCAGAGCGAGGAGGAGCAATCGCTTCATCGAAAGGCGCTCCTTTCAAGCGTTATGACGAGAGATCATAACGTTGGTGGAGGCACCCCAGTTGCCCGGTCGTTCGTTCGATCCACTGGATGCGGGGGTTGCCGCTAGCCGTAGACCTCTCGGTGGATCGCTCCGATCGACGCCTCGACACGCTCGCAGAACAGCCGCATTCGCTCGACGTGGTCCCGCCCTGCCGGGGTCAGGAGGGCTCCGCCACCTTCAGCGCCGCCGGTCTTCGTCTCGAGCAACTGGACGCCGAGGCGTTCCTCCATCTCGTTGACTTTCTTCCACGCGACGCGGTACGGGACCCCGAGTGCCGCCGCGCCGGCCGTGATCGATCCGTGCTCGTCGATCGCGTCGAGCAGCTGCATGCGCCATCGCGAAGCTGCAACCTCGCCGTCGATCTCGAACCAGACGTTGAACTTCGGCAACAAGCCCACGACGGATCAGTACAGGTCGGGGACGAACGTCTGCTCGGTGATCGGCGGGCGGATGTAGCCGGTGTTCACCTGGCGGGGAGGGAGCTCGACCGCCTTGGGCGTCCGGTCTTCGTAGGGGATCATCGAGAGGAGGTGGCTGATGCAATTCAGTCTCGCCCGCTTCTTGTCCTCGGCGTTGACCACGTACCACGGGGCTTGCTTGATGTCGGTGTGGTCGAACATGATGTCCTTCGCTTTCGAGAACTCGACCCACCGCGCCCGTGATTCGAGGTCCATCGCCGAGAGCTTCCAACGCTTCTTCGTGTCGTCGATCCGGGCTTGGAAGCGGCGCTCCTGTTCCTCGTCGCTCACGGAGAACCAGTACTTGATGAGGATGATCCCGCTCCGAACGAGCATCCGCTCGAACTCCGGGCACGAACGGAGGAACTCGGTGTACTCGTTCTGTGTGCAGAAACCCATGACCGGCTCCACGAGCGCCCGGTTGTACCACGACCGGTCGAACAGCACCATCTCACCGGCCGCCGGTAGGTAGTTGACGTAGCGCTGGAACCACCACTGCGTCTTCTCCCGCTCGGTCGGCGTCCCGAGGGCCTCCACACGGCAGATGCGGGGATTGAGGCGATCGGTGATGCGCTTGATGACGCCGCCCTTCCCCGCAGCGTCCCGGCCCTCGAAGATCACGACGACCTTCAGGCCCTCGTCGCGGACGTAGCTTTGGAGCTTGACCAGCTCGGTCTGGAGCCGCGCCAGCTCACTCTCGTAGAACTTCTTGGGGAGCTTCGGCTTCTTGACGCTCTTCTCGGGCTCGATGGTGTCGAATACGGATCCGGTGGGGGTCGTCATCAGTGCCTTCCCGAACGCGAGCGGTCGCTCCCACGATACTGCGCGGCCAACGGGGCTGCCCACCAGGCTCTGCGGGGCCCGGAGCATGTGATGCTCCGGGCCCCGTGTGCCTATTCGGGCGTCACGTAGGCGGCCGTGATACCGCCGTCGACGAGGAACTCCGTCCCGGTGACGTAGGAGGAGTCGTCCGAGGCGAGCCACAGCGCCGCCTGCGCCATCTCCTTCGCCTCGCCGAATCGTCCCATTGGGACGTGGACGAGGCGGCGCTGCTTCTTCTCGTCGGTGTCGAGGAACTTCATGAGCAACTCGGTCCGCAGCGGGCCCGGGCAGAGGGCATTGACCCGGATCCCCTCGCGTGCGTGGATCACAGACAACTCCCGCGTCAGCGCGAGCACGGCCCCCTTCGACGCGGTGTAGGCGATCTGCGGGGTCGCGGCGCCGAGGTGCGCGACGAATGACGCCGTGTTGATGATCGAGCCGCCGCCTGCTCGCCGGAGCGCCGGGATCCCGTGCTTGCACCCGAGGAAGACCCCCTTGGCGTTGATGTCCATCGTGAGGTCCCAGATCCCCTCCGCCGTTGCGACGGCATCCCCGTCGTCGGAGTGCATGATCCCGGCGTTGTTGAACAGCACGTCGACGCGACCGAACGCCGCCTCGGCCGTCGTGATCATTGCTGCGACGTCGCCGTCCCGGGACACGTCGGCGACGATGGGGATCGCAGTGCCGCCGCCTGCGATGATGTCCGAGACGACGGCCCGGACACCTTCCTCGTTGACGTCGGCGGCGGCGACGGCTGCGCCCTCAGCGGCGAACAGGAGCGCGGACTCCCTGCCGATGCCGCTGCCGGCGCCGGTGATGACGGCAGATTTGCCTTCGAGCCTCATGCTCAGATCCTTTCGAAGTACCGACGGCGCTCCCAGTCGGTGACCGCCGAGTCGTATGCCTGTTGTTCGGAGCGGAAGAAGTGGACGTAGTGGGCATGTGCGTCCTCGCCGAAGGCCGCCCGTGCCCAGGCACTCTCCGCCAAGCGGTCCGTCGCGTCGCGCAGCGTCCGCGGAACCGTCGGTAGGTCAACGGCGGCATAGACGTCGCCGGTGAACATCTTCGGGGGCTCGGTTCGCCGCTCGATGCCGTCGAGCCCCGCAGCCAGGGTTGCTGCGTAGGCGAGGTACGGGTTCGCGTCGGAACCGGGGATGCGGTTCTCAATCCGGAGGCTCGGGCCGTCGCCCACGACCCGGAACCCCGCCGTCCGGTTGTCGTAGCTCCAGGCGATGCGTGTCGGCGCCCAGGATGCGCTGACGAACCGCTTGTAGGAGTTGACGGTGGGGGCGTAGAAGGGCATGAGGTCGGGAACCCGCGCCATCCACCCGCCGAGGAACCAACGGAACTCGTCCGTCGCGCGAAACGGCCCCATGTCGTGGCCGCCGGGGAACACGGGCCGCTCGCCCTGCCAGAGGCTCAGGTGAATGTGGCAGCTCGAGCCGGCGTCGGCGTCGTGGGGCTTCGCCATGAACGTCACCGAGATGCCGAGCGCGTCGGCGATCTCCTTCATGGCGTGCTTCATCAGCGTATGACGGTCGGCCATGTCGAGGATGCCGGCGTAGCGGATGTTCAGCTCGTGCTGGCCCCTGCCGGTCTCCCCCTTCGACGTCTCCACGGGGATGCCGGATCTGCGGAGTGCCTTCCGGGCGGCGCCGTTGAAGAACTCCTCCCGGGTGCCCTGGAGGAGGTGGTAGTCCTCCGAGTACCACCCGATGGGTGTGAGACCGGCGTACCCCGCATCTGCGGCAGAGCGGTACGAGTCCTCGAAGAGGAAGTACTCGACCTCCGATGCGGCCTTCGCGTCGTAGCCCGCAGCTGCCGCGCGCGCGATCTGTCCACGGAGGATCGACCGCGGTGCTTCCGCCACCGGCTCCCCGGTCCGCGGGTCTTCGAGGTCGCACAGCACGATCGCCGTTCCGGCGAGCCAGTCGGCGGTCCGTAGCGTCGTGAGATCGGGAACCAGGTGGAAGTCGCCGTAGCCGAGCTCCCAGTTCGCATACCGATACCCGGGGAGGGGCTCCATCTCCATGTCCGCCGTGAGGAGGTAGTCACACCCGTGACTACCGTGCTCGGCGGCCTCCTCGAGGAAGTACCCGGCGTCGAGCCGCTTCCCGTGGAGGCGGCCGTAGTGGTCCGTGAAGGCGACGATGACGGTGTCGATCGCATCGGCTGCGACGGCCTCGCTCAGTGCTTCGAGCGTCAACAGCCCACTCGATTCGACCACGGCGACCTCCGTTCTGCGGTCGACCGGACACTAGTGGTGGACGGAGCCCCGGTCGGCCGGGGCAACGGGCTAGTCATCTCGGCAGCGCCGAGGATGTGCCTCTCGGTTCCCCGCGTCCTGCCGAGACTCCTTCCATGGACCCGAGCACAGCGAACCGGGGAGCCGCCTGATGTGGGGAGGCCGCTCTCGTTCCCGGATCGCGGACGACCGCTACGAGAGCAAGATGCTCGATCGTCTCCGTGGCGTCGCTGAGGTGCGGGGAGCAACAACCGACGCCGTCGCCGTCCGCGAGCGTCTCGAACGCATGCGACATGGGGCAAGCCGGCAGTCGGCCGCAGATCAGTAGCCGAACGGGCCTTTCACCAAGGAGTGTGAGACGCACCCCAACCGCAGTCGACCGGCGCCCGCGATCGTGTGACGGGGTCAGCGCACGCGCCCGTGCCCTTGCGGCACGGAGGCCCTACGCGGTGGTCGTCTCCGGGTCGCTGCGCTCGGGGACGGTGTCGTAGACGACGTCGTAGGCCTGCGAGAAGTTCGCGAGGAACGAGATGATGAGTGCAGCGACCGGCAGAGCCACGAACGCCCCCATCGGACCGGCGAGGGCCCCTCCGGCGAGCGCGGCGCCGAATGCGACGGCTCCGTTCAGCGTCATCGTCTTCGAGCTGATCTTCGGGCTCAGCCAGTAGTTCTCGATCTGCTGGTAGATGAGAACGTAGGCGAGCACGATCAGCGCCGCCGTCCAGCCCTGGATCGCCAGCGTGATGAGCACCGGGACTGCGCCGCCGATGTACGTCCCGACGGCGGGGATGAAGACCGACACGAACGCACCGAACACCGAGAGGAACAGGGCGTCCATCGTCGGCACGCCGACGGCCACCATGGTGAAGAAGAAGCCCGTACCGTTGATGAGCATGAGGAGCAGACGGGAGTAGAAGTAGCCGCCGGTCTGGCGGATCGCCTCGTCCCACGTCCAACCGACGCGCTGCTGCAACGATGGGTGCATGTGGGAGAGCACGGTTCGCTTGAACCGGGGGGCATCGACGGTGAAGTAGAACGTGAACATCGCGATGGTCGCCAGGTTGAAGACGAGCCCGATGCCGGTCGTGGCGATCCCGACGATGCCACCGAGTGCCGACTTGGCCCAGCCTGCAAGCGCATTCGAGGCCCCTTCGGCAACCTCGACGCCGGTCCCCGGCGAGTACGGCTCGATGCCGAACGTGTCGACGGCCCACGTCCGCACATCCGCAAGCCATGCCCCGCCGCTCGCCCCGACGCGACGTGCAAACTCCGCCACGGCAGGGATGAGCAAGAAGAGCATGAGCCCGGCGAACACGAACCCGGCGAGATAGATCACCCCGACCGCCGACCCGCGACGCCACTCGAACCGCTCAACGAGCCAGATGACGGCAGGCTGGAGGGCCAGGCTGAAGAAGAACGAGAGGGCGAGCATGATGAGGAGCCCGGACATCTCACGAGCCGCCCACAGAGTCACCAACGTCGTGAGGATCGCCCCGACGATGTACCAGACCGTGCGGCCTTCGATCCGAATGGTGAGCGTCGACGACGCGGGCGGTTGCGCCTCGTCCGATGGTTGCCGTTGCGTGCTCTCCGCCAACTCCGCCTCCTCGGGTGCCGCTGGCAGGCGGGCCGTACCGCCCGTGCGGGCATTCTGGTCGGCACCGCGACCGTGCCTGAGGATTTCCGTTCGGGTACCGTCCCCTGTCGCAGAACACCTGGCGCTGCGAGAGGAGCTGCGATGACGGAGCGGATCGGCTTCATCGGCCTCGGGATCATGGGGTCCGGCATGGCGACGAACCTCGTGCGGAAGGGCTACGACGTCGTCGTGTGGAACAGGACGGCAGCGAAGATGGGGTCTGTGGTCGCAGCCGGCGCTGTTGCGGCGTCCTCACCCGCCGATGTCGCTCGGCAGTGCTCGATCGTGATGCTCTGCGTGTCGGACACCCAGGACGTGTTGGCGCTCCTCGCGTACGAGGACGGTCTGTGCGACGGCGTCTCCGATGGGTCCCTCATCGTGGACCACTCGACGATCAGCCCCGAGTCGACGGTGAGGTTCGCTGCGGAGGTCGCGCAGCGGGGGGCTCGGTGGATCGACGCCCCGGTGAGCGGCGGGTCGGAGGGAGCCACGAACGGGACGCTGTCGATCATGGTTGGGGGCGAGGCCGCCGACGTGGAGCGGGCGCGGCCGTACATCGAGGCATACGGGAGGACGATCACGCACGTCGGCGGTGTCGGCGACGGGCAGCGGGCGAAGCTCGTCAATCAGATCCTCGTCGTCGGGACCCAGCTGGCCGTCTCCGAGGCACTGCTCTTCGCCGAGGCATCCGGGCTCGACATCTCGAAGACCCTCGCGGCCGTGGAGGGCGGAGCCGCAGGCTCCTGGATGCTCTCGCATCGGGGTCCGCAGATGCTGGCGCGCGATTGGCGCCCCGGCTTCACAATCGATCTCCAGCAGAAGGATCTCCGGCTCGCGCTGGACGCTGCCGATGAGGTGGGCTCCCCGCTGCCGGCAACGGCCCTCGTCTTCCAGATGTATCGGTCGCTGCAGCGCATGGGCCTCGGCGGGGAAGGGAACCACGCGCTCGTCAAAGCCCTGGAGAAGATGTCGGGCATCGAGGTCGGTGCGCGAACGAGCGGCCCAGGCGAGTAGTCACCCTCCCCGGCCCGGTGGCCCGCCCGGCGCCACGGTGGTGCGTACACTCGAGTGCCATGAGCGACGTCTCACCGCCTCCGCAGCCAGAGCGAACCGACCGAAAGAAGCAGATCGTCGGCGCCGCCGTGACCCTCGTCACGCTCGTCCTCGTCTTTGGCATCGTGTTCCCTCAGTTCGCCGATTACGGCGAGGCCTGGCGCGCCGTCCAGCAGATGACCGCGGTTGCGCTGGTCCTCCTCCTGGCGATGGCCGTGCTCAACATCGTCGTGTACGTCTGGCCCTATCAAGCCTCGTTGCCCGGTCTCAGCTACGGGCCCGGCTTCATCGTGCGCCAGACCTCGTTCATGATCAGCAATGTGATCCCGGCGGGAGGGGCGTTCGGCCTCGCCGTGCAGTACGCGATGCTCGGCTCGTACGGGTTCGACGCAGCCGCGACGACCGCCGCGATCGGCATCACGAGCGCCTTCAACACGTTCGTCACCCTCAGCCTCCCGGTGCTCGGAGCCATCACCCTCGTCGCGCTCGGCCAGGGGACCGGGACCGCCTACCTCCTTGCCATGGTCGGCATCGTCGTGGTCGGCATCACGGTCCTCGTGCTCATGCTCATCTTCAAGAGCGAGTCGAGCGCCCGTCGCCTCGGGAGCTGGGGCGACGGTGCCGTCGCGTGGCTCTTCGGGCTCGCTCATCGGGAGCCGAGCTTCAGCGTCACCGACTGGGTGGTCGCGTTTCGGGCGTCCACGGTCGAGACGATCACGAGTCGCTGGGCTCGGATCACCGTGACGAACTACTTCCAGCAGATCATGCAGTTCCTGATCCTCTGGGCGGCGGTGTCCGCGATCCAGGGTGGGTCGTCGGTGCCGGTCACGTTCGGTGAGACCTTCGTCGCCTACGCGTTCGGCCGTCTCGCGTCGTTCATCCCCGTCACACCGGGCGGCCTCGGCACCGTTGACGCGGCGATCACCGGGATCCTCTCGGCGTTCGGAGCCGCGAACAGCGATGCGCTCGCCGCAGTGATGGTCTGGCGGGCGCTCACCTACTTCCCGCAGGTGTTCCTCGGAGTCGGGACGTACCTCTTCTGGCGTCGACGTCGATCGAGCCCCGCCTGACGGGCCGGCTAGCCGTCCTCCGGAGCGGTGATCTCAGTCGTGCCCTCCGCCTGAGAGAACTTGACGATCCGGCTCGGGATGTGCTCCACGATCACGGTCGTCGGCTCGCCGAACTGCTCTGTGAGCGCGGCCTCGAGCTCTTCGAGCGGCGGGAGTCTGCCGGCGCCCGTCACCGTCAGCGAGACCTCACTCCCCGAGACGGTCACCCGCGCTGCTCGGAGGTTGGCGTCGTCTCCGAGCCAAGCCTCCGACTCGCTCAGCGCGGTGTTCTGGCGTGAGGCGTTCTGAAGCGTCGTCGCCGCAGTCGTCGCCAGGGGGATGAGGATGACCAGTGCCGCAAGCGACACGGTGATCGCCACGCGCCTGATCTCGGCGATGTTGTCCTTGATGCGGCCGAGCGGGGCGTACCCGGTCAATGCGAAGACGAACATGGCTGCGAGCACGATCGACACGAAGTTGGTGGCGAACAGCACGAACGCACCGAGCGAGTCCTCGTACATCCCGGCATTCAGGGTCAGCCCGACGACGGCGAGCGGCGGCACGAGGGCGACTGC
>Ga0316577_10000271_pt1 | contig 18413 bp, 12 predicted proteins | sample S5NA_FD_203073 | JGI IMG/M metagenome (GOLD analysis project Ga0316577, IMG submission 203073) | Rhizosphere microbial communities from salt marsh grasses in Alabama, United States - S5-7_050615r2r1 | ecosystem: Host-associated > Plants > Roots > Rhizosphere | place: USA: Alabama | collected... | reverse complement strand
GGATCACGGCCACCATGGGGACGTCGTAGGGCGCGTGCGCCGGGTCGGTCTCGGTGATGTAGGCTACCCGCGTGCCGTCCGGGCTCCACGCCGGCGAGCGGTCAGCGCCGGGGTTCGTGGTGACCCGGACAGGGTGGTCCTGGCTGCCGGCGTCGACGACGTCCACCAGCCAGATGTCGGTGTTGAAATTGGCATCGGGCTCCTCGGTGCGATTGCTGACGAACGCGATGGTCCCTCCATCCGGCGACCAGACCGGCTCCGAGTCGTCGTAATCTCCCGAGGTGAGCTGAACGGTCTCCCCGGTGGCCAGGTCGTAGCCGTACAGGTGATCGCGACGCCGGTCCAGGTAGCCCACGTAGTCCTGCTTGAACTGCAGGCGATCGATGACCCAGGGTTCGGGGATGTCTTCGCCGGATTTGGTCTTCGCGGCTGGGTTCTTCTCCGGCGCCGGATCTTTCATCACCAGGACGAGGCGCTGCCCATCCGGTGCCCACTCGTAGCCGGAAACTCCCTCTTCCACGTCGGTGATCCGCACCGCCTCCCCGCCGTGGATGAGATCCAGGGCCCACACCTGTGTCTTGCCGCCGTCCCGGGCCGCCAGGAACGACAGGCGTCCGCCGTCGGGGCTCCATCGGGGGCTCGACGCGGAGCTTCCTTTTCCGGTCATGGGATTCGGCGTACCGCCGTCGAGATCCACGAGCCAGATCCGCGTTTCCGAGCTATTCGTATCCAGGTCGGTGGTCCCCACCGTGTACGCGACGTGCCTGCCGTCGGGGCTGAGCCTGGGCGAACCCACCCGCTGGATGAGGAACTGGTCATCGATAGTGAGGATCCTGCGCTGCGTCGGTGCGTCGTCCGGTGCCTGCGCCGTGAGAGGGGACCGACACCCGGCTCCCACGGAGAGGGACGCGAAGAGGACGGTGCAGATCGATTCGAGACGCACATACGGGCGGTTCATCTCGGGACTCCGTCTTGGGCTGGTGGGTGCAGTCCTCGAACCCGCCAGGGGCGTGCCAGGGCTCGGGACCAATCCTGGCGGGCTCGGGAGATGTAGAGCTGGGGATGCCCCATCCCGCTGCTGCGGAATGGGGCATCGGGTCCAGCTGTTGAGGGTTGATCAGTATCCCGGGTTCTGCACCAGGTTGGGGGCCGTGTCCATCTCCCCCACGGGGATGGGCCACAGAGTCTCGTGAGCCTCGAAGCGTCCCGAAACGCCCAGGACATCGAGGGCCCTACCCGTGCGGACCAGGTCGTGCCAGCGTTCTCCTTCGAACGCGAACTCCAGGCGGCGTTCCAGGTAGATGGCATCCAGAACGTCCTGCTTGGTGAGAAGATCCGTCCCGAAGGAATACTGTGCGACATTCGCTCGGGCCCGAATCTGATTCAGGTAGCTGACCGCCGTGGGCAGGTCGTCCCGCTCGGCCAGCGCCTCGGCCAGGATCAGGATCACGTCGGCGTAGCGGATGACGTGGATGTCCTCCGCTCCGATGGGTGTGGGGAACTTCCTGACCTCGATTCCATCGCTACGGATGTCTTCGGGGGGCGGGAAGTTCAGCTCGAACCGGAGGTCCCCGGGCTCGTACAGGTCATAGATCTCCTGCGTGGCCCCTTGCTCGAACCGGCCGTCGTACAGGTAGTAGTAGCCTTCGTTGTTCCAGTCCACCGCGGTGAAGGTCACCCGGAAGACATCCTCCGGGGAGGGATTACCGTCGGCGGTGAAGGCATCTCTCAGGTTGGCGACCAGAGTGTACTCTCCGCTGGACACGAGCTGCAGGGCCTTGGTGGCGGCGGTGGCCCAGTCCTCCTGGTAGAGTGCCACCTTGGCCTGTAGGGCGGTGATGAATCCCGGCGTGATGAACGTCCGGTCGTCATTGCTCGCCCCACTGAGGAGGGTTGCAGCCTGGCCAAGATCCGATTCGATCTGGGCGTATACGGCGGAGACGGGGTCCCGACTCACCTGGCCTGCCTCCTCCAGGGTCTCGGGCGGGACCAGCACCAGAGGCACGTCGCCCCAGGCTCTGACCAGGTCGAAGTAGTTGAGGGCCCTCAGGGCGTAGGATTGCCCCAGGATGTCATTGGCATCGGCGGGGTCCATGTCTCCGATCTCCGGGACCTTCTGGATGAGAAGGTTCACACGGTTGATGCCGTCGTAGCTTTGGGTCCAGACCCCGTCTATGACCCCCATCTGAGGCCGGAAGTTGTGGAGGTCCCCGTCGGCCCAGCTGCCGTAAGTACCGGTGTGCTCGACATCGTCCGTGAGGACGTCGACCCAGAGGATCCAGTCCCCGCCCCAGAGGCTGCCGGACTGGAGCGCGTCGTATGCTCCCGCCAGGGCGGCCCGGGCACTCTGGGTGTCGATGATGGCGATGTCCTCGGAAATCTCGTCGACGGGAAGAACGTTCAGGAGCTTGTCCGTGTCGCAGGCACCCAGGACCACAAACGTCAGGAGAGCGGGCACCATTCGTAGCATTTTCATGGTTTTGTCCTTTCCGCTTCCTACCAGGTTCCCTGGAAGCCAATGGAGAACGAACGGGCGAAGGGGTAGCCGTAGAAGTCGGTGGACAGCGAAGCGGCACCGGCGTCCGAGCCACCCGTGTTCATGTCCGGGGAATAGCCCGAATAGTCCGTCCAGGTGACCAGGTTTCTCCCGGCAATATAGACACGAGCCTGCGACATCTTCAGCCGAGTGGCGATGTCACTGGGAAGCGTGTACCCCAGGGTCAGTTCCTGGAACCGGATGTAGCCGGCGTCCTCCAGCCACCGGTCGGATTCCTCCCGGGCTCCGGACTCGCCGTAGTAGCTGGGCCGGGGTTTGGTGCCGTTGGGGTTGTCAGGTGTCCAGTAGTCCACCCCGACGTCCTTGAACTTGTTGTCGTAGAAGTACCCGCCGTCGTCGCTGTACTCCCTCATGGCGTTGAAGAGGTTGTTGCCATGACTGTACTGGAAGAAGGCGGTGAGATCGAAACCGGCCCAGCGCAGGCTGTTACGCAGCCCGCCGTAGTAGTCCGGATGAGGGGTTCCGACGTACATCCGGTCTTCCGAGCTCGGGTCCTTGGTGCTGCCGATGACGTTTCCGTCAGCGTCCAGGTCCGTGAAGAGGGCGTCACCCGTGGCGGGATCGACTCCCTCGTAGTGAACGGTATAGAACTCACCGATGGCGTGTCCCTCTTCGACCCGGTTGTACCAACCACCCATGAAGGGCTCACCGGGCTCGTTCGGGTCCGGAGAATACAGCTTGGTGACCTCGTTGACGTTGTGGGTGATGCTGAAATCCGTGGTCCACTCGAAGCCACCCGTTCCCCCACCCTGGAAGTTGACGGTCCTCAGGTTCGCCTCCCAGCCCCGGTTTTCCATGGAGCCGACATTGGCCAGGACCGAGGTGAATCCGCTGGTAGAGGTCACGGGCCGATTCAGCAGGAGGTCGTCCGTCGCCTTCTTGTAGAGGTCAAAGGTCATCCCCACGCGGTCCGAGAAGACGGACGCGTCGAACCCGAGGTTCCATTCCGTCGTCGTTTCCCATTTCAGACCGGGGTTGGGCAGGTTGCTGGGAGCCGTACCGGGCAGGTCGCCGTAGTTGGCCGTCCCGTAGAGGCCCAGAAACTGGAAATCACCGATGGCTTCGTTCCCCGTCTCCCCGTAGCTGGCCCGAAGCTTGAGGTCGGTCAGGAAGTCCACGTCCTCCATGAACCGCTCGTTCGTCAACTGCCAGGCCAACGACGCCGCCATGAACGTGCCCCACTTGTTGTCCTGACCGAACCGGGACGAGCCGTCGGTGCGGATGCTGGCGTTGACGATGTAGCGGTTGTCGTACGTGTAGTTCGCCCGGGCGAAGGCCGAGACCAGGTTGTGTGCCCACGTCGTGCCGTCGACCTCGGCGGCCCTGGCAGCGTTTGCGGGCCAGTGGAGATCCGGGCTGGTGAACCCCTCGCCCCGTGCGAAGGAGGTCTCCCGGTTCGTGGTCTCCTTGCTGCCTCCAGCCGTCAGGCCGACCTCGTGCACGTCGAAGTACTTGTTGGCGGTCAGGTAACCTTCCAGCAGATTGCGCCGCCCCTGGGAGTTTCCGATCTGAGCGATTCCGCCCTGACCGTAGGCATACTGAAGGGCGACCTTGGAGGATTGATACTCATACTCCCTCAGGTTCAGGTAGTCGTATCCCACCCGACCGGTGGCCCGGAGCCAGGGGAGGACCACCGCCGTGGCTTCCACGTTTCCGAAAGCGCGGAGCGTCCGGGCCTCGACTTTGTTCTCCTTACCGATCCCGACGGGATTGGCGTAGGAGGCCGCACTGGAGTACGTGCCGTCAGGATTGTACACGGGCACCCAGGGCTCGTTGGCGATGGCGTTGGTGACGGCACTGACGATGGAGTTGTCCGCTTCGATGCGGTGGTTGACCTCCTGGGAGATGGAGGTGGACACGGAAATGTCGATGCGGTCCGTGGCGGCGAGGTCCAGGTTCACTCGTCCCGAAGCCCGGCCGTACGAGGACCCGATGACGATTCCCGTCTGATCGAAGTAGGACCCCGAGGCCAGGTAACGGAAGCGGGGGCTCCCGCCGCTGATGGACAGGGAGCTGTTGGCGATGGGAGCGGTCCGGAGGACCTCCTGCTGCCAATCGGTATCGACGCTGGGATCGACCCCGAGCCAATCGAACTCGTCCTGGATATCCTGGTCGGAGTATCCATCGAACCGCATGGCGTCGGCGAAATAGTCCATCCACTCCGCGGTGTCCATCATATCGATCTTCTTGGAGATCTTCTGCTGACCCCATGACGTGTTGAACTGGAAGCGTGGCGCTCCGGTGCCGCCCTCTGCGGCGGTGACGTTGCCCCGCTTCGTCGTGATCAGGACCACGCCATTGGAGCCCCGGGATCCGTAGATGGCCGCCGCGGATGCGTCCTTTAGGATGGTGACGGACTCGATCTCGTCCGGATTAAGACCGGTGATGGCCGACAGGTCTTGCCCACCCAGCCCGATCTGGGAGAAGTCTTCCCGGAAGATGGGCATTCCATCCACCACGTAGAGCGGTTGGTTGCTCGCAGAGATGGAGGACTCGCCCCGGATCCGCACGGTGATGCCGTTTCCGGGGTTTCCGGCGTTCTGCACGATCTGGACCCCCGGCGCCTTGCCCTGGAGGACAGCGTCCAGGCTGGCCACTGCGGGGTTCTCCAGATCCGTCGAGGCCACCGTGGTGATGGAGGTGCTCACCTCCCTTCGACTCTGCTGGGCATAGCCCGTGGCCACCAGCCCTTCCATCTCGATGGCCTGGATGCTCAGCGAGAAATCCTGGACGAGGGTCTCCCCGGCGGGTACCTCCACCTGCGCCGACTGGGTGGAATACCCCATGTACAGGACCCTGATCTCCTGACGTCCCTCAGGGAAGTTCACCAGGAGGTACCGCCCCTGGTCGTTGGACAGAGCCCCGATCCCCCGGTCTCGAACCGTGACCTGGGCCCCGGAGATCGGTTCTCCGGTCCGGGCGTCCGTGATGGTGCCCGTGACGGTTCGGCCTTGTGCAACGACGGTTCGGGGTACTCCCAGGAGTAGGATAAGCGCAGCTGCGATGAGTGCTGGTCGAACAACAACGGATTTCATGTTCACCCCCAAGCTTTGAGAACTGCGAACAGGGGCCGTCGACCGTTCCGCTTCGGCCCTTGATGACCCCAGTAGAGACTTTTGTCGGGCCGCCAGAAGCTGGATGCCCCAGAGTCGTGGGGTTTCACCTCCGATGCCCATGCGCTGGAAGACACGTCATGGCATCCCATACTCTCACTCTACGAAGTTGGAGATTTCCTCCTTTCCGATGTGGTGGCGCGGGGTGTCGACACCGAGGTCCACCCTGTCGGTCGTCGGGCGACACACGGAACAGGGGTCTCATGCTTCGGAGCCCCTAGCTCTCGAGGTGGGAGAGTCCTTCAGTTGTGGAACCTGATTCCATGATTTGAGAAAGGCTAGGTGCTCCTTCTTCCTTACGCAAGGAGGCACAGGTGGCAGGCAGAGATGGCGGGGAACCGAAGGAGGCCTGGACGGTACCTGAAGAGAAGAGGGAGGTGCGCATGAAGGCTGCCGAGAAGTGCGCCGCATTGGTGCTCGGACTCTTTCTCATCCAGGCCTGCGGGGGAAGAGGCACCATGCCCGGCTCCGAACCCACGCCCCGGGAACAGGGCGGGACCGGGTACGGTGAGCAACCCCCCGAACAGGTCGCCGGCGCCGTGTCCTCGCTGGGATCCGAGGAGGAAGACGGGGGGTCTTTTGCCACGATGGTGGACATGCTCCGGGGCCGTATACCGGGCCTGGTGGTGGGCGAGTCCGCCAACGGAGACATCTCCGTGCGAATCCGTGGCGATCAATCCATCCTCTTCAACGAACAGCCCCTCCTGGTGGTGGATGGGGTGGCAGTCCCCGCCTATAGCTTCTCCAGCACCTTGAGAGCCATGGACCCACGGGACGTACAGAGCATCCAGGTTCTGAAGGATGCCGGCTCCACCTCCTTCTACGGGAGCAGGGGAGCCCACGGGGTGATCCTCATCAGGTTGAAGCGGCGCTGACCCCGACTCTTCTGCGGGCCTGTAGCCAGTAGACGGGGATGCCCGCCACCAGCAGGACCAGCCCCCAGAAGACCGTGTCACGGCCGGCCCCGACGATGGCCCAGAGGGAGTAGACCAGGGCCAAGACGGCGATGACGGCGGGTCCGGCGAGGCGTTCCTTTCGGGAGCTCTTCCCATCACGGGCCAGCATCACCAGCTCCGAGACGGCCGAGAAGACGTAGGGAATCAAAGTGCAGATGGTGGCCAGAAGAATGAGGAAGGTGAACTGCTCCACCAGGGAGGCGGTGAGGTTGAGGGACATCAGTCCGGTGATGAGGAGGCTGGAGATGACCAACCCGGGAACGGGAGTCTCCCGGGGGGAGAGCTTTCCGAAAACCGGTGGGAAGAGACCGTCTCTTGCCACGGCCAGCGGCATCTGTCCCTGAAGGAGAATCCAGCCGTTCAAGGCACCGAAGGCAGAGATGGCGGCCCCAGCGGCGATGAGTGAGCCGGCCCACCCACCCCAGATCCGGGTGGCCGCATCCGCGAATGGGGCCGAGGACTGGCCAAGCGTCTCGGCGGGGAGAATCCCCATGACACCCACCGTGGCCAGGATATAGACCCCTGCCGTCACCAGCGTGCCGACTATGGTTGCCCGGGGGATGGTTCGGCTCGGATCCTTCACCGAGTCCGCCGGAATGGTGGCCGACTCCAGTCCCAGGAGGGCCCAGAGGGCAAGAGCCGCGGTGGCGGTGACGGCGCTGAAGTTCGACTCCCCACTGGCGTTGAAAGGTCGAAAATGGGCGGGTTCCAGGTACAGGAGCCCCAGAGTTCCGATGGCCAGGAGGGGCAGGAGCTTCAGAATCGTGGTGACCAGTTGGACGATTCCCGCTTCCCTGACACCCCTGGCGTTCACGGCGGTGAGAAACCACACGGCTGCAAGGGCAGCTCCAACCCCGAGGGCGGGCACTTGGGCCAGTGGGGGGAAGAAGACGCCCATGTATCCTACGAAGCCCAAGGAGATGGCCGCGTTTCCGGACCAGATGCTGATCCAGTATCCCCAGGCCACCAGGAAGGCGGGCAGCTCTCCCAACCCGGCCCGGGTGAACGCGTACGGTCCACCCGCGAGGGGCATCATGCGACCGAGCCGGGCCAGGAGGAGGGCGACCATCAAGGCGCCGATGCTGGTGAAGATCCAACCCAGAATGCTGATGCCGCCGAAGGGGGCCAGGGAAGCCGGAAGGAGGAAGACGCCCGTACCGATCATGTTCCCCACCACCAGGGAGGTGGCGATCCAGAGTCCGATCTTCCGGGAGGAGCTGTTTGAGGTCTTTTCCATTGGAGCCTGCCTTTGAGGGATCCGCCGATCTCTTCCCTACCAGATGCTGCCCAGGGCTACGGTGATGGCCTCCCCGCTGACCCCGCTGGATTCCTCGGATGCCAGAAAGGCGATCACGTGGGCCACCTCTTCCGGGGTTGCCACCCGGCCCGGAGGATACACTGCCGCTCTTTCGGCCCAGACCTCCTCGGTGCCGATCCCCCGCTCCCGGGCTTCGGCCTCAGCCGAGAGCTCGGCCATGCGGGTCCGCACCCAGCCGGGCAGCACCGCGTTGGACGTGACGCCATGGGGTCCCGCGTCCTGGGCCACGGATCTCATCAGGCCCAGGAGACCGTGCTTCGAGCTGTTGTACGCACAGGCGGCGTACTCGGCCACCTGCCCGGATGTCGAGCTCGTGTACACCACACGCCCGTAACGGCGCTCCACCATGCTCCGCACCACCAGACGGGAGAGAAAGAACGGCCCGTCGAGGTTGATCCGCATGGTCTGGCGCCAGACCTCGGGATCCTGCTCCCAGATCACCTGCTCATGGGCCGAGCCGATCCCGTGATTGCACACGAAGATCTCGATGGGGCCCAGCCGTCCCTCGGTCTCCGACACCGCCAGAGTGCATCCCTCGGGCTCACCCAGGTCCGCCACCACGTAGTCCAGGCCCAGCGCCTGTAGCTCGTTCTCGCTTCTCGCCGCCGCCATCACACGGGCGCCTCGCGCGGCCAACAGCTCCGCCGTGGCTTGCCCGATCCCACGCCCCGCACCGGTCACCAGCGCTACTCGTCCTTGTACTCCCGGCATGTCCGGCTCCTCCCGGGGTTGTCTTCCCTCGGTCACAGTGATGGGGGGTCTCCAGGACCATCATTGTATGGGGCCGGCGCAGCGTTGGGGAGACTGCGGTCGCACCTTGCTTTTCCTTGTAGCGGAATCCCACCTTCCAGCACCAAACCAGGTGGCTCTCTCTTCCCATGCAAAGGAGCCCATCGATGCGAGGCCTGAAGGGCAAGAACGTACTGGTCACAGGGGGGGCAAGCGGCATCGGGCAGGCGACTGCGGCCCGCTTCCTGGAGGAGGGCTGTGCCGTCTGCGTGCTGGACCGCAGCGTCGAAGCCATGGAACGAGTGGCCGGGGAGCTGCCTGCCCTCGCCGGCGTGATGGACGCCGACGTCTCCGAGTTCGAGCAGGTACAGGCGGCCGTCGGGGAGGCCATCGAGCGTATGGGCTCCCTGGACGTGGTGATCAACAATGCCGGTATCAGCATCCGGCACGACTTCCTGGATATCACGCCCCAGGAGTGGGACGAGGTCCTGGCCGTCAACCTCTCGGGAGTCTTCTACGTCGCCCAGGCCGCGGCTCGCCACATGGTGGCCCGGGGCTCCGGCGTGATCCTGAACACCGCTTCCACCGCAGCCACCACGGGCTATCCGCACTACGCCGACTACACCGCCAGCAAGGGCGGCGTCGTCGCCCTCACCCGAGCCATGGCCCTGGAGCTCGCCCCCGCGGTGCGGGTCAACGCCATCTCACCAGGATACGTGCTGACGCCGATGCAGCGCGCCGAGTACACGGATGCCATGCTGGATGCCGTCAACCGGAAGATCCCCTTCGGCCGGCACGGAAAGCCCGAGGAGATCGCTGCGTTCTTCGCGTTCCTGGCGTCGGACGACGCCGGCTTCGCCACAGGCCATACCTATGTGATGGACGGCGGGGAGACGGTAGGCGGCCTTTGCAGCCAGTGGACCCACGACTAGAGGATCATCCCCATGAAGATGGACGGAAAAGTCGCACTGATCACGGGCGGAACCTCGGGGATAGGTAAAGCCACCGCCACCCTCTTCGCGAAGGAGGGGGCCGCCGTGGCCCTCACCGGGCGAAACCGGGAGCGGGGGGAGGAGGTCGCCCGGGGCATCAACCAGGGCGGCGGGAATGCCCTGTTCATTCAGGCCGACGTACGGCTTGCGGACGACTGCCGGAGAGCCGTGGAGCTCACGCTGGAGCGGTTCGGTCGAATCGATGTTCTCTTCAACAACGCCGGGGTCTTCCATCCCAAGACGGTTCCGGAGTGCACGGAGGAGGAGTGGGACGAGACCATCGACTCGAGTCTCAAGGGCGCGTTCCTCATGTCGAAATACGCCCTCCCCTCCATGATCCGGCGGGGAAGTGGCTCCATCATCCACAACAGCTCCGGCTGGGGGATCCTGGGCGGAGATCGGGCGGCGGCGTACTGTGCCGCGAAGGGAGGTCTGGTGGTCATGACCAAGGCCATGGCCATCGATCACGGCCCCGACGGGATTCGCGTCAACTGCGTCTGTCCCGGCGATGTCGATACCCCCATGCTCGCCGACGACGCCCGGAAGCGCGGCATGGCCTGGGAGGATTACCACGCCGGCGCAGCGGATCGCCCCCTCGGCCGGGTGGGCAACCCGGAGGAGATCGCCCGCGCAGTCCTCTTCCTGGCCTCCGACGAGGCCTCCTTCATCACCGGCGAATCACTGGTGGTGGATGGGGGGGGCGTCGCCGGCTAGCGAGGTCAGCCCTTCACGCGCTTCATCTCGGGATCGTACATGGGTCTGAGGGAGACCTCCGCCGGGTAGATCTCCCCGGCGATATCCACCTCCCAGGCACCGGAATCCAGGTAGGCCCGGTCCACGGGCCCGTCGGCGTGAACCATGGCGAGACCGACGGCCCCACCCAGGGTGAACCCGTACGACGCCGATCGGATATCCCCCACCGGGACCCCGTTTCTGAGCACGACCTCGCCGTGGTACATCAGAGGCTGAGGGTCCTTCACCAGGAGCTGGACCAGGCGCCTTCTCGGGGGGCCTTCCGCCTTCTGCCTCAGCAGGGCTTCCTTCCCCATGAAGCCACCGGGCTTCTCCAGGTCCGCGAAGAACCCCAGCCCCACCTCCAGCAGGGTGTCGGTGTTGTCCATGTCGTGGCCATAGTCCCGATAGGCCTTCTCCATGCGTAGGCTGGCCAGTGCTTTCAGTCCGGCGTGCCGCAGGCCGAAAGCCTCCCCTGCCTCCCCGATACGGTCGTACAGGTGGGTGGCCTGCTCTGCGGGGACGTGGAGCTCGAACCCCAACTCCCCCAGGTAGGTGATCCGGATACAGAGGGCCCGGGCATAGCCGATGTCGATCTCCCGGGCGGTCCGGAAGGGGAAGGCTTCGTTGGAGAGGTCGACGGTGGTGACGCTCTGGAGGAGATCTCGTGACCTGGGGCCTTGCACGTTGATCTGGGCATATCCCGAGGTCACGTCGGTGACGAATGCGTGGGCGTCCTCCGGGGTGTTCCTCTTCATCCACGTCTCGACGTGCCGGTACGCGGTGTCGGTGGCTACGACGATGAACCGCTGGTCGTCCAGCTTGGTCACCGTGACGTCCGCTTCCAGCTTCCCGTCCTCGTTCAGCCACTGCGTGTACACGATGCGACCCGGGTCCCCGTCCACATCGCCGGCGGAGATAAAGTTGAGGACCTTTCCGGCGTCCCGGCCCTGGACCATGAACTTCGCCATGAAGGACATATCCATGAGGATCACCCCATCCCGGGTGGCTTCGTGCTCGGCCTTCCAGTACGGGAACCAATTCATCCGACCCCAGGAGAGCTCCTCCACCTTCGGCTCCACGCCTTCCGGCGCGAACCAGTCTGCCCCTTCCCATCCGCTGACGTCGCGAAAGTAGGCTCCCCTGGCAGCCAACCGGTCGTGGATGGGGGACTTCTTCGCTCCCCGGGCCGTCTCCATGGCCCGGGTGGGATAGTGGGCCTGGTAGACCATACCCAGGGATTCCACCGTGCGCTTCCTCCGGTATTCCGGGTTGCTCTGATAGGGGTGGAGGCGGTCGATGTTGATTCCCGTCACGTCCATGTCGGGACGTCCGTTGACGATCCAGTGGGCCAGGAGGCGGCCGACGCCACCCCCGGTGAGGATGCCGATGGAGTTCAGCCCCGCGGCGACGAAGTAGTTCCCCAGCTCCGGTGCCTCCCCCACCACGGGACTCAGGTCGGCGGTGAAGCTCTCGGGACCGCAGAAGAACTTCCGTATGCCGGTCTCCATGGAGATGGGGACTCGGCTCATGGCCTTCTCCAGGTAGGGCCCCATCCGGTCCCAGTCCGGCTCGATTTCCCCGAAGGAGAAGTCCCGGGGGATCCCCTCCACCATCCAGGGGGCACACACCGGCTCGAAGAGGCCGATCATCAGCCCGCCCACTTCGTTCCGGTAGTAGGCGTGGCAGGAAGGATCCTCGAAGACGGGCATGTCGGGGGGAAGATCCGGAATGTCGTCGGTGATGAGGTAATAGTGCTCGGCGGCCTGAAGGGGGACGTCGACGCCCGCCAGCTCGCCGAACTGCCGGGCCCACATGCCGGCGCAATTCACCACGTACTCGGCTTCGATGGTCCCTCGGGCGGTGGTCACCCCCGTGACCCGTCCGCGCCTTCTGGTGACCCCCGTTGCCTCCAGGTCCTCCACGATGGTGACCCCCTGCATCCGGGCCCCCTTGGCCAGGGCCATGGTGACGTCCACCGGGTTCACCACGCCGTCTTCCTCCACCAGGAAGCCGGCCTCCAGGCCGGTGACGTCTGCGATGGGGAAGAGCTCCTTCACCTCGGACGGAGACAGCTCCCGGACGTCCACGCCGCAGTAGCGGTTGAAGGCCGCCACCCGGCGGTATTCCTGGAGACGGTCCCGGTCACCGGCGGCCTCGATGAAGCCGATCTGTTTGAGGCCCGTATGCTGGCCGGTCTCCTCTTCCAACCGGGCGAAGAGATCCCGGGTGTACTTGCGCATCTCGGTGGAGGTCTCGGAGAGGGACCCGAAGGTCACCATGAGACCGGCGGCATGCCACGTGGTCCCGGAGGTGAGCTTGCTCCGCTCCAGAAGGAGCACGTCCTTCCAGCCCAGATGGGCCAGGTGATACGCGACGGAACACCCGATGATCCCCCCACCCACCACCACCACCTGTGCCCGCTCGGGTACGGATCGGTTGGACATTTCTATGGATTTCCTTACCTGAACCCCTCGATGAAGGCCTCTCCCCTGGCGATGAGCTCGTCGTGATCGTCCAGGGGCCTCTGCCCTCGGAGCAGGTCGCGGGTGCGGTCCCGCAGGAGATCTTCGAACCTCGGCCGGCCCTTCTTCTCCCACGCCTCGAGTCCGATTCGGGGCATGAGCTCGCTCTCATAATAGGCGTCCCGGAAGGAGCGCATGGTGAGGCTGGAGGTCAGGAAGCTCCCGCCGGGGCCCTGCTCCGCCACGGTGCCCAGGTCCAGCTCTTCGTCGCGGATGCGGAACCCTGCCGCCATCCGCACCGCCTGGCCGATCACGTCGTCGGAATACACGGTCAGGAGAGGCGAGAAGGCCTTGGATCCCAGGGTGCCTCCCACGAAGGGCGCCATGCCGCACTTCCCCATGAGGCTCATGAGATGGGTGGTCCAGAGCTGGCCTGCGGCTGCGAGATCGGCGGTCCAACCGAGCCCGCACCCGGAGATCCCCGCGTGCGGGATCCGGTAGTGGGCCATGACCTCGGCGCAGGCCAGGTTCAGGAGCATGGAGTGGGGGTCGAAGAAGTCCTGCAGGCTCTTCATGTCGAAAAACGACGGCAGGCTGCCCAGGATCACGGGGGTCCCGGGTCGGATCAGCTGGGCCAGAACCAGCCCTGCCAGAAGCTCGGCATTCAAGAGGGTCAGGGTCCCCGCACCGGTGATGGGCGTGGACATTCCGGCCATGCTGTAGTTCTGATAGACGACGGGAAGGCCCCGCCGCACCGTCGCGATCAGTTTCTCTGCCGTGCTCTTGTTGATGGTGAGTGGGGTGACGGGATTGAGGTAGGGGACGAGAAATGGCTTCTCGGACAGGCCGGGATGGAGGCTCTCCAGGAGGTCCAGGGCCGGTTCGAACAGGTCATCGGCAGAAATGAGGAGGATGACGGGCTTCGTCGTGTTGGCGATGAGCTCCAGGGAAGCATAGAGGTCCGCCGTCTCCGGGGGGTAGTCCTGCAGCACCCCGATGGTGGAGACCATGTCGAAGTTGGGAAGATCCTGAGCCAGGCGGGTGGAGAAGGCCACGTGGTCTCGGGCGAACGGGGCCAGCTCATCCGTGGCCGGGTCCTGATAGTAGAGGTTGGTGACCCCCACCCCGAAACGGGTCCGGTCCTCTCCTACGCGAAAAGCCTCCTCGCCCCTTCGGTCATACACCTGCACCGTGGGAGGGGCTGCCTGCAGAGCCCATTCCACCACAGACCCGTCGAACACGACCCTGGTCCCTCCATCAGGGGATCCGGGCGCCACCCTCACCCCGTCCGCCGCCAGGAGAATGTCCAGCGCCCCGGGGGACTCGACCCTCACGCCTGCACGGCTCAGGATGGAGAGGGATCGATCATGGATGAACCGGATCTGCTCCTCGGAGAGGAGCCTCAGTGCGGGTTTCGCCGTCTGCTCCATCCGAGCTTCCCTCGCTTCCATCCGAGCTTTCCTCGCTGGGTTACGGCCGGGGTGCCCGCTCGGCATGCTGGAGCCCGGTCTCCTCCACCAACCTCGGGACGATGGACTCCCAGTGAACCGCCATGATGTGGGTCCCGGAGATCCCCGGGGTCTTCTTGAGCTTCTCCAGGAGCTCCACCGCGATCCCGAACCCCACTTCCTGTTGGCCGTCCTTGTCCGGTGCGTCGGTCATCCGTTTGACCATATCGTCGGGGATCACGACGCCGGGGACATCGTTCGCCATGAACTGGGCGGCCCGGGCGCTCTTGAGGGGAATGAGCCCGGCCAGGACGTGGACCTTTCCCAGGAGGTTCCGTTGGTCCAGCGCTTCGAGCCAGTCCAGGAAGCGGTCATGGTGGAACACGGGCTGCGTCTGAATGAACTGGGCTCCGGCGTTGATCTTCTTCTCCGCCCGGATGGCCTCGTACTCCGGGAGCGCCCCGAAGGGTGAGGCCGCCGCCCCCAGGAAGAAGCTGGGCGGAGACTTGATCTCCCGCCCGTCCAGGTAGCGACCCTCGTCCCGCATCCGGCGCAACATCCAGAGGAGCTGGATGGAGTCCATGTCGAACTGGTCCGGCTTGGCCACCGGTCCCGGCCCGAAGCGGTGGTGGTCTCCGGAGAGGCAGAGGATGTTGGGGATTCCCAATCCGGCGGCGCCGATGGCGTCGGACTCCAGCGCCACCCTGCTTCGGTCCCTGGCCTGGAGCTGCATGATGGGCTCGAGCCCGGCGTCCAGGCAGATCTTGCTCGACGCCAGGCTGCTCATCCGGGCCGACGCCGAAGCGTTGTCGGTGAAGTTCGCCGCCACCACCGCTCCACGAATCAAATCGGCCTTCTTCCGGATCACGTCCGGAGAGGCGCCGAGAGGGGGGGCGATCTCACCCGTGATCACGAACCCGCCGGCACGGAGCTCTTCTTCCAGATGGGAGACCGGATCCTCGTAGGCCGGCGGATGATACCGGGAATCCCCCTGCCACCAGTCCGGCTGTCGGGCGTCGAAGAAGAGAGCGTCCCATTCCTCCTTGAACCGTCGGCGGTGAAAGAGAGCGTCCCTCAGGCGAGGCCCCTTCCCCCTCGATCTCCATAGCCCGTAGAGGCTCAGCCAGGTTTCCCGTCCAACCCGGTCCCCGTCCAGGGGAGCGTTGATCTCCAGGAGCCGATCCTCGTGGCCCGCCTCCCTGGACTTCTCGTAGATCTGGACCCAGGTGCAGGGCCTGGACGGATCCACCTCGCAGGCCTCGGGTGTGGCACCACCGCAGAGACCGTTCCGGAGCCCCTTGGGACAGGTCATGGGGCAGATATTGGCGGTCTGCTTCAGGAGGCAATTCCCGCACATCCTGCAACCGAACAGTCCCCCCTTGATCCAGCACTCCATCCGAGTGAGAGCCCGAACCAGGAGGGTGTCCCGGTCGCGGCGGTACGGCCAGAAAGCGGCCTGATAACGTCGGGGCGAGAAGAGGGACATCAGGAGGAAGGCTTCCGGTGTACCATGATCCAGTTCATGCAGTGCTCATCCTTCTCCATGATGACATTCGCCGCCAGGATCCCGAGGCGACTGGTCTCATCCAGGGGATTTGCGATGACGGCTGTGATCCCGTACGCCGCGGTCATGGAGAGGAACGCGGCGTTCAGGCCGGGTCGGTCCGGCAGTCCGAAGGAGACATTGCTGGCTCCGCATACCGTGTTCACACCCAGTTCCCCCGTCACCAGGCGGAGCGTGTCCAGGACCAACCTGCCGGCGTTGGGAGAAGCCCCCACCGGCAAGACCAATGGGTCGATGAGCACGTCGCTGGGATCGATTCCGTGATCCTGGGCACGGGCCAGGATCTTCTTGGCCACCTGGAACCGGTGTTCCGGAGTCTGGGGAATCCCCGAATCGTCCATGGTGAGTCCGATGACGGCGGCCCCGTGCTTCTTCACCAGGGGGAGGACGGCCTCCAGCCGATCTTCTTCACCATTCACCGAGTTCACCAGAGCCTTCCCCTTGTAGGTCTCCAGACCCCGCGCCAGCGCCTCCACCACGGAGGAGTCGAGGCAGAGGGGCACGTCGGTGAGTGACTGAACCAACTCCACCACCTCCGCCAGGAGGGCCGGCTCATCCGCCATGGGGACACCCGCGTTGACGTCCAGGATCGCGGCACCGGCGGCCACCTGGGCCAACGCATCATCGGCGACCCGCTGGAGATTGCCCTCTGCCATCTCGGCGGCCAGGGCCTTCCTTCCCGTGGGGTTGATCCGCTCGCCGATGATCCTTACGGGATGGGCAGGACCGATGACAACCGTCGTCGTTGCGGATCTCACGGTCGTTTCCAAGACATGCCTCCGTTCGGTGGCCTTGTGTGCGGACTGGGCTGAACCTAGACTGTTTCACAGGTTGAAAGCTGGTTCCATAGAATGTACGATAATGCTCTATCCCCAGCCAAAACAGGGGACACATTCGGTCCACCGTGTCCTTTCCCTCCTGAGCTCGTTCTCCCATGGCGGCACCGGTCGTTGACGGGGAGGGAGTGACCCCTCCCTCCGGCCTGCCCATGGAAAACCGAGAGGAAAACCTTCATGAGACCGACTCTGCGCTTTCTGGATGAGGAGCTGATCGTCCGCATCATCGACGAAGCCAGGGGTTTGCTCAAAACCCTCGGGGTCACGATCCACAATCCGGAGCTCCTGTCGGTCCTGGGGGACCACGGAGCCGAGGTCGACCTCTCGGCCCAACATGTCAAGCTCACCGACGAGATGATGGACCAGTCATTGAAGACTGCTCCCCCTTCTTTCCGGCTGTACGATGTGCTTGGGAACCAGACCCATGATTTTTCGGGGGACAATGTCCATTTCACTCCGGGTTCGGCAGCCGTCAACGTCCAGGACACGGACACGGGCGAGATCCGGCGTCCCCTCACGGCGGACTATGTCCGGTACGCCAAGCTCATGCGCAGCATGGACCATATCGCCGCCCAGAGCACCGCGTTCATCCCCTCGGACGTAGCCGCCGGCATCTCCGACAGCTACCGCCTCTTTCTGAGCCTCCTCTACTGCGAAAAGCCGGTGGTGACGGGTGCCTTCTCCGCCGGGGCATTCGGCGTGATGCGGGATCTCCAGGTCATCGTTCGGGGCGGTGCCGAGGAGTTGAAGGGAAAGCCGCTGACCGTCTTCTCGGCCTGTCCCACTCCGCCCCTCCAATGGAGCAAGGCCGCCAGCCAGAATCTGGTGGACTGCGCCCGGGCATCCATTCCGGTGGAGTACATCTCCATGCCCCTCTCCGGGTTCGTGGCTCCGGTGACCCAGGTGGGCTCGCTGATCCAGCACACCGCCGAGACCCTCAGCGGCCTCGTCATCAGCCAGCTCTCGAACCCGGGAACCCCGGTCCTGTACGGCGGGGCTCCGGCCATCTTCGATGTCCGATACGAGACGACTCCCTTCGGCGCGGTGGAGACCATGATGATCGACTGCGCCTATACGGAGATCGGGAAGTTCCTCGGTCTCCCCACCCAGACCTATACGGCCATGAGTGATGCCAAGCGCCTGGACGCTCAGGCCGGCCTCGAGACCGCCATGGGAGCCACGCTGGCGGCCCTGGTGGGTACCAACAACATCTCCGGCCCCGGCATCCTGGATTTCATCAACTGCCAGAGCCTCGAGAAGCTCGTGGTGGACAACGAGATCTGCGGGATGAGCTTCCGGATGCTCGACGGTCCGAAGCCCAGGGAGGACTTTCCTTCGCTCCCCCTCTTTGAGGAGTTTCTGAGGGAGAAGCACCTCATCATCGCCGATCACACCCGGCGCCACCTGAGGGACGAAATCCGCTTTCCGGGCCCGGTGATCGACCGCGCCAATCGGGCCCGCTGGGAGGATGACGGAAAGACCACCCTGAGGGAGCGGGCTTCCTCCGAAGTGAAGCGGTTGATCCGGGAAGCGGAGCCCTCCCGGTTGGACGATGGGGTGAAGGAAGAGCTCATAAAACGCATGGAAGGGGAGGCCAGGGAGGCCGGGATGGACGCCTTGCCCCAGAGGGATGGATGAGGAAGATCTCGTCTCTCGATTCCGTCAGGCGTGCACCCCACCGGGGGGTCGTCCTCCGGAGCCAA
>Ga0316577_10000270_pt1 | contig 18429 bp, 18 predicted proteins | sample S5NA_FD_203073 | JGI IMG/M metagenome (GOLD analysis project Ga0316577, IMG submission 203073) | Rhizosphere microbial communities from salt marsh grasses in Alabama, United States - S5-7_050615r2r1 | ecosystem: Host-associated > Plants > Roots > Rhizosphere | place: USA: Alabama | collected... | reverse complement strand
CCGTTCGGATGCGCCGCTTCGGCCGGACCTACTCGGGTGCTCGCACGGACGAGCGGATGATGGAGCCGCGCCGCTACGACGACAGGCGCGAGCCCCCGGTCATGTCGGCTGTGGGCGGGCACACCATGCGACCGCTCCACCCGCTGCCCTCGCGCCGCCCCGCTCGCGACAGCTAGTCTCGCCGGCCGCGCCCCCTAACTCCCTGTTTCCGCGGCGCCGGTTGATCGTGCCTGGACCGCATCCTGCGCCGCCTCGGGTGCCGCAGCCGGGGCCGCTGGGGCCGCCTCCTGCGCGACCGGGCCGGGAGTGAGGGGCCGCCCCGCAACGAGGTCGTGGACGCGGGCCATGTTGACCGCGTCGTAGCCCTGCTCCATGTCCGGCGTCTCCAGGTAGAAGGCGGTGCCCGCCAGAGAGTCGTGGCGCAGCAAGTGGGCCAGAGCCGCCGGCCCGATCTGCCCCTCGCCCAGGTGAGCGTGGCGATCGTGGCGTGAGCCGAGCCCCAGGTGGGTGTCGTTGAGGTGGATCATGGCCAGCCGCTCCAGCCCGATCAGGCGGTCGAACCGACCCAGCACCTGCTCTATCCCCTCTTCCGTCGAGATGTCATAGCCGGCGCCCCACAGGTGTGCCGTGTCCAGGCAGAAGCCCAGCCTGTCCAGGCCGCGCCGGGCCACGGCCTCGGCGATGGCGGCCAGCTCCTCGATCGTCACCCCGATCGAAGCGCCGCCGCCCGACGAGTTCTCGACGACCGGCAAGGGCGCGTCCGGGCCCGCAGGCACCTCGCTCGAGGCCCGGGCGAGCCCGTCGGCCAGCCGCGCCACTCCGGCCTCCAGACCGGAGCCGCGATGCGAGCCGGCATGGACGTTGACGAACCGGGCGCCGTAGGCAGGGGCCCAGGCCAGCTCGTGGCGCAGCACCTCTATGGATTTGCCGAAGAAGACGTCGTCCGGCCCGGCCAGGTTGACCAGGTAGGCCGCGTGGATCGCCAGGGGCTCGAGGTCCAGCTCGGCCAGCCTCTCGCGGAAGACCGGCACTTCGGGCGGGAGGACCTCGCGGCGGCGCCAGGAGGTGGGGTTGTCGGTGAATATCTGGACCGCAGTCGCGCCGATCTCGGCCGCCCGTTCGGCAACCCGGAGCAAGCCAGGGCCGACCGGCAGGTGCGGGCCGACCCGGCGCCCGCCGGGAAGAGGCGGCTTCACAGTCGGACGATCGATGGCGCCTAGTCCTTGCCGCCGCTGCGGCCGGCGGTGTACTCCCCCGCGATCATGGGCTCAATAAGGCCGTAGTCCCCCGCCTTGCGCTTGTAGAGCACGCAGACGCGCTCGTTCTCGGCGTTGACGAAGATGAAGAAGAGGTGCCCCAGCTCCTCCATCCTGGCCAGGGCGTCTTCCTCGAACATCGGCTCGATGGCGAAGCGCTTGGTCTTGACGATCCGCGATCGACGGCCCGGTTCGGCGTCGGCTCTGGCAAGCGTGCTGCCTGCGGCGACCCGAGACACGGCGCGCCGCAGGGCCCTGGCGGCTCTGGGTCGGGTCTTGCTGCGAGGCTTCTCGCGCAGGTCGATCGCCTGACGTTCGATGCGGTCCACGACGGCATCGAGGCCGGCCTCGTATGTGGGCCCGGCGGCATGGCTGTGCAGGGTTCGTCCGTCCACGACCAGGGTCACCGACACGATCTGCGAATCGGCGGAGCTGCGATGCTGCTCGGTCGACAGCTCGACAACGGCTTCCGATCGCTCGTCCAGGAAGCGCTCCAGGCGTCGCATCTTGCGCTCGGCGTACCTGCGGGCGGGCTCCGGGACGTCGGTGTTCTTGCCCTTGACGACCGTCCTCACCGCTCACCTCCGCCTGATGGGGCCATGCGTCCGGCCGGCGAAGAGTCTGCGGACGCCGCAGCCGGCCACGGCCCAGCCAGGGCCAGTATAGGAGCGCTCCGCCCCAGACCGCCTCCGCCGTTCTGAGGAGCCGGACGGCGCCGCTTACGGGACCGGAGGCCGGCCCGCCATCAGCGTTCCCGAGCGGCAGTCAGGGCCGAGACCGCCACCGCCCCGGCTTCGTAGAGAGCCTCTGCGCAGGCTAGCAGCGTGGCTCCGGTCGTGGCCACGTCATCGATCAGGATCGGCCAGCGGCCTTCGACGAGCGGGCCCGAATCCGGCCGCAGAGCGAAGGCGCCGGCCACGTTGGAGCGGCGGGCGCGCCGCCCCAGCTCGAACTGAGGCGCCGTGTTGCGAGTCCTGACCAGGACCGACCGGCAGGGAAGCCCCAGGCTCCGCGAGACGGCCTCGGCCAGCAGTGCCGCCTGGTCGTAGCCTCGTCTTCGGGCTCGCTCGGCGTGGACCGGAACGGGCACCAGCAGATCGCCGCCCGCCCCCGCCGCCCGCCAGCGAGCGGCCATGGCCGCCGCCAGCCGCGGGACGGCGCGCCGCTCCCCCGAGTACTTGAGGCGGTGCAGCGCCACGCGCAACGGCCCGGAGAACGGGGCGCACCACTCGAGCTGCGCCAGCGCGGTCGGCATGGCGGCCGGCAGGCCGAGCGGGACGCCCGGCGGCAGGCCCTCTCTCAGCCGCAGGGCCCGCCCGCAGCGCCGGCACAGCGCCTCGCCTTCCACGCCGCATCCGGCGCAGGCGGCTGGGAGTGCCAGGTCCAACAGCGCGCCGCGGAAGCGGGCCAGGTCGCGGGCAATGGTCTGGGCTGCCATGAATCGAGCCTACCCGCCCTCGCTAGCCGGCGGCTTACCTGGCGGATCGCCTGAGGCAGCGTCGAGCCTTTGGGGCGCTGCCGAAGCTGCCTGAGGCGGCCCTCCTGGGGAGTGTGTGGGATCTCGCGGCCGCCCCTGAGCCCGCCTGGGGCTCGTGGAGCGTTCCCCAGAGCCGGAGGGCGTTGGGGGCCGCCCGGTCCGTCTGCGGCCGCCCTGCGGGCTCTGGCGCGGCCTATGCGCCGGTCGGCTGCTCGACCAGGATCTCGTCGCCGATCTGGGTGCCGGATTCGTCGATTGTGCCGACCGGCAGCTCGATCACGCCCTTGGCCCCTCCGACGCGCCAGACCACTCCCCGCCAGGGGGGCACCGCGCGACGAAGGGCCAGCACGCGCCGCGGCCCTTCCGGCCTCTTGTGGCCCGGGCCCGGCAAGCCGTCGTCGCCATCCTCCGGCGGCGCGACGAAGACGACGTCTATCGGGAAACGCATGAACAGCATGTGGATCCCGTTCTCGCCAGGGAGCCACAGCCCGTGGCCGTGCGGCAGCCGCGACCGGCCCATCAAGCCCATGAACTTGGCCCAGAAGGACGAACCGTCCTCCAGGCTCTCCGCAAGCAGGGTTCCGCGGCTGGCATTGCGGGCGACCAGCCGGGCCCGGCTCACGGAATCCCGCCCAGCGCGAACGTCTTGACCAGCGAGATGATCGCCGGGCCGAGGATGACCACGAAGAGGGACGGGAAGATGCAGCCGACCAGCGGGAAGAGCATCTTGATCGGCGCCTTGGCCGCGGCTTCCTCCGCCCGCTGGCGGCGCTCGATGCGGAGCTGCTCGGACTGGACCTGCAGCACCTTCGAGATCGACACGCCCAGCGTTTCGGCCTGGATGATGGCCCCGATGAAGTTGGAGAGCGGCTGAACCTGGGTCCGCGGGACGATGTCGCGCAGGGCCTCGCGCCGGGTCTTGCCCATGCGCACCTCGGCCAGGGCGCGGCGGAACTCATCGCTGAGCGGGCCGGGCATCTTCTCCACGACCTTGGCCAGGGCCGCGTCGAAGCCGAGGCCGGCCCGGACCGAGATCGTGAGCAGGTCCAGGGTGTCGGGGATCATCTTGAGGATGATCGCCTGGCGAGCCCTTATTCTCCGGCCAAGCCAGAACTCCGGCAGCAGGTAGCCGATGAAGACGCCGATGCCACCGAACAGGAAGCCTTGCACCACGGGCGTGCTGAGCGCCACGACCGGGAGCAGGAAGAGGACCACGCCGGCGATGAATGCGACGAGCATCTTCACGCCCATCCAGTCGGTCAGGCGCAGGTCACCCGGGTTGCCGGCCATGGCCAGGCGCTTCTCGGCGACCTCGGTCGACGAGGCGCTCGACAGGCGCGAGCCCATGCGGGACAGCTTGGCGATGAGGGGCCGCAACGTTCGGTCGGCGAAGGGCTGCTGCAGCTCGAGCTCTTCGAGGTTGCGAGCCTGGAGGCTGCCCAGCTGGGTCAGACGGGCCTGGACCGGGTCCACCGACCCGCCGCTGGCGAGGCCGATGAAGATGATGATGATGCCCACTCCAAGCAGAGCGGCGACGATGAAGATCTGCATCTCTCAGACCTCGATCTGGACGATGCGCCGGATGAGGATGAAGCCGATGAACATGAAGAACCCAGCCATAGCCAGGATGATCATGCCGGCCGGCAGGCCGGCGATGCCGGGCGGGTTGGCGAACATCGGCTCCATGAACTTGGGCGCGATGACAAACAGGACGCCGACCAGGCCGATCGGCAGGAAGCCCACGACGTAGCCCGACATCCGCTGCTGGGCCGTCAGGGTCTTGATCTCGCCCTTGATCCGGACTCGCTCGCGGATGGTGAAGGCGATCGAGTCCAGGATCTCGGCCAGGTTGCCGCCGACCTGATGCTGGATGGTGATGGCTGTGGCCATCAGCTCCAGGTCGTCGGAGCGAACGCGGCGCACCATGTTGTCCAGGGCCACGTCGAAGGCCAGGCCCAGGTTGACTTCGCGCACGACGCGGTTGAACTCGGTTGTGACCGGCGGCTGGCCCTCACGGACGACCATCTCGATCGCCTGCAGGAAGGACGAGCCGGCGCGCAGGGCGTTGGCGATAAGGGTGATCGTGTCCGGTAGCTGCTTATTGAAGGCCGCCAGGCGGGAGGCCCGGCGTTGGCCCAGCCAGATTCGCGGCAGGAAGAAGCCGATGATGGCCCCGATCAGGAGGGCCAGCGGCGACTGCAGCGGCTTGAGTACGAAGCCGACCAGGATGAAGCTCATCGGCAAGCCGATGGTCACACTGGCCCACATGGCGATGAACTCGCCGGGCTTGAGCTTGAGGTCGGCCCGGGCGATGTCGCGCGCCAGGTTGGCGCCGAAGTCGCGCTGCTCGACGATCTTGTTCAGCTGCGCCAGGGCGACGCTCTGAGCCAGGACGTCGCCGATGTTGGCGCCGCCGGCCTGAGTGGTGGGGGCCTGCACTTCCTTGCCGGCTGCGTAGCGCTCGAGGCGGGCACTCACCCCGGACCCGCCGCTCGAACCGGCCAGGCCCAGGAAGATGAGGAAGATCCCCGCTCCGAGGATCGCCGCTACGAACCAGATCATCGTGGCCTCCCTGCCTACAGCCTACGCGAAGCCGAAGAGGCTGCGCGGCAGGTGGATGCCCATGATCTCGAACTTCTCGACGAACTTTGGCCGGATGCCGGTGGGCCGCAGGTGGCCCTGGATCTTGCCCTCGACGACGCCGGTCTGCTCGAAGACGAAGACGTCCTGCATCACGATGACATCGCCTTCCATGCCCTGGACCTCGGTGATGTTCGTGACCTTGCGGGAGCCGTCCTTGAGGCGCGACTGGTGGATGATGAGATCGACGGCCGAGGAGACCTGCTCGCGGATGGCCCGCAGCGGCAGGTCTACGCCGGCCATGAGGACCATCGTCTCGAGGCGGGCCAGCATGTCGCGCGGGCTGTTGGCGTGGCCGGTGGACATCGAGCCGTCGTGGCCGGTGTTCATGGCCTGCAGCATGTCCAGCGCCTCGCCGCCGCGGCACTCACCGACGATGATGCGGTCGGGGCGCATTCGCAGCGAGTTGCGGACCAGCTCGCGGATGGGGATGGCGCCGCGGCCTTCGATGTTGGGCGGGCGGGACTCGAGGGTGACCACGTGCTCCTGGCGGAGCTGAAGCTCGGCCGCGTCCTCGACGGTCACGATCCGCTCGTCGTTGGGGATGAACGACGACAGAACGTTCAGCGTCGTGGTCTTGCCCGAACCGGTACCGCCGGACACGAAGATGTTCAATCGAGCTTCGACGCAGGCGCGCATGAAATCGAACATCTCCGGCGTGGCCGTCCCGAAGCGGATCAGGTCGTCCACGGTGAACGGCGAGGCCGAGAACTTGCGGATGGTGATGACCGGGCCGACCAGCGACAGTGGCGGGATGATCGCGTTGACGCGCGAGCCGTCGGTCAGGCGGGCGTCCACCATGGGACTGGACTCGTCGATGCGCCGTCCGATCGGGGCGATGATCCGATCGATGATGCGCATGACGTGCTCGTCGTTCTGGAAGACGACGTTGGTCAGCTCAAGGCGACCGCCGCGCTCGATGTAGACCTGCCGCGGGCCGTTGACCATGACTTCGGTCACGGTCTCGTCGCGAAGGAGCGGCTCCAGCGGACCCAGGCCGATGATCTCGTCCGTGATCTGCTCGAGCATCCGGACGCGCTCGGCGCGAGTGAGGGCCAAACCCTCCTCGTCCACCACGCGACCGAAGATCTCTTCGATCTGGCGGCGCACCTCCACCTGGTTGGCCAGGTCGAGCTTGGGGTCCAGGTCCTGGATGACCCGCGTCTGGATCCGGTACTTGACGTCGCGCAGCGACTCCCGAACGGGAGCCTGGCTCATTAGCCGCTGCTGCTGCGCACCCCGCTGGGGCGGGGCGGCGGCAGGAGGAGCGCCGGCGGGCCCCTTCGGGGCGGCAGGCGGCCCGCCCGGAGCCGGCGCGGGGGCGCCGCCCGGCGCGGCCGGCGTACCCGGCGTCGCGCCCGGTCGGGCACTTTCGATTCGCTTCAGAAGGGACATCGCCTACACCCCTTGCTCCCCGAGGGAGCTATCTCCGCGCGAAGATCGACTTGCCTTTCTGGCCGGCCTTCGAGTCGTCTTCGTCATTTCCTGTGTCTCCGGCGATGGCCTGGGCCAGCCGAAAGACGTCTTGTGACACCTGAGCTTCTCTGTTGCTGATAACGAAGGGTACTCCACGGTTCAGGGCGTAGACGACGGCTCGCCCATCCCCGGCGATTGTGTGATCGACCCGGCGGCCGATGGAATGCTCGACGTCGGCGACCCTGATGCCCAGGGTGGCGTCGGCGCGGTTCAGGACAAGCTGGATCTTACTCTCATAACCGAGTTTCTCGGCCACTTCGAGGAAGAGCCGGACGTCCTTGATGGTGGTGATCTCCAGCGTCAGCAGGGTCAGGATCGTATCCGCGGCGTCGAGTATGCCCAATGTGACGTCGTTGAACCACGACGCGCAGTCGACGACCACCAGGTCGTAGCGGTTGCGCAGGGCGTCCAGAACCAGCTTCACGCCCGAGGGCGTGATCACGTCCGCCATCTCCGGCGAGGGCGGGGCGAGGATGACGCTCAATCCCGACTGATGGGGCACGGTGAAGGTGTCCACGTTGTCCGGATCGCCGCCGGCGTCCAGCTCGGGCACCAGCTCGAACATCGACTTGTCCTTGGGGCTCAGGTTGAGCAGCAAGGCCACGTCGCCGAACTGAAACGAGCCGTCGACCAGGACCACGCGGCGGCCGAGGCCGACCGCGGCGACGGCCAGGTTGACGGCGATGGTCGTCCGCCCGGCCCCTCCCTTGGGGCTGAAGAGGGCGACGACCTTGCCGGCGGCGGTGGGCTCGGCCGGGGCGCGAGGCGCCGGAGCCGACGGGGAGGGCGCCCGGCCGATCTTGTCCTTCTCTCGGACGTAGACCTGGCGGATGGACGCCGTGAGCTCGTCGCTGCTGAAGGGCTTGACCAGGAACTCGCGGGCCCCGGCCAGCATCGAGCGGCGCAGGTAGTCGGCTTCACCCTGCACGGACATCATGACCACGGCTGCGCCCGGGACCTCGGCGGAGAGACGTTCGGTGGCCGCGATCCCGTCCATGTCGGGCATGTTGATGTCCATCAGGATCACGTCCGGCTGCACTTTGGTGGCCTGCTCGATCGCCTCCGTCCCGGACGCAGCCGTGCCAGCCACCTCGATGTCCGGCTCGAAGCCGAGGAGCTTGGCCAGGTGTTCGCGCGTCTCCGGGATGTCGTCGACGATCAGGACTCTGATCCGGTCAGCCATTCAGTCGCGTGCTCCAGGAAGATGAGAGGCCGATCGCTCGGCCTCTCGACCTTGTCCTGCCTCGCCCTGGTGGGGTGAAGCGCTACCAGGTGATCTGCTTGGCGATGTCCTCTGGGATGATGCCTCGGCCATCAGGCGGCAGGACGCCGTAGATCGTCACCAGCTGGCGGAAGGTGATTCCCGCGGTCTTGACAGGCGGGGCGTCGTTGTCCTTGTCGGAGCGCAGGGCCAGGCCGAGGCTTATGTAGTTCTGGGGATCGGTGATCTCCATGCGCTGGGCCCAGCGGATGACCTCGGCTTCCTCGGGCAGCAGCTCGACGATGACGATCATGTGTTGGCCCGTGTTTGCCACCGTCTCGGCCGAGGGCTTGGGCTCGGGAGTCGCCGTGCCGGCGGCGGCCGGGGCCGGCTCTTCCGTGGCTTCGGCCTGCGGCAACAGGGTGACCAGGACCTTGCGGTTCTGGATGACCATCTTGGTCGTCACGGCCGGGTTGCCACCGACCTTGACCTCCCAGCCGCTGTCCTCGTCCATGTACTGGATCTCGAGCTCGTCAACCCAGACCGAGAGGATCACGTCTACGTGGTCACCGGGGACGATGAGCGTGCCTACGCCGTTGACCTGGTCGACTTCCATGGCAACGGCCACTCTGCCGGGGGCGATGGCCGACGCCAGGTCCTGGCCCTTGGTGATCGAGCCCGGGCTCAGGAAGGCGCTGGCAGAGAGCGGCGTGCCCTTGATGATCTGCCCGCCGACGACCTTGCCCACGACCTGGGTCGGGTTCGAGAAGGTGTCGACGCCGAGTTCATCGCGCTCGGACAGGGTCATCGTCTGCACGTCGACCATGTCGGCGGTGATGCGGTCGCCCAGGGCCATGTCCACCTTGGCGACGACGACCTGGACCTGCGGCTCCGGAGTGGGTGTCGGCGAAGCCTTGGCGCCGCCCGTGGTCCCACCTCCGCCGATGACGACGACGGCCATCATGGCGATGACGGCCAGGAATACGCCGAGGAGTATCAAGAGCCGGTTTGATCGCTTCACTATGTCTCTCCCGAGGGCATTGACAGGGGTCACCACAGTAGCCTTGCGGTGAGCCTAAACGCGACTATACCAATGGGCTACGCAACTTAGGAAGGAATCGGCGCACATTATGAAGCGGGCGGGTAGGCTCGTTTCGGCCTTGCGCGCTCGTGGCTGTCGTCTCGGGTGGACGGGGGACGGGCCGGGGGCGGAGCGGGGCGCCAGTTCGAGACAAAGCATAAGGGCCGCGCCCTGAGGCGCGGCCCTTGCTCTTGCGGTCGCGGCTGACTACAGCGCGTTGCCGATGTCCGTCAGGATCTGCTGGATCTGGCCGCTCAGGAACAGCAGAGCGGTGATCGCCAGGATCGCGATGAGGGCGAGGATCAGCGCGTACTCGGCCAGGCCCTGGCCCTTGGTCCGGAGAAGCATCTATGGCCTCCTGATGATGACGGCCTCTCGATATCGAGGTCTGCCGTATTGTGCTCGTAAGGCTGTCTGTAATGCCACTAGCGAGATCGTAATGGGCCGACCGCCGAACGGGTCCTGCGCAAATGAGGTGATGGCGTCCGCGCACCACTGGAGGGCTCTCCGGGGCGTGCTGCAAGGCCCGACCGCCCTCAGACCTGGCTGGCGATGAAGGTCAGCAGAGCCGAGAGCTGATCCCCGAAGAAGAGCAGCGAGATGGCGCAGACCACGACCGCCAGGGCCAGGATCAGGCCGTATTCGACGATCCCCTGACCCGGATCGGAGAGGCGCCCGGGCCTGCCGGCGGCCTCGCCGCGGAGGCTCATACGTTGGCCAGCAGGAGGATGAGCTCGCGTCCGTCGTCGGCCAGCTCGGCCTGGACGCCGATGGTCGAGGCTCGCTGCTGGATCTCGCGCCAGGTGCTGGCCGGCATGCCGAGCGACTTCTCACGCGAACTGCGGGCGGCTGCGGCCTCGGCGCGCTGTTCGTCGATCATGGCCCGCAGAGCCACCGGCACTTCGATCTCCGGCGGGGCGGCGTGCTGCTCGAGCGCCTCGGCTTCCTCCGCCTCCGCGCCTTCCTCACCGGCCGCTCCCTTGGCCGCCACGCGGGCCTCGACGCGGTCCTCGGCCCACTCGAACTTGATAGAGATGAGGATCGGCCGGCCCTGCAGGTAGCCGGTGACGGCCTCGTCAATGATCCGGAAGAGGACGCTCTCGATGTCCATCTGCAGGCGCCGGTCCTGGCCGTAGGACTCGAACTCGATGGGGATCTGCGAGCGGCGCCCGCGGTCGCGGGCCACGCGGCGCAGCGTCGGCACCAGGCCCAGGTCGTCGAGGACCATCGGCCGGACGTCGAAGATGAACGTCTTGGTGGCTTCCAGGGTGTGCTGGACCATGCCCACCAGCTGGCCGATCTCCGTCCGCGCCTGCGACGGGTTGCGCTCCAGCAGCCGCTCCACGATCTGGGCCTGCAGGACGATGTTGGTCAGGCTCTGGGCCGGCCCGTCGTGCATGGCGCGGGCGATGTCCCGTCGCAGATCCTCCTGGGCGGCCAGGACGAGTCGCGAGACGGCCGGCGGGAGAGGCGTATCGGCATCCAGCTTCTCGGGCGCCTGTGGCAGCCCGGCCCCGCCCGCGGAGGCCTGGTCGATCTCCTGGCTGAGGCTGGTGAGGCTGTCGCGGTAGCGGGCCAGAATCTTGACCTTGCCGTCGAGCATGTCGACCTGGGCGTCCATGATGGCCGACCGCCTGGTCAAGGCCAACACCTGCTCGACCTGGTCGGCGCCGTCGCTGCCGGGGCTGAAACCGGCTGACGCCTTCAGCTTGTCGGCTGCCTGAGCCGTCTTGGCCTCGTGCCGCGAGGCCTCGCTGCGGGCCTGCTGGACGAGCAGCTCGATCTCGCCGATCTCCCGGGACAGGGAGTCGACTTCGCGGCGAGCCCGCTCGGCGATCTCGAGAAGCGGTCCTGAGACCGGCTCGGGTGCGGCCACCTGGAGCCTAGTCTTCCGGCATCCGGATCCAGCCCTGGCGCATGGCGTAGACGACGGCCTGGGTGCGGTCGTTGACGCTCAGCTTGCGCAGGATGCTGGACATGTGGTTCTTGACCGTCTGCTCGCTGATGGAGAGGGCGTAGGCGACCTGCTTGTTGGTCATGCCCTGGGCGATGTTGTCCAGGATCTCGACTTCGCGGGGCGACAGCGGGGCGAAGATGGGGGCCGCCTCCTGGCCGTAGATGGCCAGCTCGCGGAATTCCTTCAGCACCCGGCTGGCCACGGCCGGCTTGGCGAAGACCTTGTCGTTGATGAGGTACTCGCCTGAGGCGACGCGGCGGATGATGGCCACCAGGTCGTCCGGGGCCACGTCCTTCAGGATGAAGGCGGCCGCCCCGGCCTTTATGGCGTCGAACAGCGCGTCCTCGTCCTCGTTGACGGCCAGGACGATGATCCCGGCGCTCGGCAATTCCCGCTTGATGCGCTGGGTGGTCTCGATGCCGCCGGGGGCCGGCAGCGAGAGGTCCATGAGGATGATGTCGGGCGACATCTGGACCGACAGGTCGAAGGCGCTGCGGGTGTCATCCGCTTCGCCGAGGATGTCGAAGCCCGCCTCTTTCTCGAGGATGTTGCGCATGCCGACGCGGAAGAGGGCGTGATCGTCGACGAGAAGAATGGTCGTCTTCTCGCTCCTCCCGGGCGAGCCAGGCCGGCGCCGCTCCGGGCCTGTGTACTCCATGGCACTCATGCGCTCTCCTCTCCCTGCGGAATAGAGAGCCAGACGACGGTCCCGCCGCCCGGCCGTGAGCGAACCTCGAACTTAGCCCCGATCAGCTCCGCGCGCTCCCGCATGAACTGGAGGCCGAAGTTGCGCCGTCCGCGAGCCGCCACCGACGAGACGTCGAAGCCGCGCCCGTCGTCGCCGACTTCGAGAATCCAGTCGGTCTCGTCGAGCCGGGTGTTGACGGTGATTCGGGTCGCGCTGGCGTGCTTGCGGATGTTCTGTAGAGACTCCTGGACGATGCGCAGGACGGCAGTCTGCTGGCTGGGATTCAGCTGGTCGCCCGGGGCCTGCAGGTCCGTGGCGATCGTCGTGCCGGTCAGCGTGGCCATGGTCTCGACGGTGTCCATGATCGAGCCGTCCAGGCCCAGTTCGTCCAGCAACGGCGGCCGCAGCTGGCTGATGAAGGTTCGGACCTCGCTCAGCTCGCGGCGCAGCTGCTCGCGCAGGAAGCGCAGCTCGTTTTGGGCGGAGCTGGTGTCCTTGTCAAGCACCCGCTGGATGTACTCGACCTGGAAGATGGCGTTCGAGAGCGCCTGCGCCGGTCCATCGTGGACCTCCTGCGCCAGGCGGGAACGCTCGCCTTCCTGCGCCTGGACGATGCGCATCTGGAGATCCGTCGGCAGGCCGGCCCCGGTCGCTTCGGCAACCAGGCTGGCGTCGCCGCGCTCCAGGAAGAGCCAGGCGTTCTCCATGCTGCGGACCGACAGCTCGAGCTTGGACAGCTCCTGCTGGTGCCCGCCAAGGTCGCCCATCAGTCGCTCGATCTCGCCTCGCAGGGCCTTCTTCTTGGCGTCCTCCGCGCCGGCCTCGGCCGCCGCCGCCGCAGCGGCCTTCTTTCCGCCCTTGACGGGAGCGGGGCGAGGAGCCCGTTCGGCTTCGTCGAGCAGGTCGCGCAGGCGATGCCAGCGGGCCAGGGTTTCGCGGTAGGCCTCGCGGTAGCGCTCGGTCACCGAGCGCAGGCTGTTCGCGCCGTAGCCAAGGGCGGACTTCGCTTCGGCGTAAAGCTTGTCGAAGCGCGGGTCGCGCGATTCCGAGGCGCCGCGTGCAGCGTCCATACCGCCCTGAGTATACGGGGCGTCCTTCATGGGCAGCCGACCTTGAACGCGCGAATCTGCGCCGGCTCCCCGCTCTCGCCGGTCGAAGCGGCCGGCATGCCCGTCAGCGGGATCTCGGCGAAGCAGACGGCCGAGGGGCCGCCGTTGGCCAGGATGCCGGGCCACAGCCGCCGCCCGTCGTCCTCGACCACCAGCAGCGTCGCCCCGAAGCGGTCGGCCAGGGCCAGGACGGCCTGCGGCGATTCCTCGGGCAGGGCGATGGCCGTGACGCCGGTGGCTTCGGCCAGCCAGATGGGGTTGTCGGTGATCACCGGGGCATTGTCGGGCAGGGGCGAGCCGGCCTGCTGCAGCGCGGCCGGCAGGGCCTCGTAGCGGTCACGGACCTCCGCCGCCTCCTGGTTCAGGGCCGTGACCGAGACCAGCATCAGCGGCAGGGCCACGGCCGTGGCCAGGGCCGGCCCCAGCCAGGCCACGGGGCGCCACCAGTGGCGGAGGCGGTGGACCCAGGCGATGAAAGCGTCGAGGATGACCAGGCAGCTCACCGCCAGCAGGACGTACACGGCGCCCGCGGCGTGGAGGAAGGTGCCCCAGGTGGTGCTGACGGGGAAGACCAGGCTGGTGACGGTGAAGGTCAGGCCGAACACCAGGAGCAGCGGCCGCAGGGCCTCCAGGCGCCAGCAGCGAGGCAGAGCCAGCAGGCCGATCAGGCCGATCGGAAAGCCGGGCAGGATCAGCACGGCGAACAGGTTGTGCAGGGTGCCCGAGACGCGCATGCCCAGCAGGGCGGCCGGGCCCTCGGCCAGGTAGCGGCCCAGGGTGGGCTGGTCCTGGTAGGCGAAGATGTCGGTCGGCTCGATCGAAAGCGCGTTGGCCAGGGCCTGGCCGGGCAGCGGGGTACCGAAGGCCAGCCAGTCGCGGACGGCCCAGGGGGCGAAGACGGCCGCGGCGACGGCGGCCGGGACGGCGATGAGGACCAGGCGCCGGCGACGGCTGGGGCGGTCGAAGGCGGCCGAGGAGGCGGCGCCCGGCGCCCGGGCCGCAGGCGTCCGGACCCACAGCCAGGCCATGACCGCCCAGGCCAGGCCGAGCCAGATCGCTTCGCTGCGGGTCAGGGCCGCCAGGCCGATCAGCAGGCCCAAACCGAGCAGCCGCCGGTCCAGCGTTCTTTCGGGCGGGCGAGCCGCCAGCCGCGTCATCAGCAGGCAGGAGCCCAGGGTGAGGGCGGCGAAGAGGGCCGTGGAGTCGGGGAGCATGCCGTACAGCACGAGCGGGCCCAGGAAGCCGCAGGTCAGCCCCGTGCCCGCCGCCAGCGTCCGTGCCCGCCCCACCGGCAGGCGCAGCTCCGTGGCCACGTCGGCGGCCAGGCGCCAGGCCAGGGCCACCACCACGGCCGAGACCACGACCGAGACCGCCTGCGAGGCTCGGAACCAGTTCTCGGCGCCCGCCAGAGAGACGGGCAGCGCGGCCAGCAGGCTGGGCAGCGGCAGCCAGACCTCGAAGGCCGCCCGCGGCACTTCCAGGGGCGGCGTCTGGTAGCTCCACAGGGCGTCCGACACCAATCCACGGCCCTCGGCCAGGTTGCGGGCCACGCCGGCGTAGTAGGCCGTGTCCTCCGGTATGGGGAAGGCCAGGCTGGCCGCGGCCACGATCCGAACCGCGAGCGCCAGCCCGAAAACGGCCGCGACGCTCAACCATGCCTCGCGGCGGCCGGGCACATGGGAGCCGGGTGGGGTCCGCACGGCGGTGCAGCGTAGCACCGTTGGGTCATGTCTCCACTGGGTACGAACGGCCTATCGGACAACCGCCGCCAGGGGGACCCCCACGTCATGCTGCGGTGCGAGGCTTCGGGCGCGCCGATACACTCCGGTCCTATGGCTGGGAGTCTCGGCATCGTCCTGCCTGCGTACAACGAGGAGGCCCGACTGGGCCCCGCGCTGGACGAGCTGTTCGCCTACCTGTGCAGCAAGCCGGCCGCGGCCGATCTGCCGAAGCTGATCGAGGTCCTGGTCGTGGACGACGGCAGCGTCGACGGAACGGCCGCCCTGGTGCGGGCCCGCTCGGAGTACTCGGAAGGCGAGGCGACGCCGAAGGCGGGCTGCCCGGCCCTGAAGCTGCTGAGCGCCGCCCACGGCGGCAAGGGCTCGGCGGTGAGGGCCGGGATGCTGGCCGCCGACGGCGAGCTGCTCGTCTTCGCCGATGCCGACATGGCCACCCCGCCCGACCAGCTGCCGCTGCTGGTGAAGGCGCTCGAAACGGCCGACATGGCCCTCGGCAGCCGCATCCAGCCCGACGGCTCGGACATGCGCGCCTCCCAGCCGCGGGTCCGGCGCCTGATCGGCCGGCTCTTCCGCTTCGCCGCCCAGGTTTGGGTCACCGGCCCGATCAAGGACACCCAGTGCGGCTTCAAGGGCTTCCGGCGAGAGGTGGCCCGCGACCTCTTCAGCCGGCTGCGGGTGACCAGCATCGTCTTCGACGTGGACCTGATCTTCCTGGCCCGCAAGCGCGGCTACCGCATGGCGGTGGTGCCGGTGGTCTGGTCCGATCGCCACGGCTCGCGCATGCATCCCCGGCCCCGCCTGGCCCTGCGCGTGGCCTGGGACCTGTTCCGCATCCGCTTCCTGCACCGGGGCGTCAAGCGGGCCGTGCCCGAGGCGCCCGCGAAGGCGGCAGCCGAACCGCGGCCATGAGCGAGCTGCGCCCGCGCCTGGTCGCGGCCATCGTCCCCGTCTGCAGCCTCACGCTCCTGGCCCTGATGACGGCCCTGATCCTGTCTTCGGCCGGCAGCACCTTCGGCTACGACTACGACGCCTACATCGACGGCCCGCGCCGCTTCCTGGACGGCAGGCCGCTGTACGACCCGGCTATCACCGGAGCCGGCCCCCACGGCCTGTTCCTCTACCCGCCGCCCTTCGCCCTGGCCATGCTGCCCTTCACCTGGCCGCCCGAGGCCGTGGGCCGCTTCATCTGGGTCATGGCCATGGCCGTCTGCATGCCCATCGGGGCGGTCCTGCTGCCGGTCCGGCGCGACGTCCGCTGGACGATCGTGCTCCTGGCGGCCTTCGACTGGCTGGTCCTGTACTCGATCAAGCTCGGCCAGGTGGGCCCGCTGCTGTTCCTGCTCTTCGCCGCCGCCTGGCGCTGGCTCGACCGCGTCTGGCCGGTGGCGATCGCCGTCGCCGTCGGGACGCTGGTCAAGGTCCAGCCCGCGATCCTGATCGTCTGGGCGGCCGTCACGGGACGGTGGCGGCTCGTCTGGGCCTCGCTCGGGATCCTGGTCGCGGTCTGCGGCGTCAGCACCGTCTTCACCGGCATCGGCGCCTGGCCGGACTACCTGACCCTGCTGCGGCGAATCTCGCCGGCCGCCGACGTGGTCAACAACTGCTCGCTGGGAGCGGTCTTGTACCAGGCCGGGGTGCAGGAGGACGTGGCCAACAACGTCCAGTGGCTCTCCACCGCGGTCGCGGCCGGGGCCGTACTGCTGGCCTGGCGCTACGCCCGCCCGGTTGCCGCGTTCCAGATCACCGTCCTGGCCAGCCAGCTGCTGACGCCCCTGTTGTGGGACCACTACGCCATGCTGCTGCTGCTGCCGGCCGCCTGGCTGCTGGAGAGGGGCCGGTACTGGGCCGTCGCCTTCCCGCTCTTCAGCTGGGTCAGCATCCTGGGCTGGACCTCGCTCGAGGGCTCACCCGACCGATGGCTGGCCACCGGCACCATCCCCCTGACCTTCTTCGTCTGCCTGGCGGCGCTGCTGTGGGAGGCCCGAATCGATCGCCGGGAGGCCGCCCGCGGGGAAGGCCTTCAGCCGGCATGAGACGAGGGGGCGACCTCGCCGGCCGCCTTGGCGTCCCATTCGGCCGCCTGGCCGTACACATCGGCCACCTGAACTCCCTGCCGGATCGCCTGTCGGTGGACGCCGTCGTCGCCCGCGTCCCGCTGCGCGTTCGCCGGCCCTTCGGCCGCCAACCGGACTGGCGCACCCCCATCGGCCTCGCCGTGGCTGCCGTCGTCGGCCTGGTCCTGTATTCGACGACCGGCTTCGACGCCGGCCGGCCCGACGTCTTCTACCTCTCGGACGCGTTCCTGCACGGCAGCGCCATGCTGCCCCGGCCGATGGGCTCGTGGGACGTGATCCCCTGGCCGGGGGGCTACTACCTGCCCTTCGGGCCCTTCCCCTCGATCCTGTTCATGCCGCTGATGGTCTTCGTCTCGCCCGAGCAGGCCGCCGGCTGGGAGCCGGTCATCAACTCCTGCCTGGCGGCCCTGGACGTGGCCCTGCTGTGGTGGCTGGCGGCGCGCGTAGGGGTAGAGCGCATCCGCGACCGCGTCTGGCTGGTGGTCCTGCTGGCCCTGGGCACCGACATGTGGTGGGTCGTCGTCCGGGGCGGGGTCTGGCACACCGGCCACCTGGTGGCCACGATGCTGACCCTGTTGGCGCTGATCGAGTGCTTCGGCCGGCGGCGCCCTCTGCTCGTCGGCCTGCTGGCCGGGACAGCCTTCCTGTCGCGCTCGCCGGTCATCTTCGCCCTGCTCTTCTACGCCTGGGTCATGACCCGCGATCGAGACGTCCGAACCGGAGCCGGCCGCCGGTCGATCGCTCGCGACTGGCTCGTCCTGGGGCTGGGCGTCGCGCCTTCGATCGCCTTCTACTTCTGGTACAACCAGATCCGGTTCGGTTCACCGCTGGAGTCCGGCTACGAGCTGGCCCTGCTGCCGGCCTGGCTCGCGGCTCTGCGCGACCAGGGCCTCTTCTCGCTCTCGCACCTGGGCCGAAACTGGGACTACTTCATGCTCCGGCTGCCGTACGGCATCGATACCTTCCCCTGCTTCAAGCCGGATTCGCACGGCAACTCGATCCTCTTCACCAGCCCGGCTCTGCTGCTGGCGCTGTGGGCCGGCTGGAGGAGAGCCATGCCCTGGGCGCTGGCCCTGGCCGTCGTGGCGATCATGGTGCCGAACCTGCTCTACTACGGCGGAGGGTGGTTCCAGTTCGGCTTCCGCTACGCTCTGGACGCGATCCCCTTCGCCCTGGTGCTGTGCGCCCTGGCCCTGCGCCGCCGCAGCGCCTCGCTCCTGTGGTGGGCCGTCCTGGCCTTCTGCGTCTTCGTCAACGCCGGCGGCGCCTGGTGGGCCTACCAGGGGTTCTAGCCTGAGATGCGCGAAAGGGCGCCGGTGTGGCCAAGAGAGCCCACCGAGCCGCTGGACGAACGGGCGGAGCCGAAGACGTCGTAGGAGGCGGTGGAGGTGAGCGAGCCCGAAGAGTCCGTCAGGGCCCGAACAGAGCCCAGAGCGTCGGTGATCGGGTAGGAAGACGAAGAAGCCGAGGTTTCGGCCAGCAGAGTTGCGTCGGCCGATAGGAAGCCGCTGGTGCCATCCGAGAGCAGAGACGGCAGTCCCGCCGCCTGGTCCCACAGATAGCTCGCGCTGGAACCGCCACTGGTGGCGCTGACCCGCAGCCCGTCGCCGTTGCTGGCATAGGTGACGCTCGTGGCTCCCGCGCTGGCCGAGGCGAGATTGCCGAAGTCGTCGTAGCCGAACGAGGCGCTGCTCGCAGCGATGCGGTTACCGGCGGGATCGTAGGCAAAG
>Ga0316577_10000269_pt1 | contig 18456 bp, 13 predicted proteins | sample S5NA_FD_203073 | JGI IMG/M metagenome (GOLD analysis project Ga0316577, IMG submission 203073) | Rhizosphere microbial communities from salt marsh grasses in Alabama, United States - S5-7_050615r2r1 | ecosystem: Host-associated > Plants > Roots > Rhizosphere | place: USA: Alabama | collected... | reverse complement strand
TCAATGGCGATAGTGTAAAATAATGCAATTTTTCTATCAGTCTGGCTCCAGGAACGCTTCTTAACCCAACCGAATATTGCCCTAAATAATGCATTTATTCCAAGAATGAAAACAATCTAACGGATGATATTATGAAGCCCAACCGCCAAAGTAAATATACTCATTTCTCCCTCCAAGTTTAAAAAAAATTGTAAATTCTTCGATAATCGCTAAACCATACTACTCAATATCACGCCAATCCCTGGAAAACCATTTCATTACAATACAATTTCCGTATAACAAATCTAAATTCCCAAAACTAAACTATCGATCATCTTTAATATCTTGTTTCAAAAAGAGATAATAAGAAAATTTCAGAATAACTATCTTTGAATACTCATATATTCATGTTAAGATTACCAGAAAATCAATATTATCTACGAGAAATTTAATGAGTGAAATTTCTGATTCCGATATTCTATCTCTCTCCCTCAAGCACACTTTCTGGACCTGGTCTGCCCAATCGAAGGTCTCTCCAATCCCAGTGAAACGGGCAAAAGGAGTTTATTTTTGGGATGTTAATGGAAAAAGGTACCTAGATTTTAATTCAATGGTCATGTGTGCCAATATTGGTCATGGAGATCAAAGAGTAATAGATGCCATTATTGAACAGGCAATCCAACTGCCATTTGCAGGACCGCCGATGGCGACCCGACCAAGGGCAGAACTGGGTAAATTCCTAGCGGAAATTACACCAGAAAGTATAGATCACTTCTTATTCACCTTGGGCGGAGCAGACGCCAATGAAAATGCTGTCAAATTGGCGCGCGCTTTTACTGGCAGACATAAAATTTTAGCCCGGTACCGTTCATATCACGGCGCGACAATGGGCGCAATAGCATTAACAGGCGATCCAAGAAGGCTGGAATGGGAACCAAACCTGATGCCTGGTGTCGTCCATTTTCTCGACCCTTACCGCTACCGCTCTACTTTCCATCGCACAAATCCAGACATCCCCGAGAACGATTTTTGCCTCGATTATCTTAATCACCTCGAAGAGATTATTCAATTTGAAGGTCCGGACACGATTGCAGCGATAATCATAGAACCGGTAACTGGTACAAATGGTGTGATCATCCCGCCTGAGGGTTATTTACAAGGGATAAGGGAGATTTGTAATCGTTATGATATATTGCTCATTGCAGATGAAGTAATGAGTGGGTTCGGACGGACAGGGAAATGGTTCGCAGTTGAACATTGGGATGTTGTCCCGGATTTGATCACAATGGCAAAAGGATTGACCTCAGGGTATGCACCGCTGGGCGCGGTGGGTATGAGAAAGAATATTTTTGAATTCTTTAATGATTATAAATACCAGGGAGGCCTTACATATAATTCCCATCCAATCTCGCTTGCCGCGGCTGTAGCAAATATAAAAGTTATCCAGGAAGATGGTTTGATCAATAAGTCAAAGGAGAATGGAATTCACTTAAGACATTTACTGACAGAACTGGGGGAGCAGCACCCTTCAGTTGGAGATGTCAGGTCAATCGGCTTATTTGGTGTTATTGAGCTTGTCCGCAACCGGGAAACCAGAGAACCCATGGCGCTTTACAACAAAACCAGCCCGGAGATGGAACAACTCCGTAAATACTTGCTTGAGCGTGGTTTATATCTTTATACCCACTGGCAAACAATTCTAATCGTCCCCCCACTATGTATCAATCCAGAACAACTGGAAGAAGGTTTTTCAATTATTGATAAAGCGCTGGATCAAGCAGATAAAGCGGTTGAATGATTGACGAAAAGCTCGAGTTCTAAGATCGTAAATTTCCCCCAATTTTTGAGTATGCATTTATTTAGCCAGCAAATTCTGTTGATTGAAATTGATAACGTCCCTTTCTCTCTCCCGGTTTAAAATTCGCCGCAGTATTGCAAGCGTTACCGCATATGTCGAATCCATCCCATAATATGAGAGACTGCCTGCACCCAGGTTTTTCCCTTTACCGAGCGGTGTGTCTGAAGCATAATGCATAATGCCCAGATCAAAAGGTAATTCATAAAGGTTTACGATCTCATTGATAGGGTGCCGGTTTGGTCTGTACATTTCGTAAACTGCTGAAAGATATGGACCGGCTTCCATTTCAATATCAGTATATCCTTCCCGGTAAAAAACATCCATATATCTGGAATTTTGCAGGAAAGTTCCTTGCACGGTTACAGCTTTTTGATTATCCAGAACAGTCCCATGGACAAGGTCTGGAACTAAATCTCCAGCTTTGAAACAATTGGTAAATAAAAATGTATTCTGGGAATGCTCATCGTGGACAACGTTTGAAATCATAACGTCACCGACAACTCCATTCAATGTAGCTGCTTTTCCCATTATATAGATTCCAAGTATAGCACCCACGTTTGTCGCCACTTCGGTGAGAATGTTATACGCAGCCATTCCTAGGGGATAATCAATATTTAAGATCAATGTATCGTTAAAATTTTCTGGTAACTCTGAATTATTTGAAATCCGCGGATCTAGAAAATCTGTATTAATTTTCGACAGTTCAATAACCTGTGCTTCAATCTCAAAGGTCTCTCCTGCAGATATCCGGTGAATTCCACACTTCTTTTCATGGTTTTCCTGTTGCTCAGAAAGGTAACTGCCGCCATTCTCCTGTCGATACTTTCTGATCAAGTAATACAGGAAATTTTCTCTGCTAGAATGAACTATTCCTTCCGTTATATCCTTCCACTCATTATAGAGTCCGGTATTGCCAGGTTTTTCCAAATACTGGATTAATTCATCCTCGATCCTCCGTGTGAAACCCGAGACAATATTTCGTAAACTGTGGGTGTTGCTTGAAACAAAATAAACCTGACTGCCAGTAATTTGTGGATATTCTTCGACGATATTATCCCACCAGGACCTAGTCGCCCTGCGATATGCAATCAATGATCCGCTTAATAGCTGGACTCTGAGATCTTTTGGTGAAGAGGCAATTTCTTCCATGTAAGATCCAAAATCTCGATCCCATATCGCATATAATCGATCGAAATCCTCTGATGGGACCCCCAGTAATTCAGCTAAAGTTGAATAACCAGCCTGATTTTTGCACAGTTCAGGAATTAAAATCGATGAAGGCAACCGGCGTAAATTGTTGTGGAATTTATTCCATTCAATTTGAAAAGCGGTCAATAATGGAATCACGTCATCTATATCAGATCTGCTGGCAATGAAACAAGCCAGTTGGTCTTCACCATCAAAGTAACAGCGCCGCCGCCTGGCAGGCGCAGAAGAAATGTTCCAATTAGTCACATCTGAGAAACCCGCCCGTTTAAATACTTCTTCAGATTGTCCAAGAATGACTAGCCGTATTTCCGGCATCTCAATTGGCAGTCTCAACAAGCTATATATGAATGCCGACATATCCAACATTTCATTTCTTGCGGAAGGATGAAGCAGGGAGTTCATACCAGCATGAACTTCTTCCAGGGAGCGTATTTTGACCTCTGCTGATGAACGCAGTAACGAATAATACGTCCTCTGATAAAGTTCAATTTCTTCTGATTCAGTTGTTGGAATCGTACGTTCCATTGTTTTAACAGTTGCTGTTTTATGGTTTCAGCTGATGGGCTTTATCAATAGCATTGATTATTTTGTAATAACCGGTACAGCGGCATAAATTTCCTGTGATGGATTGGCGGATTTCATCTGGCGTAGGGTGCGGTTTTTCTTCAAGCAGTTTAGTTCCCGACATAATAAACCCAGGAGTACAATAACCACATTGGACCGCGCCCTCTGAGATAAACGCCTCCTGAACTTGATTTAACCTGCCATCACTAGCCAGGCCCTCGATGGTGACTATTTCAGAAAGATGCGCTCTAGCAGCTGGCACTAGGCAACTCATAACTGCCTTCCCATCCATAAAGACAGTACATGCCCCGCATTCCCCTTCAGCACAACCCTCCTTCGTTCCTATCAAACCGGCTTCCTCCCGTAACAACCTTAGCAAGGACTTGTTGTAACCGTTGTCAAATTCATAGTATCTACCGTTCACTTTTAATTTAATTCTTGATCCTGCCTGGTGTTTCGTACTTACTTCCAGTGTTGATTTACCTCCGTTGGTTGAACCTGTAACAAGAAGGACAGGACTCGCAGGAACTGCCTTCTTCTCAGTACCGTTCTTAACCTCTCGTAAGCACCGTTCAATACATATTTTTACCATCTCTCTCCGGTAATCAGAGGATCCCCTTATATCATCAATCGGTTGAGATTCGGTTTTTGCGATCCTACCCGCTTCAGTGATTGTATCCTTACCAAGCTCACGGCCAGTTAAATAGTCGGATGTTTTACGTGCATGTATTATTGTCGGTGCCACGGAACCTAAAGTGACAACTGCATTTTGAATTTTTCTTTCACCTCTCGTTGCACTGGCCCCATCAGAAAACTCAACAATTATCGAGGCATTTACGACAGAAATTGCCTGTGCCTTACGAAGGCCTATTTTTATGAAGGTACCTCGCTGGTATATATTCATGGCAGGGAAAAATATATCCACCACAATTTCATCCGGTCTCATAACGGTCGTTCTTACACCAGTGTAGAAATAAGAAAGATTAACAATCCTTTCACTTTTTCCCGAAAGCAGTTTAATTTTTGCTCCAAGAGCCATCAAAGGAGTGATCGTATCATTTGCCGGCGATGCAGTTATTAGGTTGCCAGCGATAGTTCCCCGATTGCGAATTTGAGGCGCCCCGACTTCCCAGGCGGCTTTCGTCAACGGGAATGCTCGTTCTCTTAGTAACTCAGATGATGCGCATTGATTATGTGTTACAAGAGGACCGATGTGGATATAACCATCTTCATCCTGGTAGATTTTGTCTAACCCCGATACCCGGGTGATATCTACCAGCGTTTTAATCCCTGGGCGAATCCCCCTCTCAATCTCAATCATTAAATCCGTTGCGCCGGCGATAATTCTAGCCTGTTCACCTTCCTCAGTTAGGATTTGGACAGCATCTTTAATGCTTGTTACATTGTAATAACTCTTCCACATACTCTGCTCCGCATCATTGATTTATTTAAATCTATCCTTATTCCTCCAGCAAACCGAGAATTATCGGCAATAATTGTTTTTTGCGGGAGACAACACCTCTTGCCATCCGGGTTCCATCGGTCTCTCGGGGGTAAGGTAAGTCGTCTAAAATTGGCGGCGCATTCTCTATTAATAACCTGCTCCCATTCTCTACAACGTCTGTAACCATCAGCATTGTGAAGTTCAATCCATTCTTCTCCCGTAAAGATTTTAATGCGCTCAACAGGTCCGCCTGCATTTCAGATAACTGCACTAAATCTGTAACTTCAACCTGTGCGATAGCAAATTTATACACACCAGCTTCATACATCTTAAGATCTGTATTCACAATCTCATCAGGTTCACGGGTAGCCAGCACTGCTCCAGCATTAATTACCTGCTCGCCAAACGTCTCAATCGTTTCCCCTGCAAGCGGACCAGAAGGGATAAACGACCAGCGGGCTAATCTTTCAGCAGCCTGGTGATCTCGGTCAGTTGTAGTTGGTGAGGTGAAAATCAGAGTATCAGAAAGCAGTCCTGCTAATAAAACCCCGGCAATATGGGGTGGCGCGCTTAATCCAGCGTCTTCAATCCTTTCCGCCACCAATGTACTTGTACTTCCAACAATATCCACGGAGAACCTTATCGGAATGTGGGTTGACATATTCCCTAACCGATGATGGTCGAGAATTTCCACCAGCTCAGCTTCCTCCACGGCGCCTAAAGACTGACCGGGTTCATTATGATCGACCAATATAATCCGTATTCTGGGTGGGTTTAGAACATCTCTCTGTCGTGCTACTCCCAGGTAAACTCCCTGTTCATCCACGATAATAAATTCATTATGCTCTTCTCGTAAAATTCGATTGATAACGTCCCTGATGCGTGTGCTGGCTTGGAATTTCGGGACTTTTGTATCGCAGGCTTCCCTGGACGGCAAGTCAAGTAGTTCGGCTATGCGCATCTCCTGGCTGCGAGGATGCGGACCGACATATTTACTTAAATATTTAAATAAACTGAAACCCGTGATCAACCCAAAAGGAATACCATTTTCACGGTTTACAATTGGCACGATACCGCCAGTTCTGGTTAATATTGCCCAGGCTTCCCTCAAAGGACTATCTGGCTCTGCTGTGTCCAGACGGCGAGCAACTGACTCAAAGCGCGGTGAAGCGTCGGTCAAGAGTGTAGGAGGATCGATACCAAGCTTGTTTAAAACCCAGGTGGTCTGAGGGTTGATCGCCCCGGCCCGGGCTGGAATAATTTCTCCTCCCTCGCTCTCGCCTAGGAACCAGGCGTAACCGATTGCAGAAGCGATGGAATCCGTATCAGGATTTACATGACCTATTACATAAGTTGGACTCATATTACTTATTTACTATCCTAGATTATTTTTATACCGTGAACCTCTAGTGAAACCTTTTTACATCTGAGATTTATCTCAGGCTAAACGAATTTTATACCTGATTTATTTATTCAATTCCCTCCAGACTTTCTCTGGGAGAATTGGATTATGGTCAATATTCACTCCACAGGCATTCAAGACGGCATTTCCCACTGCCGGCGCTACGCCATCCATTGGTATTTCAGCAACAGCTTTTACTCCAAACGGATGAGTGGGTTCAAACGTTTCAACAAATATCGTCTCCAATTCGGGCATCTCATTTGCCTGAAAAATATGGTAATCTCTCAGATCCTTCTCCCTAATATCTCCTTTATCGTCATAACACATCTCTTCACAAACTGCATACCCGAGAGCCTGAGTCATCCCGCCTTCAACCTGCCCGGAGGCAGTGACGGGATTGACAATCACACCTGAATCAACAGCCATGACCAGTTTATCAACAGTAACCTGGCCCGTTTCGACATCTACAGTTACTTCTGCAAATTGAGCCGCAAATGGAGGTGGAGAAACTTCAGACATGTAAGAAGCAATTCCCATAATTTGTTCCTGATCTTCATGATGCAGGGAATTATGGCCAATTTCAGATAATGTTATAGAACGGTTTTCGCCAGCTATCGCCAACCGGTCACGTAAAATGATCTCCTCTGGCAAAACTGGCTTCGCGTTCTTTTGATGGTCCTTGTCAACATTGAACATTTTCGCGGCTCGCGATTTAATTTTTTCAGCTACTTGCTCTGCTGCTTTTACTACTGCGGCACCTGAAATATATGTAGTGCTTGAAGCATACGCCCCCTTGTCAAAAGGTGTGAAATCTGTATCTGAAGAATACACAATTACATCATCTAAAGGGACACCCAGTAATTCTGCCGCCATTTGAGCAAGAACAGTGTCTGAGCCTGTTCCCAAATCTGTAGCGCCAACCAGTAAATTAAATGATCCATCATCGTTCATCTTAATACTGGCACTGCCCATATCAAGATAAGGAATTGCAGTGCCCTGCATTACCAGCGCAGCGCCAATACCTCTTTTTAGATATCGTTTATCCGAACCTGTTCTCCATTCCTCGTTATTAAATTTCTGATCCCAGCCAATCGCAGCTTTACCCTGAGCAACGCATTCTTCCAAACCACAGGTTTCAATGATTTCAGGTCTTGGTTCTCTACCTTCACTCCAGGCAGTACTGAATGGGTGCAGTTCTCCAGCTCTGAGGGCGTTTTTCAGCCGAAATTCAAGCGGATCGAATCCCATTTCACGCGCGATTTTTTCCATCTGACGCTCGACAGCCCAATACCCTTGAGGGACCCCATAACCGCGGTATGCGCCGGCTGGAGCCGTATTGGTGTAAACAATATCAGCATGAAATTGTATATTTGGCGATTTTCGATATTCGCCATCACCAACATATAACGCCATAGACTTATGGCCTGTATTCCCTGTAACGGTTAGCGCGTGTGAACCATATGCGCCTGTATCGGTCAGCACTTTCATTTTATTTGCAGTGATAGAACCATCCTGTTTAATTCCGGTTTTCATCTGAATTCTCATCGGATGACGTGCCCTTGAAGCGATAAATTCTTCTTCGCGAGTGTACTCGTAATAAACCGGGCGACCGGTTGCAATAGTCAAATGTGCCGCGACATCTTCGACCAAAACTTCCTGTTTCCCGCCGAATCCACCCCCGATGCGTGGTTTAATCACTCGAATCCTTTTTATTGGCAGTTCCAGAACTGGCGCAAGTATTCTGCGTACATGGAAAGGTACCTGGGTGCTTGTTCGGATTACAAGGCGGTCATCTTCATCCCAGTAGGTAATAACGACATGCGGTTCAATGTGTGCTTGCTGTACTTTTGGAACGCTGTATTCGTACTCAAAAATATGATCAGCTTCTGAAAATCCTTTTTCGATATCCCCAATATCAATATGAATATAAGCAGCCAGATTTTTATCCGGGTCCGAATCAGCAAAATTGACATATTCCTTTTCCGGGTGAATTTTCACTGCTTCGGGGTTCATTGATTTCTCAGGATCCAGAATTGCCGGAAGCGGTTCATACTCTACCTCTATTAAACTTATAGCTTTACTGGCAATTTCTTCTGTTTCCGCGGCTACAAATGCAACCCGGTCTCCTACAAATCTAACCCGATTATCCAACGAGAAAGTATCCAAAGGTCCTGGAATTGGATCAGATTGCCCAGCTGTAGAAAATATTTTTCGGGGAATATCTTTCCATGTTAACACCGCTGCAACACCGGGCAACTCCAACGCTTTGCTGGTGTCAATACTTTTTATGAGAGCATGTGCATGGGGGCTATGAAGCACCTTGGCATAAAGCATATTTCGCCTGTGAATATCAGCGGTAAAGGCTGGTTTACCCTGAACCAGTTTGAGAGCATCCACTTTGACCTCTGGTTTTCCAACACTCGTCTTTTCTCCAACTTCCGATACGACATGCATACGGGGTAAAACCTGTGTTCTGGTATTTACTGTTGAATAACCAGTCAAATTGATATCGCCACCAGGTGTTTCATCTTCCGGATTTATATGTTCAAACGGCTTCTCATAGATCAGATTATCGAAGTCAGATTTCCCTGGGAACATAATCGGTCCAATTTGCTCTCCCCTCATCCTCGCAGCAGCTATTTGGACAGCCTGAACAGGTTTTAAGTACCCTGTACACCGGCACAGAACACCAGAAAGTGCTTCCCTGATCTGCACTTCGCTAGGATTTGGATTGAGATCTAATAGCTGTTTTGCCGCCAGGATTTGGGCAGGGGTGCAAAAACCACATTGGATAGCACCTGTTTCAACAAATGCCTCCTGGATAGGATGAAGGCCTTTAGATTCCTTCCAACCCAATTCAGGATGTTTGCCGAGCGACTCAATTGTCCGAATTTCGTGTCCTTCAGCCTGGGCTGAAAGATAGACACAAGAATTTACAGTTCTACCATCCACCAATACCCCGCAAGCGCCACACTCGCCGGTTTCACAGCCGTGCTTTACGCCAAAAAAACCGAGATTGCGCAGGGTCTTTAAGAGGACTTCTCCGGGTTGGATATTTAAATCAAAAGATTGATTGTTTATTTGAAGGATTACCTTCATATTCATCCTTCCATGACTATGTTTCGCCAATGCTTATTCGTATACTTATCAAAAGAATCTAGCTAACACTTATCAGGTTTACACATCGTTTTGCTAACATACCCGCAATTTGACTCCTGTATTCTGAGGACGCCCAATGGTCATTTGCCTGGCTGTATGCATCTTCTGCAGCAATTTGAATCCCACCTTCATCAGTACCGTCAAAAAACATTTTCGGGTAATCCCCATACCCACCGAGGGCGCCTCTGATGCGATTAGAAGGCCACTTGTTTACCGCACAGCACACAATTGGTAAATCCGCTGGTGTTCTAGCAACAAATTGATAAACAAAATTTGTATTATTGGGAATTTCAAACTCAAGTATCAATTTACCTCGATTACCCTTTTTCCAGAGAGGAAACAAATCTCCTATATTTATCCTCTCGGCTTCTCCATCTTGTGATATTACTTTTACCACCGCATCCAGAGCCAATAAACTTGTCACAAAAGCGGAACGACCATCGGCAGATACGACGGTGCCAGCGATTGAGGCGACCTGACGCAGATTGAAGGAAGCTTCATGACGGATTGCCTTTTCAAGTTCAGATTTTCCAGCAAATGAATCTGGCTCAAGCCCCGTAAAGAAATCTAAAAGATTCTGCAGTGTGACTTTTGCGCCGAAAAAGAATGAATTTTGGTTTTTCTGAAGTTGATTTAAATTCAAGTCCTGTAAATCAACAACCGCAAATTCCTCATCCCCAGGTTGGTTTATAGATGATCCTCCTCCCAGCGGATAAGTCCGGGGATTAGAACGCCCGATTAGTTCCAACGCCTCTTTCAACTCCTTGGGACGGTGATATTCAATTATCATAATTCTTCCATAGTATCCAAGAACATACGGCTTTTGAATTAAGCCTAAATCTCAGCGGCATAAACTCTCCATCCTAGCTCTTCAGGATCGAGTGATTTCATTTCCTTCTCTGGGATATCAACCAACAAAGCTTCCGCCTCCGCAAGCACCTCGCCATTAAGATTGTATATCACCCCCTGAGCTACTACAGTTCTCCTTTTGCTATCCACGACTTTTCCAACAAGGTGTAGTTTTTCTCCTGTTGGGACATGCTGGCGGTAACGGATATTCAAACGGGCTGTAAACATGAATCTTGGTTTGTCGCCTCCAAGATTTACCCTTGCAGTTACTTCATCAAGCATTGCCGCCACAACTCCACCGTGTACAATACCTGGATAGCCCTGGAATTCATCATTTACCGTGTAATCGGCTCTGACCTCTCCAGATCCTGAGTTATAAAAACGCATTTTCATACCGATTTTACTATCCAAGCCACACGCGAAACACATGCTTGAATTTGGCTGCAGTGATTTCAAATTAATAATCTCCTTATTCTAAATCGAAGTAATTGAAAATTAATTGATAAATGAAAAGCGGGTCAATCTTTCCTCATAATTATACTATCCAGTCAGGATTGACGCTCTTTAAGGTATAATTTCTGCATCACTTAATCAATTTAGGAGGCCTATATAAACATAATTTAGCGGGAAAGTTAGCGCATGGACCAGTTTTAAACTGGTTGACGAGGAAGAGGGTTCCTATTCGCAAGAATAGGCTAACCGGCGCAATCTTATTTTGGAGAAGAACCGGGAAAATCGAAAGATCAGCGGAAGCCCTCCGGGTGGACCACTACCCGATCCTTTCCCTCCGAACTAACTCCTTGACAATGCCAACCTGGTAACTGGATGGACAAAAACCTGGAGAGTGGTGAAAAAGGCTCGCAGAGGTAAATGCGTACCATATATTTATCAGTTTTTGTATAAAAGTAAATATAAACCTAAAAATCGGAGGGAACTCAAATTATGTGTGGCATAGTTGGATATATTGGGTCGCGCGAAGCGACTTCTATTATCCTGAATGGATTGAAACGACTTGAATACCGCGGTTACGATTCGGCTGGTTTAGCAGTCATTCAAAATGGCAATATCGAAATCAGGCGTGAAGCAGGAAAACTGGATAATCTGGAACAGCTTGTAAAAACTGATCCAATTGCCGGCAAGGTTGGCATCGGACATACTCGTTGGGCCACTCACGGAGAACCCAGCGCCCGTAACGCTCACCCACACCTGGGATCAACTGGAAAAGTGGTGGTCGTTCACAATGGGATCGTTGAGAATTTTCTTGAACTACGGGAGGAATTAAACACTGAAGGTGTGGTGTTTCAATCTGATACAGATACCGAAATTATTGTTCACCTGATTGAAAGATACTTATCGACAAATAACAATCTTGTGAATGCATTCCGGATGGCACTCACACACATCAAGGGAGCCCATGGCATTGTCGTTCTTTCCTCATCAGAACCTGAAAAAATTGTCGCAGCCAGGATAGGAAATGCTGGAGGTGTTGTTATTGGCTTTGGTGCAGGTGAAATGTTTATTGCTTCAGATCTACCGGCGATTCTCGAACATACCCGTAAAGCGGTATTTTTGGAATCCCAGCAAATCGCAGAAGTTACTTGGGATGGTTTACATTTATACTCACTGACTGGTAACCAAATCCCGTTCGATATCCAGCAGGTTGCCTGGGATCCCGTCGCAGCTGAAAAAGGCGAATACCGTCATTTCATGGAAAAAGAGATTCACGAACAAGTTCGATCGCTTACCGATACTATCGCAGGAAGAGTTGATACAGATAATGGGTATACAATCAGACTTCCGGAATTAAATCTGGAAACTGATTTTGCGGACCGGATAAATAAAATATTCATTACAGCTTGCGGCACTGCATTCCATGCTGGAATGGTAGGTAAGTATCTCATAGAAAAAATTGCAAAAATCCCGGTTGAAGTAGATATCGCCTCTGAATTCAGGTATAGAGATCCCATCATAAATAAAAATGATGTTGTTCTTGTCGTAAGTCAATCGGGGGAAACTGCGGATACCCTCGCGGCTATGGAAGAGGCTCGAAATAAAGGTGCAACATTATGGTCGGTTGTTAATGTGATCGGCTCGCAGGCAATGCGTATTGCGGACGGTTATATTTCAATGCAGAGCGGTCCCGAAATTGGTGTGGCTTCAACAAAGGCTTATACAGCGCCTTTAGTCGATCTTTATATGCTCGCAATTCTGCTTGGGGATTGCCGGGGGATAATTGACAGTAATACACGAAGAGATCTAATTTCCGATTTAAGAAAAATACCCGATCTTGTAAGCCGCTGTCTGGATCATGAACCAGAAATTGAACATCTGGCTTATAAATTATTAAATGTTAATCATTGTCTTTATCTTGGACGTGGAATAAATATGCCTACTGCATATGAAGGCGCTCTTAAATTAAAAGAGATTTCCTACATTCATGCAGAAGGCTACCCAGCGGGTGAAATGAAGCACGGTCCCATTGCTCTCATCGACAAGGATATGCCCGTAATTGTAATAGCCCCAAAAGACCCATGGTATGGAAAAATGTTCAGCCAGATTGAACAGGCGAAAGCGCGTGGCGGAACCGTAATCGCAATTGCTACTGAAGGAGATAGGCGCATTTCAGATATCGCAGACCATGTGATATGGGTTCCGGATACCCCCTGGATGCTCAGCCCTGTGACAAACGTTATCCCACTGCAATTGCTTGCATACCATATCGCTTCTCTGAGAGGTCTGGATGTTGATCAGCCTCGTAATCTCGCGAAATCTGTTACTGTAGAGTGAGTCTTTCGCTTTAAGAATAGAAAAACATCAGTGAGTAAGTAAAGAAAGACACTCACTGATGTTTTAAATTATCCTGCAATTATTGTCAATCAGCCGCGAAGGTATCAACAAGTAGTTTTACATCTCCTCCGACCGGATATAAAATCGGACATGTGCATCCGTGATTGCAGTATTCCTCAACTTTTGACCTTGCTTCATCAGGAGTCCCCGAAGCAGTTATGCGATGAATTAAATCTTCAGGGACAAGATGCTTTGCCTGTTGGATTTGCTCTCTGGTTGCTGGCCATCCTAATATCGACTGGATTTGTTCAACGACGTCCTTAGAAACGCCGGATGCTTTAGCGATGTGTGGCTGCTGGGCAAGATACTGCGTCAATAATTCTCTTGTTGTATCAATAGCGCGCTCATGATCTAGGTCTACTGAACATACCACCAGCTGGGGACGATCAATATCATCCAAGGTTTTTCCGGATTTCCGGCCCCCTTTAGCCAATAATTCAATTGCTTTATCGTTATACTCAGGAGGTACACAATAATTCAGCACAACACCGTCAGCAATCTCGCCAGTAAGTTCCATCATCTTCTCGCCGGTCGCGCCAATCATAATCTCTACATTACGCGGTTCTTTACGGCCATGAACGACATCCAGTTCAATCCCATCCACGTGGTGAAACTCACCATGATAAGTAACTCTTTCCATATTTAACAATCGGCGCAATACCTCTACTGTTTCTCGCATTGCCCTCAATGGTTTCTTTCTTTCGATTCCAACATTTCGCGCTAATGGATCCCACCATGCCCCAATTCCGCAGATGATCCTGTTGGGCGCCAAGTCGTCTAAGGTTAGAAACGTCGCCGCAAGCAGCCCTATATTCCTTGTCCAGTTGTTTATAACACCTGAACCAATTTTAATTTTTTCTGTCACAGCAGCATATGCAGCCATCGGCACAATGGCGTCTCTGACCAGACGTGACTCTGCCTGCCAGACTGCCTCAAATCCACGCTCTTCTGCGTACCTGACATAATCCAAACCATCTCTCAAATCATGCGCATCCTGAAGGTATAAAGCCACTCGATCAACCATATCCATCCTCCTGAAATATCTTATACAAAATCCTCAATTTTTTTCACCATCAATAATTATCCCTTGTCGTAAAAGTTGACAACTTCTCGCTAACCAGCTGTAGATCTTCTGGCAGGTCCATATCCAAGCCCAAAGAAGGTAATTCGCAGATTTCAAGCCGCGCACCTGCAGCAACCGCCCTGCACTTGTGCTTTTCAAAGGAATCTTTACCGAACTCATAATCAATCAAACCCGCAGGGGAGATAAGTAGTCCATTTGTTCCTTCTCTTTTGTGATCAGGAGCAATAACAACCACCGGTGGATCTACAGCTTTTTCTATCAAGGCATAAACGTCTTCTCGTGTTAGCAGCGGAAGATCGGCTGGAATGACCAGCACTCCCCGAGTTGAGAAATTTTTCACCACCATCGTCGCTCTGACCAGTGCAATATTTAACTTAGGTGCACCATCTTCCTGAACGGTCAAAGCCCCATATTCACGTGCGATTGATAGAGCGGATTGATCACGGCTTACAACAAGAACTTTTTCGATTTCAGAAATTCCCTGGAGGGTTTCCAACGTATGTGACAACAAACGGCTGTTAAGATCAGTCCGTTCATCGGGGCTTAGAATTCCAGCCAATCTCGATTTTCCTCGCCGTAATGGTTTCACCGGAACAATTGCCCAAAATGTCATAAGATTCGCATCCTTCTACTGTCAACTGAAATACAAGATATTTATTAGATTGTAGAATTTTAAATCCGTTTGCATTCTTAATATAACTTAATACTACATAAACCAATTTATTAATTTTGTGATTGCCTCTCAGTTTTTATTCGCTGGCGAAATTTATTACCTCATCCGCTAACCTCACACGATCCATTTGCGTCTCCATTAGTGTATTAGTTGTGAAGGTCTTGATTCCCAATTCCTTGATTTTATTATCCAGTTTCTTATCCACTTCATCATATACAAAACCTGCGAGCATCTCCTTGAAATGTTCAGCAACCGCAAAAGCGCTCGGTTTTATACCATGCTCTTCAAACATTTTCGCGGCCGGACCTTTAACAGTTCTTCCGCCAATTATTGGCGAAATGGCTATAACTGGTTTTTTAACCATAACCGCGTTTCTAATACCCGGCACGGTCAGGATGGGATCCAGACTCACCCATGGATTGGATGGACAGAACACAATCATATCCGCAGTTTGAATTGCAGAAATAACACCTGGCGCTGGTTTCGCATACTCGATACCTCTAAAATGAATACCCAAAATCTTGGGCTCGCAATTCCTTTTTACAAAATATTCCTGGAAAGATAATTCTCCCTCATCGGTTAATAATAAGGTAGGGATTTCTGCATCACTCATTGGAATTACACGATCTTTAATTGCAAATGCTTGGCAAATCTGGAGGGTTACCTGACTGAGAGTTAAACCCTGTTGGATACATCTGCTGCGTTCTAAATGCAAACCCAAATCGAGATCACCAAGCTGGAACCAGTCCGGTCCACCCAACCGTGAGATTGTTTCCATAGCGTTCCAGGTTTCACCGCACCGTCCCCATCCTGTCTCCGGATTTGCCAATCCCGCAAGTGTGTAACAAATAGTGTCAATGTCCGGGCATATCTTCAAACCTAAATGGTTAAAATCATCGCCTGTGTTTACAATCACAGTCAATTCCCCACTTCCAACCAGCTTTGATATACCATCCACAAATTTTGCGCCGCCAACCCCTCCAGCTAATGCAACAATACTCATTTTTCCCACCCGGCTATAAGGTTTTGGCATTTAATCATCTTATTAAAGAATACAATCATAAGCCTTGAATTTATATTCGCATACTATCATCCAATTACAATCAACGAAATAAATCTGTCCCGACCGGGCGGATCAATTCAATATGATTTGCTTCCCGCAAAGGATATGGAAAACCACTGACATGCACTGCTGGCACTCTTTCGTCTGCCTGCCCCATAACAAGTGATGCTGCCGAAGCCAATTCATCCGCGGCACCCACTTCTGTGGTTTGGAGAATCCGGCCATACATATCAGCCTTGCCGCGCAGATCGATTAACCCAGGCAGTCCCGAGAACCCAATTGCTGTTCCAATTGTGCCCAATCGCCATGCACGGCCAAAAGAATCAATTACTAGTATTCCTACCTGTAATCCAAAATGCTGTTGGATACTTTCCCTGATTTTTTTGGCTGATAGATCAGGATTTTCCGGCAGCAATAAAACTGATTTATCCGCCAAACCACTTTCATTTTTGATATTTGATTGGTCGATCCCAGCATTCGCGCAGATAAATCCCAAACGATGCTCCACGATCATTAATCCCGGTCGAACACGTAGGATTTCTCTGCTCTCCTGAATGATCAGTTCGACTATTCTAGGATCCTTCTGTGCTTGTTTTGCGATATCCATCGCTTGAATGGATGGACTTACCTCTGACAGAGCAACATATCGATTTTCCGATTTGGATACAATCTTCTGGGTTACAACCAGAATATCAAAATTTTTTAAAAGGATATTATTATCAACTATCGCATTAACAATAATTTTCCCCAGCTTGTCGCCAGGAATAATATCAGGTATCCCGTATAAGGGAGTTATGATCAGCTTCATTTATGGATGTTGAATTCGAAAAATATCAACCCTAAAATTATTTATGATTATGATATTCCCATTCATAATAACCAGCAGCCAAACAAGAGCAAGTGATTTATCTGCCGAGTCCGGTAATCCTTATGCTGGCACTTTTTACACCATAATTCTTATTAATGTCAATCAATACTGCAGTAATACCTTCCGCCACGATTGAATTATCAAGGCTTCCGGCAAAAAATGCCCTCATACCACCTGCCTTAGCAAGGTCAATCGTTATATCAGCAGAATCTTTAGCATCCGAAAATACGAGAACATCCGTGTCGATAGGTTTATTCAAATCCTTTTTCAACGCGTGTGCGGGTACATTCTGAAAGGCAGCAACAACTTTTACGTCCTGACCCAAAATTGTCTGTGCGATTCTCGCTGCAGACGGCGGATCTGGAGGTTTGGGATCTCGGAAATCTATTCTTGCGGTTGTATCGATCAAAATTTTTCCTTGCAAATCAAATTTCAGGCTTTCTAAAGCTGCCCGATGTGCATTGTAAACAACCGTGAGAACACAAATATCCGAATTTCTAATTGCATTATTGTTCTGCATACCGGTGATTGTATCCAGACTCAACTGGGTTTTGAGCCGTTCAGCGGTTTCAACTGCTTTGTTTTCTTCTCTTGACCCAATGATCACCCGGTATCCTGCGCTAGCCCAACGCATTGCCAAGCCAGGTCCTTCATTTCCAGTTCCGCCAATAATAGCTATTCTCTCTGGAGATAAACTGCCATCATTCATAATAAACACCTTAAAAATGGTCTTTCAATTTTGGTTCTGATCAATAACTAAACTGCTGGTTGTATCTCTCCCAGACACCCGGGACAAGTTCCCGTGCTTTTGCAATTATCCTCTCCTCATCTAGAGTAACCAATTCCCTGTCACGCATCAATATTACACCCCCCACAATCGTTGTAGTGACCATACGTTCTTGAAATCCGAAAATAATTTGCCATGGTAGGTTTTCAACCGTTAGAGGTGTGTGTGGATGGTAATCAACAAATATCAAATCCGCGTATGCACCTTGTCTTATAACGCCTAACTGGGATTCTGGAAAGAAAAGGTTTGCAAGTGCTGCGTTGTTATAGATACCCATCTGAATAATGTCTATGGCAGACATTCTGCGTGGATCGCGGTTCCAGACTTTCTGGAGTAAATAAGCGCACTTCCACTCCTCCCACATAGTATGCGAAAAACCATCAGTTCCAATACCTACCAACGCACCAGAGCGGATAAAACTTTCCACACTAGCAACACCCACACCGTTATTCATATTTGAACGCGGTTGATGGGTTACCCAGGTGCCAGTTTCGGATAACAACGAGCTTTCCTTGGCATCTATATGAACACCATGAGCCACAATTGTTTTCGGACCAAGGATCCCGAATTTTAACAATCTGTCCACCACCCGCATTCCAGATTTCTGAAGGCTGTCATACTCATCTTCCTCATGTTCAGCGACATGTATGTGGAATCCTGTCCCCTCTGG